>Ga0075012_10001885_pt1 | contig 20886 bp, 17 predicted proteins | sample All_14_2_FD_71474 | JGI IMG/M metagenome (GOLD analysis project Ga0075012, IMG submission 71474) | Freshwater microbial communities in response to fracking from Pennsylvania, USA - Allegheny Zone_MetaG_DW_15 | ecosystem: Environmental > Aquatic > Deep subsurface > Groundwater > Drilled... | reverse complement strand
AGTAGAGAGCACCCCCCGCGCCGCCTGCGGCGTCACCCCCCTCAAGGGGGGCGGCACCAGCGGCCCGGCGAAGCCGGTTCCCCGGTGCCCGCTGGATGGATTCCCCTCCGGCACAGGTTTGAACTTTGAAGCTGCGGCACGGTCAGCCGAGTTTTCCACCACCACAGGAGACAACCCATGCTCAACGAATCCCAGACCCAGGACCTGTCCGCGCTGCTGCCGGGCCGGTCGACCGAAGCCGGTGCCACGCGCCGCACGGCGCTCAAGGCGGCCATGGGTGTGGGCTATGCCGCATCGGTGCTGCCCACGCTGGCCCAGACGGCCATCAAGACGTCGGCCGACGGGCTGGTGGCCGGGGATGTGACCATCGACGTCAAGGGCTTTGGCATGCCCGCCTACCGCGCCGCGCCCGCGGGCAAGACCGGGTTGCCGGTGGTGCTGGTGCTGTCCGAAATTTTTGGTGTGCACGAGTACATCGCCGACACGGCTCGGCGTTTGGCCCGGGCGGGATACCTGGCGATCGCACCGGAGCTGTTTGTCCGCCAGGGCGACGCGCAGGGGTATGGCGAGATGGCCAAGCTGATCGCCGAGGTCATTGCCAAGGTGCCCGACGCGCAGGTGATGGGCGACCTGGACGCGACGGTGGCCTGGGCCGCCGCCAACGGCGGTGACGTGAAGAAGCTGGGCGTGACCGGCTTCTGCTGGGGCGGTCGCCAGACCTGGCTGTACGCCGCACACAACCCGAACGTGAAGGCCGCGGTGGCCTGGTACGGGCGCCTGGTGGGCGCGCAGAACGAGCTGACCCCGCGCAACCCGGTGGATGTGGCCGCGCAGCTGCACGGCCCGGTGCTGGGCCTGTACGGCGGGGCCGACACCGGCATTCCGCTTGACACGGTTGATAAGATGAAAACCGCTCTGGCGGCCGGCGGTGCCGCGGCCCGGGCATCGACCTTTGTGGTGTATCCCGACGCGCCGCACGCCTTCCACGCGGATTACCGGCCGAGCTTTCGCAAGGACGCTGCCGAGGACGGCTGGCGGCGGGCCATGGCCTGGTTCCAGCAGCACGGTGTGGCCTGAGGCCACCGGCGCGCACCGCAGCCCAGGGCCGCAATTGCGGCCCTTTTCAGTTGAACGAACGACATGACTTTGATTGCAATCCTGCTGGGCACCGTGGCCGCTGGTGTGGGCAGCGTCTGGCTGGCCGCCGTGCTGGGCTTTGCCATGCTGGCGCGCTACACCCAGCACATGCTCAGCCTGGCGGCCGGTGCGCTGATGGCCACCGCCTTCATGCACCTGCTGCCCGAGGCCTTCAACAGCGAAGCCGAGGCCAAGGACCTGTTTGCGCTGTTGCTGGGCGGGCTGGTTTTCTTCTTTTTGCTCGACAAGGCCGAGCTGTGGCACCACGGCCATGAGCACCACCAGGACACGGCACACGGTGGCCACGGCGACCATTCAGGGCACGACCATGCGGGGCACGCACATGCCGGGCATGGTCACCAACATCACCACCACCACGGTCACGAGCGGCGTGCGGGCGGCTGGGCCGTGCTGGCCGGCGACAGCGTGCACGCGTTTGGCGACGGGATCCTGATCGCGTCGGCCTTTGTGGCCGACATGCGCCTGGGCGTGGTGACCGCGCTGGCGGTGCTGGCGCACGAGGTGCCGCACCACATGGGCGATCTGGTGGTGCTGCAGCAGACCTCGGGCACGCGCCGTGCCGCACTGGTCAAGGTGTCGCTGGCCGGCACCGTCACCGCGCTGGGTGGGGTGGTGGGCTATGCGCTGCTGGGGCAGCTGAGCGACTTCCTGCCGTACTTCCTGGTGGCCGCGTCCAGCAGCTTCGTCTATGTGGCGCTGGCGGACCTGATCCCGCAGCTGCAAAAGCGCCTGGGCCTGCGCGAGACGGTGGGCCAGGTGCTGTGGCTGTGTGCGGGCATCGCCTTGGTGACCCTGGTCAGTGGTCTGGCCCACGGCGGGCACTGAACAGATTCCCCCCCCCCGCAGCGCTGCGCGCTACCCCCCAGGGGGCGATGCGAGTGGCCCGGCAAAGCCGATTCCACCGCATGCTCGACGCAGACACGTCGCGCCCGAGGGGAAGTGGGTCCAGGGCACCGCGGAACCGGCTTCGCCGGGCCGCCAGTGCCGCCCCCTGGGGGGCTGAGGGCCGCGGCTCCGAGTCTGCCTGCGCAGACTTGGACGGCCCGAAGTGACACCGGCACTGGCGGTGGCGCGGCCTGCAAGGCACGCCGCAGGCGGCGCGGGGGGCTCAGTCCCCGCTTCCAAACGAAAACTCGAACACCGAGCCTTTGCCCACTTCACCCTCGCCGCGGATGTGACCGCCGTGGCGTTCCAGGATGCGGCGCACCGTGGCCAGGCCCACGCCCGAGCCTTCGAATTCGCTGGCCGCGTGCAGCCGGTTGAAGGGCTTGAACAGGCGTTCGGCGCGCGCCATGTCGAAGCCGGCGCCGTTGTCGCGCACGAGGAACACCGCGGGCTGGCCGGGTGGGCGCAGCGCCTTGCCGAACTCGATGGTGGCGGCCGCCTGGTGCCGGGTGTACTTCCAGGCGTTGCCCAGCAGGTTCTCAAGCACGATCTGCGCCATGCGGGCGTCGCAGTTGGCCATCAGGCCGGGCTCGATCTTGACCTGCACGGCACGCGCCGGATCGCGGTGGCGCTCCTGGCGGATCACGTCTTCCGCCAGCTCGCTGAGGTTCACGTCCATGCGCTGCAGGCTGCCCTGGCTCACGCGCGCCAGGGACAGCAGGTCGGTGATCAGGCTGCTCATGCGCTGCACCGACGCGTCGATGCGGTTGAACAGGTCGCGATCGTCGTCGTTCATGCGCTCGTCCATCTGCTCGCGCAGCAGGTGGCTGAAGCCGTCGATGGACCGCAGCGGCGACTTCAGGTCGTGCGAGACGGTGTAGGCAAACGAATCGAGTTCGCGGTTGAGGTATTCCAGCTGCTCGGTGCGCTCGTGCACCCGCTGCTCCAGCGTGGACTGCAGTTGCAGGATCTCGCGGTCGCGGCGCAGGCGCAGCAGTTCGGCGTTGCAGCGGCTGGCAAAGATGGTCAGCAGCGCCTGCAAGTCCGGCTGCAGCTGCGGGCGCTCGCGCCACACGGCGCTGAGCAGGCCCACCGGGCTGCCGTCGGCATCGCGCAGCGGCAGGCCCACGAAGGCGCTGAGGTCCACGTCGCTGAAGGGCGGTTTGAGCAGCATCGGGCCTGGCGCCGGGTTCTCGAACAGCAGCATCTCGGGCTGCGTCAGCGCCTGGTCGCACAGCGTGAAGCTGATGTCACAGTTGTGGTTGGGCTGCTGCGCGCCGCTCCACAGCAGGCTGAGCGTGTTCAGGCGCCGGGCGTGGTCGAGTTCGCCGATCACCACGCCGTCGGCGCCGATGACCTTGGCCAGCTGCTCGGCCAGCGAGCGGAAGAAGGCCTCGCCGGTCTCGCCCGAGACACCTTCGGCCACGGTCAGCAGCATGGCCTCGCGCTGTTTTTCGGCCGCCACGTTGAGCGTGAAGGACAGGGCGCAGTCCTCGCCTTCGATGTCGATCATCTCGGCCCAGATGCGCACATCCACCACGTTGCCGGACTTGGCCCGCATGCGGGTTTCGTAGCCCACCAGCCGGCCTTCGCGCCGCAGGGTGCTCGCATAGTGCTCGCGGTCGGCCTCGCTGAGCCACACGCCGGCTTCGGTGGCGGTCTTGCCAGCGAAGTCGGCCTGTGTGTAACCGAGCACCCGTTCGTTGGCGGGGTTGACCTCGATGAAGCGGCCATCGCTCATGCGCGTGATGGTCATGCCCAGCGGGCTGAAGTTGAAGGCTTTGGAGAAGCGTTCGCGCGATTTCTCCAGGGCGACGCGGGAGGCCGTTTCGGCGCTCACGTCCAGCACCATGGTCAGGAGCAGGCGCTCGTCGCCGTGCTGCACCACCTCGGCGTGGATCTGGGTGTCGTACACGCTGCCGTCGCGGCGTTGTCCCTTGGCGGCCATGCCCTGCACGTGCCCCGACGATTCGATGTGGGTGCGAAACGCCTGCCGCTCGTCCGGTTCGACCCACATCGGCGGCAGTTCGGTGTCGAGCAGTTCGTCCCGCGAGTAGCCCGAGAGCTTGCAGAACGCCTGGTTGCAGTCGACGATGACACCACGGTCGATGGACTGCACCAGGCAGGCCACCGGGTTGCTGCGGAACAGGGCCATGAAGCGTTCCTGGCTGTCGCGCTGGGCCGCCTGGGCCGCTTCGGCCACGGCCAGCGCCTCCGCCTGGCGGTTGAACGCTTCGCGCAGCCGGTGCTGGCCGGCCAGCGCGCTGATGAGCAGCATCGCGATCACGGCGGTCTGGATCACCCAGACCCCCCAGGTGGTGGGCGGCAGGCGGCCCGGCAGCAGCCCCCGCTGTTCCAGCAGGTTGACCACCGCCAGCAGTGTGATGCCGAACAGCACGACGGCCAGCATCTTGCCCCGCGAGAGGAAGGTGCTGGCCAGCAGCATGGAGGCCATCAGCCCAAACACGCCGGCGCTGCGCACGCCACCGGTGAGCACCGTGGAGACGGTGGCCGCCGTCAGCGTGACCAGCACCAGGCCATGGGCCGCCGCGACAGCATGACCGCGCTGGTTCAGCCAGCCCAGCAGCCAGACCAGCAGGCTCATGAGCAGCACCATCAGCGCCAGCGGTGTGCCGCCATCGCGCAGGTACAGGGTCACGCCGACCAACGGGAACACCACGCTGGCCAACAGCAGCAGCGTCTGCAGGGCCTTGCGGCGGTGCTCGTCGAACCGCCCTGTGGCGGGGGCGCTGGCGCGCGGCAGAGGAGCGTGCTGGGGCGTCGTCATGGGGCTGGCGTTGTCTGTGGCCGCGCGGGGTGGGCGGCCGCTTCGAAGCTGAACTGGAAGTGGGCGCCTTCGCCCGGACGGGCGAAGGCGCGGATGCTGCCGCCGTGGCGTTCCAGGATGCGGCGCACCGTGGCCAGCCCGATGCCGGTGCCTTCGAACCCGGCGCTGGGCATGTGCAGGCGCTGGAAGGGCTGGAACAGCTTGTCGGCGTGCGCCATGTCGAAGCCGGTGCCGTTGTCGCGCACGAAGAAGTCGCCCGGTGCCCCCGGGCCGCCGGGCAGTTGTCCGAACTCGATCACCGCTTCGGCCTGGTCGCGGGTGTACTTCACCGCGTTGCCCAGCAGGTTCTCCAGCGCGATGCGGGCCAGCCGGGCGTCGCACTGCGCGTGCAGGCCTGGCGCCACCTGCCAGCGCAGGACGCGCCCAGGGTGCTTGGCCTGCTCGGCCTGCAACACCTGCTGCGCCAGCGCGCTGAGGTCCACCCGGCTGCGCTGCAGCGGACCCTGGCTCACGCGGGCCAGCGCCAGCAGGTCGGCGATCAGCGTGCTCATGCGGTGGGTGCCGGCCAGCACGCGGCCAAACAGTTCGGCTTCGTGCGCGTCCAGCCGCTCTTGCAGCGACTCCTGTAGCAGCTGGGTGAAACCGTCGATGGCGCGCAGCGGCGACTTCAGGTCGTGCGAGACCGAATACGCGAACGAGTCGAGCTCGGCGTTGAGTTTGCCCAGCTCGGCGGTGCGCTCGCGCACACGCTCTTCCAGCGAGCTGTTCAGGCGCAGGATCTCGCGGTCGCGGCGCAGGCGCACCAGCTCGGCGTTGGCCCGGCTGGCAAAGATCGCCATCAGCGCGCGGGTGTCGTTGGACAGTTGCACCGGGTGGCGCCAGAACGCGTTGAGCACGCCGATGGGGGTGCCGTCTTCGTCGCGCAGTGACTGGCCTGCATAGGCCTGCAAGCCCTCGTCGGCCAGTCCCCGGTAGTTCGGGAAGCGCTGCGTGAGCTCGCTTTCGTAGACGCAGAGGTCGGGCCGGTTCAAGGCCTCGGCGCAGGGCGTGCCGCCCAGATCGAAGCTGTAGTTGCGGCTGCTGCCGCCGTCTTTCCACACCGCCAGCGTGCGCGCGCGGTGGTCGCCGCGCAGTTCGCTCACGGTGACCATGTCCGCCCCGATGGCCTGTGCCATGTGCAGGGTCAGCGCCTGGAACAGCGCGTCGCCGCTGGGCCCGGCCATGCCGCGGGTGAGCGCCAGCAGCTGGGCCTCACGGCGCTTTTCTTCGGTGGTGTTGACGAAGCAGGACAGCACGCAGTCCTCACCGTCGATCTCGATGCGCTCGGCCCACATCTTGGCGTCGATCACTCCGCCATCGGTGTGCCGCATCTGGGTCTCGTAGCCGCTGACATGCCCGTCGGAGAGCAGGCGCTGAACGAAGGCCTGGCGTTCGTCCGCGCTCAGCCAGCCACCGGTCTGCAGCGTGGTTTTGCCGATCAGGTCCTGTCTGCCCAGGCCCTGCACCGGGTCCCGGGCCTGGTTCACTTCGACGAACTGGCCGTCGCTCAGCCGCGTGATGGTCATCTTCAGCGGGCTGAAGTTGAAGGCCTTGGCAAAGCGCTCTTCGGACTTGCGCAGCCGCTCCATGGCCTCGTTCTGCTCGGACACGTCCATCACGGTCGTGATCACCAGGCGGTCGTCGGGATCGTCGCTCATCTCGCTGGAGACCAGCGAGTCGAAGTGGCTGCCATCGGCGCGCCGGCTGCGCACCGACACCCGCTCGGTGCGGCGGTGCTCGGCCAGCTGTTCCACGTACGAGATGCGTTGCGCCGGATCGGCCCAAAGCATGAGGTCGGGCTGTCCCAGCACCTGGTCGCGGGTGTAGCCGAAGCAGCGCTCGAACGCCGGGTTGGCGTCCAGGATCATGCCGTCGCGCACCGACTGCGCGAGCATCGGGCTGGGGCTGCTGCGGAAGATGCGGGCGAAGCGGACCAGACTGCGGTCGCGTTCCTGTTCGGTGCGCTTGCGCAGGGTCAGCTCCTGCAGCTGCCGCTGAAACGCCGCCTCGGCCCGCGAGCGGCTGTAAAACACCAGGATCGCCACCACCAGCAAGGTGGCCGTGTGGGTGAGCCAGACCGTGAGACCAACGCCAAAGTTGGGCGTGTGCATCCAGCCATGGCGCTCGGCCAGGGTCAGCCCGCCCAGAAGGGCACTGCTGATGCCCACCGCGGCGATGAGGGCCGAGCGTCCCAGCAAGACGCCAGCGCCGGCCACCACGGCCACAAACAGGAAGCTGGCCGCCGTGCGCACCGAGCCAAACGCCAGCACCGCGATGAAGGCCGCCGGCACCACCGAGAACACGATGGTGTGGGGCATGTAGCGCGTGTAGCCCTTGCGCAGCATGAACAGCGAAACCCAGCCCGTGATGCCGATCAGCGCCGGTGCCAGCACCTCGGGCGGGTTGGCCGTGCCGAGCCACACCAACGGCGTCAGCGCCGTGGCGGCCAGGGCAATCACCAGGGCGATGGTCTGCAGCGTCGTTTGCCGTGACGTGTCATCGTCTGTGTCGGCGGACAGGGGGGCGTTGGATGGGGTCACGGATGGCGGCGGGCGCCGATGGGTAGGAGGCGCTGGCGTTCGTTCAATCGGCCGAACCGGGCAAAACTTGACCCCGTGCGCAAGGCAGGCCAGGGGTGTTGCACCACTCGCTCCAGCTCCCGGGGTACAGGGTGGCCCGTCCCAGGCCGGCCACTTCCATGGCCAACAGGTTGGGCACGGCGCTCACGCCACTGCCACAGTGGTGCGTGACGCTGGCCGGGTCGCGGCCGGCCAGCAGTTGCTCGAATTCGGCGCGCAGCTGGGCCGCGGGTTTGAACCGGCCGTCGGGCCCCAGGTTGTCGGAAAAAGGGCGGTTGAGGGCGCCCGGGATGTGACCGGCCACCGGATCCAGCGGTTCGACCTCGCCGCGAAAGCGCGGGGCGCCGCGCGCGTCGATCAGCGTCTGGCCGGGCGCGCCCAGCCGGTGGGCGATGCTGCGGGTGTCGGTGGTGGTGGCCAGCGCCGGGCGCAGCACGAAGTTGCCCGGGGCGGTGGGTGCGGGTGCTTCACCCGTTGTGACCGGGGCGCCAGCAGCCTGCCAGGCCTGAAAACCGCCGTCCAGCACGGCCACGGCCTCGTGCCCGCACCACTTGAGCATCCACCACAGGCGGCCGCAGTAGTTGACGCCCTGGCGGTCGTACACCACCACCTGCTGCCCGGCGTTCAGGCCGGCGGCGGCCAGCCAGTCGGCGAAGGCCTCCCGCGTGGGCAGCGGGTGGCGCCCACCGCTGGCGCTCGGCGCGCCGTCGTGCGCGCTGAGATCGTGGTCCAGGTGCACGTGGCGCGCGCCCGGGATGTGGGCCTGCCGGTGCTGTTCGGGCCCGGCGTGAGGGTTCATCAGGTCGAAGCTGCAATCGAACACCAGGGGCGGCGTGTCGCCGGCCATCAGCGCCTGCAGTTGGGTGGGGGCTATGAGCAGTGGGTACATGCGGCGCATTGTGCGGGCGGCCCCCCGCCGCCCCCAATACAGCAAAGGTTTGCACCTGTGACGCTGTGCACTCCAGCCGCGCCGGCGTGCGCTGGTTCAGTGCTCTTCGGCCGGTGCGTTGGGCACGGCGCGCGAGCGCAGCCAGGTGGCGGTGATGCCGCTGGCGATGATCAGGCCCATGCCCAGCCAGCCGATCAGGGGCATGCGGTCGCCGAACACCACCATGCCCAGGACGCCCGCGAACACGATGCCCGAGTACTGCAGGTTGGCCACCAGCAGGGTGGCGCCGCTGGCGTAGGCGCGGGTCATGCACAGCTGGCCGCCCAGCGCCAGAAGACCGATGGGCAGCAGCCACAGCGCGGCCGGCCAGGTCCAGGGCGTGGCGCCCACGAAAGCCATGCCCAGCAGCCCCGCCAGCACGGCGCCGATGGAGAAATAGAACACGGTGCGGGTTTCGGGTTCGCCCGCGCGGGCCAGCGACGCCACCTGCAGGTAGGCCAGCGCCGCGAACAGGCCCGAGAGCAGGCCCACGACGGCGCCGATCAGCTGGTCCGGCGCGAGAGTAGGGCGCAGCATCATGGCCACGCCAGCGAACCCGGCCAGCACCGTCAGGAACAGCGGCCCCTGTGCGCGCACGGGGGCGCCGCGGCCCTGCACGAGCAGTGCACCACCGAGCAGGAAGGTGGCGATCCAGACGCTGCTCATGTAGTTGAGCGTCATGGCCGTGGCCAGCGGCAGCAGGGCGATGGCGTAGAACCAGGCGGTCAGCGAGATGGTGCCGACCAGGCTGCGCCACACGTGCATCATGGGCACCGCGGTGCGCAGCGACACGCCACTGATCCGCGTGAACCCGAACAGAAAGACCACCCCCACCAAGCCGCGGTAGGTGACGATCTCGAAGCTGTTGAAGTGCACCGAAGCGAACTTGATGCACACCCCCATCGTGGCGAAAAACAGCGACGCCAGCAGCATCCACAGGGCTTGCACTAGATGCCTCCCCGTGCTGGTACGGCCTGGACTGAATGCACGCGGATGCTCACTCCGTTCGCATCCGCGACCTGTACCACTCGTGAAAATGCTGCATGCCGTCTTCCATTGGGCTCTGGTAGGGGCCGACTTCGCTGACGCCGCGCATCAGCAGCGCCTTGCGGCCCGCGTCCATGCGCTCGGCGATCTCGTCGTCTTCGATGCAGGTTTCCATGTAGGCGGCGCGCTGCGCGGCCACGAACTCGGGCTCGAAGGCGGCGATCTCTTCGGGGTAGTAGAACTCCACCATGTTCAGCGTCTTGTCCACGCTGATCGGGTGCAGCGTCGAAACCGTGAGCACGTGCGGGTACCACTCGACCATGATGTGCGGGTAGTAGGTCAGCCACACCGCGCCCTGCGCCGGCAGCTCGCCGTTGCGGTAGCGCATCAGCACCTCGTGCCACTTCTGGTAGGTGGGGCTGCCCGACTGGAGCAGGTTCTGGATGCCCACCGTCTGCACCGAGTACTCGGGCTTGAATTCCCACTGCAGGTCGGCACAGGTGACGAAGTTGCCCAGGCCGGGGTGGAAGGGCTCGACGTGGTAATCCTCCAGGTAGACCTCGATGAAGGTCTTCCAGTTGTAGTTGCATTCGTGCAGCTCGACGTGGCTGAGCACCATGCCCTCGAAGCTCAGTGTCGACGCCGGGCCCATGCCGGCCAGGTCGGCGGCGATGTCGCGGCCGTTGTCCTCGAACAGCAGGCCGTTCCACTCGCGCAGCGGGTAGCGCTGCAGGTCGGCGCAGGGGTCGTGCGAGAAGTGCGGTGCGCCCAGCAGGCTGCCAAGCTGGCTGTTGGCGCTCTGGCCACCCGAATAGGTCCAGCGGTGCAGCGGGCAGACGATCTGGCCGCCGCTGTGACCCTTGGCGTTGTGGGCCAGGTTGCCGCGGCCCTTGAGCATCACGGCCTGGCGGTGGCGGCAGACGTTGGAGACCAGCTCCACCCCGTTGGCGGTGCGCACCAGGGCGCGACCTTCCCCCTCGTGCGGCAGGGCATAGTAGTCGCCCGGTTCCGGAACCGCGTTGGCATGCCCCACATAGCGGGGCCCGCGCTGAAAGATCGTTTCAAGTTCCCTGCGGAACAGTGCCTCGTCGAAATAGCTGGAAACCGGAAGTTGGCTTTCGGCCTGCTGGAGTTGAAGACTCAAATCAGACATGGTGGTCGTGACCTAAAGACTCCCCCTATGAAGGGGCAGGGTACAAGCGCTTGAACGAGTGAACGATCTGCGCGGGAAGGGTGGAAGTGCTGCGTCCCTCCGGGTGTGTGAGACCCGTCAGTTGAACAAGAAAAAAAGAGGCCGGATTGTACCCGGGGGGTGTGGCGCAGGCGCGCGGCCGCATTGCCCCTGCGGCGCTGCGGGTGTCAGCTGCGCCTAGGGTGGCCAGCTAAAATCGTGGGCTCGTCCCGAAGGGGCGGTTTCCCCACACCCGAGCCCTGCATGACTTCTTCTTCCCCCGCCAAAGCCCCCCGCGCCCGCGCCGGCGCCGAGGTCGCCCCCAGCTACGAAGCCGCCCTGCAGGAATTGGAACAGCTGGTGGCGCAGCTGGACGCCGGCCAGCTGCCGCTGGACCAGTTGCTGGTGCGCTACCAGCGCGGTGCCGAGCTGCTGGCCTTCTGCCGCGCCCGCCTGGACGCGGTGGACCAACAGATCAAGGTGCTCGAAGCGGGCGAACTCAAACCTTGGGACGGCGCATGAACGGTACCGACTTTGCCGACTGGCGCGCGGCGCAGCAGGCCGCGGTCGAACAGGCGCTCTCGGCCTGGGTCCGCGCGGACGCACCGGCCGGCCTGGGCGAGGCCATGCGCTACGCCGTGCTGGACGGTGGCAAGCGCCTGCGTCCGCTGCTGGCGCTGGCCGCGGCCGAGGCGGTCGGTGGCTCGCAACCCGCGGCGCTGCGCGCCGGCTGCGCGCTGGAACTGATCCACGCCTATTCGCTGGTGCACGACGACATGCCGTGCATGGACAACGACGTGTTGCGCCGGGGCAAGCCCACGGTGCACGTGGCCTATGGCGAGGCCCAGGCCCTGCTGGTGGGCGATGCGCTGCAGGCATTGGCCTTTGAATTGCTGGTGCCCGAGGACGGTTCGGTGCCCGCCGTGCTGGCCGCGGCGCTGTGCCGCCAGCTGGCGGTGGCCGCGGGCGCGCACGGCATGGCCGGCGGCCAGGCGGTCGACCTCGCCAGCGTGGGGGTGGCGCTGGACCAGCCATCGCTCGAAGCCATGCACCGCCTCAAGACCGGCGCCTTGCTGCAGGCCAGCGTGATGATGGGGGCGAGCACCGGTACACCGTCGGCCACGGCCCGCGAACAGTTGGCCGTCTACGGCGCCGCCCTGGGCCTGGCCTTCCAGGTGGTGGACGACGTGCTGGACGTGACCGCCGACTCTGCCACCCTGGGCAAGACCGCCGGCAAGGACGCCGCCGCCGACAAGCCCACCTTCGTGGCCCTGATGGGGCTGGAAGCCGCCCAGGCCTACGCCGACCGCGTGCTGGACCAGGCGCACGAAGCCTTGCGCCGCAGCGGCCTCACGCACACACACACCCTGCACGCGCTGGCCGACTGGGTCGGCCGCCGCGCCAGCTGAACCAAGGTCACCCCGCATGCCCGCCATGAGCAACCTGCTGTCCACCATCGAATCGCCCGCCGACCTGCGCCGCCTCGGCCGCGCGCAGCTGCGCCCCCTGGCCGATGAGCTGCGCCAGTACGTGCTCGACAGCGTGTCCCAGACCGGCGGCCACCTCAGCTCCAACCTGGGCACGGTCGAACTCACCGTGGCGCTGCACTACGTCTTCAACACCCCCGAAGACCGGCTGGTGTGGGACGTGGGCCACCAGACCTACCCGCACAAGATCCTGACCGGCCGGCGCGACCGCATGCACACGCTGCGGCAGGCGGGCGGCATCAGCGGCTTCCCGCGCCGCGACGAGAGCGAGTACGACACCTTCGGCGTCGGCCACTCGTCCACCAGCATCTCGGCCGCCCTGGGCATGGCCCTGGCCGCCAAGATGAAGGGCGAGAGCCGCCACGCCGTGGCCATCATCGGCGACGGCGCCATGACCGCTGGCATGGCCTTCGAGGCGCTGAACAACGCCGGGGTCGAACACGGCCGGCTGTTGGTGATCCTCAACGACAACGACATGTCGATCTCGCCCCCGGTGGGCGCGCTCAACCGCTACCTGGCCCAGCTCATGAGCGGGCAGTTCTACGCCGCCGCCAAGAACGTGGGCAAGACGGTGCTCAAGGGCGCGCCGCCGCTGTTCGAGCTGGCCAAGCGCCTGGAAGAACACGCCAAGGGCATGGTGGTGCCGGCCACGCTGTTCGAGAAGTTCGGTTTCAACTACGTCGGCCCCATCGACGGCCACGATCTGGACTCGCTCATCCCCACGCTGGAGAACGTGCGCCAGCTGCTCGACAGCGGCGAAGGCCCGCAGTTCCTGCACGTGGTCACCAAGAAGGGCCAGGGCTACAAGCTGGCCGAGGCCGACCCGGTGGCTTACCACGGCCCCGGCAAGTTCGACCCGGCGGTGGGCCTGGTCAAGCCCGCCACGCCGCCCAAGACCACCTTCACCCAGGTGTTCGGCCAGTGGCTGTGCGACATGGCCGAGGCCGACCCGAAGCTGGTGGGCATCACGCCGGCCATGCGCGAAGGCTCGGGCATGGTGGAGTTCCACAGGCGCTTCCCGGGTCGCTATTTCGACGTCGGCATCGCCGAACAGCACGCCGTCACCTTCGCGGCCGGTCTGGCCTGCGAAGGCCTCAAGCCGGTGGTGGCGATCTACTCCACCTTCCTGCAGCGCGCCTACGACCAATTGATCCACGACGTGGCGCTGCAGAACCTGCCCATGGTGTTCGCACTGGACCGCGCCGGTCTCGTGGGTGCCGACGGCGCCACCCACGCGGGTGCTTACGACATCGCCTACCTGCGCTGCATCCCCAACATGGCCATCGCCTGCCCGGCCGACGAGGCCGAGACGCGCCAGCTGCTGTCCACCGCGCATGCGCAGAACCACCCGGTGGCCGTGCGTTACCCGCGCGGGGCCGGTGTGGGCGCGGCCGTGCCCGCCAGCCTGGATGGCCTACCCTACGGCAAGGGCGAGTTGCGGCGCCGTGGCCGGGGTGTGGCCATCCTGGCCTTTGGCACGCTGCTGTACCCGTCCCTGACCGCGGCCGAAGCGCTCGGCGCCACCGTGGCCAACATGCGCTGGGCCAAGCCGCTGGACCGGGACCTGCTGCGCGAGCTGGCGCAGACGCACCAGGCGCTGGTGACGGTGGAGGAGGGCTGCGCCATGGGCGGCGCCGGCAGCGCCGTGCTCGAAGCCCTGCAGGCCGAGGGGCTGAACCTGCCCGTGATGCAACTGGGCTTGTCCGACACCTTCATCGAACACGGTGACCCGGCCAAGCTGCTGGCTGCCGAGGGCCTGGACGCGGTGGGCATCGAGCGCTCGGTGCGGGCACGTTTTGCGGCGCTGTTCGACGCTGCGCCCAGCCTCAAAGTGGTGGGCTGACCGCGGCGCACGGGCGCCGGCGTGAAGAAATTTCAACGCCTTTTTGACTTCGTTCACACAGAAGCTTTCGCAAGCTTGCAGGAGGCTGAAGGCTGACCCTGAAGCCTCCTTGCGCAAGGGAAAACCCGCAGGGTGAGAGAGGGTGACGCCTTCCTACAATGGCCCGGACTGTTGCAAGTCCCCGACCCTCTCAGGCCGGGTGTGAAGTTCCAACCACGGAGTCATACAACATGGATCGTCGCTCTCTCATCAAGCACGCTGGCATCGCCGGTGTGCTGGCCGCCGGTGCAGCACCCGCTGTGCACGCTCAGGCCGCTATCCGCTGGCGCATCACCTCCAGCTTCCCCAAGGCGCTGGACACCATTCACGGCGCTTCCGACGTGTTCGCGCAGAAGATCAGCGCCATGACCGGCGGCAAGTTCCAGGTCACGGTGCACGCACCGGGCGAACTGGTGCCCGCACTGGGTGTGGTGGACGCCGTTCAGGCCGGCACCGTGGAAGCCGGTCACACCGCGCCGTACTACTACTTTGGCAAGGACGACACCTTCGCCATGGGCACGGCCATCCCGTTCGGCCTGAACAGCCGCCAGCTGACCGCCTGGTACTACGACGGCAACGGTATGAAGCTGTTCCGCGAGTTCTACGACCAGTACAACATCGTGAACTTCCCTGGCGGCAACACCGGCGCCCAGATGGGCGGCTGGTACCGCAAGGAAATCAAGACCCTGGCCGACATCAAGGGCATGAAGATGCGCATCGGCGGCTTCGCCGGCAAGGTGCTCAGCCGCATGGGCGCGGTGCCCCAGAACATCCCCGGTGGCGAGATCTACCAGGCGCTGGAAAAGGGCACCATCGACGCGACCGAATGGATCGGACCGTACGACGATGAAAAGCTGGGCTTCCAGAAGGTTGCCAAGAACTACTACTACCCGGGCTGGTGGGAAGGCGGCGCCCAGCTGGACTTCTACATCAACAAGGCCGCGTTCAACGCCCTGTCCAAGGAAAACCAGGCCATCGTCGAAACCGCTGCCGCTTACGCGCACACCGAAATGCAGGCCCGTTACGACGCCCGCAACCCGGCCGCGCTCAAGCGACTGGTGGCCGGTGGTGCCAAGGTGCTGCCGTTCCCCAAGGTCGTGATGGATGAGGCTTACAAGCAGTCCATGGCGCTCTACGCCGAACTCAGCGCCAGCAACCCCAACTGGAAGAAGATCTACGCGGACTATTCCAACTTCCGCAAGGACCAGAACCTCTGGTTCCGCTTCACCGAAGCCACGTTCGACCGCTACATGCAGTCGGCCAAGCTGTAAGCAGCGCCCGGTGTCCGGCAGAAAACCCCGCCTGTGCGGGGTTTTTTGTGGCAACACCGTGGTGGTCCGCTCCGTCAGCGTTTGCTCAGGCTGGCCGTTGCATCGGCCACTAGACTGACCGCCCCTTCCTCGGGCTCCCTTCACAGGGCACCTTTTCTCAGCGGGGACACACCATGTCATTCCTACTCAAAATTTCGCGTCTCATCGACAGCCTGACCGATCTCATCGGCAAGCTCGCCATGTGGCTGATCCTGGCCACCACCCTCATCAGTGCGGGCAACGCCATCATCCGCAAGATCTTCGGCACCAGCTCCAACGCGTGGCTGGAGATCCAGTGGTACCTCTTCGCCGCCGTCTTCATGCTGGGCAGCGGCTACGCGTTCCTGCGCAACGCGCACGTGCGCATCGACTTCATCTCCTCCAAGTTCAGCGCCCGCGGCCGCAACTGGGTGGACATCGCCGGCATCATCTTTTTCGTGTTCCCGCTGTGCGGCATGCTGGTGTTCGAGGGCTGGCCCCTGTTCCAGCAAGCGCTGCAAAGCGGCGAAATGTCGTCCAACTCGGGTGGCCTGATCCGCTGGCCGGTGTACGCGCTGGTGCCCTTCGGCTTCATTCTGCTGTTCGTGCAGAGCCTGAGCGAGCTCATCAAGCGCGTCGCCTTCCTCACGGGCAACGGCCCCGACGTGCTGGCCCACGACGGCCCGAGCGACGAAGAACGCCTGGCCCAGCAGCTGCTGGAAGAAGAACAGCAGCGCCTCAAGGCTGCGCAATAAGGGAGCGAACGGATCATGGAATTCATCGCAAGCAACTTTGTCCCGCTGATGTTTGGCGGGCTGCTGGTCTTCCTGCTGTCGGGTTTCCCGGTGGCCTTCTCGCTGGCCGCCACCGGCCTGTTCTTCGGGTTGATCGGCATGGAGGCTGGCCTCTTCCCCGACAACCTGTTCCAGGCGCTGCCGCTGCGGGTCATCGGCATCATGCAGAACGACACCCTGCTGGCCATCCCGTTCTTCACGTTCATGGGCATCATCCTGGAGCGCAGTCGAATGGCAGAGGACCTGCTGGAGACCGTGGCCCAGGTGTTCGGCCCGGTGCGCGGCGGCCTGGCCGTGGCCGTGGTGCTGGTGGGCGCACTGCTGGCCGCCACCACGGGTGTGGTCGCTGCCGCCGTCATCTCCATGGGCCTGATCTCGCTGCCCATCATGCTGCGCTACGGCTACAACCGCACCATCGCCACCGGCACCATCACCGCGTCGGGCACGCTGGCGCAGGCCATCCCGCCCTCGCTGGTGTTGATCGTGCTGGCCGACCAGCTCGGCCGTTCGGTGGGTGACATGTACGCCGGCGGCCTGGTGCCCGGTCTGCTCCTGGTCGGTCTGTACCTGGCCTTCATCGCGGCCGTGGCCATCCTCAAGCCCGACTGGGTGCCTGCCCTGCCGGCCGAAGCGCGCATTTACACCGAACCCAATGGCAGCAGCGGTCACCGCTCCCTGCTGGTGCTGCTGGTGGTCTGCGGCCTGGCCAGCTACGCCTGGTCGCAGGTGCACGAGTCCATCATCAACCCCTGGATCGGCCGCGACACACCGCCGGCGACCGACGAAGTGGTGATCCTGTCCATCACCGTGGGTTCGCTGTTGGCCCTAGCGCTGGCGCTGATCAACCGCGTCACCCGCATGGGCCTGCTGTCCCGTCTGGGCGAGCAGGTCACTTTCGTGCTGATCCCGCCGCTGGTGCTGATCTTCCTGGTGCTGGGCACCATCTTCCTGGGCATCGCCACGCCGACCGAAGGCGGCGCCATGGGCGCGCTGGGCGCGCTGATCATGGCGGGCTCGCGCCGTCGCCTGGGCGTTGACCTGCTCAAGCAGGCGCTGGAGAACACCACCAAGCTGGCGATCTTTGTGCTGTTCATCCTGATCGGCTCCACGGTGTTCAGCTTCACCTTCAACGCGGCCGATGGTCACATCTGGGTCGAGCACCTCTTCGCGAAGCTGCCGGGCGGCCAACTGGGCTTCCTGATCGTGGTGAACCTGCTGGTGTTCGTGCTGGGCATGTTCATCGACTTCTTCGAGATCGCGTTCATCGTGATCCCGTTGCTGGCGCCGGTGGCCGAGAAGCTGGGCATCGACCTGATCTGGTTCGGCATCATCATCGCCATGAACCTGCAGACGTCGTTCCTGACACCGCCGTTCGGTTTTGCGCTGTTCTACCTGCGCAGTGTGGCCGCCCGCAGCGACTACACCGACCACGTGACCAAGCAACGCATCCCGGCCGTGACCACGGCGCAGATCTACAAGGGCTCGATCGCCTTCATCATCCTGCAGTTGATCATGGTGGCCGCGGTCATCGCCTACCCCACGCTGGTCACCAGCAACCTGGGCGAAAAGGTCGAGGTCAACGAGCAGCAGGTCAACGACATGCTCAACAACATGCCCGGCATGGAAGGTGAAGCGCCCGCCGAAGGCGAAACCGACCCCACCGCCGGCATGGAGGGCGCCGCGGCCCCGGCCGCCGAGCCCGCTGCGGCGGCCGAGGACGACCCCATGAAGGCGCTGGAAGAGGCGGCCAAAGAAGCCAAGCCGGCCAACTGACCGAAAGCGCGCGACCCATGCAGATCGACGTCAAGATCCTCGACCCGCGCATGGCTGGTCAGCTGCCGGCGTACGCCACCCCTGGCAGCGCCGGGCTGGACCTGCGGGCCTGCCTGGACGCGCCGCTGACGCTCGCGCCCAACGCCTGGCAGCTGGTGCCCACCGGGCTGGCCATCCACCTGGCCGACCCGGGCTACGCCGCCATGTTGCTGCCGCGTTCGGGCCTGGGCCACAAGCACGGCATCGTGCTGGGCAACCTGGTGGGCCTGATCGACAGCGACTACCAGGGCCAGCTCATGGTGAGCGCATGGAACCGCAGCGATGTGCCCTTCACCATTGAACCCATGGAGCGCATCGCGCAGATGGTCATCGTGCCGGTGGTGCAGGCCACCTTCAACGTGGTGGATGACTTCGCCGCCGCCAGCGAGCGTGGCGCCGGTGGCTACGGGTCGACCGGCACGCGCTGATGCTGTGCTGTCAACGGCAACAAAAAAGGGCTGCGTGAGCAGCCCTTTTTTCTGGTGAAAGCGGTTTCAGTGCAGGGTGGGCCGCACCGCATCGGTCCCGTCGTCACCACCATCGACCTGCATGCGGAAGAACCCCGTGCCCAGCGTGCCGCGGCCCACTTCGGCCACATCGGCCTCGCGCACGCTGTGCACCTTCAGGTGGATGCGCAACGCCATGCCCGCCAGCGGGTGGTTGCCGTCGAGCACCACATGGTCGGGGTAGATGTCGCTGATGAAGTACAGCCGGTCTTTGGGGGCCGATGGGTTGCAACCCTCGGGCAGGCCTTCGAAGCCCATGCCTTCTTCAATGTGTTCGGGAAACAGGTGGCGTGGTTCCAGAAACAGCAGCCGGTCGTCGTAGTCGCCAAAGGCGTTCTGCGGCTCCAGCTGCAGCTCCAGTGTTTCGCCGGGTTCATGACCTTGTAGCGCCTGTTCCAGGCTGGCCAGCAGGTCGTTGCCGCCCACCAGGAATTCGACCGGTTCGTCGAGTGTGTCCAGCTCTTCACCCAGCGTGTCTTTGAGCGTCCAGGTCAGTGCCACGACGCATTGTTCCGTGATTTTCATCCGACAATTGTCCCATGACCTCTGCACGACCCTCCAGCGCTCCCAGTCCCGTTGATGCCCCGCGCCAGATGCTCGGCGGCCTCTCGCCCCAGCAGTTCATGCGCCGCTACTGGCAGAAAAAGCCGCTACTCATCCGCAACGCATTCCCCGGTTTCCAGCCGCTGCTCACACGTCCCGAGCTGTTTGCCCTGGCAGCGCAGGAATCGGTCGAGTCGCGCCTGATCGTGCACAAACCGGCGGGCTGGCAGCTCAAGCACGGCCCGTTTGCACGCACCGCCTTCCCGCCGCTCAAACAGAAGCGCTGGACGATGCTGGTGCAGGGTGTGGACCTGCACCTGGACGCGGCGCACGAACTGCTCGGCCGTTTTCGTTTCGTGCCCGATGCGCGGCTGGACGACCTCATGATTTCCTGGGCCAGCGACGGCGGCGGCGTGGGCCCGCACTTCGACAGCTACGACGTCTTCCTGCTGCAGGCCAGCGGCCAGCGGCTGTGGCGCATCGGCCGGCAGAAAGACCTGTCGCTCGAACCTGACGTGCCGCTCAAAATTCTGAGCAACTTCGAACCGGAGGAAGAGCACCTGCTCGGCCCTGGCGACATGCTCTACCTGCCGCCACGCTGGGCGCACGACGGCATCGCGGTCGGGGACGACTGCATGACCTATTCCATGGGGTTTCGCGTGCCGCAGCGAGGCGGACTGGCCGGTGAACTGCTGCAGCGCATGGCCGACGAATTTGACGACGCCACGCTCTACCGCGACCCCGACCAGCCCGCCACCGACACGCCGGCGGCCATGCCCGCCGCGCTGGAGGCCTTTGCGGCCGACGGCCTGCAGCGCTTGCTGGCGCAGCGCACCTTGCTAGCCTGTGCGCTGGGCGAGGTGATGACCGAGCCCAAGCCGCGCGTCTGGTTCGACGAGCCCGGCCACGACTGGACGCTGGGCGCCATCGCGCTGGATCGACGCACCCGCATGATGTACGACGACAAACACGTCTTCATCAACGGTGAAAGCTTCCGCGCTGGCGGTGCCGATGCGCGCCTGATGCGAGCGCTGGCCGATCACCGTGTGCTCGGTGCGGCCCAGGTGCAGCGCGCCAGCCACGATGCTCAGACCCTGCTGCAGGACTGGTTCGAAGCCGGCTGGCTGCACCTATCCCCGACGGATTGAGTTCGGCGCTGCGAGCCAAGCCATGACAGAGACCGTGCCATCCGTGCCGCAACTGCCCGAAGGGCGTTTTGTCGGACGTCAGGCTTTTGTCGGTTTGGTGAGGCAAGCCATCGAATGTGCGGCGCGCGAAGGCTGGCCCAGCCTGTGGCTCAGCGATGCCGACTTCGCAGACTGGCCACTGGGCGAGCGCGCCGTGGTCGTGGCCCTCAACGCGTGGGCCGGGCGAGGGCGCCAGCTGCGCCTGCTGGCGCAGGACTACGGCCCGTTGCGTCTGCAGCACCCCCGTTTTGTGCAGTGGCGGGTGACCTGGGCGCACCTCGTGGAGGCGCAGGTGTGGTCGGGCGCGGCGGCTGGTGAACTGCCCTGCGCCATCTGGTCGCCCGGCTGGACGCTCGAGCGGCTGGATCCGTTGCGTGGTGCGGGCGTGAGCAGCTTCGATGGCGTGCGTCGCGTCGCCCTGCGCGAGCGGCTGGACGCCGCCTGGCACCGTGGTGGCCCGGGATTCGCGGCCACCGTGCTGGGACTTTGAAGATGTCGGTTCGATGTTTTGTTTTTTTGCAACAGCTGCCTGTGAGCAAAAGAAAAAATGGATGAGGGTAAATACGGATGCCCTGAAAAAGGTATCATCATGGGCTAGTCTGAAGACCGGGAATCAAGCGGTTGGTTGGACTGGGTCAGCCTAGCCTGGATGCACCATTCGGGCTTTTTTTTGGCTGCATCAAGGTTTCGTTAGTTAGTTTGTTTCACCTCATCCATTGGAATCATTGCCATGAACAAGACCCTCGTGATCGCCAGCCTGTTCGCCGCCGTTGCCCTGTCCGCCTGCGGCAAGAAGGAAGAAGCACCCGTGGAAGCTCCGGCTCCTGCTGCTGCTCCCGCCGCTGAAGCTC
>Ga0075012_10001883_pt1 | contig 20886 bp, 23 predicted proteins | sample All_14_2_FD_71474 | JGI IMG/M metagenome (GOLD analysis project Ga0075012, IMG submission 71474) | Freshwater microbial communities in response to fracking from Pennsylvania, USA - Allegheny Zone_MetaG_DW_15 | ecosystem: Environmental > Aquatic > Deep subsurface > Groundwater > Drilled... | reverse complement strand
CCAGCGGCCTGTTCGGCCAGGGTCTGAATCGGGGCATCGTCGGCCGTCTCAGCGGGGGCGTTTTCGTCGTCGGACGACCGACCACAGGCGGTCAAGGTCATCGCCGCCAGCGCCAGCGCGACCGTGGCCAGAACGGTGGGGATGCGGTGGCTCATCTCAGTCTCCGGCGTGTTTGGTCTTGGTGCCCTATGTGGAACGCGGGTCAAGGCCCGATCCTTCGAACCAGCCGGTTGCGAGCGCCGATTTTCCTTGGACAATCATATAAGGATATCTTTATATGATCTCATGTCGTTGAGCGCCGAACGAACGATCGAGGCCCTGCGTGCCGCAGGCGAGGCCACCCGCCTGCGGGTGCTGTCGCTGCTGGCCGGTGAAGAGCTTTCGGTCATGGAGCTGTCCCGTATTCTGGGTCAGAGCCAGCCGCGCGTATCCCGCCATCTGAAGCTGATGGCCGACGCCGGGCTGATAGAGCGGTTTCCCGACGGAGCTCGTGTCTTCTACCGCCATGCGGCCGATGCGACCGCGCGGCGTCTGATCGATACCGTCCTGGATCTGCTGGACGATGCCGAGGGTGAACAGGATCACAGGCGGCTGGAGGACGTCCGTCGTGATCGCGACGCCGCCGCCGCCGCCTATTTCGAGCAGGTCGCCCCACAGTGGGACCGCATTCGATCTCTTTATGTGTCCGAGACGGCGGTAGAGGCCGCGATCGATCGCGCGGCGGGACCGGGGCCGTTTCAGCGGGTGGTCGACCTGGGCACCGGCTCGGGCCGGATGCTGACCCTGATGGGGTCGCGCGCGCGGATGGCCGTGGGCCTGGACCTGAGCCAGAATATGCTGAACATCGCGCGTGCCAACGTCAGCCGCGCTGGGCTGGACAAGGTCGAGTTGCGCCACGGCGACATCTTCGCCACCCGCCTGCCGTCCGCCAGCGCCGATCTGGTGATCGTGCATCAGGTTCTGCACTATCTGGCCGATCCCGCCGCCGCCGTGGCAGAGGCGGCCCGTCTGGTCATGCCGGGCGGGCGTCTGCTGATCATCGATTTCGCACCCCATGAGCTGGAGCGGCTGCGTGAAGAGCACCAGCATCGTCGCCTGGGCTTCGCCGATTCCGAGATCGGTCGCTGGCTGCGCGAGGCGGCCCTGACGCCTTCGGCCCCGATCGCCCTACCGCCAGACACTGACGGCCTGACCGTCTCCATATGGACCGCCGAGCGGGCCGCCCAATCGAACAGGAGCGCCGCCTGATGGTCGCCGCCGCCTCCACACTTTCTCAGGCCCGTGCCCTGCTGCTGTCGCCGCTGGGCCCCGTGGCGCGCGCCGGCGACAACGCCAATCCCGTACGGGTGTCTTTCGAATTCTTCCCGCCCAAGTCGGAAGAGGCCGAGGCCAATCTGTGGAAGGCCGTGCGCCGGCTGGAACCGCTGAACCCCGCCTTCGTCTCGGTGACCTATGGCGCAGGCGGTTCGACGCGTGAACGGACCCACCGCACCGTTACCCGGATGCTGGCCGAGACGACGCTGAAACCCGCCGCCCACCTGACCTGTGTCGAGGCCAGTCGCGAAGAGGTCGACGAGGTCATCCGTGACTACAAGGCGGCGGGCGTGGACCACATCGTGGCCCTGCGGGGCGATCCGCCGGGGGGTGCCGGTATCGGCGGCGTCTATCAGCCGCGCGCCGACGGCTATGCCAATGCCACCGAACTGGCTCAAGCCATCCAGCGGATCGGCGGGTTCCAGACTACGGTCGGTGCCTATCCCGAGAAACACCCCGAGAGCCCGTCGATCGAGCACGACATCGATGTGTTGAAGGCCAAGGTCGATGCCGGGGCGACCCGCGCCGTCAGCCAGTTCTTCTTCGACATCGATGCCTTCCTGCGGTTCCGCGACCGTATCCGGGCGGCGGGCGTGACCATTCCGCTGATCCCCGGCATCATGCCGGTGTCCAATTTCGCAGCCTTGCAGCGGATGAGCGCGGCCTGCGGTGCGGCTGTACCCGGCTGGCTGGCCGCCCATTTCGACGGCCTGGACGACGACCCCGAGACCCGCAAACTGCTGGCCGCCTCCGTCGCCGCCGAGACCTGCGCGCGGCTACAGGAAGAAGGCTTTGCCGACTTCCACTTCTACACCCTGAACCGCGCCGACCTGGTCTATGCGATCTGCCGGGTGCTGGGCGTTCGGGAAAAGGCGGTGTCCGCATGAGCAGCCCCTCCACCACTTCGTGGTCCCCCTCCCCATCAAAGATGGGGAGGAGACATACCGCCCCTGTCTCCTCCCTGTCGCGCAGCGATGGGGAGGTGGCGCGGCGCGTCTTCCGCGCCGTGACGGAGGGGGCGACACCGTCCGCTGGAGTAAACACATGACCCGCCAGGACCGCATCGCCGCCCTGCACGCCGCCGCCAAGGAACGCATCCTGGTCCTGGACGGATCATGGGGCGTGATGATCCAGCGGCGAGAGCTGTCGGAAGAGGATTTCCGCGGCGACCGCTTCACGGCCCACGAGGGCCAGATGAAGGGTAACAACGACATCCTGTGCATCACCCGCCCGGACGTCATCGCCGACCTGCACGACCAGTATTTCGCGGCCGGGGCCGACATCTCCGAGACCAACACCTTCTCGGCCACGGTCATCGCCCAGGACGACTACAAACTCGACGAACAGTCGGTCTGGGACATCAATCTGGAAGGCGCGAAGCTGGCCCGCGCGGCCGCCGACCGCTGGACCGAGAAGGAACCGCAAAAGCCGCGCTTCGCCGCCGGGTCGATCGGGCCGTTGAACAAGATGCTGTCGATGTCGTCGGACGTGAACGACCCGGGCGCGCGGCTGGTGACCTTCGACCAAGTCTATGACGCCTATCGCCATCAGGTGAAGGCGCTGAACGAGGGCGGGGTGGACCTGTATCTGATCGAGACCATCACCGACACGCTGAACTGCAAGGCCGCCATCAAGGCCATCAAGGACCTTGAGGACGAGGGCATGGAGGCCCTGCCGATCTGGATTTCGGGCACCATCACCGACCGCTCGGGCCGCACCCTGTCGGGCCAGACGGCGGAAGCCTTCTGGAACAGCGTGCGCCACGCCAAACCCTTCGCCGTCGGTTTCAACTGCGCCCTGGGCGCCGACCTGATGCGGCCGTTCATCGCCGAGCTGTCGCGGGTGGCGGATACGCTGGTCGCCGCCTATCCCAACGCCGGCCTGCCCAACGCCATGGGCCAGTATGACGAGGAGCCGCACGAGACCGCCCACTTCATCGAGGAATGGGCCGCCTCGGGCCTGGTCAACATCGTCGGCGGCTGCTGCGGCACCACGCCGGAGCACATCCGGCATACGGCGGAGGCGGTGGCGAAACTGCCGACGCGGGCGATCCCGGAACGGCCCGTCGCGATGCGTCTGTCGGGGCTGGAACCGTTCGAGTTGGTGGCGTGATGGGTACCGAGTGCTGTTTCCTTCTCCCGTTGGGAGAAGGTGGCCCGGAGGGCCGGATGAGGGTCGGCTGCATCCGTCGGCGTAAGCCGTCGCACCGATCGCGAAGCGGCTTACGCCGACTGACACATACGACCCTCACCCTTTCGCGCCAGAACGACGGCTGCGCCGCCGTGCGCTCAAGCCCTCTCCCAATGGGAGAGGGAGGACAGTCATGAGACCCACCTTCATCAACGTCGGCGAGCGGACCAACGTCACCGGCTCGGCCAAATTCAAAAAGCTGATCATCGACGGCGACTATACCGCCGCCCTGACCGTGGCCCGGCAACAGGTCGAGGCCGGGGCCCAGATCATCGACATCAACATGGACGAAGGCCTGCTGGATTCGCAGCAGGCCATGGTCACCTTCCTCAACCTGATCGCGGCGGAGCCCGACATCGCCCGTGTGCCGGTGATGATCGACAGTTCCAAATGGGAGGTGATCGAGGCGGGCCTGAAATGCGTTCAGGGCAAGCCGATCGTCAACTCGATCTCGATGAAGGCGGGCGAGGCTGAGTTCCGCGAACAGGCGGTCAAATGCCTGCGATACGGCGCCGCCGTCGTGGTCATGGCCTTCGACGAGGTGGGCCAGGCCGACACCGCCGCCCGCAAGATCGAAATCTGCACCCGCGCCTATCGCATCCTCGTCGACGAGGTCGGCTTCCCGCCCGAGGACATCATCTTCGATCCCAATATCTTCGCCGTTGCGACGGGGATCGAGGAACACGACAACTATGCAGTCGACTTCATCGAGGCGACACGGGTCATCAAACAGACCCTGCCCTACGCGCGGATATCGGGTGGTGTGTCGAACGTCAGCTTCAGCTTCCGCGGCAACGAGCCGGTGCGGCGGGCCATCCACTCGGTGTTCCTGTATCACGCGATCCAGGCCGGCATGGACATGGGCATCGTCAATGCTGGCGACCTGCCGGTCTATGACACCCTCGACCCGGTGTTGCGCGAGGCGGTCGAGGACGTGATCCTGAACCGGCCGCAGCGGACCAATGTCTCCAACACCGAACGCCTCGTCGACATCGCGCCCAACTACAAGGGCGACAAGGGCGTGGCCCGGGTCGTCGATCTGAAATGGCGCGAGGCCCCGGTCGGCAAGCGGATCGAACACGCCCTGGTCAACGGCATCACGGAGTTCATCGACGCCGACACCGAGGAAGCCCGCCTGTCGTTCGAGCGGCCGCTGCACGTCATCGAGGGCCCCTTGATGGACGGGATGAACGTGGTCGGCGACCTGTTCGGATCGGGCAAGATGTTCCTGCCGCAGGTGGTCAAGTCGGCGCGGGTGATGAAACAGGCCGTCGCCTGGCTGGAGCCTTTCATGGAGGCCGAAAAGGCCGGCAAGCCGCGCGAACAGGCGGGCCGCATCCTGATGGCGACGGTCAAGGGCGACGTCCACGACATCGGCAAGAACATCGTCGGCGTCGTGCTGCAGTGTAACAACTATGAGGTCATCGACCTGGGCGTCATGGTGCCCGCCGATCGCATCCTGGATGCCGCCGTCGAGCACAATGTCGATATCATCGGGCTGTCCGGCCTGATTACGCCCTCGCTGGACGAGATGGTGTTCGTGGCCCGCGAGATGGAGCGGCGCGGGTTTGACATCCCCCTGCTGATCGGCGGCGCGACAACCAGCCGGACCCATACGGCGGTCAAGATCGAGCCCGGCTATACTAGGGGATCGACCACCTATGTCGTCGATGCCTCCCGCGCAGTCGGCGTCGTCTCCGGCCTGTTGTCCAAGACCGAGCGGGCCAAGAACGAGGCCCTGACCCGCGACGAATACGTCCGCATCCGCGAACAGTACGCCCGGGGTCAGGAGGTCAAGGCGCGGACCAGCATCGCCAAGGCTCGCGACAACCGGTGCAAGATCGACTGGACGGCCCCGCGCCCCGCCGCGCCGTCCTTCATCGGGGTGCGGGCGTTCGACGCCTGGGACCTGGCCGATCTGGCCAACCACATCGACTGGACGCCCTTCTTCGCCTCATGGGAGCTGATCGGCCGCTATCCGCAGATCCTGGATGACGAGATCGTGGGCACGGCGGCCCAGGACCTGTTCCGCGACGCCCAGGTGATGCTGAAACAGATCATCGACGAGAAATGGTTCACGGCGAAGGGCGTCGTCGGCTTCTGGCCCGCCAATGCCGATCAGGACGACATCGTCGTCTTTGCCGATGAGACGCGAACCACCGAAATCGCCCGCTTCCACACCCTGCGCCAGCAGATCGCCAAGTCGAACGGCAAGCCCAACTCGGCCCTGTCGGACTTCATCGCGCCTGAAGGGGCTGACTATATCGGGGCCTTCGCCGTCACCACGGGCCATGGCGAACTGGAGGCCTCCAAACGGTTCAAGGACGCCGGGGACGACTATTCGGCCATCATGGCGGCGGCCCTGGCCGACCGTCTGGCCGAAGCCTTTGCCGAAGCCCTGCACAAGAAGGTGCGGACCGAACTGTGGGGCTATGCGCCGGACGAGGCGACCACCACCGACGATCTGATCGCCGAGAAATACCAGGGTATCCGCCCCGCCCCCGGCTATCCGGCCCAGCCCGACCACACCGAGAAGGCAACCCTGTTCCGCCTTCTTCAGGCCGAGACCAACGCAGGCATGGCGCTGACGGAATCCTTTGCCATGTCGCCCCCCGCCTCGGTGTCCGGCCTGTATTTCGGCCACCCCGACAGCCATTATTTCGGCGTCGGCAAGATCGATCGCGATCAGGTCGAGGACTATGCCCGGCGCAAGGGCTGGGACCTGGCCACCGCCGAACGCTGGTTGTCGCCGATCCTGAACTATGATCCGGCACAGGCGGAACGCGAGAGGGCCGCGTAGAGCAGCCCCCTCGCCTCCCGGCCTCGATTGAGGCACAAGGCCCGCCATGCTCGACCATCTCGAATCCCTCGCCCGCGACGCCCGCTCCTGGCCCTTCGAACAGGCCCGCAACCTGCTGGCCCATCTGTTGAAGCATCGGCTGACGACCGATGCCGAGCGGGACCTGGCCGCAACCTTGATCCGGTCCGACAAGACGGACGAGGCCCTGGCCACCCTGCCCGCCCTGGCGCGGCCCGTGGTTTTCGAAACCGGCTATGGCCCGTCCGGCCTGCCGCACATGGGCACCTTCGGCGAGGTGGCCCGCACGACGATGGTGCGGAACGCCTTTCGCGCCCTGACCGGTGACCATTGGCCGACCCGGCTGATCGCCTTTTCCGACGACATGGACGGCCTGCGAAAAGTGCCCGAGGGCATTCCCAATCCGCAGATGCTGGCCGAGGATCTGCACAAGCCCCTGACCACGGTGCGCGACCCGTTCGGCACCCACGACAGTTTCGGCGCGCACAACAACGCCCGCCTGCGTGCCTTTCTGGACGGTTTCGGCTTCGACTATGAATTCCTGTCCTCGACCGAACAGTATCGGGCAGGCCGATTCGACAGCACCCTGCTGACCCTGCTGGAACGGTTCGACGCCATTCAGGCCATCATGCTGCCGACCCTGGGCCCCGAGCGGCGCGAGACCTATTCTCCCTTCCTGCCCATCAGCCCGGTCACCGGTCATGTCCTTCAGGTGCCAACCCTGGAGCGGAACGTGGAAAGGGGCACCATCGTCTTTGACGATCCCGCCGGGGGTCGCACGGAACTGCCCGTCACCGGCGGCCATGTGAAGCTGCAGTGGAAGCCCGACTGGGCCATGCGCTGGACAGCCCTGGGCGTCGATTACGAGATGAGCGGCAAGGACCTGATCGAGAGCGTCCGCGAAAGCGGCAAGATCTGTCGCGCCCTGGGCGGCGTCCCGCCGGAGGGCTTCAATTTCGAGCTCTTCCTCGACATCGAGGGCAAGAAGATTTCCAAGTCGAAGGGCAATGGCCTGACGATGGAGGAATGGCTGCGCTATGGCACGCCCGAGAGCCTGTCCTGGTATATGTTCCAGTCGCCGAAGTCGGCCAAGTCGCTGCATTTCAACGTCATTCCGCGCGCGATCGACGACTATCTGGCCTTCATCGAGGCCTATAAGACCCAGGAACCGGCCAAGCGGATCGACAACGCCGTCTGGTCGATCCACGCCGGAAACCCGCCGACCCACACCTCGCCCGTGTCCTTTGCCTTGCTGCTGAACCTGGTGGGCGTGGCCAATGCCTCGACCAAGGATCAGCTGTGGGCCTATTTCGCCAGATACCTGCCAGAGGCGACGCCGCAGAACGAACCCCTGCTGGATCAGTTGATGGAGCGGGCGCTCAACTACTACGAAGACTTCGTCAAGCCGACGAAGGCCTATCGTCTGCCTGACGACAAGGAGAAGGCAGCCCTGCTGGACCTGGCCGCCCGGCTGTCGGCCCTGCCGGGCGGCACCACGGACGGCGAGGTCATCCAGGCCGAGGTGTATGCCGTGGGCAAGGACCATGCGTTCGAGCCGCTGCGCGCCTGGTTCGGTGCTCTGTACGAAGTCCTTCTGGGCGCCTCGCAGGGGCCGCGCTTCGGCTCCTTCGCCGCCATCTATGGCCTGCCCCAGACCATCGCGCTGATCCAGGCGGGTGCTGAGGGCCGCCTGACCGGGGACGCGCCGGAATGACGATCTCTTTCGTCAGGCTCAAGTAGCGAGCGACCGCGTCGCGAACGATAGCCCCATCAAGGATGGCCGGGCTCAAGTAGAGAGCCGCCGCGCGGCGAACGATAGCCCCTCCAGAAAAGATGAACCGAACATAACGACCCGTTCACGGGAGCCTTCAGGCGGGTTGGCGCATTATTCCGGCCTCGACGCACTTCGAGACCAGGAGATTTCGTTATGTCCAAGACCACGTTTTCCGCCCTCGCCACGGCCGCCGCTCTGGGGGCCGCCGCCATGGCCATGCCGTCCGCCGCCTCGGCCCAGTCGAACGGCATCACCAACTGTGACGCGCCCGGTGGCCGTCAGCAGGCGGGTGCCGCCATCGGTGCCGTCGTCGGCGGTCTGCTCGGCAGCCAGGTGTCCGACAATGAACGCACCCTGGGGGCTGTGGTCGGTGCCGGTGCCGGTGCCGCCGCCGGCTCCTACATCGGTTGCCGCCAGCAGCGCGAACGCGCCAACCAGAACTATGGCCAGGTCGCGTCCAACACCTATCGCGCCACGTCCAACCTGCGCGTGCGCTCGGGACCCTCGACCCGCTATTCGCAGGTCGGCAGCCTGTCGGCCGGACAGACCTTTCAGGTTCAATCGTCCGAAGGCGAATGGGTACAGCTGTCGAACGGCGGCTGGGTCAACGCCAACTACGTCGCCCCCTATTGAGTCGTGATGTCATGAACCGGATCAGGCCGTCCCTTCGGGGGCGGCCTTTTTCGTTTGGGTTCATTCAAGCCGAGGGCCGGTAGCGCCCACCCTCACTGCGTGACCCACAAGATCCGCCCCATCCAGACGATGTCACGCCGCGTGATCGTCCGGGGCTCATAGGCCGGGTTGACCGAGTTCAGCACGACCGAGGTCCGGGTGACCGCCTCCAATTCCTTGGCCAGTGTCTCGCCGCCGGTTGTCCGAACCACGACCCTATCGCCCTTTCGGACGTCCACAGCCTCGCGGTCCACGATCACCTTGTCGCCCTGACGGTACAGCGGCACCATGGAATCGCCTGTGATCTCCAGGCTGAGCAAAGAGGCCTTGGCCTGCGGCAAGGCCGTCTGCTCCCAACCCTCCCCCATCGGCAGGCCCGCATCGTCGAAGAAGCCGCCCTGTCCGGCCTGGGCCATGCCGAGCAGAGGCACCGTGGCCGTCTGGGGTGGTGCGTCATGGGCCAGGGTCGCGAACTCGCCCAGCGACAACCCCGTCGCCTCCAGGATCCGGGTCAGACTCTCGGTCGAGGGCCAGCGCGGCCGCGCCGGTGTGCCGGCGCCGAACCGTTTGGAAGGATTGAAACTGGTCGCATCCAGCCCCGCTTTCAGCGCCAGCCCCGACGCGCTCAGCCCCTGCCGCCGTGCCAGGCCGTCGATCGCCGTCCAGAGCTGGGCATGAGACAGGGGCAAGATCGCACCGACCGAAGTGATTCGACCCGTAGGCTAGCGACAAGCGTTAGGAATATCCACCTAACTATGCACTTTACAAATCGGAATGAAGATCTAGGAGACGAGACGTTCAAGGCGCTTGACGATGTATTTTGCCGACCTGATCTGCGCGTTGAGCGTTGTCAGAACGTTTTTTCCCGCGACTGGCATGATGTCCCCAAAAACTATCTGGAGGGATACGCCGCCATTTACGTCCGCATCGTATTCCGGGGGGCTGGAGGCGAGGATTACCGTTTCTCGTTTTTGATCTGTAAGGACACAGTCAACATTGGTCGGGTTGATCAGAAGGTCAAACACAATGTTGAATGCAATTGGCATACTAAATCGATCTGCCCTTGCAGAAACGAGCAGCCTAACCAAGTCGGCCCTGTGCTTATCGGCGTTGGCAACTTCGTTGATGGACCACAAGACGTCGTTTCCTCCGGGATGTGGTTTTTGGGCCTTGATGAACGACCATTGGCTGGCGGTGAGTTTCTTTTCTATTCCGTGCGGCCCGGTCATGCGCCCAGATGGGTAGACATCCGCTTGCCCGTTGTTTCGGTCGAAACCGCCGAATGGGAACCCTACGCCAGACACACCTTTTCCATTCAGCCCGACGAGGGCGACTACGGCCTTGTCGAGAGCATTACGGAGCCTCCCTACGATTTCGACAACGTCAAAGGGGACATCGACGGGAATGTCTTTGTCGCGGCGTGCGATTACGTAGGAGCGATGTGCATCGCGCTCGATCCGAGTGCTGTAGGGGCTTTCTGCCAGGTACCGGTTGACGACCGATTTGAGCTCGATGAATTTGCGTTCAGCACGTTTGATATTTTCGTTTGAGGCCTCGAAAGGTGATTCCATGATGAAGGTCCAAGACGCGCCACATGATGAGACGACGGCCGAACGCCGCGACGAAGTGCTCAAGCGGATGCTGAACACTCCGCCCAAACCCCGCAACCTTAAAGACGCAAAGCTCGGCGAGAGGGCAGTCACGCCCAAAAAGTCTGACTGCCCCAGAGGGTAGCGCCAAGCTGCTCCATCAGGCGGCTCAACCCGGCCATCTGCTGGACGGGTTGTACATGGCCGCCAATTCCTCGCTCTGGACGTCGAGGAATGGCTGAACTGCGCCGCCTCTGGCCTCCCAACATATCCTAATCTCACGCTGGCCAGAGAACCGCCGGTCCTTGAGGAACGGATCGAGCGCCGGTCGGTCGCGCGCTACCGCGTCGAATTCCACGTCATCATACGTACAGTAGCCCATGCGCGCGGGTCCGAGCCGCTCGGGCTCAGCGCGGCTGATGGCCATGGCGATGGCCTCGACGTCTGAGAAGCCAACGATTGTGTCGTAGTCCTCACCGAACAGGCGTGGTGTATTCAGTTCCGACAAGCACAGAATGTAGCAGTTGGGTATTTCGCATCTGACTCGACCGCCGAGCACCCATAGCGAGCCCCCTCTGTACATCCCAACCGCCCGCATCCGGCGGGCTACATCATCATCCTGCCCAGGGAGAATAACGGCCTCGTTGATGTAGCCTTCAATTCGCCCTTCGAGCGGATCCGCTATCCCGACCGGTGCCCCTTCAATCTGTCGGTACCCGTAGAGGGTGCCCAGCCTGATCCTGCCGTGCTCAAGAAGTGCTCGCGCGTGCTTCAGTCGCATATGCTTATAGCCGCGCACAGGTTGGGTGGCCGGGCCATGCTCGTTGATCCCTCTAGAGACGCTTTAATTTGCGAAGCCTCGCAAGCCGCAGCGCCTGAAACCTAAACGTAGGCTTCGTTAGTCCGCCGATAGGTCAGGCGCTTGCCGACCGTGCCGAGGATCGCGGCGTCGGTGCGTTGCGTGTCGTTCCATCCCAGCTTTTCGCGGGTGTTGTGGCGGAAGCCAAACTCGGTGACGTAGCGGTTCAGGTGCTTCTCAGAGCAGTGCTGATAGACGCCTTTCATGCCCTTCTTGAACACGCCGAAGAAGCCTTCCGCGCTGTTCGTATTCACGTCGCCACGGGCATATTCGCCAGCGGAGTGCTTCACCGTTTCATGCGAGGCGAACGCGTCAGCCGATCCGACATACAGACGGCAATATCCACCTAATCCAGGCCGGTCACTCGGCGTTCCTGCCAGGCCCAGAAGGTGCCGATGGCGATGGAGGCGAGGATTCCATAGGCGGCCAGGTTGATGGCGAGATAGACAGACGATAGGGGCGGTCGGACGTCGGTCAGGGCCATGACATGGCTGGTCACGACGAGCAGCTGCAGGGCGGCGGCCCAGACGGGCCATGCGCGGCGGGCGCGCCATACCAGGGCCGCCAGGACGCAGAGCATCAGGACGTCGAGGGCGAACATACCCCATTGGACTCCGTAAAGCTGGCTGTCGTTCTGGACCAGCAGGGAGGCGAACCAACCGAGGCCATAGGCCCCGGCCCCGATCCGCTCGGGCTCGTCTCCCTTCAGGAAGGCAAAGGCGACCACGGCGACGGTGGCGACCGCTCCAACCTGGGACGAAAGGGTGTCCAACATGAGAATCGCCCCCGAGCTGAAAGCTCGAGGGCGATCTTGCATCCAAATGCGGGAAACCGGAATGTCCGGCCCCGCACATTACGTCGAATTCAGGAAGCGACGCGGAGATGACCGATGATCGGGTCACCCGGCTTCCAGGGCTCCACTTCGTTGGGCTTGTCGACCGGTCCGACGGCGTAGGTGCCCCAACCCATCCGGCGGTGATCCTTTTGGAGTTCGGCGTGACAGGCGACGACGGCACTACGGGCTGCCGACAGGGCGGCGATCGCTTCCATGGCCTTGGCCTGCGACTCGGCACCGGCCACGGGGGACACGGAAAGAGCCGCGCGGGCACCGATCATGGACTGTACGAGCGTCGTCGCCTGGGCGATGGCCGCATCCACAGCGTTTTCAGTAGCATAGAGATCACCAGCCACTCCGGCGACTACAGTAGACCGATCCATCGTTACCTCCCACATAAACAGGTAACGATTTGTTAACACACTTCCGGGGCCATCGGTAGGGTTTTGTTAAGAACTCCGGTCGGGCCCAAAGGCGGACGGTCCTCGGGCTTGTCGACCGGCCCGACCGCCAGCGTGTCCAGACCCAGCTTGCGCGCGAGGGCCGCCAGGCTGTTGTGGGTATCAACCAGATGGGCCCGGGCCTCGGCCAGGGATCCGATCGTCGCGGCCGCCCCTTCGAACACCTTCTGGCCTGTCACGGCCGACAGATAGGCCTGCGCGCGTGCGGTGGGCAGCATGGCCGTGAGGGTGGCCGTCTCGGCCAGGGCCGCGTCGATGGCAGATTCCGCCGCATAGAGGCGCGCCGCCAGGGTCTCGCCGATTGTCTGCCTTGTCATGAGAATCTCCGCGTGACCCAGCGCCACGCGTAAAGCAACCATGAGTTAATTCGCAATGCAACTATGTCGAGCTGTCGTCCATCAGGAAATGTGCGCTCAGGCTGGCGATCGGCTGATCCTCGCTGTCCTGCCAGGCTTCCGCCACGACGTGGGCGACGCGACGCCCGGCCTTGTTGATCCTGGCGCGCGCGATCACGTCACGGGGACGGCCCGAGCGCAGATAGACCACGCTGACATTGATGGGTCGGGGCAGGCGCAGCCGGGGATACAGGGCCGCCACCTGGGCCACGGCGGTCAGTTCCAGCATGGCCGCCGTCGATCCCCCGTGGAGGGCCGGAAGCAGGGGGTCTCCGATCAGCCGATCGTGAAACGGCATGGTGACGATCAGATGGCCCACGGCCTCCTGCGTGGTCAGGCCCAGGAATCGGGCATAGGGGATGGTGTCCAGCAGGGCGCTCATCCAGCGTCTCCCGCTTTACGCGGTTTCAGGTTGCGACCGATCTCGCGATCCGCAGGGCGGGTCACCACATAGGCGGCCTGGGAGGCGGCCACGGGGTCGTCAGGCCGATCCTCGAACGCCCACGCCCGCACGAAGGCAACCGACCGGGTCAGGCGATAGCAGCGCGCCTCGGCGATCAGGTCCCGCCCCGGCTCGGCCGCTCGCATATAATCGACCCTCAGATCCAGGGTCGCAATCGGCTGAAACGTGTCCAGCGCCACCCAGACCGCCAGGCCGCCGACATGATCGAGCAGGGCGGTGACCAGCCCGCCTGACAGCACACCCGTATGGGGATCTCCGACCAGATCGGCGCGATAGGGCACCCTGAGCCGGACCCGGTCCCCCTCCACGCCCTCATAGACAAAGCCCAACGCATGGGTATGGGCCGAGCCGGACGCGAGTTGAGGCAGGACAGAGGCGAGATCAGGAGACATCATCGGGATCGTGCTTACCGAACCGGGCGTTCGGTGCAAGCGCCCATCTGCGCCGACTGATCGAGTGACCATGATCCGACCCGAAGACCTGCTGCATCCGACCCCGGCCGGCCTCTATTGTCCGCCGGGGGACTTCTACATCGATCCGGTGCGGCCCGTGGACCGGGCCGTCATCACCCATGGCCATGCCGATCATGCGCGGGTCGGGCATGGCGCAGTCCTGGCCACGCCCCAGACCTTGGCCATCATGGAGGAACGCTACGGCGAGAACTTCACCGAGCGCCGCCAGCCGTCAGCCTATGGAGAGGCTGCCTCGCACAATGGCGTGGAGATCACCCTGGTACCGGCGGGCCACGTCCTGGGGTCCGCCCAGGCGGTGATCACCTGGCAAGGTCTGACCATGACCGTGTCCGGCGACTACAAGCGCAGGCGCGATCCGACCTGCGTCCCGTTCGAGGCGACGCGGTGCCACGTCTTCATCTCGGAGGCGACCTTCGGCCTGCCGGTCTTCACCCATCCCCCCGACGCGGAGGAGATCGCTCGGCTGGTCCAATCATTGGGCCAGTTTCCCCACCGGGCGCATCTGGTCGGGGCCTATGCCCTGGGCAAGGCCCAGAGGGTCATCCGGCTGTTGCGGGAAGCGGGCTGGGACCGACCGATCTATGTCCACGGCGCGATGGAGCGGCTGAACCGCCTTTATGAACGCGAAGGCATCGATCTGGGGCCGCTCCTTCCCGCCACGGGCCTGGGCAAGGAGGCCCTGGGCGGCGAGGTCGTCGTGGCACCGCCCTCGGCGATCCAGGACCGATGGGCCCGCCGGTTCGCCGATCCTGTGACGGCCTTCGCCTCAGGCTGGATGGGGGTCCGGGCCAGGGCGCGGCAGCGCGGCGTCGAACTGCCTTTGGTCATCTCCGACCATGCCGACTGGACCGAGCTGACCGACACCTTCACCGAACTGGACGCCGACGAATACTGGATCACCCATGGGCGCGAGGAAGGGCTGCTGCGCTGGTGCGAGATCAACGGTCGCAAGGGCCGGGCGCTGCGCCTGGTCGGCTATGACGACGAGGACGAGGAGGCTGCCACAGCCGAGGCCTCCTGATCAGGCGGCGCGGGTCGCACCGACCGCGGGAGCCTGAACCGCCGCTTCGGCCAGGGCCGCGTTCATGGCCATGCGAAGGCGTTCGGGCTTGATGGGCTTTTCCACCACCGCCGCCATGCCGATGGCCAGATAGGCCTTGGCATCGTCCGGGTCGGCATTGGCGGTCAGGGCGATGATCGGAATATCGCGCGCCGGTCCTGTCAGGGCCCGGATGGCCTTGGTCGCCTGGACCCCGTCCATGCGCGGCATCTTGATGTCCATCAGGATCAGGTCGAACGGCCGATCCTCAACCGCCTCCAGGGCATCGACGCCGTCCTCGGCCGTCTCGGACGTACAGCCGAACATCTCGCACAGCGCCTGGGCCACCACGCGGTTGGTGGCGTTGTCGTCGACGATCAGGATGTGGGGACTGGATTGCAGGTCCAGATCAGACAGGGACGACACATTCGATTCGGTCCCCACCTCGACCATGGCGCGCGGCGCGACCAGGTCGAAGGCAAAGGTCGCCCCTCGGCCGGCGTTGTTTTCCGCCCAGATTTTCCCGCCCATCCGGTCCATGACCTGACGGCAGATGGCCAGGCCCAGGCCGGCACCATCGGGGCCCGAGCCGTGGACGAAGGGTTCGAAGATGACATCGACACGGTCGGCCTCGACCCCCGGCCCGTCGTCTCGCACGCGCGCCTGGATGTGGACGTCGTTGCCATTGCCCCAGGCACGAAGGCTGGCTTCGACCACCCCATTGCGCGCGAACTTCAGGGCATTGCCGATCAGGTTGTTGAACACCTGCTTCAGCCGGACGCCGTCCAGCTGTGCGGCCAGTTCGGTGTCTCCCTCATAGCCGACCATCAGGGTGACATTGTCCTGGGAGGCGCGCGGGGCCCACATGGCCTGGACGTCGTCCATCAGGGCCCGCAGGGCGACGGGCTCGGGGCTCAGCTCCAGCTCGCCCGCCTCGGCCCGCGACAGGTCCAGCGCATCCTGAAGGATGCGGATCAGGGTTTCAGAGGAATCGACGATGGTCTGGACGTGCGAATGCGAGGCCGCGTTCAGGGGCTGGCGACGCAGCAGCTCGGCCACGGCCAGCACCCCGTTCATCGGCGTGCGAAGCTCATGGCTCATGATCGCCAGGAACTGGCTCTTGGCGCGGGCGGACGCCAGGGCCTGGGTGCGGGTGTCGCTCAGGACACGGGCCTGCTCGGCCAGCTCCCGGTTCTGCTGGCGCTGACGGTCATTGGAGGCCTGAAGCAGAGACACCGCCGTGCCGACCCCCCAGTATCGGCCTTCGCGCGTGACGATGAAGCCACGCATGAGGGCGCTGGGCCCGCCCTTCAGCATGATGTCGCAGAAGGCGTCGATCTCGATTCCGGCCTCGACCACCGCAGGCTCGGCATCCATCAATTGCGTCACGGGTCGATTGGAATAGAGCGCATGGCCGAACGGCCCAGCGATCTTCAGCAGAAAGGCGTTGCGTTCGATGAGCCCGACCGGACGCACACCGTCCACGACCGGTATGACAAGCGTATCCGGTTCCGCCTGGAAGCGTGTGAACACCTCGCTTCCGGGTGCGTCTGGAGCGATCGCTTCTGCGCGCTCCGTCAGGCTTTCGATCGTCGGCATACTGGCCGGTACTCCGGGGTTACCGGTGGACAATGCCTGTGAATCGTTTTCGGAACGGTTAAGGCCGAAATGGAAATTTCCGTGCCGTCGAACGGTCTTTTGCGTCGCAGGCCGGGGTCGTGTAGAAGGCGCGCCCGAAACCGATATCTCGGATCACTCCTTTTTATGCGCGCGGCCCGGGGGCCGACCGCAGGTTTGTCATGAGCGATTCTGCGAACGATCTGCTGCCGGTGTCCGCCCTCGTCCTGTTTTCGGGCGGGCAGGACAGTGCCACCTGCCTGGCCTGGGCCCTCAACCGTTTCGCTCGTGTGGAGACGGTCGGCTTCGACTATGGCCAGAGGCACGCGGTCGAGATGCAGGCCCGGATCGCAGTGCGCGAGGGGATGGTCGAGGTCCTGCCCTTCCTGGCAGATCGGCTGGGCCCGGACCATGTCGTGGACCTGACCGGCTATGGCCGGATTTCCGAAAGCGCCCTGACCACCGATCGTGCGATCGAGATGGATGCGCGGGGTCTCCCGACCACCTTCGTGCCGGGCCGTAACCTGATCTTTCTCACTGCTGCCGCCGCCCTGGCCGATCGAAGGGGGTTGGAAGTCCTCGTCGGCGGTATGTGCGAGACCGACTATTCCGGCTATCCCGACTGTCGACGCCAGACCCTGGACGCCTTGTCCACAGCCCTCAGTCTCGGCCTGGACAAGCCGGTGCCGATCGACACGCCTCTGATGTGGCTGACGAAGGCCCAGACCTGGGCTCTGGCTGACGACCTGGGCGGACCCGAACTCATCGAACTGATCCTTGAGGACAGCCACACCTGTTATCTGGGCGAGCGCACCGAGCGACACGTCTGGGGCTATGGCTGCGGCCACTGCCCCGCCTGCGAACTGCGGGCTCAGGGCTATGACGCCTGGCGGGCGGGCCAATGACCTATTCGGTCAAGGAGACTTTCCTGACCATCCAGGGCGAAGGGGGACAGGCCGGTCGGCCGGCCGTCTTCCTGCGGTTCGCGGGATGCAATCTGTGGAGCGGGCGCGAGCAGGACCGGGCGCAGGCGATCTGCTCATTCTGCGACACCGACTTCGTCGGCACCGATGGCGACGGCGGGGGCAGATTCAACTCCCCCCAATCCTTGGCCGACCATGTCGCGAGCCTCTGGATCGGACGGGCCGGCGATCCGAAACTGGTCGTCTGCACGGGGGGCGAACCCCTGCTTCAACTGGATGGACCCCTTGTTGCGGCTCTGCACGAGCAGGGTTTCCAGATCGCGATCGAGACCAATGGGACCCTGGCCGCCCCTGACGACCTCGACTGGGTTTGCGTCAGCCCGAAGGCAGACACCCCACTGGTCCTGCAGCAGGGGCAGGAGCTGAAGCTGGTCTATCCCCAGGCATCGGCCCCTCCCGAGCGGTTCGAGCATCTGGCCTTCGAGCGGTTCTGGCTGCAGCCCATGGATGGGCCCGAGCGCGAGGCCAATACCGCCGCCGCCCTCGCCTACTGCCTGTCGCATCCGCAATGGCGCCTCAGCGTCCAGACCCACAAATACATCGGCGTTCGCTAGTTCAGACCATGACACAGTTCGAGATCACCAAGGCAGCGACCTTCGATGCCGCCCATCACTTTCCGAACGAGCCGGAAGGCAGTCCCTATAGCCGGATGCATGGGCATTCCTTCCAGGTCGAGGCCACGGTTCGGGGCGAGGTGCTGGATCCCGTCCATGGATGGGTCGCGGACCTGGGGGCGCTCGATGCTGCCCTGAAGGCCACGGCCGCCCGCCTGGACCATGGCCTGCTGAACGATCACCCGGGTCTGGAAGCGCCCAGCCTGGAACGGCTGTGTCTGTGGTTCGTGGCTCAACTCAAGCCGGAATGGCCCGGTCTGTGCCGCATCACCGTGGCTAGGCCCACGATCCACGAACGCTGCACCCTGACCCTGTGATCAGCCTCGGTCAGCCAAACCGAACAGCGTCCCGCACTTATTGATCTCGGCATTCCAGTCGGCCATCGGCCCGGTATCCAGGGCGACGGTGCGTGGCTCGACCCGTTGTCTCAGGGTCTCGACGTCGGCGGGTGTGGAGGTGGCGCGCCAGGCGTTCAGCACGACCAGCCCGCGATCCAGGATCAAGGACATATCGGTCCGGTGGGCCTGTTCATCAGCGGTCAGGCTGCGACTGGCGGCATAGCCATCCAGGCGCGCGACCTCCGATGACGCCACAGCCGCACAGACGACGGCCTGGTCCAGATCGACGGGCGGATCCTGAATGGCCGATGGTGTCAGAAGGGCCAGAAGGGCGAGGGCGGAAACGATCATGACCGACAATCCCGATTTTTGCCGACGCTAGGGCCCCTAACGATAATGCGGCGACTGACGGTTCCTGACGCGCGGATCAGGCCACGGCACGATCGCTTTCGGGACGCGGCACCGCACAGGCCTCGGCCAGGGTTTGCGCCAGCAGGGCCGGATCGATCGGCTTGGTCAGGAAGGCATGGACCCCGGCCGCGTCCCAGGCCGCTCGGTGGACGTCCATCGCATTAGCCGTGAGAGCAATCAGGGGCGTGTCGGTGTTAAGGCCGCTCAAACGGATGCGCCGCGACGCCTCCAGACCATCCATCACCGGCATCTGCATATCCATCAGAATGGCGTCGAACCGCTCCAGCTCTGCAGCTTCCACAGCCTCGGCTCCATTTTCGACCAGGGTCAGGCGACAGCCGTGCGGCTCCAGCAGAAGACCCAGGATACGGCGGTTCACCTCATGGTCGTCGGCCGCCAGGATGGAGCGTCCCATCAAGGACAGAGGTTCGGTCGCCTCCCGCTCGGGCTGTGCCGCTGCCGGTATGGCGACGACTACAGGCAGGTCCAGTCTGAAGGTCGAGCCCCTGCCGACGACGCTTTCGACCGACAGATCACCACCCATCAACTCGGCCAGACGACGGCTGATCGCCAGCCCCAGGCCGGTGCCGCCGAACCGGCGCGTCGTGCCCGCATCAGCCTGTTCGAAACTGTTGAAGACGTCCTTCAGACGTTCGACCGGAATGCCGACGCCGGTGTCACGCACGGAAACGGCCAGTCGGCTGGTCCCCGGATCCCAGGCCGCCGACACGACCACCTCTCCGGCCTCGGTGAACTTCACCGCATTGGACATCAGGTTGAACAGTATCTGCTGGAACCGCAGGGGATCGGTCCGAACGGCCTGCGGGATGGCAGAGGGTATGTCCAGCCGCAAGCGTACGCCATTGGCCATGGCCCGCTGCTCCCACAACCGGACCAGCGACCTCAGCCGATCACGGATGTCGATGTCGGCCTCTTCCAGCTGCATCTTGCCCGCCTCGATCTTGGAAAAGTCGAGCACATCGTTCAGCAGGCCCAGCAACACATCGCCGGCGTCCAGCAGCATGGAGACGTGTTCGCGCTGCCTTTGATCCAGCCGCGTCCGACGCAACAGATTGGCTGCGGAAATGACGGCATTCATCGGCGTGCGTATCTCGTGGCTGATGACGGCCAGGAAATCGGACTTGGCCGCACTGGCCTCCTCGGCCCTGCGACCTTGCTCCAGTGCCTCTCGGTTAGCGGCCTGCAGGTCGCGGGTCGTAGCCAGGCTTTGTCGGACAGCGACGACCAGATGGGTCAGGTAAAGGATGCAAGCGACCGCCAGCAGCATGGGAGCGAAGCTGCGGGTCATGACGGCCTCAGCCACAGGAAGGCCCAGGAAATAGAGGCCGTGCGATCCGGCGGCGCTGATCAACAGCGGCCGCGCGGGATACATGTGCAGGCAGACGTGCAGCAGACCTCCCGCCACCTGCACCATGGCGAACAGCCGCCCGGCCTCGCCGCCGTTGAACCAGAGATAGGCCGCCATGGCCGAATAGACGATGACATTCAGGGCCGCCGTCAGGCAGCAGATGATTTCGTAAGCCCGACCGATCGGCTTGTCCGGAGCCTGCCGCAGGGGTCTGAAGACCGCCCAGTCGACCAACTGGGTCGCCACCACCGCCGCGAACCAGATCAGAGGCCAGAGGCTGGGCGCGATCACCCATGCCGTCACGCCGATGAAGGCGGCCAGGGCAATCCGCGTCTTCAGTTCCTTGTATCGTATCTGCGCGACCAGCGCGTAGTCGGCGGTGATCATGGATAGAACTCCCCTTCGCTGGACCATGGTCCACAAAGACGAAGGATTGGTTGCCGTGGGGGCTGACCCGCCCCACGATGCCCGCTATGGAACGCCGCCGTCCGGCACGCGTTTGCCTGCCTGTTCTGGGGGAGATTTGTATGAAGCGCCTGATCCTCGCCGCTGCCTTGTCCAGCCTGGCCCTTGTGGCTGCCTGCGACGACCCGCGTCCGTCCGAAGACGTCGAAACCTATGAGCCCCCCATGGAGGTGCCGGTGGCACCGCCCGTCGAGGAAACACCACCCC
>Ga0075012_10001880_pt1 | contig 20905 bp, 17 predicted proteins | sample All_14_2_FD_71474 | JGI IMG/M metagenome (GOLD analysis project Ga0075012, IMG submission 71474) | Freshwater microbial communities in response to fracking from Pennsylvania, USA - Allegheny Zone_MetaG_DW_15 | ecosystem: Environmental > Aquatic > Deep subsurface > Groundwater > Drilled... | reverse complement strand
GATCTGCTGAATTCCGATTGAAGCATGGATCGGTTCGCTATGGACAAGAGCAGGGCGGATTAACCGTGCCTGCTCTTGCTGTTTGTGCGCTGCCCTATTCATTTGTATGATCAAAGCCTGTTTCAATTTCGGATGTCATTATGAACGCTCTCCATCGAAATCATGAGTCTTCTGCCATAACTGCCGAAGGCTATGGTCCGATACACGGAGCCGAAGATCAGGGCTCGGCCGAATTTGATCTCCTCGGTCTTTATTGGGCGCTCAGGAAGCGACTGGGTGTCATTCTGGGTGTCACGGTCTGCTTGACCTTGCTGGTCATGATCGGTGTTTATCAGGTGACGCCGCTCTACACCGCCGAAACATTGATCCTGCTTGATCAACAGAAGACTCAGGTTGTTGATGTTGAGGCCGTCATGTCCGGCATTGGTGGCGATTCACCAAGCATTGACAGTCAGGTCGAGATATTGCGCTCGCGCTCCATTGCGCGACATGTTGTTGAAAATCTGAACTTGATCAGTGATGCCGAATTCAACAGCACGCTCAAACCAGCTTCTGTGATGCAGTGGATCGATCCACGATACTGGTTGTCTCAGATTACAGGTGGCCCTGTCACAACTTCAGATCGTGAAAGTGAGTTAAGGAAGCAGGAGGCAATCCTCAATCAGGTGGTCAATGCCATCATCGCGCGCACAAAGGTCTCGCGTCGTGGTCTTACCTATGTCATGTCCCTGACCTTCACATCTCTTGAGCCCGACAAGGCCGTAAGAATTGCCAATGCGCTCGCTGATACATATGTGGTTGACCAGCTGGACGCAAAATTCAATGCGACGCAAAAAGCGAACGAATGGCTCTCGTCGCGTCTTGCTACGTTGCGTACCCAGGTAGAAGATTCGGAACGAGCCGCCGAAATTTTCAGGACGCAGAACGGGCTTGAAAGTGCTGGCGGGATAACGATCAATGACCAGCAATTATCCGAACTCAATGCGCAGCTCATACTGGCGCGAACAAATCTCGCCGAGAAGCAGGCCAAATATTCGCGCGCCAGGCAGATCCTGAGCACTGGCGGCAGCATTGAATCTGTGGCCGATGTGCTGCAATCGGGTACGATCTCGGCCCTGCGTGGCCAGGAGGCAGAGCTTGCCCGTCAACAGGCTGATCTGTCGTCGAAATATGGACCAAGACATCCTGCCATCCTCAATATCGATGCGCAGAGACGCGATATTCAGCGGCAAATTGGTCGTGAAGTTCAGAGGATCATTGGCAGTATTCAGAATGAAGCGTCAATCGCCCAGTCACGAGTAGATTCGCTTCAGTCGAGCCTTAACGAACTCAAGGGTACTTCCAACGCAAACAATCAGGCTTTCATTCAGATGCGCGAGCTGGAGCGCGAGGCCGAGGCCAACAAGACGGTCTATGAATCCTTCCTGAACCGCTTCAAGGAAACCTCGCAACAGGGTGATTTACAGACGCCGGATTCACGTGTGATATCGGTGGCGACACGTCCAGGCGCGCCATCCTATCCGCGCAAGGGACTTTTCGGCATGGTTGCTCTGGTCATATCGGCCATGGTTGGCATTGGCGTCGCGTTGCTTCTCGAACGGCTCGATAATGGCATGCGCACCACGCGCGATGTTGAAGAAGCCTTGGGTCTTGCGCATCTCGTTTCCTTGCCTCAGGTGCCCGATGAAAAGGGACCGGATGGCAAGAAAATGTCGCCGCAGAATTATCTCCTCGCCAAACCGCTTTCAGCCTATTCGGAATCGCTACGCAGCCTGCGCAGTGCGCTTGCGCTCTCGAATGTGGATAATCCGCCAAGGGTTTTGCTTTTTACATCCGCTCTTCCCAATGAGGGCAAGACGACGACATCGGTAAGCTTTGCGCGGGCGGCGGCGCAATCAGGCTTGCGTGTGCTGCTCATTGATTGCGATTTGCGACACCCTTCAGTGCACAAGGCTTTCGGCGCTATAAGTCCGAAACTGGGGCTTGTCGAATTTCTGGCTGGAAGTGCGTCTCTCGAAGAAGTTCTGGCTATCGATGAAGCGTCTGCCTTGCGCTATCTTCCTATTGCATCAGGTTCTGCCAATCCGCCCGATGTGCTGGCGTCTAATCATATGCAACGCCTGCTGGCGGATGCACGTGCCACTTATGATCTTGTGATCCTGGATTCGGCACCGGTTTTGCCGGTCTCCGACTCGCGTGTGCTGTCGCGGCGCGCCGACAAGACCGTGTATGTGGTGCGCTGGGCCGAGACACCCAAAGATGCGGCCAAGAGCGGCATCAAGGAATTGCGCAATTATGGTGCCGATATTGCCGGCGTCGTGCTCAGCATTGTCGATACAACCAAACAGTCAAAGTATGGCTATGGCGATGGTGGCTATTACTACCGTCGCTATAGTCGGTACTATGTCAACTAGTCTGGTGTCCAGAGGTCCAGGTTGGTTGTCACGCTGGCTTGTCGCCGGTGTGGCGGGGCTCATTGGTCTGATGCTGGTGGTGCTTTCAACGCCGCGGCTGGTTGCATATGCCGGTCTTGCCCGGCTACCTGCCGAGGTCGATGCGAACCTCAAGTCTGGACAGCCTATTTCGGGGGCGACCCTTTTCGAGGCAAGGACAGCCTATGAGCAGGCACTCAAATATGTTCCTGCCGACGCGACGTTGAACCTGAATCTGGGGCGTCTGATCTTGCGCGAAGCCGCGATGCCGGGGCTTTCGCAAGCATTGCGCCGCAAGGCACTGGAAACAGCTTCGCTGCATTTTCGTGCCGCTATTTCGGGCGCACCTACGCGAGCCTTTGCCTGGAGTCTCGCGGCGCTTGTCGAAAGCAACAAGTCGGGCCCATCGGGCCGTCTCTATAATTTGCTCCGCTATTCTTATTATTATGGGCCCTATGAACCTTCAAGCGTTCTGACCCGCTCCGGTATCGTCATGCCTTTGTGGCAGATCCTCCCAGACGAGTTTCAGCGGTTTGCTGAAAATGATTTGAAAGTGCTTTGGTGGGTTCATGCACTGCGCCGTGACCTGTTTGAGATCTATCTTGAGGCGCCTTATCCGCTGCGCAGCCATATTCGTCACGTTGTTCTTTTAACTGACGAAGATCGTCAGAGCTTTGACACGTTGCTCAAGGATTTCCTTGCTTGGTGAATTGCACTGATTTTTGTCTGGCGAGGCGACCAGGATTGGCTGACCGCCACGCCCATGATGAATGCGTAGAGTACGGAAACGGCAGGAATTTGCAGACTGAAATCAAAATAGGAATGGAAGGCGACCAACAGCGTGGCGCCAAGGCCGAGTGCTGGCAATGACTTGGCGCTTTTACGTTGGTTGATGCCCCGCAGGCAGCGCATGGCGAGCAGAAAAATGGAGAGATTGAGTACCAGGCAGGCAGGGACACCCAATTCAAGGGCATTTTCCAGATAAGTGTTATGCGCCTTGTCCCAAAGCAGCGGCGCTCTGTCGGTGTTGCTGCGAAAGGCCGGATAGACATCTGCAAAAGTGCCAAAGCCGGTGCCGGTCCATGGCGAGGCCCTGATTGCATCAAGGGTTTGTACGTAAATCATGTTGCGACCGGCATAGCTATTGCTCACATCAATCATCGCCAGCCTGTCAGACAGGCTTTTGCCGCTTGCCAGAAAGACCGCTGCGCCGATCCCCATGATCAGTAGCAAGAAGGATAAAGCTCGCCATCTGGTCATGCTTTGGCTGCCAAGAAATACGCTGATGATGCAGGCGAGACCCAGCAGTGTCGCGAAGGCACCGGCGCGCGATTGGCTGAACAAGAGCGCTATTGCGATGATCAGAATACTGAGCGTCATCCAGGCTCTGCGGATCAGAACGTCCTCGAGAATCATGGCGAGTTTCAAGCGCGGCCGCAAATGGAGCTTGAAGAGCGGTCGCAGATGTTCGAGCAGAACTGTCACGGCACAGAGGAGCGTCAGTCCCGCAAAAGTTGCAAAACTGTTGCGATTGACAAATGTACTGGTAAGCGAGCTCCCATATGTCCATTTGGTATAGATAAGTATCGACTTATTGCCTGTCAGATAAATGATAAGTCCATAAAAAGCGTAAGCAGCGCCAATCATGGCGATAGACAGTATGGCCGTTCTGGCGCGTCGATCCTGCGCTGTCAGTTGCAGGGATAACCAGAAGACCGCAGCATAGGCGAGAAGATGCATGAGCCCGGTGAGTGTTGCATCCGGATTGACCGAGATGCGACCTGCAAGCGATATGCCGAGTGTGTTGGCGGCTTCAAGCCATGCCGGATCGGCAAATGACGGCGGGACCCAAGGCAGCCACTGGATGATGATCCAGCAGCATACGACGCCAAAACATAGCAGGGGCCATAACAGCCGGGAGGGGGCGACCGCCATGCGTTTGCCCCAAGCGATGCCAATGGCCCAGGCGATTACGAGCAACCCGACAGCCAGACACAGGATGGCGGCCGGCAGGGGCCGGTTGCTGGCGAGGGGGAGAGGTGCGAGCGCGACGACACTAATGAGTAGATAGAAAAGCATCGATTCAAATAAATCGGGTTTTTGCTGCACGGAGGTCTGTGCGCTGATGGATGCGTTGTCGCTCATTGCCCGATGCTCGCGGGGTTTGTGACACGCATACTTTGGCGCTTTAGCATAATGATCCACTCCTGAGGGTCTTTGGACCCATTGTTGAACACTGTCTGCTCCGCCCGGAGTGCAGCCTGATATCTTGGTTCAGTCATTCATCAAGCAAGTATGCGTATTGCGGGTATGCGTATTGCGGGCATTATCGGACGAGATGCGGCTTTCCCCGACTGGCCAGATGATGCAAGCAGGGCGGGGCGGCGTCACCAAAATTCAAGGCCCTTGGGTCGAAAATGTCGTGCTAAATTAGGCAGGACTTTTCTGCTCTAATATCACCTCCCTATGTCTTCAAATGAGCGCGAGCCATGACATGAAAGTATCGATTGTCACGAATGCCTTTAATCAGGGTCAATTCCTGGCTCAGGCGATCGAGTCAGTTTTATCGCAGGATTATGCCGATATCGAATATATGGTGGTTGATCCGGGGTCGACGGATGAAACGCAGGCGGTTATTGACCGATATCGCGATCGTATCATCGTCATTTCCGAGCCAGACAAAGGCCCTGCCGATGGGCTCAACAAGGCATTTGCGCGGGCGACAGGGGATATATTCGGCTATTTGAATGCCGACGATTTCTATCTGCCGGGGGCCGTGCGGGAGGCGGCGGAAATTCTCGCTGCGTTACCTGATGTTGATGCCGTTTGTGCGCATACCTGGATTGTTGATCGGGATGGTCAAAAGTTGCGTCGTTCGCATTCGGATGGCGTCAATTTGAAGCGCATTGCTTATGGCGCAGCGGTACAGATGCAACCGTCAACATTTATCAGGTCAAGTGCTTATAAGCGTGTGGGTGGATACAACATCGAAAACCGAAGTAACTGGGATGGTGAACTCGTCGTCGATCTCGCGCTATCGGGTTCGCAGTTTAAGATTCTTGACCGATTTTGGAGTGCATATCGTGTTCATGGCGAAAGTATAACCGGCACAAAGAAACTGGATGAAATCATACGAGCCTACAAGACGCGGCTCTTCAAGAAAATCATGGGGCGCGATCGGAATTATTTTGATGGGGTTTTGAGGTTCTTATATCTCGCCGCAAAATACTTTGAAAATCCTGCCGCTCTCATGGAGCGGGTCTTCAAGGGGCCAGTTTATGGTCGCACGCAAAACAAGGATTAAGATATGCCAGTGCAGGCTCTACGGCTCATCTTAAGCTGTCTCTCCATATTCTTACCGTGGTCAATCCGCCGCCGTTTTTTGAAAATTGCATTCAATTACGACCTGCACCCCAAGGCCTTTATCGGGGCCTCCATCGTTTTGAGTCGCGGATTGTGTCTGGGTGAAGGCAGCAGAATTGGACACTTCAATTTGATCCGATCACTTGATCAGGTCGAGCTTCGGGCGTACGCGCGTATAGGCCACTTTAATTGGATTGGTGGTACGCCAACAGGCAACGCATTTTTTGCCGGAGAGCCAGACCGAGTCTCCGCGCTTATCATGGATAAACACTCGGCTATCACTTCCTCTCATCGGCTTGATTGCACAAATAAGATCGAGATTGGCGCGTTTTCGACGTTGGGAGGTCACCGTAGTCAGATCGTGACGCATGGAATAAACATCTATGAAAATAAGCAGGTTTCGTCAGCGATAAAAATCGGAAGCCATTGTTACGTGGGCACAGGTGTTATTCTGCTGAAGGGGGCTGTGTTGCCCGATTATTGTCTTCTTGCTGCCGGTTCCGTTCTCAGCAAGGCATATGAGGAACCCTATATGCTTTATTCAGGCAACCCGGCGCAGCCTGTTCGTGAGCTGCCAAGAGATGCGAAATATTTTTCGAGAGAGATCGGATTTGTCTTTTGACAGGTCTGTGTGGCAGACAAGGCAAAAAACCGGAGGGTCCAACATATCTCTCAGATATGTCCTGGCTCAGACGGCGCGTATCTTGGCCGTCTGTTATTTGCCTTTGGCCTTTGGGGCTTCTTGTAATTTGTAAGAACGTAGTGGGCGCACATAATCAAGAATGGCGTGATGCATCGGCGATCTCCACTAAAAGGGGAAAATAAAATATCCCACGCCAATAGCAAAAGAGAGACAGCCAGCAATGGCGAGTATGAATCACGGGACGACAGAAGCGCCATCAAGGCTCTCATCGCCAGGGCCATGACAAATATCCAGAATATGCCGCCTCCGATCCCACCTTCTACCCATGAGCCGAACAAGTGGGAATGCGTGGGGATCAAATCATTGAACTCTGCATTGCCCAAAGGCTGGATTCCTGCGGCTCTGGATCTGGCGATTGCATCAATCATATATTGACGGTCCCTTGCCCAGGAACCGTGACCAATGATTGGTGAATCAGCAATAGCCCGTGTCGATGTAAAGGCTTCACTTCGACCGCCTGCAATGATGCCAATGAGGCCGGAACCTGCCACGACTTCATACTTCTGCTTCTGGTATTCGCCGAGTATGCCACTGCCGGCTGCAAAAGACCAAAGTTGAAGTGGCAAAAGTCCCGACATCAGAATGCCGACAATTGCAAATGGTAATCCGTATTGTGATGCAAGACGGTTGCCGCCTCTTGCTACCACGCCTTGGCCGATGAGCAATGCGCCAGCCATGACACAGACGCCGCCGAGTGATCGCGACCCCATGATGACATAAAAAAGCCCTGCGAAAACCATGATGGCGGCCGCCATGCTGCGGTCGCCAGTTTTGCGCGACATGGCGTAGACGCCTAACAGCGGGGCAAACCAGAGAAGTGACACGCCGTAGCCGAATTTCCACGGCTGGCCAGCCTCGTAGAGATTGGGGCTAATCATGCCTCCGGCGAGGATGCCAATTGCAATACCAATCGCAAAGAAGACGAGACGTCTTCGGGCAACAATCAATAGAAGGTAAATGGTCGAAAAATTTGTGAGAAAGAAAAAGATATTTGCCCATCTACGGGAATAGTCATCGAAATTTGTGCCACGGATATTGTCGGTCAGTATTTGGCCCAGAAACCAAACGATGCCGAGCAATAAAATCATGCGGGGAAACGGATCAAGCAGTCGTTTGCCTCGCAACAGCATGAGCCACGGGAGGAGAAGCAGTGAAATCAGGTCAGAGCCATAAAGTTGGCCGAAGAGGTTGATAGAGACGGCGTTCAGCGCCGGAATAGACATGATTAGTAAGTCACCCGGGTTGAACGGTGCTTGCCTGGGCCTGGTCCTCCGCTGTGAGGTGTCTGTCTGCGAATTGTACATGACCTGATCACTAACTTTCTTGGACGGTTCTGTATATCTCGGCGAGCTTGCGCCCATAGGCATTCTGATCATATTGCTGCCTGATCAGCTTTGCATTCTGTTTGCCAGTTTCACTTACAAGCCGACGATTATTGGCGGCTGAGCGTAGCGCGGAAATGATCTCGGCTGTGTTTCCCGGTGGCACCAGCCGACCCTGTTCACCGTCGCGAACAATTGATCCGCTGTTCGGCGTCGTAATTACATAACAACCGCAGGCGAGCGCCTCGAATACAACCCTTGCGGACCCTTCGGCGAGTGATGGAAAAAGAAATATATCGGCCGAACTCATCTCCCGGGCCAATTCTGATCGGGAAATCCATCCGAGCTGCTGTACTCTTGGATCGGCGAAGAAGTTCGCTTTTTCACTTTTGATGTCGGAATGCGTTATTCCTGCGATTTTAAAAGTCCAGTCGACGTCGGCAAGGCTCGATAAGGCGTCAATGACTGAGTATGCACCCTTGCGCTGATCGAAACCGCCCGCGAACAGGATCTTCAATGACTTTTGTTCTGGGGCTTCTGGCGTTTCTCGAAGCGTGCCTGCTTGCGTTGCAAAATCGAGGAATTGCTGGTCGACTCCCAGATAAGTGACAAAGATTGGGCTCTGCGTCCATTTTTGTATTTCGAATGTGGTGCGCACAAAATCGGAATTCACAAGAACACCGTCTGCTTGCTCAATATCAGCCAAAATATCACGCCAAAAACGGGACAGTTTGGGTGTCTGCGCTTCCGTCGGCAATTGCCCATGATGCGTTGTCAGATAGTCCACCAAATCAGGGTGGACGATCGAATGATCGCATAGCGCATACATCCCCGCTTTCTTGGCGATCCCAACCGATTCATGTCCAAAGCCTGCCCTGTAATGATAGATCGTGGCGCCAGCCTCTGCTTCACTGCGAATGGTATTGCGGCATGCGCGTGCATATTGTCGCATGCCAATCCGGTTCATTTCATTTGCCATTGATCGACTCCACGCCCCTCGCTGGAGGGCAAGGCCGATTGAAGGCAGCAATTCTGACCATCCAAAGGCAGTCACAAGTTCATCAGGTATTGCCTCCCGACGATTGAGAAGCTTTTTGAGTTTGTCGGATTTGTCCAGTGGCGGGGAAGAGAGTACGGCGCGAATGAGAGGCGTGGGGTAGCTGCCGGTTATAAAGCGGGCAAGCAAACCTTCTCGTGCGAGACTTGCGGCAGCAACAGATAGATGAAATTTATTGAAGCCGTTGGATATGATAACCTTCATCTGCGCTCCATCCGGCATTAGTCTTCCAATTCAGACGAATTCAATAAACTGGATCAATAGCAATGGAATTTGACACGCTGGATGGCTATCGTTCAAGCGCTGTATGTAGCGCTATACCGGGGCAGACCCCGGCTCCGGTTCGTTTGTGGGTCCAAGCTGCGCATGAGCGACAGTCGATAAAGGTCTGAGGTTCGGTGACACGCAGGTCGATCAGTCAAAGTATTATGGCGGCTATGGGCGCGCAGGCCATAGCGCAGTTCGTGACGCTTGTGATCCGGCTCGCCGAGATTCCGTTGCTTGTAACCATATGGGGCAGTGATCTTTACGGCCAATGGCTCGTGCTGGCGGCAATCCCTTCCTATCTCGCCTTCTCCGATCTGGGCTTTATCAGCTCGATCAACAGGTTTCTTGTCGTTCCGGTGACTCAAGGCGACTTCACGCTCGCGACGAAGGTGTTCCAGACATCCTCGCTACTGGCTTTGCTGCTTTCCGTCGGTTTCTCACTCGTCTTCGTGGCGATATTTCTATTTACGCCGGTTGCGGAGACTTTCCATGTCACGGCTGTGGGAACAGCCGCGGTTGTTGAGGTTGCGCTTTTTCTTTGCGGCAAGATCGTGGTTTCGATGCAGGGGCAAGCGCTATTTGGCGTTTATATGGCCATTCACCGTTATCCGCTCGGGCTCATTCTGCTTTCGCTGTGCCAATTGCTTGAATTCGGTGCGATGGCGGTTGCCGTTTTCATTGGCGAGGGTTTTGTTGGTGCAGCATTGGCCATGCTGCTCGGGCAGAGTGTTGGTGTTTTGGTGATGCTGGTGGGAATTTCGCGGTATGCGTCCTGGCTCACGCTTGGCTTTCGGGCCGCTGATTTTACGCTGCTCAAGCGTTTCTGGTCGCCAGCGCTTGCGTCCTTGACCTTTCCGGCGGGCGACGCGATCGGCTTTCAGGGAACCCGTCTCATCGTTGCCTATTTGCTCGGACCGACTGCCCTGGTTCTCTTTGTTGCCCACCGCCAGATCGCCAGACTGTCGACGCAGGTCGCGACGGGTGCGCGTATTTTTGAAGCTGAAATTGCATATGCCTTCGCCGCTGATAACCATGATTTTCTGGGCCGGATCAATCGTCGGCTATTCCAGACCATGCTGTGGGCAAGCCTGGCCGTCACGGCCACCCTCATGGTTGGCGCCCCTGTTATTTTTCCAACATGGACAGGTCACAAAATTCAATTCGATCTGGCGATTTTTCTGGTGCTTCTTGCGGCCTCGTTACTCGAATGCCTGTGGCGGGTTGTGATTCACCCACTCCTGATGACCAACCAGCATAGTAATGTTTCAGCCTGGATATTTGCCATCCGGTGTGCATCGGTCGCCGTCGCCTATGTTGCGGGGCTGGCCTGGGGCATGCTCGGGATTGTTGGTGTTATCGCGGCTTTTGAAGCCGTGATCTTTATTGTCGCCATACGTGCGCATCTCGATATTTTCGGCGACAACCTGAGACAGATATTATCGATTGTGGGAAAGCCGCCGCTTGAACTGATTTTACGGGCCCTGCGGGAAATCCGCACCTGATGATGCAGGGGGGCGAAGTCAAGGCACTGTCACGGACGCTATCTGACATTTTCGCCTCAGTTGGGTGCTACCTGACAAATTGACGTTTTAATCTGCCATGAATATTCAGCATAATGGCGCGGGTATCGTGCGCTTTTGATCGGCTCTCTTTCCACAGGATAATTCATGCGTTTCCTGCATATGATTGCTTCTGTCGATCGCAAGGGCGGGGGGCCCATCGAAGGGCTCATTCGCAATGCGGAGGTCATGAAGGAACTCGGTCATGACCTGACAGTTGTGTCCCTTGATGATCCCTCAAGCGATGCCATTGATCGCTCATTTCCTTTCAGGCATGTCGCCCTTGGCCCTGCTTACCTGAAATATGGCTATGCACCGCGCCTCTATCCCTGGCTGAAGGCGCATTCAGGTGAGTTTGACGCCGTCATCGTGCAAGGTATCTGGCAATATCACAGCTTTGCGACATGGCGCGCATTGCGCAAGGGTCCTGTTCCCTATTTCGTTTTTACACATGGCATGCTCGACCCCTGGTTCAAGCAGCAATATCCGCTGAAGCATCTGAAAAAATGGCTTTATTGGCCTTGGGCGGACTATCGCGTGCTGCGCGATGCGCGGGCTGTTTTTTTTACGACAGAGGAGGAGCGCCTGCTGGCGCGTCAGAGCTTCTGGCTCTATCGCTGCCGGGAGCGTGTCGTTGTCTATGGCACACGCGGCAGCACTGGCGATGCGCAACAGCTGATGGCCGTCTTTCGGCAGGCGCATCCTGAACTGGGCGTCAAGCCCTTTCTTCTCTTTCTCGGTCGCATCCATCAGAAAAAGGGCTGTGACGATCTGATCCGTGCTTTTGCTGCCATTATGGATCGGGAACCCGATCTCCTTCTGGTGATGGCAGGGCCTGATGATGTTGGTCTGTCCCCTCAATTGAAGAAACTTGCCGTCGAGCTTGGTGTGGCAGACAGGATTCTCTGGCCGGGCATGTTGACGGGCGATGTCAAATGGGGGGCCATTCACGCGGCAAGGGCCTTTGTGTTGTCATCCCATCAGGAGAATTTCGGGATCGCCGTTGCCGAGGCGCTGTCGGCCTCGACGCCTGTACTTATCAGCGACAAGGTCAATATCTGGCGCGAAATTGAGCAGGATGGTGCGGGACTTGTCGGCAGCGACACGGTGGAGGGATGCGAAGATTCCCTGAACCGGTTTTTCAAGCTCGGGGCGGAGGCGGAAGCGGCCATGCGCCTTGCCGCCAGGCGGTGCTTTGAAAGCCGGTTTGAAATCCATAATATGTCCGTGTCTCTGGTGAAAACCATTCAGGAGCTGATGTGACGCCGCTTGATGCGAAGAAACTGCGCAGCCTTGAAGGGGGGCCAAGCTTCGCCCTGGGTGATCGTGTCTATCGCTTGTCCTGGGATATTGCCTGGCTGCTTTTGTGTCGCTGGACGCCGCCACCGCTGCATGGCTGGCGACGTTTCGTCCTGCGCCTGTTCGGGGCGCAGATTGCACCAACGGCTCATGTTTACGGCTCTGCGCGCATCTGGTCACCCCGCCTCCTGCGAATGGCGGCGCATTCCTGTCTCGCACGCGATGCCAATTGCTACAACATGGCGATGGTGACACTGGGAAAATATGTCATTGTCTCGCAAGGTGCGCATTTGTGTGGCGGCACGCATGATGTTGATGATCCGCATTTCCAGCTGACTATCAAACCGATTACACTCATGGACTCGGCATGGGTTGCGGCGGAAGCTTTTGTCGGACCGGGCGTCACCATGGCGGAAGGTGCTGTGCTGGGCGCGCGCGGGGTGACGTTCAAGGACATTGCCGCTTATGAGATTCATGCAGGCAATCCGGCGCGGTTGATCCGGCAGCGTTTGCGCATGGAAGCGAAGGCGACCAATGGCTGACCTGACGGCAATCATCCTCACCTATAACGAGGAACTACATATTGAGCGCTGTCTGGCTGCGCTGAAGCTCGTTTGTTCGCGCATCGTGGTTGTTGACAGTTTCTCGAACGACCGCACCGTGGAGCTGGTGCGTGCGAAAAATGTCGAACTATTACAGCATGTTTTTGTTAATCAGGCGGATCAGTTTCAATGGGCGCTGGATAATGCAGGCATTACCAGTTCCTGGGTGATGCGGCTTGATGCGGATGAAGTGTTTGACGCCGAACTGGCAGAGGAAATCACCGAGACAATCGCTTCATTACCGCCCGATGTCACAGGCATCTGTCTCAAGCGTCGACAATATTTTCTGGGTGAATTTGTCCGTTACGGCGGACGCTATCCGCTTATTCTCCTGCGCATCTGGCGTAATGGCTGCGGTCGGGTGGAGCAGAGATGGATGGATGAGCATATCGTGCTCGATCACGGTGAAATTGTCACACTGAAGCATGATTTTCGTGATGATAGTCTGCGCAATGTCGCCTGGTGGTCGGAGAAGCATATCCGTTATGCTACGCGCGAGGCGGTGGATGTTTTGATCCGTCGCCACCGGCTATTTGAGTCAGGCGATGGCCTGGGCAGCCAGCATGGCAGCGCGCAGGCACGCCAACGCCGCGCCTTTAAAGAAGGCTTTTATAACAGGCTTCCTTTTTTGCTCGGCCCGGTCCTCTATTTTTTGTATCGCTTCATAATCCTCGGCGGATTTCTCGATGGAAAAGGGGGCCGCGCCTATCATGTGCTGCAAGGCTTCTGGTATCGTGTGCTGGTCGATGTTCGGGTGCTGGAGCTCGACAGGATATTGAACGACTGCCCCGATGTCGCGAGCCGCATTAAAGCGCTTGAGCGCGAGACAAAATTACCTGTTCGTGAGTTTGCGGCGAAGTCGACCGTCAGGTCTGTGGCGTGAGGTCCCCGGTTCCGTGAAAATACTCATACACGGCCTTAACTATGCACCCGACATGATCGGGATCGCCAAGTACACGGCCGGGATGGCGGAGTGGTTGGCGGCAAGGGGGCATGAAGTGCGTGTTGTCACCGCACCGCCTTACTATCCTGCCTGGCAGATCGGGCACGGATATTCGGGTGCTGTCTATCAGCGGGAACGCAGCCGAGACGTGTCGATATTGCGCTGCCCGATCTATGTCCCGGCTTCTCCAGGGGGCACCAGGCGGCTCTTGCACCTCTTGTCCTTCGCTGTCACCAGCCTGCCAGCGATGATCTGGGAAGCCCTGACATTCAGACCACAGATTGTTCTCTCGATCGCCCCGGCCATTTTTTCAGCACCCGTTTCGCGTCTGGCAGCGTTGTCCTGTGGGGCGAGCGCCTGGTTACATATCCAGGATTTCGAGATTGATGTGGCCTTTGAACTCAATCTCTTGCGTGGCAATGGTCTGCGTCGGCTGGCACTTGGTGTGGAAAGCCTGCTCTTGCGCTCCTTTGGCCGTGTGTCGAGCATCTCGCCGCAGATGTGTCGCAAGATTGCAGCAAAAGGCGTTGCGTCAGATCGGATTGTCGAGTTTCGCAATTGGGTCAATGTTGGCGATATTTTTCCCTTGTCTGGTCCGAATGACTATCGACAGGCGCTTGGTTTGGCACCGGATCAGATGCTTCTGCTCTATTCAGGCAATATCGCTCGCAAGCAAGGTCTTGAGATCGTAATTGAGGCAGCGGCCGCGTTACAGTCGCAGAGCAAACTTGTTTTTCTTATCTGCGGCGACGGCCCGGGCAAGGCCGACCTGCTTCAAGAGTCATCACACCTGTCGAATGTGCATTTCTTGCCACTTCAACCAACAGAACGGCTGAATGAATTGCTCAATGCCGCCGACATTCACTTGTTGCCGCAGCAAGCAGGCGCGGCTGATCTCGTTCTGCCGTCCAAGCTCACCGGTATCCTGGCGTCTGGTCGACCCGTCATTGCGACGGCCATGCCCGAGACGGCGCTGGCGCAAGAAGTTGCCGAATGCGGGATGACGGTGCCTCCAAATGATGCAAATGCCTTTATCGCAGCCATAGAGGTTTTGGTGGGAGATGCGGATAGGCGTATAAGGCTTGGCGCGGGCGCGCGGATGCGGGCTGAAGCCTGCTGGGGGCAGGAGATGGTGCTCGAACGATTCGAATCACAACTGATGCATTTAACCTCTCACCCCATTGGCGAATGCGTATGATCGAGGAGCCAACCTGCCATGCAGGCAGGTTGGCGAAGGCCAGAAAGATGGTCTAACATTCAGCGCACGAATTTCTTTCGAACGGGTGGGCGGACTGTTCCGATCAGCTTGAGACAGGAATTCTGTCGCATGAAGCGAGTAGAGTACCCCTTCGCGGGTCATAGCTTGAGGCAGTGATTTTATGACAAAGACGGCTTTAATTACCGGCATCACCGGACAGGACGGTGCCTATCTGGCAGAGCTACTGCTGTCGAAAGGCTATACGGTTCATGGCGTCAAGCGCCGGTCGTCATCCTTCAATACGGCCCGCATTGATGACTTGTATGAAGATCCGCATATCGAGAGTGCGAAGCTTTTTCTGCACTATGGCGACCTGACGGATGCGACAAATCTGATCCGCATCGTTCAGGAAACACGACCTGACGAAATCTACAATCTTGCCGCACAAAGCCATGTGCAAGTGAGTTTCGAGACTCCTGAATATACGGCCAATTCGGATGCGATAGGCACGCTTCGGCTGCTTGAGGCGATCAGGATTCTCGGGCTGGGCGATATGACCCGGTTCTATCAGGCTTCCACATCCGAACTTTACGGCAAGGTGCAGGAGACACCGCAGAGCGAACGCACGCCGTTCTATCCACGCAGCCCTTATGCCGCGGCCAAGCTCTATGCCTATTGGATCACGGTCAATTATCGTGAGGCCTATAATATGCACGCCTCGAACGGCATCCTCTTCAATCATGAAGGGCCGACCCGCGGCGAGACTTTTGTCACACGCAAGATTACGCGCGCTGTGGCGGCCATTGAACTCGGGCTTCAGGATACGCTTTATCTTGGCAATATTGACGCCAAGCGCGACTGGGGCCATGCGCGCGATTATGTCGAGGGCATGTGGCGCATCCTTCAGCAGGACGTGCCCGACGATTATGTGCTTGCCACGGGCGAAACACATTCGGTGCGTGAATTCGTCGAATTGGCCTTTGCGGAAGTCGGTCGCAAAATCACCTGGCAAGGCAAAGATGAAAGCGAACAGGGTCTCGACGCCGTAAACGGCAAGGTTCTGATCAGGATCGACCCGCGTTACTTCCGTCCGACCGAGGTTGATCTGTTGCTGGGGGATCCGAGCAAAGCCCATCAAAAGCTCGGTTGGAAACACACAACAACCTTTCCGGAACTTGTGGCGGAAATGGTGGCGGCCGATCTGAAGGTGGTTGCGCAGGAACAAGCGCGGAAAGCCCGCTATGACTGAGGCCGCGCGCTTTTCTCTCAAGGGCAAGAAGGTCTGGGTTGCCGGGCATCGTGGCATGGTTGGCTCGGCCTTGATGCGGCGTCTGGCGGGGGAAGGTTGCGAGCTTGTCACCGTGGGGCGGGACAAGGTCGATCTGCGGCGTCAGTCGGAGGTTGAAGACTGGATGATGCAGACGCGTCCGCAAGTTGTCTTCGTGCCCGCGGCAACGGTTGGCGGCATTCTCGCCAATGACTCGCGGCCTGCCGAGTTCATCTATGACAATTTGATGATCGAGGCGAATATCATCCATGCGGCATGGCGCAACGGGGTGGAGAAGCTTCTCTTTCTGGGTTCATCCTGCATCTATCCAAAGCTCGCACCCCAGCCCATGACTGAAGAAGCCTTGCTCACCGGACCGCTTGAGCCGACCAATCAGTGGTATGCGGTGGCAAAGATAGCCGGCATCAAGCTGTGTCAGGCCTATCGGCGCCAGTATGGATGCGATTTCATCTCGGCCATGCCAACCAATCTCTATGGCATGGGCGATAATTTTGATTTGCAATCTTCGCATGTACTGCCTGCCCTCATGGCCAAAATGCATCTGGCCAAAGAGAAGGGCGAGGCAAATGTCATCCTGTGGGGAACAGGGACACCGCGGCGCGAATTCCTTTATGTCGATGATTGTGCCGATGCGCTGGTCTATCTGATGACGCACTATAGCGGTGAGGCGCATATTAATGTCGGTAGCGGCACCGATGTCACGATCCGTGAATTGGCAGAGTTGGTGAAGCGGGTCGTGGGCTTTACGGGCGACCTCGTCAATGACGCCTCAAAGCCGGATGGCACGCCGCGCAAACTCATGGATGTTTCGAAACTGACACAGATGGGCTGGCAGCCGCGTGTCGGTCTCGAAGAGGGTATTACACGGGTCTATGACTGGTATCGTGCCTGATTGGCATATGTGTGATAGATGTTAAGCTGTTCCGATATTCAAACAATGCGTTCTATATGGGGCACTAAGGGATCATGGATCGCAGACGAACATTGATCGCCGTTGTCATCACGGCAATGTTTGTCTTGCCCATCCTGCAATTCGGATTTCTCCAGTCATGGAGAGATGGTCTCGTCGGGCCGCTAGCTAACGACGGTTCACAGGCCAGCTTCTTTGTGCTGCATGCGCGACCCTTTTACGTTATCCCGGAAGATTTCCATCTTTATGTGGTGCGCGCAAAGCGTATTGCAGAGCGTGGATGGTCGGGAGATTTATTGTGGGGTCGGGATGTGGTTGCCTCGCAAACCGTCGCTACAGCGCCACTTCAAGTGGGGCTTGGATATATTGCCTATCTGACGGGAGGCGAGCCTCTTCGCTATACACTTTTTCTCATGACGCTTCTGTTTGTGTCGTGGACCGCGTTTGTGCTTATCGCATTAAACGAATTGCGCACCTTCTTCGGCTATGCGGCCGTCCTCGCATTTTCTCTTGTCGTCGCCATATGCGAGATTCCAACGAGTATTGTTACGCTCTTCGCTGGATATGTGCCGCAGCTTTCGACATGGTCGGCAGACAAGATTTGGCCTGCATACAAAACGCTGCGCTTTTCAACGCACGGTTGGAGCATGCCGCTGTTTGTGGCCTTGGCGATTATGGCTGCAAGGCTTGCGCGGAACAATCGGGCCAGTTGGTCATCCATTGGAATAATCGGCGGTATATTGACACTCTTTGCACTCGGCGACGTGTGGTCCATGCTTTTATCGATTGGAGTACTCGGTTTTGCGAGCTTACTGCATGTAGGGAGACGATTGCAGGTTGCAATACAGAGAGATTCGGAAATCGAAAATGCTCTTACGCCGACACTTCTCGACAAAAAAACTCTCGTCCTAGCGGGTGTCAGCTTGGTGGCCATCCTGATTTTTGTTGCGCTTCCCGGATCGATGAAAGGCGATGCGCTGGCCCGCGCCGGATTTGGTCCGTGGTGGTATGATAGCGCTGGGCGGGTCGGTGGGCCGTCTGACATAACGACCGGCAGATTTGTAATAGTCGTGGCAGTATTCTCGGCTATGACGCTTCTCACGTCCTATATACGCCGTCGAGAAGCTACGATGATCGCTGTTCTTGTTGGCGGCCTACCGCTTCTCGCGGGGTTCTTTTTGTCTGTCATGCTGTGGGCGTATGGTGTCGACTCCTGGCAACTCAACCAGTTTCATGACAGGGCTTATGCGGCAGTTTTTTTCTCAATACTGCTACAGGGCTGGATACTCTTTCGTTGCTTATTCGTCTTTCGGTCAGAGTCTTTTTTTGCAAAGCGGGTGAGGCTCATTCATGCTGCCCGTCTGATCAGCATTTTTCTCGCTGTCTTTTTCCTGTGTCATGCCGGACGTACTTATATTTACATCGCACGCGTTGCTGCGTCCGACTATGCATTGACCAAAGATCTGGAGGCCTTGCGGACTACACTAATCCAACTTGATCGCGAGCATAAAAATGCCTCGCTTGCGACAATGAGCCACGAAGTTAATTATCTCGCCGCCTTGTGGACAGATTTTGATCTTGTTTTGCCGGAAGGATTTCCGCTTCAATTCTCCGGTAGCAATCAGGCGATAGCTGATCGAATGGCCGCCCTTCTACGCTTTTATGGAGCCACTAAAGATAATTGGGTGAGGTTTAATTTGCGTCGGACGCCTGCCGATCAGGTGGACTGGCTTCAGTCGCGAGTTCTTTCCGCGCGAGAGGGCTACGGCTATTACCTGTTTCATCGGCAAGATGCTTACGTCGCATGTGGTGAGTCATGTGGTGATTATGATGCCCTCATCAACATAGCGTTATCGAGCGGTTCGAAAGAATTGCTGTTGCAGCCTGATATTGTCATCATTGACCCAACATCAAGTGCAATTGGGCGCCCAAACCTTGATTCATATGAGCTTGTGTCCCAGTTGCCTTCAATTGAAGTGTGGCGTCATTCCAGATGAGGCGACGCATTCTTCAAGTATCACTTAAGTTCTCGAAGTTAACCTCAGACATGGTTATGTGTGGTTTCGTCAGTTTGTCTGGGCTATTACCGTGAATTATCGCAGTGACGTGAAGCCTTAAGCAAAGGGACTCATGAGTATATGGACGGTTCTTTTCGCCGAGTTTGCAAATATCTTCATGAACATTTGCTTGGTGCACGAATGAATTTCGGCCGGATGCCATCACGTTATTTTTTGCCATTGGAACTTTCAGTACTATTTGTTCTTCTGTTGCTGCCGCTTGGCTATCGCCTTGCTTTCGAAATTGATTTCGAGATCTTGTGGGGGGCTGGCTATCGCTCAACCTTTGGTCAGATTCCCTATCGGGATTACGGGATGCCAATCGGTCCTGTGCCCGCCTGGATACTTGCCGGATGGTTTGCCACCATTAGCGGTTCGGTTTCATCACTTCGTTATCTGGATTTGATCGCCGATGTCCTGGCAGCCGGGGCTTTCTGGCTGATAGCGCGGGAGCTCCGGCTCGATGGCGTGACCCGATTTTTTTCGACCGCGATCTTTATTGTGACGTTTTCAGATAAACTTTGTCTCCCATTTTATAATTCCTGGGTCGTTACACCGATGCTCGTCGGGACATTCCTGACGTTACGGGCTTGCCGACCCGACGCAACAGGACTGAGGTCGCTTATCATTCTGTCTTCGGCGGCGGGCTTCGTTCTGGGGCTTGCCATTTTTGTTAAACAAGACACGGGTGTTCTGGCGGTGGGGCTTTCTCTCACTCTGTTTCTGTACAATATCCGGGTGAGGTCGATGCCCTTAACCGGTGTATTTGCATTTTCGCTGGCAGTGCTGATGACAACACTTGCGATCCTCTCAGTCGTTGACAGAGAGAGTTTTGCATATTGGTTTGATCACGGACAGCATGCAGGCGGAGCGCGTTTGGGTCAGATTTTTCAGGGCATATTTTCAGAATTCGGACGGCTTAAAATTTCTTTCATCCTGTTCGCAGGTCTTGCCTTTGCCCATCTTGCAAAGCATCAGCCCGCTGGGGGGCGTATTCACGAAGCGGCTATTGTCGTCTGTGGCGTGACGATGATCAGCCTTGTTGCCGGCGCAACAAGCGGACGTTCCATTCAGACGACACAATATTTTCTGGCCTTTGGAGCACTCGTTTTTTTTGAATTCGCGGGTCTGTTAACGCGTTCCAGGATGCTGCTTCCGATGGCACTTTCGTTGGCATTGATGTTTTCTGTACCATTTGTGCCCCAGCCCCTTGTCCTATTTGACCCACTTATCCATCCTCGGAAACTGTCCTTGGGTGGAAAGACCATGTCTCTGGCTTCGGATGCCGGATTGAAAGCTTTTGGTGATGTCTATCTGACAGACGAGACGATTGCAGCTATTTTAAACATGAAATCGTGGGATCTTTCGCGAAGGCCGTGTTCGGTGCTCAATTTATCTGAACTTGCGCCAGTCGAAGCTGAGCTCGGTGTAGAGCCATGTCGCGGGGTTCCGCTGTGGACCCACCTGGGTGTTACCCTATATCCACATGAAGTCGACCGCTATGTCAGGCACATTGAAAGCAAAGCATTCGAGGGTCTTATTTATGCCGAAAAGAAGACGACGCTTGAATTGCGGGGCTCGAAAATCAGAGACGCCATTGAACGGAACTATGTGTCGGAAAGATGTGTTGAAAGTTACAATGATTCAGACAGACTAATCTGCTTTATGAAGCCTAAGAAATAGCATGGGTGAGTGGTCTGGCGGTGGAATGCATCGTATGCTTTCCTGTCGGTCGAGCGGATAAAATGTTCGAGAGCCGTGGTGTGGGTGCGAGAGGGTTTGAATGCATGTCAGTGGCATTACCAGCAGATTTCATCGCTCTATCGGCAAAGCTCGGTCGTGACCCGCTGCTGGTGCAGGGGGCTGGCGGCAACACATCGCTGAAGATGGAGGGGGAGCTCTGGG
>Ga0075012_10001878_pt1 | contig 20917 bp, 20 predicted proteins | sample All_14_2_FD_71474 | JGI IMG/M metagenome (GOLD analysis project Ga0075012, IMG submission 71474) | Freshwater microbial communities in response to fracking from Pennsylvania, USA - Allegheny Zone_MetaG_DW_15 | ecosystem: Environmental > Aquatic > Deep subsurface > Groundwater > Drilled... | reverse complement strand
CTCCGGCAGCTACGCCGATTACCGGCTCAACAGGGCCGGGCTCGAGCGGGAGACGGCGCGGGCCGCCGCCTGGCTGGAAGCCGTGAAGCCGCGGGTGCCGGGCTCGCCGGCGGACGCGGCCTACGGAGCCGCTTTCGCACTCTACAGGGAATTCCTGGTGGCGGCCTCGGCCCTGAAGGGGCGGGAGGCCATGACCGGCGCGGAGTCTCTGCGCCTGGAGGACCTGCGGGCCAGGCTGCGCAGCGCGCTGGCCGCGCTGACTTTCAGCGCCCGCGCCGCGGCGTTGAGGGAAGCGGCCTCCTCGCTGGAGCCTTTCCTCTCCGAGCCGGGGGCGGCGCAGCTGTCGGCGGCCCTGCGGGCGCTGGCGGAAAAACTGGAGGCTTCCGGCGCCGGGCAGGACCTGCGGGCGCTGGCCGCGGCGGTGAACGGGGGGGAGCGGGACTTCGCCTCGCTCTACCTGGCCTTCACCGCCTACGACGGGCTGCTGAGCCTCAAGCGCCGCTCCGCGCCGGCCTATTCCTGCCTGCTGGATTTCGGAGCTTACAGCTACCTGTCGGCTTTTTTCCCGGCTTCTCCCTACCCCGCCGCGCGCGCCCGCCTTGCGGCCGGCGGCCGCCTGGACGGCGCGCTGGGCCGGATCGGAGCCGGGGATTTGGAGGGGGCGCTGTCCGGCCTCGATCCGGCCGCCCTGGAGGCCGCCGCCGCTACGGCCGCTACGGCCTCGGCCCTGAACCGCGCCGCGCAGTTCTTTTCCTGGGGGCTGCTCTTCAGGCCGGTGGAGCTGAAAGTCCTGCCCGGCCCGCGCGGCCCGGCCTTCAAGCCGGCCTTCACTTTCTTTGAGCTCAGGGGACGCTGATTCCTAATTCCTAATTCGGGTGCAGGCTGGAGCTGCGGCTAAAAAATGAAAAAACTATATATCTTCTCGTACGGCCTTTATCCCGGCCAGGTCACGCTGGAGGCCCTGGCGGCCATGCGCGAGTGCGGGGCGGTCTACACCCACTGCCTGGATAAAAGCACGGCGGCGCGCTTCGTGAAACTGGCGCCGGGGCTGAAGCTCAATACCGGCCTGGGCCGCGAAGCCACCGCCCGGGCCGCCGTCGCCGCGCTGGAGAGAACGGATACGGTCGGCTTCCTCACCTACGGCAACCCGCTGTTCCTCAACCAGACGGCGGCTGAAGTCATGAAGGCCGCCTCCGGGGCGGGCGCGCGCGTCACGGTTTTCGCCGGGGTTTCCTCCTTCGACGCCCTCATAAATCTTTTTAACCTCAACAAGTTCTCGCTCTCCGGCCTGCGCCTGGTGGACGCCGCCGCTTCCATAGACGCCCCGCATTTCACCCCGGAGATGGATACGCTGGTCTTCGTGCCCGAAGTGTTGAACCTGCCGGCCAACGCCGCCGCCAGGAGAAAGTTCGTTGCCGGCGCCAAAGCCGCCTACCCGCCTTCGGCCCCGGCCTACCTGGCCGACTGCGCCTCCATCTCCGCCGCCGAAGCCAAAGTCATAAAAGGCACCGTCGGCGCCCTCGCCGCCCTGCTGAAAAAGGTGCACGAGCGCCACACTGTCTTCATCCCCGCTGTGAGGGGACGCTGATTCCTAATTCCTAATTTGAGCCGCCGGGGAAGCCCGGCGGTTCTGTTTTGCCCGACACGCCCTTGTCGGGGAGTTCTGCTATGCTATTAGCGAGGGGGGCTTATGCCAAGACAAGCCAGAATTGACGTACCGGGGCAGTATTACCACGTTATCTCGCGCGGTATAGAGCGAAGGGAGATCTTCTCGGGGGAAGAGGATTACGCGGATTTCCTCGGACGGGCGGGGGACTGGCTGAAAAAATGCGAAAGCAAATGCCTGGCCTGGTGCCTGATGCCGAACCATTTCCACTTCCTTATCCTCAGAGGCGGGCGGCCGCTGAGCGAGCTGATGCACCACGTGATGACGGGCTATGCCGTAAATTACAATCTCCGGCGGCAACGCTGCGGGCATCTGTTCCAGAACCGGTACAAGGCGATAATTTGCGAGGTCGACTCATATTTCCAGGAACTGGCGCCGTATATCCACCTTAATCCTTTGCGCGCCAAGCTGGTGAAAGACCTGGACGACCTGCAGAATTACCGCTGGTGCGGCCACAGGGCGCTTGTTTCCGGGTTGCCGGACGGGGTTATGGACACGCAAGCGCTGCTGTCGCATTACGGTAACAGCAGCGTGGACCCGCTGGCGAATTATATGCGCGTGCTGCGGGAAAAGGCGGAGGAAGCCGAAAGAATTGAATCGGCTGGTAATGCGCGCAGATTGAGGTCTGACTTAGAGAAAGAAGACTTTTTAGGAAACATCCTGAGAAAGGCGGAGGCACTAGCTGTAAAACCATGCAGGGACCGGGATGAATTGCTGGCCGAGGCTGCCAGGTTGACTGGCGTGCCCTGCGCGGAGATATTGCGCCCCAGCAGGCTAAGGGCGGCGGCGCGCGCCAGGGCTATCTATTGCTGCCTATGCCGGGAGCAGGGCGGCATTTCGGGGGCGGAATTGATGGTCGAACTGAAGGTAAATCAAAGCGCTGTGTCTAAGCTGATAGGAAAGGGGAGGGTGCTGCTGGGGGCGCTAAATTAGGAATTAGGAATCAGCGTCCCCTAGAGTTTCTTGAGGGCGTCCAGCAGGTCCAGGTCGGATAGGTAGGAAAGGCGCTTTTCGGCTTCTTCGAGCGGCAGCCAGGCCGCGTCCAGCACTTCGTCGGGCGTGCGGGGGATCCCGTCGCCGCCGACCCGCTTCATCAGATACCAGGTCACGTCCTTGTCCACCAGCACGCCGTTGCGGGTGAACGAGTATTTCGCCGCGCCCAGCGGGGCGATTATCTCGCAGTCCCAGCCGGTCTCTTCGGCCACTTCGCGCAGGGCGGCCTGCTCGGGGGTTTCGCCGGGGTCCAGGTGGCCCTTGGGAAAGGTCCAGACCTGGTCGCCCTTGAAGGTTTTCATCAGGATGAGCAGGGCTTGCCCGTTCTCGAAGATTACGCCGCCGGCTGAATGTTCTTTCGCGGACATGGCTTATCCTAGATCGGCTGCAGCGGGGCGTATTTGAGCATGAAGGTCTGGCGCACGCCGCTGTCGAAGACCACCGTGACCTTGGCCAGCTCGCCCGAGCCGATCTGGTCCACCACGCGGCCCGGGCCGTGGATGGGGTGCATGACCTTGCGCCCCTTGCCCACGCGCGGGATGGAGGGCGGCGGGGTATAGGACGCCAGCACCTGCACGTCCTCCTCTCCGCTCCGGGTCGCGGTCTCCTTGGCGACCTTGCTTTCGAAAATGAACCTGGAGCCCAGGTTGGGGTAGGTGGTGCCGTAGACCCTGCGGGTATTGGCCCAGGTGAGGAACAGGCGCTGGCGCGCGCGGGTCATGCCCACGTAGGCCAGGCGGCGCTCCTCCTCCAGGTCGTCTTCCGAGGCGTTGGCGGCGTTGATGGGGAAAAGGTTCTCTTCCAGGCCGGTCAGGAACACGGCGGGAAATTCCAGGCCCTTGGCCAGGTGCACGGTCATCAGGGTGATGGCGTGGGAGTCGGTGTTGAGCTTGTCCACCTGCGAGGACAGCATCACTTCCTCTAAATACTTGTGCAGCGTGGGCGCCGCGCCCTCCCGCACGCAGTGCTCCTCGAATTCCTTGACCGCGTTGACGAGTTCCTGCAGGTTGCCCAGGCGGGCCAGCGACTCCTGCGGCTCCTTCTCGGCCAGGTCCTCGGTCATCTTCCAGTAGCCGGATTTCTCCATGATGTTGGCGAGCATCGCCGACGGCGTGGCCGAGAACAAGTCGGACTTCACGCCTTCGAGCAGGTCCAGGAATTCTTTTATGCCGCGCCGGGCGGTGTTGGTGATGTCGGGCACCTGCTCGGCCGAGAGCAGCGCGTCGTAGAGGGGCATCTCTTTCTGCCGCGAGTAGCTCATCACGCGGTCCAGGGCCGTCTTGCCTACGCCGCGCGCCGGGGTGTTGATGACGCGCAGCAGGCTGATGGTGTCGCCCGGGTTGACCAGGAGCTTGAGGTAGGCCAGCACGTCCTTTACTTCCTTGCGGTCGTAGAAGCGCACCGACCCGATAAGCCGGTAGGGGACGCGCGCCCTGCGGCAGGCCTCTTCGAACGAGCGGCTCTGCGCGTTGGTGCGGTAGAAGACGGCGATGTCGTTGTAGCCGAACCCCCCGCGGTTGGTGAGCTGCTTTACCTCGTCCAGGATGCCGCGCGCCTCGTCGTTCTCGTTCTGGTACTCCAGCACCTCGGGCGGCTCTCCGTGGTCGGCCTTGGTCCAGAGGTTCTTGGGGCGGCGGTTGCGGTTATGCTTGATGAGCTCGTTGGCGGCGTGCAGGATGCGGGCCGTGGAGCGGTAGTTCTCCTCCAGCACCACTGTGAAAGCGTCGGGGAAGTCCTTCTCGAACTCCATGATGTTGCGGATGTCCGCGCCGCGCCAGCCGTAGACGCTCTGGTCGGGGTCGCCCACCACGCAGAGGTTGCGGTGCTTCGCGGATAAGGTTTTGACCAGCACGTACTGCGCGTGGTTGGTGTCCTGGTACTCGTCGACGAGGATATACTGGAAATTCTCCTGGAAGTAGTTGCGGATCTCCTCTTTTTCGTTGAGTAGCTCCACGGTGCGCACGATCAGGTCGCCGAAGTCCATGGCGCCCGCCTCGTTGAGCTTCTTCTGGTAGCGGTGGTAGATCTGCGCCGCCTTCAGGCGGCCGGGGTCGTCGGTAGCCTGCGCGTTGATCAGGTAGCTCTGCGCGTCCAGCAGGTCGTCCTTGGCGCGGGAGATGATGGAGAGGTACATCGAGGCCTTGTTCTTCTCGGCCTCGAAGCCGAGCTCCTCCATGGCCAGGCCTATGAGCTTCTTCTGGTCGTCGTCGTCGTAGATGACGAAATCCTGCTTGATGCCGATGAGCCGCCCGTGCTGGCGCAGGATGCGCGCGCCGAGCGCGTGGAAGGTGTGTATCCACATGCCTCCGGAGTAGGGCACCAGCTTGCCCACGCGGTGCAGCATCTCCTGCGCGGCCTTGTTGGTGAAGGTGATGGCCAGCACCCGGGAGGGCGAGATGCCAGAGGCGATGAGCAGGGCGATCTTGGAAGTGAGCGTCTTGGTCTTGCCGGTGCCGGCCCCGGCCAGGATCAGCAGCGGGCCGGCGAAGTACTGCACGGCCTCGCCCTGCTTGGGGTTGAGGCCGAGCTGCGGCAGCAGCGAAGGGTTCAGGTTAAGTTCGAGGCTCACAGGGGTAATTTTATAATTTAAAGGGGCCTGCCCGGGATAAAAAAAGGGCGGCCCCGGGGCCGCCCCTCGAACGCCGCCTGGAGCTCAGTCCAGGGGCGTCTGGTAATTGCTGCCGTTGATGACGCCCATTTCCGGCCCCAGCAGGCCTTTGCCCTGCAGGTAGGAGGGCACCATTACCGGCATGGTGGCGCGCACGTTGTAGGCCAGGTAGGGGATGGTCCACATGCGGATGCGCTTGTTTTCGGGCAGAACGCGGTTGATGGCTATGAGCAGGTTGTTGGTGCAGTTGTTGGTGATGGTGTGGTAGTATTCTCCCTCGCGGTTGACGGCGGCGAGGCCGACGCTTTCCCGGACCAGCGCCGCCTTCTGCGCGTGCGAGAGCTTCAGTACCTCGTAGGGGATCAGGCGGTTGTCGTCGGCGCCGTGCAGCACGGTGCGGGCGGCGTAATCCTCCCAGGTGGTCAGCATCCAGACTATGCCGAAATTCTTCCTGAGGCCAGCCTTCAGGTCGTAGACCTGGCCGTCGCGCAGGAAGGCCTCTATGGTCAGCGCCAGGCCCGCCGCCTCGTTGCCGCGGGCGTCGGTCAGCCCGCCTTTCTCGAAGGTGAAGACCAGCAGGGAGTGGGCCGCTATCCACTCGGGGGCGAAAGGCTTCTTTATGAAATAGACTTTCTTGACCAGCTCCGGCTTGATCGTGGCCGTGGCCCAGTCGAACTGGTCGGGCTTGGGCGCGGCGGAATGCCAGCGCACATTGCCGACGGTCAGGACGCCGGCCTCGTCGCCCAGCAGCCGCGCCTGGCGGCGCTTGGGGTTGTAAGGCGGCAGCTTGAGGTCGTGGGCGGCGGGGTTGAACTCCTCTACCTTGTCCGCCTTCAGGACCGCCATGTCGTCAGCCTGTTTGGCCTCGGCCTCCACGTGCACGGTCCGGCCGTCGAACTTGCGGGCCTTGCGCAGGCTGTAATCCAGTTCGAACACGCGGCCGTCCGGGGTATTGAGCAGTATTTTTTCTTCCTGGATGGTCAGCACGCCGTTGAGGACGTAGCTGACGCCCCATTTTTTATCGGCCTGCGCGTCCAGCCCGGCAAAGGCGCCTTGCGGGGCTTGCGGGACCAGGCCCTGCAGGGCTTCGAAAGCCGGGGCCTGGGCGAAAGAGACTGAGAGGGAAGGGAACATTAAAGCGACAGCGAGGAGGGCTTTTCTCATCATATAGACAGGATACGACATCCCGGCTCCCCGGGGCAGGGGCCAAGGGCCCGTTAAATGCCGGAATACTTCCCAGGCCCCGCGTAGGCCCTTAGGCCCGGGTTTTTGTATCATGGTAAAACACCCTTATGACAAACGAAAAACTGGACGTCTTCTTCCGAGAGGAGGAAAAAGCCGGCGAGCTCAAGATAAACGTGCTGCGGCTGGTCTTCCTGACCGTTTTCTTCGCCAACGAATTTTCCAATTACTACCTGCTGAAGGTGGTGGAGGGCTGGCTGCACGTGCGCGCGGTGTGGGCCATGCTCGCCTGGCTGGCCTACGCGGGCGCGGCCTGGTACCTGGTAAACCGCCGCGGCTTCTACGACCGCCCGGTCAAGTACGTTTCCGCCGCGGCCGACGCTTTCTTCCTGGCCCTGACCATAGTGGTGGTGGAGGGCAACAACGGGCCGCTGGTGCCGGTCTTCTACATCCTCATCGTCGGCTGCGCCCTGCGCTACAGCTACCGGGCCATCCTGGCGGCCGCCGGCTTCTCGGCGCTGGGTTACGCCGCGGTCTGGGCCACCTCGTTCGGCAACCCCCGGCTGACGCCCATCCCGCCCTATTCGGCCATCATCCACCTGCTCATCATGGTGATGATGGGCGCCTTCTCGGCCTACGCCGTCAGCAAGATGCGCGGCCTGGTGCTGAAGTTCGCCGAGAACTTCGTGCGCCGGCAGCTGGCCGAGAGCGCCCTCTCGCGCTACGTGTCCCACCAGGTGGCCAAGAAGATCCTGGACGCCCCCGACGGCGGGACGCTGATGGGGGAGGGCCGGCGCACCAGGGCGGCGGTGCTGATCTCCGACATCCGCGGCTTCACGCCCATGTCCGACGGCCTGGATCCGGCCGAGCTGGTGAAGCTGCTCAACTCCTATTTCAGCCGCATGGTGGACGTGGTCTTCAGGCATGAGGGCACGCTCGACAAGTTCGTGGGCGACGCGCTGATAGTGGTCTTCAACGACCCGCTGGAGCAGCCCGACGCCGAGCGCCGCGCCGTGGCCTGCGCCGCCGAGATGCAGCGCGAGCTGGCCGCCTTCAACGCGGCGCAGGCCGCCGCCGGCGGCAAGACGCTGGGCGTGGGCATAGGCGTGCACAGCGGCAGCGTGGTGGCCGGCAATATCGGCTCGCAGTCGCGCATGGATTACACGGTTATCGGGGATACGGTCAATTTCACGTCCCGCCTGCAGGGCAAGGCGCCCGCGGGGGCGGTATATGTCTCCGCCGCCGTGCGCGAGGCGACGGCGGCGGATTTTTCCTACAGGGACCTCGGCGTCATGGAGTTCAAGGGCTACAGCGCCCCGGCCGGGGTCTTTGAGCTGCTGGGCGTTCAGTCGCCCAGCACGTAGCTGAACACCAGCGGCGCCACTATGGTGGCGTCGCTCTCTATCACGAAGCGGGGCGTGTCCACGTCCAGCTTTCCCCAGGTTATCTTCTCGTTGGGCACGGCGCCGGAATAGGAGCCGAAGCTCGTGATGCTGTCCGAGATCTGGCAGAAGTAGCTCCACATCCGGGGCTTTTCCTTCAGGTCGAACTCCAGCATGGGCACCACGCAGATGGGGAAGTCGCCGGCTATGCCGCCGCCTATCTGGAAGAAGCCGAGGCCGTTCTTGGTCTTGACGCTCTGGGAGCGGTACCAGGCGGCCAGGCTCATCATGTACTCCACGCCGCCCTTCACGGTGCCGGGCTTCAGGTTGCCCCTGATGCACTGGGCCGTGAACACGTTGCCTATGGTGGAATCCTCCCAGCCGCCCACGAAGATGGGCAGGTTCTTTTTGGCGGCTTCCAGCATCCAGCTGTCCTTCGGGTCGCGCTGGTAGAACTTCTTCAGCTCTCCCGAAAGCAGCAGCTCGTAAAAATATTCGTGCGGGAACTTGCGGTCGCCGGCTTTCTCCGCTTCTTTCCAGCGCCTGATGAGCCGGTGCTCTATGTTGCGCATCACGTCCTGGGGAATGCAGGTGTCGGTGACGCGGTTTAGGCCCTGCTTGAGCAGCTTCTTTTCCGCCTCGGGGCTGAGGTCGCGGTAGCCGGGCACCATCTTGTAGTCGTTGCCGGCCACCAGGTTGAAGATGTCTTCCTCCAGGTTGGCGCCGGTGCAGGAGACGCCGTGGAGCTTGCCGCGGCGTATCATCTCGGCCAGGCTGATGCCCAGCTCGGCCGTGCTCATGGCCCCGGCCATCGCGAGGAACATCTCGCCTCCGCCGTCTATGTGGTCGCGGTAGGCCTGGGCGGCCTGCTTGAGTGCCAGGGCGTTGAAATGCTTGAAGTGGCGGTTGATGTAGCGCGATATCGGTCCGCCATATGCCCTACCACCGGGTGTGTTCTTTTTGGCAATGACAGCTCTTGGCATAAGCAGACCTCCTGTCGGCGGTTTCGCCGTGGTTGTTGTTATCGGAGGCGCTGCGGGACCGTTGAGCGGCTTGGGTTGAGGTAGCGGCGAAGGACTGGAGTCATCTACTCAGATCGCCTGTGTTGCGGGGGCAGATCACTTAAGTCTTTCGTTCCCGGAAGCTTCTCCGTAACTCTAGTCTAGCAAATGAGGAAAAAGATGGGAACCCCTGCCGCCGCGCGGAAAACAAAAAAGCCCGCCGGAGGGGCGGGCCTTTTTGTCGGTCAGGGGGAACTAGACGTTGAATTTAAAGAAGCAGATGTCTCCGTCCTTCATCACGTATTCCTTGCCCTCGGAGCGGATCAGGCCCTTCTCGCGCAGGACCTTCTCTTCCTTGTACTTCATGATGTCGTCGAAGGAATAAACCTCGGCGCGGATGAAGCCTTTCTCGAAGTCGGTGTGGATGCGGCCGGCCGCCTGCGGGGCCTTGAGGCCGCGCTTGAGGTTCCAGGCGCGCACCTCGTCCTCGGAGCCCGCGGTGAAGAAGGAGATCTGGTCGAGCAGCTTGTAGCCGGCGATGGCCATCTTCTCGAGGCCGGTGTAATCCTCTCCGAGGTCCTTGAGGAATACCGCTTTTTCCTCTTCCGGGAGCTCTATGATTTCGGATTCGATCTTGGCGGAGATCTCCACCAGGATGGCGCCGCGGGCCTTGATGAACTCGCGCAGCTTGCCCACCACCGCCTGGTCTGGCTGCTCGGAGGTGTTGGCCACGAAGAAAACGGGCTTCACGGTCAGCAAATTGAAATCGCGCACCTCTTCGAGCGTGTAGCCGGCCTCCCTGGCGGGCTTGCCTTCGGCGAGCAGGGCCTTTATCTTCTCGAGGCGGACCTTCCTCTCTTCGGCGTCCTTGGTGCGGGCTTTCAGGTCGCGCTGGTTCTTTTCCAGCGCCTTGTCCACGCTCTCCATGTCCGCGAGCATCAGCTCTGTCTCTATGACCTCTATGTCGCGGATGGGGTCCACGTCGCCCAGCACATGCACCACGTCGGGGTCCTTGAACACCCGCACCACCTGCACTATGGCGTCCACCTCGCGGATGTTGGCCAAAAATTTGTTGCCCAGGCCCTCGCCCTTGGAGGCGCCTTTCATCAGGCCGGCGATGTCGACGAACTTGATATAGGAAGCCACTTTCTTGGGCGGCTTGAAGAGGTCGAACAGCGCGTCCAGGCGCTTGTCCGGCACGGGCACCACGCCCACGTTGGGGTCGATGGTGGTGAAGGGGTAGTTGGAGGAGGCCGCCCCCGCGCGCGTGAGCGCGTTGAAGAGGGTGGATTTGCCCACGTTGGGCAGCCCGACGATGCCGATTTCCATGTTGGTTCCTTGTAAAGTAAAAGCCGATTCCCCTCGGGGAACCGGCGCCGCTAAAAATTTGGCGGCCCCTACGGGATTCGAACCCGTGATCTCTGCCTTGAGAGGGCAGCGTCCTAACCGCTAGACGAAGGGGCCTTAAGCGTATATTTTACCAAATAGCGGCGCTTTGGGCAAAAAATCTCAGCCGACGGAGAGAATTGAACTCTCGACCTACCGCTTACAAGGCGGTTGCTCTACCGCTGAGCTACGTCGGCGACTTCCCGAATATTATAAGACTTTTGCCGCCCCCCCTGCCATTCGGGCGTCCGCGGGGGGGGGCGTCCGGTTCCAAAAGAAGAACCCCGCGTAAAGCGGGGTTCGGCACGCGCGGGCCCGGCTCCTCTTTAATCCCAGCCGCCGCCGTTGGCGGGGTCATAGGGCAGGTCGTAGAGGCTGATGTCGAAGCGGTATTCCCTGCCGCCGGTTCTGTAGACGAAGCAGCCGTCCTTCTGGGCGCTGAAGTTGAACCCGGCGCCCCACCAGTGGTGGCCCGGCGCGGCGTGCACGGTGTTGGCCGCGCTCTCCGGGTTCTGGTAGACGGTAAGCTCCGCGTCCGGCTTTATCAGGCCGCCTATGTTGCGGGTCTTGTGGCGGAAGCGGACTCGCTCGTCGGCCACCAGCTGGCCGTTCTCCAGCATTTTGAGCTGCTCGGCGGTGTGGTAGAAGATCTGCAGGCGCGCGTCGGAGAACATGTCGCGGTACAGGTCGGACATCTTCGAAACCGGGTAGTCGGAATATTTTTCCTTCCAGAGCTTGTCCGGCACCAGGATATGGGAGTGGCCCATGTCCGGGAAGAAGACGGCGTCGATGTAGTCCAGCTCGAAGGCGCGCTCAATGTGGCGGGCCACGGCCTGCACGAAAGCCTCGCCGATTTCCAGGTCGCCGCCCCGTTCCTTGTCGTGGGGCAGCATCAGCTTGCCGGCCGCGGCGTCCCAGTAGGCTCGCCGGTCCAGCCTCTTCGGAGACGAATACATCTCGGCAAACCTGGCTTTCATCTCCGGCAGGGTGTAGTCCCAGCGGAAGTCGGACTGGTAGATGGCGGGTTCGCCGGCGGCGGGCGCGCAGCGGGCGGCTATGGCCGCCAGGGAGTTGGGGCCGCCGGAAGTTTGCGGGGCGGCGACCCGCTGCGGGGCTGAAACCGGGGCTACGGCGGCCGCGCCGGAAGAGCGGCCAAGCTGGCCCGCGGCGCCTTCCTCCGCGGCAATCGCGGCGGCGGGCAGCGCCAGGCAGGCGGCTAGCAGGATCTGTTTTTTCATACAGATAGTATAGACAGGCGGCGCGGGATTTTCAAGGGCCTGTGAAAAAGCGGCCGGCTTGGGGCCGGCCGCTTCCGTCGGGGTTTTCAGCGGGCAGCTATTCGCACCTGAATTCCATCTGCACCTCGTGCATGGCGTCGTCCGTCATGCTGTCGGTGGCCAGGCCGGCCTTTCCGCCCGCGCCGGTCAGCACGGCCACTTCGCCGGCCTTTTTAATGAGCTTATCGCCTTTTTCAGTGGTAAGGCCTTCGTATTTGTTGGTGGTGCCAAGGATCACCGCGGCCTTGCCTTTCTTCTCGCAGAAGTTCTTCGCGCCGAAGGAGGCGTACTTCGTGGCGTCCTCTTTGTCTTCGTCCGTAGCGATGGCCGCATAGACGCCGTTGGGGCGCGCCTCTATCCTGGACTTGTCGGCGTCCGAAAGGAATTCCTTCATTGTCCCGCAGGCGGTAAGGCCGAGCAGGCAGACCGCGGCTATTATGTAGTTTTTCATCGATACCTCTTTTGGTTTATTTTCTTGCGGCCAGGGGCGGGCGGATCCCCGGAGATTCTGGCGTCAGTATTATAGCCCTTGGGGGCGGCAACGGCAATAGCCGGGGCGGGGCCCCGGTGCGCCAGCGCTGCGGACAGGTCCGTTCTCTTACTGGACGAAGGCGAACTTGATGGTGATGTCGCCCTTGCTCCATTCTCGCGCGTTGCGGCAGGCGAATTCCGCCACCTCGCGGAAGTCTTCGTAAAGCCGCCGGTCGGCGAGGCTGATGAGGGAAGAGTTCCTCACCACTATGAGGATGCGGTTATTGTGGTGTATTGCCGGCAGGTCGCCGATGAAGTCTATCATGGCGTCCCAGTTCTCCGGCACGCCGGGCAGGGAGAGCGCCCTGGTGGCGTAGGAAAGCAGCGAGGGCTTGGCGGTCATGCGGGCGCCGTCCAGCTCGAACACGGCGTAGCCGTTGGCCTGCGCGTAGCCTGCCAGGAAGCCGGCGTAGGAGGAGCTCAGGTCGAGCACGTCCGAAGCGAGGGCCTTTTCCGCCTGGTACTTCTGCAGGTCCGCCCCGGGCTGCGCTTCGGCGGCCTTCACGGCCGGTATTTCCGCCGCGGCGGTCTCCAGGCCCGACGCCTGGCGCAGCAGGGCGCCCAGGGCGCCTTTCTCCTGCCCGGCATGCGCCGCGCAGGACAGCAACAGGGAGATAGCGATAGCGTTGGATACGAGTTTCATAATAGCAGTAGCCTCCGGATATAAGTTTCTATATTCCGATACTTTGTGCTAAGTTCCGTTTTTAGGTGGGGGAAACTTAACGCGCCTTCCGAATATTAGCCTGGAAGGACATCGCCGGAGCCGGTAGTTTTGGTGATTTATGGATACCGGGCGGCTTGTAAGATACGGTAAAACGCTCAGGTGACTGACTCAGCGGTAAAGTGATTATACCAAATCGCCCGGCCGGCAGAAAAGCCGGCCGGTTTGCCGGGGGCGGCGGCGCTGTGATAATATGTAACCAGACGCATAGACCAAGGGGGCCGATATGAACTGGTACCTGCAGGCGATGAATAAATATGTGGTTTTTAGCGGGCGGGCGCAGCGCGCCGAGTACTGGGTGTTTTTCGCGGTTAACCTGGCCATCTACATAGGGGCCATTTTCATGGATTCAAAGACCGGCAGCGTCAACAAATACCTGGGGCTGGGGCCGGCCAGCGGCATCTTCGCCCTGATCGTGCTGCTGCCCTCGGCCGCCGTGGCCGTGCGGCGCCTGCACGATACCAACCGCAGCGCCTGGTGGCTGCTGCTGACCTTTATCCCCATCCTCGGGCCCCTGTCCCTTTTTGTGATCTACTGCCTGGAAGGCACCCCCGGCGACAATGATTACGGCCCCGACCCCAGGCTGCCGGCCCCTGAACCGGCGGAGGCGTCCCCGGTCCAGGAGCCGCCCCCGCCTCCGGCAGAACAGCAGAACGGTTAAAAAATTTAGGCCCGGCCGGTCCGGGCCGCGGAGAAAATGAAACTTACGGTAGGAGTAAAATCGGCCGCCGAGGCCCGCTATTTCCTCGACAACGGGGCGCATGAGCTTTATTGCGGGCTGGCCGGCCTGCTCAACAACCGCCTGCCGCGCGAGAACCTCTCAGCCCCGGAAGGCGCCGGGGAGATCATCGACCTGGCGGCGGGGCGCGGCGCGCGCGTCTTCCTGGCCGTCAACGAGATAGTGCCGGAAAAGCTCTACAGGCCCGCGCTCAAAATACTGGCCGGGCTCAAAGAGCGCGGGCTCTTCGGGATAATCCTGCGCGACCCCGCTTTCCTCTCCTGGCTGCGGGCTGAAAAATTCAGGTCTTACGTGACGCTGAGCACCCTGGCGCTGTGCTTCAACCGTTCCGCGCTGGAGTTCTTCGCCCGGCTGGGCGTCAACCGCCTGGTGCTGCCCATGCAGATGACGCCGGAGAACGCCGGCTACGCCCTGAAGAACCGCCTGGGCATAGAGACCGAGGTGTTCTGCCAGCGGCTCTACTACGGCGTCAACGTGGACTCGCTCTGCTTCCTGCCCTGCCCCCAGACGGCCGAGGAGGGCAGCCGCCGCTTCCCCGACTTCACCTGCCTGCTGCCCTTCAGGAGCGCGGGGGGCGAATACCGCATGCCCATGCCGGGGCCGGACTACATGGTCAACGCCTTCTACGACTTCTACAAGGGCGGCGCGGGCTACGTGAAGATAGCGCGCTGGCCCAATACCGACCGGCAGGCGGACCTGTTCCACAAAGTGCGCTACCTGGTGAAGCTGCTCGAGAAGGGCGCGGGCCGCAAACTTTTTTTACACGAGGGATTGAAGATAGATTCTAAGCCGCTGCAATATGGAAAAAGCTTTACTTACCGGCCGCTGCGCGCCTGAGCCGGCGGCCCTGAAGGGCCTGCGCTGGGCCGTGGCCGGCAGCGAGTTCTGCCAGAACCGCCTGCCGGGCCCCGGCGTGCTCAAAGAGCTGCGCCTGCGCGGCCTGAAAATTTCCCTGGCCACCTCCCTGCTGACCGACGAGGGCCTGGCGGCCGCCGATAAATTCATAGCCGCCGCCCGGCGGGGCGGGCTGCTCGACGAGGTGATAGTCAACGACTGGGGGCTGCTGGCGCGGCTGAAGAAATACCGCGGGCTCAGGCTTTCGATAGGCCGGCTGCTCGCAACGGAACTTTCCCTGACGGAGCGGGCCTGGACGCGCCGCTTTGTGAAAGAGCACGGCTTCGTCTCGGCGGAGGCCGACGAGCCGGACCTCGCGCGCCGCCTGCGGGAGCGCGCGGGAGTTAAAATTTCCTGGCACCTGCCGCACGCCTTCAAGGCCGTCACCACCTACTGCCCGTTCGAGCGGCACTTTAAAGCCGCCTGCGGTTTCTCCTGCGAGGGACGGCCGCTGAAGCTCTCCAATCCGCATCTGAAGCAGCCGCTGCTGCTGGTAGAGAAGGCCTATCTCACCCCCGGCGCTTCGGCCCGCCCCCCGGCCGGCGCCTGGCGCCTTGTTGTGCGTGGCGGTCCTATTTAATAAGATTAAGACAACGAATATGCCCGCAGCCGCTAAAAAAACTTCCCTCGCCCCGGTCAACAGCAAGCCCGGCCACCGCATGCGCGTGCTGGTGGGCGTGCGCACCTATAACGAGGCCGAGTTCTACCTCACCCGCGGCGCCGACGAGGTGTACTGCGGCCTGCCCTCCATCCCGAACCACGGCGTGAAGGCCGAGAACTTCGCCTCAGAGGCCGAGCTGCTGGCCACCATCGACCTGGCCCGCCGCCTCAAAAAGCAGGCCTTCCTGGTCGCCAACGACGTGTTCCCCGGCGAGGTATTCCCGAAGACCGCCGCCGCGGTGGCCGCCCTGGTGGAACGCGGCATGAGCGGCGTCATCATCCGCGACCTGGCCCTGCTGGAGTATTTCAAGAAGCGCGGGCTCAAGACCTATTTCACGCTGAGCACGCTGGGGCTCTGTTTCAACCGCGAGGCGCTCAAGTTCTTCCGGGAGCGCGGCGTGTCGCGCATAGTGCTGCCGCAGCACCTCACTCCCGCCGAGGCGCGGCCCATGTTCGACCGCAAGCTCGGCATGGACATAGAGGTGTTCTGCCTGCCGCTGTTCTACGAGGTGAACATCAACTCGCTGTGCTCGCTGTCCTGCCCCTGCTCGCAGGAGGCCGTCACCGACGTGAAGGACCAGCGGGCCTACACCTGCCTGACCGCGCTGAAGCGGGGCGACGGCGCCGGTTCCTACGCCATGCCCATGCCGGGCAGCAAGGCGCTGCTGAATTATTTTTACGATTTCTACCACCTGGGCGCCTCCTGCATGAAGGTGGCGCGCGGCCCCAACGGCGAAGAGGTTAAAGAGCTGTTCTACAAATCCCTGCTGCTCACCCGCCTGCTGGAGAAAGGCGTCTCGCGCGAAGCCTTCGCGCATGAGGGCCTGAAGATCGTCAGCTCGGCGCAGAACTATGGAAAACGCTATATCGTTAAGCGCTACTGAGCTGCCGGGCCTGAAGCCCGCCGCGCTCAAGGGGTATGACCGCGTCTATATAGGCAGCGAGTTCTGCCAGAACAGGCTGCCGTCGGCTCCCGCCTTCCGGGGACTGGCTGAAATTTTCAAGGGGCCGCTCACGCTGGTCACGCCGCTGCTCAGCGACTCGGGCCTGGACGCCGCCGCCGCCCTGATAAAGGCCGTGGCCCCGGCTAAAGGCCCGCCGCTCGAGGTGGTGGTCAACGACTGGGGCCTGCTGCGCCTGCTTAAAAAGAACAAGCGCGCGCGCCCGGTGCTGGGCCGGCTGCTGATGTGGGAGATAGGCTGCATGGACAAGAAGTTCCTCAACGCCTTCTGCCGCGAGTACCGCGTGGCCGGGGTGGAGACCGACAACGCCGAGGTGCTGGCCGCGCTGAAGGGCTATGCCGGGCCGGTGCATTACCACTATCCTTTCAGGTTCAAGTCGGTGACCCGCTTCTGCTCCTATATCCGCGACTTTAATTCCTCGCCCTGCTCCATGGACTGCGGCTCCGCCTTCGTGAAACTTTCCCACAAGGATATCCCGGAACCCATCTACCTGCAGGGCAACGCCTATTTCATCCCTAATAAGCCGCTCAAACACCCGGCCATCAAGCGCCTGGTAAAAACTTCCGTCTAGGGGGCAGTATGGCACAGGTCGCCATGTTCATAGCGTTCCAGGGGTTCCGCGACGAAGAGTACGTGGAGCCCAAGAAGGCCCTGGAGGCGGCCGGCCATAAGGTGGTCACCGTCTCCACCGCCAAAGGCGAGGCGCGCGGCAAATTCCGCGCGACCGCGCAGGTGGACAAGACCCTCGACGAGGTCGAGCCAGCCGATTACGCCGCGCTGGCGCTGGTGGGCGGGCCCGGCGCGCTGGAGCACCTGGATAATCCAAAAGTGCACGGGCTTTTTAAAAGGGCCGAAGCCCTGGGCAAGGTGATAGGCGCCATCTGCATCTCGCCGGTGGTGCTGGCCCACGCCGGGCTGTTGAAAGGCAGGACTGTCACCTGTTTCCCGGACGGTTCGGCCGAAGTGGAAAAGGGCGGCGGCAAATATACGGGTTCGGAACTGGAGATAGACGGGAAACTGATCACGGCCAACGGCCCCGTACCGGCGAAGAGGTACGGCCAGGCGCTGGCCGAAGCTTTGAAGTAGTTGCGGTATGGATCGAGGGGAGGTACTATGAACATGTTCGCATCTCTGGGTTTTCTCTGCGCGCTCGCCGCGGCGTCGGTTTTTTCCGCCCCGGCCGAAGCGCGGCCTTTCTCGCGCACCGTGATAAAGGACAGTTCGCAGTCCGAAACCTCGCCTGTAGTATCCAGCGGCAGCGTCCGCGATGAGGGCGCCGGAGTGGGCGGGGCCGGGGTTTCCGTGGGCAGGGGCGGCGGCGCCGCCAGGCAGTCGAGCCTGGGCGGCGGTTCCGGCTCCGGCGGCTCTTCCGGCGGCGGTTCCCGCGGCGGCTCCGGCAGCTCCGGCGGCGGTCAAAAATCTCCGGGAACTACGGGCGTGGTCACGCACAAGGGCCAGGTCGTCCTCTCGGCCACATACAACGGCGCCGCCAGGAACAGCTTTACCACCGCGCAGGTCATCTACGGCAAAGTGACCGGCCTGGGGCAGTCGGCGGTTTACAGCTGCGCGGCGCCCCGGGGCTCCTCCTTCTGCGACAACCGCAACGAGTGGACCAAGCTGCCCAACGAGGACTGGACTTACAGCGCCGCGGATAAAACCTGGCGGATGGCCACGGTCTTCAACCAGATCCCGGCGGGCGTCTATAAGATGGCCTTCGAGGACAGGGCCAGCGGGGCCGACACCGCTTTCGTGGAGATGGAGCTGACGGCTCCCCAGCAGCCGGCCGGCTGCCGCTGGAGCTCTCCGGACCCCGTGATCGGGCCCTGCTCGGGTCCGTATGTCAACGGGCACCTGCTTGCCTGCAGCGCTTCCAATAGCGGCCAGGTCCTCAACACCTCCGGCGGCAGCGAAAGCTGCGGGGCCCGCTGGACCTGCAACTGCTATTAAAGCGCCTGGCTGAGACCGATTCGGCAATAAAAGGGGGAAACATGAAAATACTGAACATGCTGCTGGTGACCGCGCTGCTGGCCGGTACGGCTTACGCCGCCGGCGGCAAGAAGGCGGCGGACAAGGACGCCTGGAAGAAAACGGTGTTCACCGCCGAGGAACTGCAGAAGTACAACGGCAGGGACGGCCAGCCCGTCTATGTGGCCGTGGACGGAATCGTTTACGACCTGAGCAAGTCCAAGTACTGGAAGACCGGCAGCCACATGAAGCAGCACGAAGCCGGGGCGGACCTGACCGCTGACATCAAGGAGAAGGCGCCCCAGGGCATACACAAGGGCGGCAAGATCCTCAGCAGGATGCCCAAGGTGGGCGTAACAGAAGAGTACGCCAAAAAGAACGCCCCGGCAAAGCCGGAGCAGGCGCCGGCCGCCAAAGAGACGATGAAACCTGCCGTCAAAGAGCCCCAGAAAACGGCCAAGTAGCCCCGGAGGGAACTGCATGGGAAAGAAAATAGCAATTGTCGGCGCCGGCCCGGGCGGCCTGACCGCGGCCATGATCCTGGCGCGGCGCGGCTTCGACGTTACCGTGTTCGAGGCGCGCGACCGGGTGGGCGGGCGCAACGCCCGCATAGAGCTGGAAGGCTTTCACTTCGACACCGGCCCGACTTTCCTGATGCTGAAGTTCATCCTGGACCAGATGTTCGCCGAGGCGGGCAAGGATATCAACGCTTATCTCAAGTTCACAAGGCTGGACCCGCTGTACCGGCTGGTCTTCGACGACCGGGAATTCAGGCCGCGCGTGGGCACGGAGGCCATGCAGGCCGAGATCGCCCGGGTCTTCCCCGGCGAAGAGGGCGGGTATCCCGCCTTCGCCGCCGCCGAGAAAGAGCGCTTCTCCTACCTGTTCCCCTGCCTGCAGAAGGATTACGCCTCGCTCTCCTCGTTCTTCAGCTGGCCGCTGCTGAGGGCGCTGCCCCACCTGGACCTCTCCAGCTCGGTCTACGAGGTGCTGGGCCGCTATTTCAAGGACGACAGGCTTAAGCTGGCTTTCACCTTCCAGGCCAAGTACCTGGGCATGTCCCCGTGGCAGTGCCCCGGCCTGTTCACCATGCTCTCCTTCATAGAGCACCAGTACGGCGTCTACCACGTGGAGGGCGGGCTCAACGCTATCTCCGGGGCCATGGCTAAGGCCGCCGGGGAGAACGGGGCTGCGATACGCCTTAGCAGCCCGGTAAAGCGCGTGCTTACGGAGAACGGCGCGGCCCGGGGCCTGCTGCTGGAGAGCGGCGAAACCTTCGCCGCCGACGAGGTGATACTGAACGCCGACTTCGGCCACGCGGCCACCGCTCTGTTCGGGCCGGGCGTGCTGAAGAAGTATTCGGCGGAGAACATGGAGCGCCGCGAGTTTTCCTGCTCCACCTTCATGCTCTACCTCGGCCTGGACACCGTCTACAAGGATATCCCGCACCACAGCATAGTCTTCGCCAAAGACTACCGCCGCAACGTGGAGAACATCTTCGGCCCCAAGACGCTGGACCAGGACATTTCGGTCTACTTCCAGAACGCCTCGGTCACCGACCCGACGCTGGCGCCGGAGGGCAAGTCCACGCTTTACGCCCTGGTGCCGGCCCCCAACCTGGAGGGCGCCACCGACTGGGGCGCCGCCAAGGCCGCCCTGCGCGAGCGCGTGCTGGACATCGCCGAGACCCGCGGCGGCTTCAAGGGCCTGCGCGGCCATATCAAGGTGGAAAAGATCATCACCCCGGCCGACTGGCGCTCGGACTATTCCGTTTACAAGGGCGCCACCTTCAACCTGTCGCACAAACTGTCGCAGATGCTCTACCTGCGGCCGCGCAACAAGTTCGAGGAGGCGGAGAACTGCTGGCTGGTGGGCGGCGGCACGCACCCCGGCAGCGGCCTGCCCACCATCTACGAATCGGCCCGCATCACCGCCAACCTGCTCAGCGGCAGGCACGGCGTGCCTTTCACCGAGCCGGGCCCGCTGCCGGAGACCGGGAGCGAAGTTTGAGCGGCGCCGCCGGCAAACTGGCCGCGGCGCGGGAAGCCGGAGAGCGTCTGCGCGCGGGCGGCTGGGCCGCGCGGGCCCGGCTGCTCCGGGCGCTGCGCCTGGAGCTGGCCCTCAACCTTGAGAAATACGCCGGCCCCATAGCGGCCGCTTCCGGCAAGCCGGAGGCCGAGGCCCTGCTCAGCGAGATCTATCCCGCCCTCGAGATACTGAAGTATTACGAGCGGGAGGGGGAGCGCCTGCTGCGCCCCCGCCGGGAGCGCACGCCTTTCTTTTTCAGCGGCTGCTCTTCGCGCACGGAGTACCGGCCCTGCGGCGCGGCGCTGGTGGTCGGGCCTTACAATTTTCCCTTCCAGCTCACTTTCATCCCCGCCGTCTCGGCCATAGCCGCCGGCAACGGGGCGGTCATAAAACCTTCCGAGCTTTGCCCCGGGGTCGCGCCGCTGCTGGAGGGCCTCTTCGCCGCGGCCGGCGCTCCGGAGGGCCTCGTCGCCGTGGCCGGGGGCGGCCCCGAGGCGGTGAAGGAACTGGTCTCCGCCGGGCCGGACAAGGTGTTCTTTACCGGCGGCGCCGCCGGGGGGCGGGAGGTGATGAAGCTGTGCGCCGAGCGCCTCATCCCGCTGGCCCTGGAACTGGGCGGTAAGGCGCCCATGCTCGTTTTCGCCGACGCTGACCTGGAGCGCGCCGTCCAGGGCGCGCTCTACGGCGCCTTCTGCAACTCCGGCCAGGTCTGCGTTTCCACCGAGCGCATCTACGTGGAGCGGCCGGTCTATCCCGAGTTCTGCGAGCGGCTGAAAGAGGGCGCGCTGCGCCTGAAACCCGGCGGCGCCGACGGGGATTACGGCCCCATGCTCTCGCCGCGGCAGGCCGACAAAGTGCTCGGGCAGGTGCGGGCCGCGGTCGGCGCCGGCGCGCGGCTGCTGACCCCGGAGCGGCGGGAGGG
>Ga0075012_10001874_pt1 | contig 20932 bp, 23 predicted proteins | sample All_14_2_FD_71474 | JGI IMG/M metagenome (GOLD analysis project Ga0075012, IMG submission 71474) | Freshwater microbial communities in response to fracking from Pennsylvania, USA - Allegheny Zone_MetaG_DW_15 | ecosystem: Environmental > Aquatic > Deep subsurface > Groundwater > Drilled... | reverse complement strand
GGGTCATACTGGCCATACTTTTGAAAGGTCGACCCGGAGCCAATGTCTGGCTGGTCGACAGCCTGGGAAAGCGCTGCCGGTTTCTGCAGGAGATCGTTACAGAACTCGATCTGCCTGCCACCGTCGTCAACGGCCGGGCCGAGGAACAGGCCATCAAGACCGATGTCGTCACCGCCCGCGCCGTGGCCCCGATGGAACGGTTATTGGCTTATGCACAGCCCTATGTGGTTCGCGGTGCACAAGCCCTGTTCCTCAAGGGAGAGAAGGCCGAAGACGAGTTGATCGCGGCCCGCAAGGTCTGGCATTTCCAATCCGACCTTCTCCCCTCGCGCAGTGACCCCCGCGGTCGCATCGTCACCGTCCGGAGCCTCCGCTGTGTCTGAAGCGAAGAAAACCCGCGTCCTGGCCGTCTCCAACCAGAAGGGGGGTGTGGGCAAGACGACGACCGCCATCAATCTCGGCACGGCCCTGGCCGCGATTGGTGAGCGTGTCCTGATCGTCGACATGGATCCTCAGGGCAATGCTTCCACCGGTCTGGGTGTTCCACGTGAAACACGCCGGATCACCATCTATGACGTGGTGGTGGACGGGCGATCCATCGATGAGGCGGCTGTGGCCACTACGGTGCCGGGATTGGACATCATTCCCGCCGATGCGGACATGTCGGGGGTCGAGATCGAGCTGAGCCAGGCCGATCGTCGTTCCTTCCGTCTGCGCGACGGTTTGGCGAGCCAGGGGGTCGGCGGTCAGACCCGGTATGACTATGTCCTGATAGACTGCCCCCCGTCGCTGAACCTCCTGACGCTCAACGCCATGGCGGCGGCGGACGCGGTCCTGGTGCCGTTGCAGTGCGAGTTCTTCGCCCTTGAAGGCCTGACCCAGTTGATGAAGACGGTGGAGATGGTCCGCCAGAGCCTGAACCCCGCCCTGGAAATCCAGGGTCTTGTTCTGACCATGTATGATCGCCGCAATGCCCTGTCCGGCCAAGTGGCCGCCGATGTGCGCGCCCATTTCGGCGACAAGGTCTATGACGCGGTCATACCGCGCAACGTGCGGGTCTCGGAGGCCCCGTCGTTCGGCAAGCCCGTGCTGATCTATGATCTGAAATGCAGCGGCAGCCAGGCCTATCTGAAGTTGGCGCGCGAGGTGGTGGCACGCGAACGCCAGCGCCGCCTGATCGCCGCCTGACCTCAAAGACCAAAGAAACGGAATCAAGATTTTGACGGAACGCCAACAACGCGGATTGGGCCGGGGCCTCTCGGCCCTGCTGGGTGAACAGGTGGCGGAGGCTGTGCCCCTCACCGGCGGCGGCCCGGTGCCCACGGGCGTCCGCCTGGTTCCTGTCGAAAGCCTGAAGCCCAATCCGGATCAGCCCCGTCGCCTCTTCTCGAAGACGGATCTGGAGGAACTGGCCAACTCCATCCGCGACAAGGGGGTGCTGCAGCCCATTCTGGTACGGGCCCTGCCGGATCAGCCCGACACCTGGCAGATCATTGCGGGTGAGCGGCGCTGGCGCGCGTCGCAACTGGCTCGGCTGACCGAGGTCCCCATCATCGAACGCCAGATGGACGACCTGGAGGTGCTGGAGGTCGCCATCATCGAGAACGTCCAGCGGGCCGACCTCAACCCGATCGAAGAGGCCAATGCCTATCTGCAGCTGATGGACCGGTTCGGCCGGACCCAGGACGCCCTGGCCGGGGTCGTGGGCAAGAGCCGCAGCCATGTCGCCAACACCCTGCGTCTGTTGCAGCTACCGACGGATGTGCTGGATCACGTCATGGCGGGCAAGCTGTCGGCTGGCCATGCGCGCGCGATGATCACCGCCGCCGATCCCAAGGCCCTGGCCCAGGAGGTGATGGCCAAGGGGCTGAACGTCCGCCAGACCGAGGCCTTGGCCCGGCGTTCGGCCGAGGGGCCCAGGGCGGCCAAGGCTGCCCCGCTGCGCCCGGGCCTGTCCGAGGCGGCCTCGGCCGATATCGCGGCCCTGCAGCGCGACCTGTCCGAGGGATTGGGGCTAAAGGTGAACCTGATCGATCGGGGCCCCAATGCGGGCGGTGAACTGACCCTGTCATACAAGACCCTGGAACAGCTGGACGATCTGTGCCGGCGCTTGATGCGGATCTAGCCTCTGATCCGTGCTAGGCTCTCGACATGACAGAAGACAAGCCCACCAATCCCGCCACCGAAGCCCTGAAACGCGCCCTGGCGGCCAAGCGAGGCTCGGGCCCGGCCCATGCCGGTCTGGACGGCGGCAAGGCCGAGGAACGCGCGGTCGCCGCCAAGAGCGCCGCCCTGGCCAAGCCTGCCTTCCGCAAGGCCTCCAAGCGGGGCTAGGCAGGTGCCAGTCGCCCGGAGCCCCTATCGCTCCAGGAACCGCAGCGCGCTGAACACATGGGCGCGCACCCCGACGACCAGCACCGATTCATTGACGTCGAACAGGGGCGAGTGGTTGGGAGCCGACGTCGTCGGGTCCACGCCGTCGGGGCTGGCCCCCAGGTGATAGAAGACGCCCGGAATCTCACGCTGGAAATAGCTGAAGTCCTCGGCCACCGTGGTCGGGGGTGAGGCGGCATTGACCCGGCCGGGACCCGCGGCCTCTTCCAGGACCGGTGCCAGCCAGGCCGACAGCGCCTCGTCATTATAGACCAGGGCGGCATTCTGGCGGACCGAGAAGTCGGCGGTTGCGCCATAGGCCGCCGCGACATGATCCACCGCCGCCTCGGCCCGTTTCACCAGATCGTCCCGCTGAACCGTGTCGAAGGTCCTCAGGGTACCCGACAGCGTCGCCTGGTCCGGGATGATGTTGTATCGGACGCCCGCATCCAGGGTGGCGATGGTGAAGACGGTCGGCGTGGTCGTCGGGTCGATGGTCCGGGCGGTCAGGGTGTTGATGGTCTGGATCACCTGTCCCGTCACGGCGATGACGTCGATCCCTTTCCAGGGCCAGGCCCCGTGCGTCTGACGCCCGTGGATGACGATATCCACCCGGTCGGACGCGGCCATGAAGCCCTGGGGGCGATAGAAGATCGTACCCGGCACGCCCGGCACGACGTGCAGGCCGAAAATCGCTTCCGGTGCCGGGTCCTTCAGCACGCCTCCCGCGATCATCAGGGCCGCCCCGCCCAGGGGCTCGCCTGGAGGGGCCCCTTCCTCGGCGGGCTGGAAGATGAAGACGATCGTCCCGGCCAGGTCCTCGCGCATTCCGGCCAGGACGGTCGCGGCCCCCATCAGCATGGCGATATGGGCGTCGTGACCGCAGGCATGGGCCACCGGCACCGTACTGCCCTGATAGGTCCCGGTCGCGGTGGAGGCGAAGGGCAGGCCGGTCGCCTCCAGCACCGGCAGGGCGTCCATATCCGCCCGCAAGGCCACCGTCCGGCCGGGCCGACCGCCGCGAAGGATGCCTACGACCCCGGTCTTGCCGACCTCGGTTCGAACCTCCAGCCCCAGGCTCCGCAGGTGGTCGGCGATGACGGCAGCCGTCCGGGTCTCGGCAAAGCCCAGTTCGGGGTGCTGATGGAAGTCGCGCCGCCAGGTCACGACCTGGGGCATGACCTCCTCTATGGCCGTGGCCACGGCATCGGGCGTCTGGGCCAGGGCGGGCAGACCCACGGCCACGGTGCCCAGGGCCAGACCCAGGCTGGCGATCCGGGCGACGTGTCGGGCGGCGAAGGTCATCAGGCGACGGATGGTCATGGCGGTATCCCCTATCAACGAACAAGGTGCGCCGACCGGCCCCGCTTGTGCAAGACGGCGAATAGCCCGATCTGTCGATCATGATGATCAAGACCGCAAAGACCGAATGGCGCGACGTGGTCCTGGTGTGCCGCAAATGCTCGAAGAAGCTGGACGGCGGCTTCGGCCCCGACGGCGACCAGACGCTGAAAAAAGCCCTGCGCCGCTATCTGAAGGCAGGCCAGTACAAGGTGGGCAAGGGCCGCAAGGCCGAGCTGGTGGTGCGTCACACCGACTGTTTCGACGTCTGCCCCAAGAATGCGGTGGTGGCGATCAACGCCGCCAATCCCAAGGCCCTGCTGATCGTGCCGGCCGGTGCCGATCTGTTCGAGGTCAAGGCTCGGTTGAACCTCGATGACGGCCGACGGTTGAAGCCGGTGCTGACGGTCGTGCCGGACTGAGCGGGATTAGGCGGGCCGCTCTGGTCAGGCCGGGCCCCCGGCGCTAAACCCGCGCCCAACAAGAACAGTCGATTATCCAGGAAACGCCACCATGCGCGACATCCACCATTTCATTGACGGGGCCTCTTTCACGGGCGGGTCGGGCCGGTTCTCCGACGTCTTCGATCCCAATACCGGCCAGATCCAGGCCCGTGTCCAGCTGGCCACCGAGGCCGAGATGGATCGCGCCGTGCAGGCGGCCCAGAATGCCTTCGAAGGCTGGTCCTCGACCAATCCCCAGCGCCGCGCGAGGGTGATGTTCGAGTTCAAGCGCCTGGTCGAGGCGAACATGACCGAGCTGGCAGAACGGCTGTCGTCCGAGCACGGCAAGGTCGTCGCGGATTCAAAGGGCGACATCCAGCGCGGACTGGAGGTGATCGAGTTCGCCTGCGGCATCCCCCATGCGCTTAAGGGCGAATATACCTGGGGTGCCGGGCCCGGGATCGACGTCTATTCGATGCGCCAGCCGCTGGGCGTGGTGGCAGGCATCACCCCGTTCAACTTCCCGGCCATGATCCCGATGTGGATGTTCGGCGTGGCCATCGCGGTCGGCAACACCTTCATCCTGAAGCCGTCGGAGCGCGATCCGTCGGTGCCGGTGCGTCTGGCCGAGCTGATGATGGAGGCGGGGGCTCCTGCCGGGGTGCTGAACGTCGTCCACGGCGACAAGGCGGCGGTCGATGCCATCCTGACCCATCCGCTGGTCCACGCCGTCAGCTTCGTCGGCTCGTCCGATATCGCCCACTATGTCTATCAGACCGGCGCGGCCAACCATAAGCGGGTCCAGGCCATGGGCGGGGCCAAGAACCACGGCATCGTCCTGCCCGACGCCGACATGGATCAGGTGATCAAGGACCTGTCGGGTGCCGCCTATGGCTCGGCCGGCGAGCGCTGCATGGCCCTGCCGGTCGTGGTGCCGGTCGGAAAGAAGACCGCTGACGAACTGCGCGAGCGGATGGTGGCCGAGATCCCGTCGATGCGGGTCGGCGTCTCGACCGACGCGGGTGCCCACTACGGTCCCGTCGTTACCGCCCAGCACAAGGCCCGCGTGGAGGGCTGGATCGAACAGGGGGTCAAGGACGGGGCCGAACTGGTCGTCGATGGCCGGGGCTTCTCCTTGCAGGGGCATGAGCAGGGATACTTCATCGGCCCGTCGCTGTTCGATCACGTCACGCCGGAGATGGAGAGCTACAAGGAAGAGATCTTCGGCCCGGTGCTGCAGATCGTCCGCGCCGCCAGCTTCGAGGAGGCGCTGAGCCTGCCCAGCAAGCACCAGTACGGCAACGGCGTCGCCATCTTCACCCAGAACGGCCGCGCCGCCCGCGACTTCGCCGCCCGGGTCAATGTCGGCATGGTGGGGATCAATGTGCCGATCCCGGTGCCGGTCGCCTATCACACCTTCGGCGGCTGGAAGCGCTCGGCCTTCGGCGACACCAATCAGCACGGCATGGAGGGGGTGAAGTTCTGGACCAAGGTCAAGACGGTCACCGCCCGCTGGCCCGACAGCGAACTGGAGCACGCCGACAGCTCTTTCGTGATCCCGACGATGGGCTGACGGGCCCGGTAAGGCGGTGTGCGTTGGCGGCTATTCCCAGCGGGTGCCGACGCCGCCGCCTTCGTCCCATTCGCCGCCCGCGTCCAGGGCGTCGTCGAAGCTCAGCAGTCGGTCGATCAGTATGCCGGCCACCACGCCCACGGCCGTCAAGGCGAGGGCCGTGGCAAGGCTGCCGATGCCGATCTTTTCCGATCGCGTCAGGCGACGGCGGCCCGAGGCGTCGATGATCCGGGTGGGGGCGTGACGACGGGCCATCAGGCAGCCAGCCTCGCGGCCTTCTTGACCTTGGCCACGGCGCGGTCGCGCTTCAGCCGGGACAGGTGGTCGATGAACAGGACGCCTTCCAGGTGGTCCATCTCGTGCTGGATGCAGACGGCATACAGGCCATCGACCTCTTCCTCGATCGCCTGGCCGTCATAATCGAGGTAGCGCAGGCGGATGCGCGCGGGGCGTTCGACGGCGTCGAACACCTCGGGCACCGACAGGCAGCCTTCCTCATAGGCGAACAGCTCGTCCGAGGCCCAGACGATCTCGGGATTGACGAAATAGCGGGGGTTGCGACGGGCCTGCTCATCGGCGGCCTCGCCCGCGTCTCCAACAGCCTGGACATCGCCGGGGGCCTCCCCGTCGCCCAGGTCCATGACGATGACCCGGCGGGTATCCCCGATCTGGACCGCCGCCAGACCGATGCCCGGCGCGGCGTACATCGTCTCCAGCATATCGTCCATCAGGCCGCGCACCTCATCGGTGACCCCGCCCTCGACCGGAACCGAGATCTGCTTCAGCACCGCCAGGTCGGCAGCATTGTCGATGGTCAGGATGCGACGGATGGCCATGCCTCGCAGGTAGGGCGCAATGACCGAAACGTCAAGATTTCCGGCCCAGAACCGCCAGGGCTTGCGTTATGGGATGTTATTTCATAACACATCAGCCTCGCCGCATTCTCTGGACAGGTTTCCTCCCCATGACCGCCAATCGCTCCCTCCGCTCTGCCCTGCTCGTCGCCGCCGGATGGAGCGCCATGGGTGGGCTGGCCTTCGCCCAGACCGCCCCGCAGGATCAGGCGACGACGGTCGAGGAGATCATCGTCACGGGCGTCCCCTTCGGCATCAGCCGCAACGCCACCACCATTGCCACCTCGGTGCTGGACGAACAGGTCCTGGCCACCGCCCCCGCGTCCTCCCTGGGCGATCTGCTCGCCGGTCTGCCCGGTCTGCGCTCCAGCGGCTTTGCGCCCGGGTCCAGCCGTCCGGTTATCCGGGGGCTCAGCGGCCCGCGGGTCCAGGTCCTGACCAATGGTGTCGGCCTGATTGACGCCTCCTCGGTCTCGCCTGATCACCAGGTGGCCGCCGACCCGGGCGAGTCCAATCGCATCGAGATCGTGCGCGGTCCCGCCACCTTGACCTATGGTGGATCGGCCATCGGCGGGGTGGTGAACATCCTGGACGGCCGCATCCCCGAGGCCCTGCCGGAAAACGGGCTTGAGGGTCGCCTGTCGGCCCAGGGATCAACCGTTGACAACGGACGGTCCTTCGGCGGTCGCGCGACCCTGGGTCTTGGCCGGTTCGCCGTGCACGTCGATGCCCTGAAGAAGGAGGCCGACGACTATGAGATTCCGTCCTCGCCGATCTCCCAGCGGCTGGCCGATGCGGAGGGGATCGACCGCGACGAGACCGGCGTCCTGCCCAACAGCTATTCGGAGCTGGAAACCTTCGGCATCGGTGGATCCTACATCGGGGACCAGGGCTTCTTCGGCCTGTCCTACAAGGAGACGGACAGCACCTATGGCATCGTGGCCGAGGAGACGGTCTTCATCGACTTGCAGCAGGAGCGGTTCGACGCGCGGGGCGAATACCGCTTCGACACCGGCCCCTTCCGCGCCCTGCGCGCCACCTATGGCCAGGCCGACTATACCCACACCGAGTTCGAGGACGTGGGCGAACCGGGCACGGTCTTCAACTCCGATGGCTGGGAGGCGCGTGCCGATCTGATTCAGCGCCCGGTCGGCGGCTGGAACGGGGCGGTCGGGGTCCAGGCCCTGTCGCGCAATTTCGAGGCCATCGGCGACGAGGCCTTCGTCCCCACCACCGACATCGAGGAAGCCGGCGTCTATGCCGTCCAGCGGTTGGATCGCGACGGCTACGGCTTCGAGGGCGGCCTGCGCTACGACCGCCGCACGCTCAGCGCGACGCCCCTGTCAGGCGGCGGCGAGGTGGAGCGCGAGTTCGACAACTGGTCGGCATCCGGTGCCGTCTTCGTACGGCCCCAGCCCGGCCTGTTCCTGGGCCTGAGCCTGTCGCGGACCGAGCGGGCCCCGTCCGAGGTCGAGCTGTTCGCCGACGGCTTCCACCTGGCCACCGCCGTCTATGAGCTGGGGGACACGACCCTGGACACCGAGACGGTGGTGACCCTGGAGGGCACGGTCCACTATGACCGCGGGGCCTTCCGCGGCGACCTGCACGTCTATGCCGCCCAATACGACGGCTTCATCGACCAGCGCGACACCGGGCTGGAGGAGCCGTTCGACGAGGACGGCCAGATCGAGCTGTTCCCTGTCTTCGCCTATGTCCAGACCGACGCCGACTTCCGGGGCTTCGAGGCCCAGGCCGCCTATGACGTCTGGACCTCGGGTCGCCGCGTGGTGACGATCGAGGCCGCCGCCGACTATGTCGACGCCGACACCGACCTTGGCCCCGCCTCGCGCATCCCGCCCTGGTCGCTGACGGGCCGCGTCCGCTATGGTTCGACCCCGTTCGACGTCAGCCTGGAAGTCCGCCGCGTCGGCGAACAGGACGAGGTGGCCGAGTTCGAACTGCCGACCGACGGCTATACGCTGGTGAACCTGGGCGGGGCCTGGCGTCCGTTCCAGGACGATCGTATCACCCTGTTCGCTGAAGGCCGCAATCTGTTCGACGAGGAGGCGCGTGAACACGTCTCCTTCCTGAAGGACATCGCCCCGATGCCGGGTCGCAATCTGCGGGTCGGAATCAACTATCGATTCTAGGGCTCAGCGAATGTAGCCCACCTGATCTGGGATCGGGCCGGTCCTGCCTGCCTGACACCAGTCGTCCATCTCCGCTCTTGCAGGGATGGACGACCACAGCAGGCCAATGACGACCGGGTCAAAAAAGCGGGATGGTGGCGACCAGGGCGACGATCCCGTTTGGCTTACTGCCGTATGTCCTGGTGCGGGCGGCCGGGGTCGAACCGGCACTCCTCTCGGAACTGGATTTTGAGTCCAGCGCGTCTACCAATTCCACCACGCCCGCATACCAGGACAGCGCTATAGCGAGAACCGCCGCCTTCGCCAACGGCGGGGCGGCAAAAGACGACGGATCGGCTGGCTGAGATCGTTCAATGTCGTGGAGGAATGGCGCACCCGACACGATTCGAACGTGTGACCTTTGCCTTCGGAGGGCAACGCTCTATCCAGCTGAGCTACGGGTGCAGATGGGCGATGGGCCCGGAAGCGGCTGCTTACATGAGGACGGCGGCGGCCTCAATGCCAAACCGCGCCCTTGGCCCTGGACCCCTTTTCGCTCTAGCCTGTCTGCGTGATCGAGGGAGAGACGCCGATGCGCGGCCTGATGCTGTCCATTCTGCTGCTGCTGGCGGCCTGTGCGCCGATGAACAGGGGCGCGCCGACGCCCCAGGGCCCGGCCGACAGCCTGGATGCCGTCGCCGCCGACTATGTCGCCCTGATCCTGGAGATCGGCGAACATGAGCCCGGCTATGTCGATGCCTACTATGGTCCGCCCGAATGGGCCGAGGCGGCCAAGTCCGGCTTGCGGCCGGTGCCGCAACTGATCGTGGCGGCGGATGGATTGACCGCACGGCTGAACGGCATCGCCGATCAGGGCCTGGATGCCGACAGTCTCCAGCGCAGACAGTATCTGCTGGCCCACGTCTCGGCGGCCCAGGCGCGGCTGAGGATGCTGGCGGGCGAGAAGATGGGTTTTGCCGACGAGGCCTTCGCCCTGTTCGGGGTTCGGCCTGAGCTGCGGCCGCTGGAAAGTTTCGATCCCGTCCTGGCCCGGATCGACGCCCTGATCCCGGGCCAGGGGGCCTTGGCCGATCGGGTCGCGGCGTTCCGCGGCGGCTTTGCCATCCCCAAGGACCGGCTGGACGTCGTGATGCGCGCCGCCATCGCCGAATGCCGAGCCCGCACGCTCCGCCGCATCCCCCTGCCGGCCCATGAGCGGTTCACCCTGGAGTTCGTCACCGACAAGGCCTGGTCCGGATACAACTATTACAAGGGCGACGCCTTCAGCCTGATCCAGATCAACACCGACCTGCCCATCTTCATCGATCGGGCCGTCGATCTGGGCTGCCACGAGGGTTACCCCGGCCACCACGTCTATAATCTTTTGCTGGAACGGACCTTCGTACGCGAGCGCGGCTGGGTCGAGATGAGCGTCTATCCGCTGTACAGCCCCATGTCCTTCATCGCCGAGGGCAGCGCCAACTATGGCATCGACCTGGCCTTTCCGGGCGAGGAACGCGGCGTGTTCGAGCGGGAGGTCCTGTATCCCCTGGCCGGGCTGGACCCCGACGAGGCGGCCGTTCAGGGCGAGCTGCTGGCCCTGACCCGCGAACTGGGCCGGGCCGAATACACCATTGCCGACGACTATCTGTCGGGGCGGGTGGACCGGGAAACCACCCTGGACCGGCTGCAGACATACGGCCTGACCTCACGCGAGCGGGCGACCCAGCGGCTGGCCTTCATCGAGACCTATCGCAGCTATATCATCAACTATGGACTGGGACGCGACACGGTCCAGGCCTGGGTGGAGCGCCAGGGGCCCGATCACTGGGCCGGGATGGCGACCCTGCTGTCCAGCCAGATCCTGCCGATCGACCTGCTATAGGCGGTCAGCCGTACATATCGCCCAGATAGACGCGGCGTACCTCGGGGTCGCGGATGATGGCGTCGGCCGCCCCTTCGAACAGGACCTCGCCCGCCGAGATGATCGAGGCATGATCGATGATGCCCAGGGTCTCGCGCACATTGTGGTCGGTGATCAGCACTCCGATGCCTTCGCCCGCCAGATAGCGGATCACCTGGCGAATATCGGCGATGGCCAGGGGGTCGATCCCGGCGAAGGGTTCGTCCAGCAGCATGAAGGACGGCTTTCCGGCCAGGGCACGGGCAATCTCGACCCGGCGCCGCTCGCCGCCCGACAGTCCCGCCGCCGGCGCATGGCGAAGATGATCGATCCGCAGCTCTTCCAGCAGGCGGCTGGTTTCGGTCTCGATGGCTGCCGCCGACCCGTGGTGCAGCTCGACCACGGCCTTGATGTTCTGTTCGACCGACAGGCCGCGAAAGATCGACGCCTCCTGGGCCAGATAGCCCAGGCCCATGCGGGCGCGCTGATACATCGGCTGGGGCGTGATGTCCTCGCCATCCAGCCAGATGGAGCCGGAATCGGCCGGGATCAGGCCGGTGATCATATAGAAGCAGGTGGTCTTGCCGGCGCCGTTGGGCCCCAGCAGACCCGCCACCTCGCCCCGCTGGACGTTCAGGGAGACGTCGCGGACGACCTGGCGCGGGCCGAACCGACGCGCGATATTCTTGACCCTCAGGCCGGTTTCACGGGCAGGCACGACCGCGGCGGGCGTCGCCGGAGTCTGATCCAGGTTGAGGGCGGAAAGTTCCTTGCGGGCCAAGCGCGAGACGACCGGGCCGGGGCCTCAGTCGTTCCCTTCGGGATAGAAGACGCCCTGGACCCGCCTGCCGCTGGGCGTCGGTGCCCCCTCGACCTGAGCCGAGCCGGTGCGGGTATTATAGGTCAGGCTCGATCCGGTGAGGACGTTCTGGCCCTGGGTCAGGATGACGTCGCCGGTCACCACGATGGTGTCATTGCCGGTGGTATAGACGGCGCGGTCGCCACGGATCGTCTGCTCCGGCGTGACGAAATAGACATTGCCCGAGGCCTCCAGCCGACTGTCGCCGGTCTGGTTCAGGCCCGCCACGCGATCGGCCCGCAGCCGGTTCTGGCCCTGCAACAGTTCGGCATTGCCGATCAGGGTCAGGGTGTTGTTCTCGACCTCCAGCAGGTCGGCACCCCACATGATCGGGTCGCGGCTGGACGTCGTCGGCGCGGTCTGGGCACCGCCCAGGGTGGGGACCGCCGTCAGGGCGAACGCGAGGAGAGCCGCCGTCGTCTTCAATCGTGTCATCGCCGATCCTCAGGGATTGATGGTCCCGCGCACCTTGTTGCCGCCAGCGCCCCGGAACTCGATCCGTTCGCCCTGATCCCGGATCACATAGGACGAAGCGCTCAAGGTTCCAAGCGGGCCGGTGCCCTGAACGCCCTTGGATCCCGTCACGATGCCGGTACCGGTGTCCACCACCGCCTCGGGCGTCGCCAGAGAAAATCCTGACCCGCCATCGGAGATCCGCACATTGGGGCCGATGGTCACCGTCTTGGCCACCTGGTCATAGGTGCCGCCATCGGCCGTGATCTCGGTCACCTTGCGCCCCCCCAGATTGAGCCGCAGCACCGGCCCGACCAGGCGGAACCGCCCGGTATCGGGATCGCGAACCGCGCCCTCGGCCCCGATGACGAAGCGGCGGCCCTGGTCGTCCTGACCATGGAACATGGCCCGATCCAGGCGGATTTCCTGATCCTGTCCCGCCTTGCGCTCGGCTCCCGATATGACCGAGCGATAGACCACCCAGGTGACGGTGCCCCCCGCGATCAGCAGGATCACCACCGGCAGGACCCGGCGCAGCATCTGCACCCGGCGCGAGCGCTGTCGCCAGCGCTGCCCGGCGGCCGCGACGCGCGCCTCGTCCTCGCCGTCGCGCGCCTCTGGGGTCTGGAGGGGGTCCGGGGCGGTCATCGGGGGGTCAGCTGTGGGCGAAGACGTCGATCTCGTCCCAGCCCTCGAGATCGAGGCGGGCACGGACCGGCAGGAAGTCGAAACAGGCCTGGGCCAGATCGGTGCGGCCTTCGCGCGCCAGCATCACGTCCAGCTGGTCGCGGACCTTGTGCAGGTGCAGCACGTCGGAGGCGGCATAGTCCAGCTGGGCCTGGCTCAGCTCGGCGGCCCCCCAGTCCGAGCTCTGCTGCGCCTTGGACAGGTCCACCCCGGCCAGCTCGCGCACCACATCCTTCAAGCCATGCCGGTCCGTATAGGTCCGGGCCAGTTTGGAGGCGATCTTGGTGCAATAGACCGGCCGGGTCTCGACCCCCAGGTGCAGCTGGATCATGCCGATGTCGAACCGCCCGAAGTGGAATATCTTCAGCACCTTCGGATCGGCCATCAGCCGCTTCAGGTTCGGACAGTCATAGGCGGGGCGGTTCAGCCGCACGACATGAGCATGGCCGTCGCCGGACGACAGCTGGACCACGCACAGCGGATCGCGCCGGAACCGCAGGCCCATCGTCTCTGAATCGACGGCCACCACAGGGCCCAGATCGAGATCGTCGGGCAGGTCGCCCTGGTGCAGGAAGGTGGTCATGGGCGGTCTTGTGTCAGTGAAAAGTGCTAGTGAGCAAGGGGTGAGCGGATCAGATCGTCGGAACCGCCCAGGCTCACTTCTTGCTCACTAGCACTTTTCACTCCGGCAGCGGCCGATGTTGCGCTCAAGTAGCGCGAAGCGCGATAGCGCCTCAAGAATACGCTCAAGCAGCAAGCCGCCGCACGGCGAGCGATAGCGCAGAAAACAGAAACGGCGCCGTGCCTTTCGACACGACGCCGTCTGAAACTGGTGCCCAGGAGAGGACTCGAACCTCCACGACCTTTCGATCACTGGCACCTGAAGCCAGCGCGTCTACCAATTCCGCCACCTGGGCCCGAACGTCACGCGAAGGTCGCGTTTCCGTCTGGAAGGCGCGGACCCTTAAGGTAGAGCAGGGGGTCGGTCAACAGGGCGCCGCGCCGAATTGCGCCGCCCGATTAAGCGGCCTCGGCCAGACGGCTCATGTCCAGCACGAAGCGATAGCGGACGTCGGACTTCTCCAGCCGCTCATAGGCTTGGTTGATCTGGTGCGGGGCCAGGGTTTCGATGTCGCAGGCGATGCCGTGCTCGGCACAGAAATCCAGCATTTCCTGGGTCTCGCGGATGCCGCCGATCAGCGATCCGGCCACGCTGCGGCGCCGCCACAACAGGCCCATGGCATAGACCGGCAGGCCTTCGGTCGTCAGGCCCAGCATCACCATGGTGCCGTCCTTGGCCAGCAGCTGGACGTGGCTGGCGATCTCGTGGGTGGCCGAGACGGTGTTGATGATCAGGTCGAAGCTCTCGACCGCCGCCGCCATGGCTGCCTTGTCCGAATTGATCAGGAAATGCTTGGCCCCCATCCGCTCGGCATCGGCCTTCTTGCGGTCAGAGGTGGACAGGACCGTCACCTCGGCCCCCATGGCTGCGGCCTGTTTGACCGCCATATGCCCCAGGCCCCCCAGGCCGATCACCGCCACCTTGGATCCGGGCCCCACCTTCCAGTGACGCAGCGGCGAATAGGTGGTGATGCCCGCGCACAGCAGCGGGGCCGCGGCATCCAGCGGCAGGCTGTCGGGAATGGTCACGACATAGTTCTGATCCACCACGATGGCGCTGGAATAGCCGCCCTGGGTGATCTTCTGGCCGACGGCGGCCCCCTTGGGATCGGGCGAGCCATAGGTCTGGGTCATGCCCGGCACGCAGTATTGCTCCTCGCCCGCCTGGCAGGGGGCGCAGGTGCGGCAGCTGTCGACCATACAGCCGACGCCGACCCGGTCTCCGACCTTGAAGCGGCTGACGTTCTCGCCCACGGCGGTCACCAGACCGGCGATCTCGTGGCCCGGCACGATCGGATAGGTGGTGTTGCCCAGGTCGTTCTTCACGATGTGCAGGTCCGAGTGGCAGACGCCCGCGAACTTGATCTCGATCGCCACATCGTCCGGCCCCGGATCGCGCCGGTCGAAACTGTAGGGCGTCAGCGGGGCATCCGAAGACGTGGCGGCAAAGGCGCGGGTGGCGATGGGCATGGGGATCAGTCCTGCTGAGCGGCGGTGCCGCTCAATTGTGGCTGGAACCGGCCGGGCGCAAGGGTGGCATCAGCCCAGCTTTGCGATCAGCGCCTTCGCCGCCGCCGGATTGCGGACCTTCGCCCCGGCGATGAAATAGGCGAAGACGTCGCCGCGCTTCGCCCAGTTCGCGGTCTGATCGGCGATGGCGTCCAGTTCCTTTGCCGTCATGCCGGTCGGTTCGTCCTCGCGGCTCGACATCAGCCGGGCATAGGTAAAGTCGGCGGTCGGCTGGTCGATGCACGGCCATTCGGGAGCTTCGTCGTCCAGGGCATAGACGATGGCCGCCCCGTATTTCGCCGCCAGATCATAGAACTGCGCCGTATCGAAACTGGGGTGCCGCACCTCCAGCGCATGACGCAGGCGCAGGCCGTCCTTTTCGTGGGGCAACAGCTTCAGGAAGCCCTCGAAATCGACCGGATCGAATTTCTTCGTCGCCATGAATTGCCAGTTGATCGGCCCCAGCTTGGGCCCCAGCACCGTCAGCCCCTGGTCCAGAAAGCGCTGGAAGCTCTCGGCCCCTTCGCTCAGCACCTTGCGATTGGTGCAATAGCGGCTGGCCTTGACCGAGAACACGAACCCCTCGGGCGTCTCGTCCCGCCACTTGGCCCAGCTGTCCGGCTTGAAGGTCGAATAATAGGTGCCGTTGATCTCGATCGAGGTCAGGGCCCGGCTGGCGAACTCCAGCTCGCGCTTCTGGGTCAGATCATCCGGATAAAAGACCCCCCGCCACGGCTCATAGGTCCAGCCGCCGATGCCGATGTGGATTTTACCTAACATCAGCGTCTCTCCCTTGCGCACACATTCTCGCGAAGTGCCGATGGTTTAATGTCGTACCCGGTGGCTCTTGAACCACTCCAGTTTACGCCAGCCAGGATTCCATCCGATTCCAGCCCCGGCACCCAGCGCGTCTCGAAGTCGGCCCAACTGATTTCGACGGGCGTAAACCCGGAATAGGCTGATGCTGCCGCGATTACTGCTTCAACTCTCGATTTTGAAGACCAGAAGGGCTGAGCTCGTTTGCCGTCCGCATTGAGCGGAGCGGGAAAGCCACGGTCGTCCCGGATCGTCCATACCGCCTGCGACTGTGCGACCTCGCGGTAGAACGCGGACGCGTGGGCGGCTGCGTTAGACATGGTACTTAACTCCGTACTGATGCTCGATCGAGGTCACGGCCCGGCTGGCAAACTCCAGCTCCCGCTTCTGGGTCAGGTTGTCCGGATAGAGGACTCCCCGCCACGGCTCGTATGTCCAGCCGCCGATGCCGATGTGGATCTTCCCGGTCATTGAGTGTCGCCTGAAAAGCTGGATGGGATGGCTTGAATCTATTCCTCCCCCGTCGGGGGAGGGGGACCGCGGAGCGGTGGAGGGGGCCGACTACGCACACGGTGCTTGATGCCTGTGAGGACACCCTCCAGGTTTCCCAGAACGTCTCGCGCCGCGATCCGATAGACGTCGATTCCCCGCTGATTCAGCCACGCCGTCCTGCGGAGATCATGGGCCATCTGGTCGGGATGTTCACGACCCCGCCCATCCACCTCGACGGCCAGGCTCGCGTCCTCACAATAGAAGTCCAGGATGTAGGGACCGACAGGATGCTGGCGGCGAAAACGGATGCCGTCGAGACGCCGCCCTCGAAGCGCGATCCATAGCAAACCCTCGGGTAGCGTCAGCTTGCGCCGCAGGATGCGCGCGCGTTCGATCGTTGGTCTTGGCGCGTACATGACCGCCATCATCCGGAGAGACGGCGTGTGCGGCAAGCCCCCTCCACCGCGAAGACGCGGTCCCCCTCCCCCGATGGGGGAGGAATATTAAGCCGCCGCCTGCTCCGCCCGTCTGACACTGGCCCGGACCTTTTCGCTTTCGGACTTCAGCTGGCCGCAGGCGGCCAGGATGTCGCGGCCGCGGGGGGTGCGGATCGGGCTGGCATACCCCGCCTTGTTCAGGATGGCGGCGAAACGTTCGATGGTCTTCCAGTCCGAGCATTCATAGTCGGTGCCGGGCCAGGGGTTGAACGGGATCAGATTGACCTTGGCCGGGATGCCCGAGATCAGCTTGACCAGGGCGCGGGCCTCGTCCGGGCTGTCGTTGATCCCCTTCAGCATGACGTATTCGAACGTGACCCGGCGGGCGTTGGACAGGCCCGGATAGGCGCGGATGCCCGCCATCAGGGCCTCCAGGTCGTATTTCTTGTTCAGCGGCACCAGAACGTCGCGCAGAGGATCATTGGTCGCGTGCAGGCTGATGGCCAGCATGGCCTGGGTCCGGGTGCCCAGCGCCTCCAGCTGCGGCACCACCCCGCTGGTCGAGACGGTGATCCGGCGCCGCGACAGGGCGATGCCCTCATTGTCGCTGATGATGTCGATCGCATCGGCGACGTGATCCAGATTATACAGCGGCTCGCCCATGCCCATGAAGACGATGTTGGACAGGCGGCGGTCCTCCTTGGGCGAGGGCCATTCCTCCAGGTCGTCGCGAGCCACCTGGACCTGGGCCACGATCTCGGCGGCGGTCAGGTTGCGGACCAGGGCCTGGGTCCCCGTATGGCAGAAGGTGCAGTTCAGGGTGCATCCGACCTGGCTGGACACGCACAGGGCGCCGGCACGGCCGACGTCGGGGATATAGACGGTCTCGATCTCGATGCCCGGTGCCGTGCGGATCAGCCATTTGCGCGTGCCGTCGTTCGACACCTGGCGCTCCACGATCTCGGGCCGGGCCAGGGTGAAGGCGGCGGCCAGGCTTTCCTGGGTGCCTTTGGCGATGTTGCTCATGGCCGAGAAGTCGGTCACGCCGTGATGATGGATCCAGCCCCAGACCTGGCTGGCGCGCATCCGGGCCTTTTCCGGCGGGCAGATGTCGGCGGCGATCAGCGCCTGGCGCAGGCCTTCGCGCGTCAGTCCCGACAGATTGACGGGCTGGAGGACCGGGGCCTTGGCGGCGGCACGGGACAGGTCGAGCGTGACGCTCAAGGGACGGCTCCTGATGATCTGAAGCCGGTCTCTATAGCGACAATTGCGGCATTTGTCGCTCGCCCCGCCCGAACGGCCGAAGGATCAGAAGCGGAAGGTGGATTCCAGGCGGACGCGCGGCTGGGTCCGGCGATCGACCTGCGGCGGTTCGGCGGGATCGGCAGCGGGCGAGGCCAGGCCGGCGGCGGCCCCGACGCGCAGGCGCGGATTGACGCTGTAATAGGCCCCGGCCTCTACATCGCCCCAGTCGCTTTCGCGGCCGACAGACGGTGTCAGGTTGAAGTCCAGGCCCCAGCGACCGTTGCGCGTCAGGCGCAGGCCGCGGCGTTGCGGCTGGGTCTGCTGACCGGCGGCCTGGGCGGCATTGGCTTCGGCCAGGGTCACGACGGGGGCGCGGCTGCGTGAAGGGGTGGCGCTCTGAGCCGAGGCGGACATGGCGGTGCCGGTCAGCGTCGCCGCCGCCAGAACCCCCGCGATGATCGCGATCGCCTTCATCGTCCCTGCCCTTTGCACGACTTCGGTCAAGCCGTGCCGCATTCACTTCGGTGATTAGACACCGACACCCAGCCCGGTCAACGCAACGAGGCACCCAGCTATCGGTTCCGCCCGACTCTGTCTGCCGTCTGTGGCGCAAGCGTCACGCGAATGGGGTGCGGATGCGTTCGCCGGCAGGGCGAGTGCCCTCCTCTTGCCGAGGAAGGCGAGACCTTGGCATGACACTGCCTTGTCATCGCCCCTTTTCACCGTGTTATAGAGCATCGCCGATGTCGGAACGACGCGGTGTCGTCCTCGCGCGTCCGACGGGTCGGAACCGCCAGGGTGTCCCCTAATTCTTACGGAGAGTGTCTTTATGGCCCTAGTTCGCGGTGCTGCGGTGGCCCTGGTGGCGTCGGGTCTGGTCCTGGCGGGATGCGGCGGTCTGCCCCGGCTGGGCGGATCGGCTCCGACCCCGACCGAGGAGGCCGGCATCGGGGTGAACGGCTTTCTGTGGCGCGCCACCCTGGACACCCTCAGCTTTATGCCCCTGGCCAATGCCGATCCGTGGGGCGGGGTGATCAATTACGACTGGTACACCAATCCCCAGACCCCGGACGAGCGCTTCAAGGCCACGGTCTTCATCCTGGACACCCGGCTGCGGGCCGATGCCCTGAACGTGTCGATCACCAAGGAAGTGCGCGGTCCCGACGGCCAATGGACCGCCGCCCCGGTCGCCGCCCAGACCGAAACGGACCTGGAAAACGCGATCCTGACCAAGGCGCGCCAGCTGAACCTGTCGAACGCGGGCTAGCCCAACACGCAGCCGCCTGCGGGCCTGTGAGTGAAAAGTGCTAGTGAGCAAGGGGTGAGCCGGGACGCAGAGACCATAGGCTCACTCCTTGCTCACTTTTCACCTCTTGCTCACCCTCTGTGGAACCTGGACGCAAGACTGCCCCCTCAAGGATTTCTGTGGCCCGTTACGACCCCAAGACCGCCGAACCGCGCCAGCAGGCCCGCTGGGCCGCCGCCGAGGCCTTCGTCACCCCGACCGGCGAGACGGGACGGCCGAAATACTATGTGCTGGAGATGTTTCCCTATCCCTCGGGCAACATCCACATGGGCCATGCCCGCAACTATGTGATGGGCGATGTGGTCGCCCGGTCCAAGCGGGCCATGGGCTATGACGTCCTGCATCCCATGGGCTGGGACGCCTTCGGGATGCCGGCCGAGAATGCGGCGATGGAGCGCGGCATCCATCCCGGCGACTGGACCCGTTCGAACATCGCCACCATGCGGGATCAGCTGAAACTGCTGGGATTGTCGCTGGACTGGTCGCGCGAGTTCGCCACCTGTGATCCCGAATACTATGGCCGGCAGCAGGCCTGGTTCCTGGAGCTGTACCGGCGCGGCCTGGTCTATCGCAAGGACGGGGTCGTCAACTGGGATCCGGTCGACAATACCGTTCTGGCCAACGAACAGGTGATCGACGGGCGGGGCTGGCGTTCGGGCGCGATCGTCGAGAAGCGCAAGCTGAACCAGTGGTTCCTGCGGATCACCGACTATGCCGACGACCTGATCGAGGGCCTGGCCGAACTGGACCGCTGGCCCGACAAGGTTCGGCTGATGCAGGAGAACTGGATCGGACGGTCCAAGGGCGCGACACTGTGGTGGGACATCGCCGAGGTTCCGGCCTTTCTGGAGGGCGTGCCGGAAGGCGGGCCCAGCCACGACCGCGATCCGATCGAGGTCTATACGACCCGGCCCGACACCCTGTTCGGGGCCAGCTTCCTGGCTCTGGCCCCGGATCATCCCCTGACCCGGACGATCGCCGAGCACCGGCCCGACGTGGCCGCCTTCGTCAAGGCCTGCGCCCAGACGGGGACTTCCGAGGCGGACATCGAGAAGGCCGAGAAACTGGGCATCGACCTGGGCATCCGCGTTCGTCATCCGTTTGATCAGATGCGGACCCTGCCCGTCTGGTCGGCCAATTTCGTGCTCTCGACCTATGGATCGGGTGCCATCTTCGGCTGCCCCGGGCACGACCAGCGCGACCTGGACTTCGCCCGCAAATATGACCTGCCCGTCGTCCCGGTTGTTCGTCCGGACGGCAGCGACGACGTCGAGATCGGGACCGAGGCCTATGTCGGTCCCGGCCGCATCTTCAACTCCGACTTCCTGGACGGCCTGTCGGTCGAAGAGGCCAAGGCCGCCGCCATCACCCGGCTGGAGGCTTCCGGCCACGGCAAGGGCGCGACCATCTATCGCCTGCGGGACTGGGGCGTCAGCCGCCAGCGGTACTGGGGTTGCCCCATCCCCATCATCCATTGTCCCAGCTGTGGCCCCTTGCCTGTCCCGGTGGACCAGCTGCCGGTGGTCCTGCCAGAGGACGTGACCTTTGACGTGCCCGGCAATCCGCTGGACCGTCACCCGAGCTGGAAGCACGTGGATTGTCCCAGTTGCGGGACGAAGGCCCTGCGCGAGACCGACACCCTGGACACCTTCGTGGATTCCAGCTGGTACTTCGCCCGCTTCACCGACCCGACGGCGGCCGAGCCGATCTCTCGCGCCGCGGCCGACAAATGGCTGCCGGTCGATCAGTATATCGGCGGGGTCGAGCACGCCGTGCTGCATCTGCTGTATGCCCGCTTCATCAGTCGGGCCCTGTCCGATGCCGGGCTGATGTCGGTGCGCGAGCCCTTCGCCGGCCTGTTCACCCAGGGCATGGTGGTGCACGAGACCTA
>Ga0075012_10001868_pt1 | contig 20959 bp, 21 predicted proteins | sample All_14_2_FD_71474 | JGI IMG/M metagenome (GOLD analysis project Ga0075012, IMG submission 71474) | Freshwater microbial communities in response to fracking from Pennsylvania, USA - Allegheny Zone_MetaG_DW_15 | ecosystem: Environmental > Aquatic > Deep subsurface > Groundwater > Drilled... | reverse complement strand
TATATGGATACATTAGGTGGTTAATTCTTATGTAAATATAGAAACTTATCCGTACTCTCATCAAATTCGCATGAACAGATGCACATTTTTTTGGTTTGAATGAATAACTGCATATAACTGATGAGCAAAAAAAATCCCAACTCGAACGAATTGGGATTTTAATCTTATAAATGGGAATTATTTCGCCATCAACTGATCTTCCGAAGATTGAGCAATTGCTGATTTATCGAAACGAATTTTACTACCTTCAGAATTAACCAAAACTGTTGATTCGTTTACTTCTAATATTTTTCCGTGAATTCCACCGATTGTTACAACCTTGTCACCAACGTTTAAGTTCTCACGGAATTTCTTTAATTCTTTTTGTTTTTTCATTTGTGGTCGAATCATGAAGAAGTAGAAAACTACTAGAATCATGACCAGCATAATTATCTGTTGCATTGTATCTGATTTATTTGTTTGTATTTACTTTTTATTTCTTTTTCATTTTTGCCTTAATAAAGACTTCCGTAATAGAAGGCTCAGTATTCGCGACAATTGATATTTGTTTATTCACATTTGATCCAGTCAAATTGTAGGTATCAACACGTGTAACAATCTCTCCTTCCTCACCTGGAGCAATTGGATCTTCTGGTTTTTCAGCAACCGTGCATGAACATGAAGGCTGAACTGCTGCAATCACTAATGGATAATCGCCTGTATTTTTCACAATTATTCGTGCTGTAATCACTTCTCCTTTCACGACTTCTCCAGCATTGTAGACTGTTTCGACAAAAAGTGATGTTTTCTGACCTATTTCAACATTCTCATTCCCTTTACATGAAACAAGAAATGCTGATACACCCAATAAAAAAATAATTGTTTTCATATCCTTTAATTAGTTAACTAAACCTCTACCGATTTTTTTAATCTTCTTATCAGCTGTTAAACGATCAATCGCTTTATCCAAAATACCATTAATGAATCCATTACTTTTTGGAGTACTGTAGAATTTTGAAATTTCGATGTACTCATTCAAAGTAACCTTTGTTGGAATATTGTTGAAAATTTGCAATTCAGTAATCGCCATTTTCATTAAAATGATGTCCATTTTAGCAATACGATCAAGTTCCCAGTTTTGAGTTAGATCATCAATCAACTTTTCGTTTTCAGAATTCAACGAAATTGTTTTTCTCAGCAACTCACGAATGAATTCTTGCTCATCGTCATTAGGTTTATACAAAGGAAGAATTTCCAATTTTTCACCTTCTACCGCTTGCTTCAAGGTTTTCAATACCATAGAGCATGTCAAATCGATATCATCCATCCAATGAATGCTCTTTTCCTCTAGGTAATTATAGAAAATTTCTGAATTCGCAATTTCCGCTTTGAACAAATCCAATACAAACATTTTGTCTGATTCAAAGTCACGTGCTTCATCGTTCATGTGCTGAATATACACTTCACTATCGCGTATCGTCAACAAAATCTTGCGCAACATTTCTTGGTGCTCATCGCCTACCCAATTCACTTTACGTTCCTCCGAAATTCTTCGTAACTCTTTACTTTCTTCTATAAGAGCAATCAATTTATTGTCAACAAACTTTAAGTTTGGATTTAAATCCTCTTCTGTTGGTCGCAATTTCTTTTTGCTCTCATCCATTCTATGCTCAGCCAAAGCTTTCAGCTCAGGAAAAGTAAGAATGTAAGAAATGTATAAATCATAAATGCGTTCTACGGACTGCATTAATTCATTTTCGGTGTGACGGTAATTCTCGTCATTCGATTGAAAATAAGCGTAAAGCGCCTGTAAAACTTTTATTCGTAAATGTCTTCTGTTTAGCATCCTATATTATTACAACGGCAATTTCACTTTTCCAATCGCATCAATTCTCTCTTCTGCCATTTTGTTTGCAATCTGATAAGTTGGAATATTCTCAGTTGCAGAACGTTTAACAATATTGCTAATCGTATGGTAAATATCTTCGGCTTTGTCCATTGCCCACTGGCTTGACAAACCTTTCACTTCTGAATAGCAATTGATTACACCACCCGCATTCAATGCGAAATCAGGAGCATAAATAATTCCTTTTTCCATTACAGCGCGACCGTGAACATCCTCTAATTTCAATTGATTATTAGCAGCTCCAGCAATAATTGAACACTTTAAACGAGAAAGTGTTTCATCATTCACTGTTGCTCCTAAAGCACAAGGAGCATAAATATCCATATCAATATCATAGATTTCATCCAATCCAACGATGTGTGCACCATATTCCTGAGCAACTCTTTTCAACGTTGGTTCGTGAATATCTGTGATGTATATTTCAGCATGTTCTTTTGCCAAAGCGGCAACTAAATACTCTCCAACATGACCAACACCTTGAACAGCAATTTTCTTTCCTGTCAATGAATCAGAACCAAATTGTTCTTTAGCACACGCTTTCATTCCTACATAGACTCCGTGTGCTGTAACTGGAGATGGATCACCACTTTTTCCTGGCAAACCAACAACGTGATTTGTTTCCATGTTCACGTACACCATATCAGCAGTAGAGATACCTACATCTTCCGCAGTGATATATTTTCCAGCTAAGCTGTTCACAAACTTTCCAAAACGACGCATTAAAGCCTCATTCTTCATTGTACGTGCATCACCAATAATAACGGCCTTTCCTCCTCCTAGATTTAATCCAGAAATGGAATTTTTATACGTCATACCGCGTGACAAACGCAAAACGTCAGTCAATGCTTCCATCTCATTATTGTAAGCCCACATGCGTGTGCCTCCAAGTGCTGGTCCTAAAACGGTGTTGTGAACTGCTATAATAGCCTTAAGGCCAGTAGCATTGTCGTTACAGAAAAGTAACTGTTCGTGGTTGTATTTGCTCATCTGAGCAATAACTGGGTTTTCTGCGAGATTCGTGTCCTCGATGTTTTTTACCTCAAACATATTTATACGGTATGTGTTATAAACTTATTTCAAGTTGAAATGTCTACTTTTGCAACGCTATGCAAATGTGGATGCAAAAATAGGAAATTATCGGATGAAGTCACTGAGCTATCTCAACAAATATTTCATAAAATATAAATGGCGCTTGCTTTTAGGCACCCTTTTCATTGTCATATCCAATTATTTTGGTGTGAGAATGCCCCTTTTCGTGAAGGATGCAGTTGATCAATTCATGAACACAGTTGTCGAAACTTCTCCCGATGATACGCTGCTGATTGCTTTAAAATTGGGTGGTCTCTACATGTTACTATCCATTTGTAGCGGGTTCTTCCTGTTTTTAACCCGTCAAACCATCATTATCATGTCACGTTTGATTGAATATGACTTGAAAAATGAAATTTATGACCAATATCAGCGCTTGGATTACGGATTCTACAAGCAAAATTCTACTGGTGACTTAATGAACCGAATTTCTGAAGACGTGAGTCAAGTGCGTATGTACTTAGGTCCAGGAATTATGTACACCATCAACCTTGTGGCACTTTCTGCCTTGGTTATTTACCAAATGGTGAAAATTAGTCCTTCGCTTACGCTCTTCGTATTATTACCACTTCCCTTGATGTCATTTTTGATTTACAAAGTATCCTCAAAAATGAATAGCTTGAGTAAAGAAGTTCAAGTTGAACAATCGTTTATGTCAACTTTAGCACAAGAAACATTCTCTGGAATCCGCGTAGTAAAAGCTTACAGTCGTGAAAAAGAACTACACAATAAATTCAACAAATCGGCTGACAACTACAAAACAAAAAACATGCGATTGGTAATGGTCAACTCGTTATTTATGCCAACCATAGTTTTCTTAATTGGATTAAGTACCGTTTTGACAATTTATTTGGGTGGATTAATGAGTTATGATGGCTCAATTTCTCCAGGTGGAATTGTGGCAATCATTTTCTTTGTAAATAAGCTGACTTGGCCATTTGCGAGTGTTGGATGGGTGACATCTATCAATCAACGCGCTGCTGCTTCTCAAGAACGCATCAATCAGTTCTTAAAAATTAAACCGAACATTGTCAATACGAAAAAAGAAAGCGAGTTTAACTTCAAAGGAAATATTGAATTCAAAAACGTCTCATACGTATATCCTAATTCTGGAATTGTTGCTATTAAAGATCTTAGTTTTGAAATAAAACCAAATAATACTTTAGCCATAATTGGTCACACAGGCAGTGGAAAATCAACCATTCTCAATTTATTGATGCGGAATATTGATCCAGATAGTGGTGAGATTTTGATTGATGGTGTAAATCTCAAAGACATCAATTTGGATGCATTTAGAAGGCAAGCTGGAATTGTTCCACAAGAAGTTTTTCTATTTTCTGACACCATTGGCAATAACATCAAATTTGGTACAACCGATGGAGTAGCTTCACAAGAATTAATTGAAGAAGTTGCTCGAAAAGCTTATGTACTGCATAATATCGAGCAATTTCCAGACAAATTTGATACTTTATTAGGTGAACGCGGAGTAAACCTGAGTGGTGGACAAAAACAACGTGTAAGCATTGCACGTGCGTTGATTCGCAATCCAAAATTACTTTTGTTAGATGATTGCTTATCAGCAGTTGATACGCAGACAGAAGAAATTATTTTAGGAAATTTAAAAACAGATATTGACCAAAAAACAACCTTGATTGTAAGCCATCGAATTTCATCCTTGCGCAATGCGGATAAGTTAATTCTACTAGACAACGGTAAAAAACTAGAAGAAGGTTCTCATGCTGATTTAATGGCCTTGAACGGACAATACGCCTCCATTTATGCGAAACAACTTACAGAGCAGCTTGATTAATTAGTAAATTGATTTGCATTTGGTAAAAATTAATACCATTTTTGTTTCAACCTAAATATGATCAAAGGCTATGGAAAACGACAAAAACAATGAAGTATACTCAAAAGTTGTCAGAGCGGGGAAAAGGACTTATTTCTTTGACGTTAAGGCTACTAAAGGGAATGACCTATACATTACATTGACAGAAAGTAAAAAAACTTTCAATGATGATGGTCGCGACAATTACCAAAAACACAAGATTTTTCTATACAAAGAGGACTTCGAAAAATTCAGAGATGGTTTAGAGGATGTTTTGACAAAAATAGATGATCTTCGTGCGACTGGAGAATATGTTTCAGAGGAGAGTGATGTAGAAAACTATTCTACTGTATCTTTTGAAGATCTGTAAATCCAAATTAAATATACTTTATTGCGTTGTTTTGTTTTAACAAATCAATCGTTGATAATTTAGGAAAAGTTTCTTTCTTTTCCACTAGTTCATATCGTATCTTTACCGTTCAAAACTGTTGGAATGGGAAAAATTATTGCAATTGCAAATCAGAAAGGAGGGGTTGGAAAGACTACCACTGCCATTAACTTGGGTGGTTGTTTAGGTGTGTTGGAGTATAAAACACTGATTGTAGATGCTGACCCACAAGCGAATGCCACATCAGGTGTTGGTTTAGATCCAAAAAGCACACGAAATATTTATGACTGTTTGATCAATGAAGTTAATCCAGCTGAGTTAATTATCCATACAGGCAATCCGAATTTAGATATTCTTCCTTCCCATATTGATTTAGTTGGTGCAGAATTGGAGATGATTAATCTTCCAAATCGTGAGCACATGTTAAAAATGGCATTGGAAAAAATTCGCGATCAATACGATTTTATCATTATCGACTGTTCTCCTTCATTGGGATTAATTACTGTAAACGCTTTAACTGCTGCTGATTCAGTGATGATTCCAGTTCAATGCGAGTATTTTGCCTTGGAAGGATTAGGAAAATTATTGAATACGATTAAAATTGTTCAAGGACGTTTAAATCAAAATTTAGAAATCGAAGGCATTTTGCTAACGATGTATGACACCCGTTTACGACTTGCAAATCAGGTTGTAGAAGAAGTTAAAACACATTTTCAAGAATTGGTTTTTGACACGGTCATTCACAGAAATACAAAATTGGGTGAAGCCCCAAGTTATGGTGAAACCATTGTTATGCATGATGCAGCAAGCAAGGGTTCGATCAATTACCTTAACTTTACACGTGAAGTTTTACAAAAGAACAATTCTACAAAAATCGGCAACGACGATAAAATAATTCAGTTTAACGATGAGCTCTAATACAAAAAAGCGTCCACCACTGGGAAAAGGTTTAAGTGCCTTACTTGAAAATACTGAAACAGACATTACTTCAAAATCTTCAAATGCTGGAGTGGTCGGTTCTGTGTCTATGTTATCCATTGATAGCATCGAAGCAAATCCATTCAATCCGCGAACGAACTTTGAAAAAAGTGCATTGGAAGAACTGAGTCAATCAATTTCTATTCACGGAATCATTCAACCTTTAACGGTTCGTAAATTAGGTCGCGACAAATACCAATTAATTTCAGGTGAAAGACGTTTTCGCGCTTCTCAATTAGCTGGATTAAAAGAAGTTCCTGCATACATTCGTGTAGCAAACGATCAAACAATGTTAGAGATGGCATTGGTTGAAAATATCCAACGAGAGGACTTAAATTCTATCGAAGTTGCACTTTCATACTCACGTTTGATTGAAGAGTGTTCTTTGACGCAAGATCAATTAAGTCAGAAAATTGCTAAATCACGCTCAAGTATTACCAATCATTTACGTTTGTTAAAACTTCCTGCCGATATTCAGGCAGCTGTTCGCGACAACGTAATTTCGATGGGTCATGCACGTGCCTTAGTTTCTGTTGGAGATGAAGAATTGCAACTTGCTATCTATGCGCGTATTGCTGAAGATGGACTTTCCGTCCGTGATGCAGAAGCATTGGTGCGCGAAGGATATGTTGAGCCACGTGATGTGCAAACTAATCCGAAAGACAAATCGAAATCAAGTGCTGAGATTTCAGATAAACAATTTGTATTCAAAGAACATTTAAGTGACAAGCTTTCCACTAAAATTGAAATCAAAAAATCAAGCGGTGGAAGTGGTAAAATCATTGTTAACTTCAATTCTGAGGTAGACTTGAATCGCATAATTGAGTTACTGAATAAATAATGAAAGGCTTTAAAGTCGCATTCATCTTTATTTTTATTTCTACTTGTTTCTTCGCACAGGTTGATACAACCTCTGTTCCTAAGGATACTGTTCATTCGGTCAAAAAGGCCATGATTTTTTCTGCAATTGTTCCTGGTTCAGGGCAAGTTTACAACCATATTGCGATGCCAAAAGGCAAGAAAAAAGCATATTGGAAAGTCCCATTGATTTATGCTGGACTCGGAACAACTGGATATTTTCTGGTTAAGAATCAACTTCTTCAAAAATCCTTAAAAACTGAATATACGAATCGTCAAGAAGGGAACGCTTTGAATCCCGATTGGGCTGATTACGATGATTTTGGAGTTTTGACATTGTACAATCAACATTTGGATCGTCGCGACTTGTCGATTCTTGCTGTGGGGGCGATTTATTTACTTCAAATTGCAGATGCAGGAGTTGAGGCGCATTTTGTTCGATTTGATATTTCAAAAGATTTAAGTTTGAATGTTCGTCCAACAGTACTCTACAATCGCAATCCTGGTTTGTTATTATCCCTTAATTTTCGTTAAATTCGCCTCGCAAGCTTGCGATTATTTTATTTTTGTTGAACATGAACATTGCATTAATTGGTTACGGTAAAATGGGTAAAGCCATTGAGCAAATTGCTCTTGAACGTGGACACACTATTGTAGCCAAAATAAATAAAGAAAATCCGATCTCACAATTAGCGGAATTGCCTATTGATGTTGCAATCGAATTTACGCAACCTGAATTAGCAGTTGACCACATTGAATATTGTATGCAGCATTCAATTCCTGTAGTTGTTGGAACTACTGCTTGGCAAGAACGTTTGCCTGAAGTGGAAAATATGGTTTCTTCAGCTAATGGAAGTTTACTACACGCAAGTAATTTCAGTATAGGCGTCAATATTTTCTTTGAAATCAACAAAAGACTGGCGCAATTAATGGCTGGTAAACCAGATTACAAAGCATGTGTAGAAGAAATTCACCACTTGCAAAAATTAGACGCCCCAAGTGGAACTGCTATTACTATTGCTGATGGTATTATGCAAAATAATCCAGATTATATTTCTTGGGTGCTTGGCGAAGAAAAAGAACCCCACACAGCTGAAGGTCAATTGGGAATTACTTCTCACCGTTTACCTGATGTCCCAGGTACACATACCGTAACATATTCATCCGAAATTGATACGATTTCGATGACACACCAAGCACATAATCGAAAAGGATTTGCGCTTGGATCGGTCATAGCAGCAGAATGGCTATATGGCAAAAAAGGTATTTTCACTATGAACGACGTATTAAATCTAACTAACTGATGAGCATTTTATTATTTTACCTATTCCTATTAGTTCACCCGTATATTTCAATGTGGTGGAAGAGTTTTGAACAAGCAGGTCGTCAATCGTGGGAAGCACTAATACCTGGATACAACTATTTTGTTGCTTTCAAAATCATGTGCAACAAACCTTTTTGGTCTATTTTATTGTTGTTCCCTGGGGTACATTTAGTAATGTGGTCAGCCTTGAACGTTAGCTACATAAGACGTTTCGGATATTTTACTTTACTTGATACTGTACAAGGAATTTTCTTCCCTTATATACTTTTCTACAAAATCGCTTCTTCTAAACAAGATTTCCTTCCGGAAACTAATTGGGCAAATACGCGTGAGACAGAAATTAGACTTTGGGGTGATCATTTAGTGCTTTTCTTATCGCTGCCAGTTATTGGTCACGTTGTAGCCTTGGCTTTGGGACTTGTATCGAGAGAAAAACCAGGAAAAAAAACTAAAATCAAGGAATGGGGTGATTCCATTTTATTTGCTTTGGTGGCGGCTAGTATTATTCGAACGTATGTTTTTGAGCCTTTCCAAATTCCAACTGGATCAATGGAAAAAACATTGTTAGTGGGTGACTTTTTGTTCGTTAACAAGTTGGCTTATGGACCAAAAGTTCCAGTAACACCACTCTCCTACCCACTTGTTCACAACACTGTTCCCTGGGTGAACATCAAATCTTACACAACATTAGAGAAAGGATCTTACACGCGTTTACCAGGTTTTGGGGGTGTGAATCGCTACGACGTGGTGGTTTTCAATTATCCATCAGGTGATACTGCAGTTTATGATCCACGCATGCCTAATGGTTTGATGGGTCATGATTACCATGGAATTGTAATCAATGAAGCGAAACGCTTGTACATGAAGCAATTTGATGTTCAAGTTAACAATCTTGCTTTTCAAATTTCAGATAGTATTCGTAAAAGCAATCCTACACAACAATATGACGAGTTGGCATTGCAAAACTATGCGAATAATCAAGCGTCTTATCGCGTGCTTAATGAAAAAGCAGAAGGATTTGTAAAAGACATTGAAGCGTGGAAGAAAAAAGCACGTAAAATGCTTGCTGAAGATAAAATTGCCATGGACAATAGTGAAGGACGTATTATTGAGCATTATGGCTTGGTTTACCGTCCTGTCGATAAAAGAGAAAACTACATCAAACGTTGTGTTGGATTGCCTGGAGATTGGATTGAAATTAAAGAATCAGTTCTCTATGTAAATGGTAAGAAAGCAAACGTTGCTCCTGAACAGAATCTACGCTACGATGTGAGCAATATCTTATTGCCAAGTCAAACGACAATGAAAGAACGGTTCGGTTTGGAATTTGAGCGCTCTGATTATTATTCAGAAGATGGAGGTCAAACCTACAAAATGAACCTAACGGCAACAGAAAAAGGAAAACTAAAACGAGCTTTTCCAACTGCTGTATTTGAGGTTGAAATAGATGAACAATATGCTGACAACAAATTATACAAACCAACAGCATTGGATTTCATGAACAATTTGAATATGTTCCCGAAAGATTTGTACATCAACAATACGACTACTGATTTTACGAAATTCCAAATCCCACGAAAAGGGCAAACAATTACTATTAGTAAGGACAATATTGCTTGGTACCGACGAATTATTAGTGCGTATGAAGGTCACTCGTTAGTAGAAAAAGCGGATGGAATTTACATAGATGGCAAGAAAACTTCGAAGTACACATTTGCCATGAATTACTATTGGTTAATGGGAGATAATCGCTACAACTCAGCCGATTCGCGTGTTTGGGGATTTGTACCTGAAGATCACGTGGTAGGTCGCGCTTCATTGGTTTGGTTCTCGAAAAGTGCATATGCTGGAATCCGTTGGGAACGTTTGTTTAAACTAATTAAGTAAATGGCACTTGCCGTCTTCCCGATAGCTTATTTCGGAAATATTGCTTACTTCGCAGAATTAGCAAAGTCAACTTCTCCTATTATTGAAGGGAAAGAACATTTCGTAAAGCAAACTATTAGAACACGTTGTTCAATTTTGGGCGCTAACGGAATTCAGCAATTATCTATCCCAGTGATTCGTCCAAATGGTTCAAAGACTTTAATGGAGGACGTGTTATTGAGCGAGACAGATCCTTGGAAAAAAATACATTGGCGTTCCATTGAAAGCGCCTATGCTTCTGCCCCATTTTTTGAAGAATACGATCAAGAAATAAAACAATTGATTTTTCAAGAAGAAACGAACCTGTTGAAATACAATCAACGAATTACTCAAGAAATACTTCAATTGTTGGACATTAATTTAGAGTTAGGTCGCACAGAATCCTATGAAACCAAAAATGAACTTGTCGATTTTCGAATGGTTGATTTTGAGTCTACCATTGATACGAAAAGATACATTCAAGTATTTGGTGATTCGAATCAATTCTCTGCAAATCTATCGATATTAGATCTTTTGTTTTGCGAAGGACCGATGGCTCGGAAATGGCTCATCAATTCATAAATAATTAATCTAACCACATCCTTTTAACTGACAATCTTCCGTAAATTTACCGCATGAAAATTACAATCTATTTATCGTCCCTAGTGTTGTTGCTTCTTTTTACGCAATGTGCAACAGAAAAGAACATTCGTCAAATTGGTTTTTACAATGTTGAAAATTTATTTGATACAATTGATGGAGTGAATGACGATGCTGAATTCTTGCCTACTGGAAAAAATACATGGAATTCACAACGATACAATGAGAAGTTGAACCACATTAATCAAGTAATTGACCAATGGGAAAACCCTTTGATGATAGGATTTTGTGAAATTGAAAATGCCCATGTTGTTCGCGACGTATTGCGCAACTCTTCGAAGATCAATAAGTATGGTTTAGTTCATTTTGAAAGCGCTGACGCCAGAGGAATTGACGTTGCATTGGCTTATGATAGTGCCAGTATTACATTGGTTCAATCAGGCTACTTGCGTTTTAAGCTTCCTACAGATGAAACACATGCAACAAGAGATATTCTTTGGGCTAAGTTTGCATTAGAAAAAGACACACTAATTGCTATGGTTAATCACTGGCCAAGCAGAAGTGGTGGTCAGGCAGAAAGTGAAACAAACAGAATTGCTGCAGCAACAAGAGCGCGTGTTTTTATTGATTCAGTTTTGGCAGCAAATAATCAAGCAAAAATCATCTTTATGGGCGATTTAAACGATTATCCACGTGATAAGGCTCCACAGTTAATTGCTGAAAAATTGATTCCCCAAATTACAGCTATTTCAGGAGAATTTGGAGGAAGTTATAATTACAAAGGAGAATGGGATGTGTTAGATCACATGTTGGTTTCAAAAGGCCTTAACACTAAGAAAGGATTTAGTGTAATTGAAAATTCAGGCTGTATTCATTCGTATGATTTCTTATTGGAAGAATACAAAGGTTCAATTGTTCCTTTTAGAACGTATGCTGGATCGAAATACCTTGGAGGATATTCAGATCATTTTCCCGTTTCGTTTGAGATTTCATTGCCGTAAGGAAGTTTCGAAACTTCATAATCATACGGTAGTCGCTCCTTGTACAAGAATTTCTTTTGAACTGATTCATACGGACGATAGACGTAATAAATGAAATTATTGTGAATGCTGATTTTATCAATATAGCGGAATTCTAAGCGAACTTTCTCGGCAATCTCACCAGTTTTAGTATCTATTCTACCCAAATAGGTGAATCCAGCTTTGTCAAAAACGGCATAGACTTGTCCAGTTACTTGATCTTGTAACAGTTGTTTTTTCCAACCAGTTGATTTAGGATGATAGTGATGGTAAATAGAAACACTATCCAGTTTATTTCCAGCTGCATCAAATGTAAATAGCTTATCGGCGTAATAATCAAAAACAAATAAACTATCGTTGCGATGAAACAAAGGCGCATACAATTCTTTGTAATAGAGCGATTGTGTGAAATAATTCGCCCCTACATATACTTCAGCATCAATGCCCGTTTCCAATTCAAGGTTTTTAGCCCACAGTTTTGTTCGAACATCCACCCATTTGTATTCAGATCGATACAATTCCATCATTAAGTCATCTTTTATATTGATGATTTTTGAATAGGTCGAATCCAATTGATCAAAAGAGAAATACGAAAAAGCCGGGTAATCCTTATTAAAATTGGAGAAGTACATCTTCGTGTGATTCGTATCTACGATAGGTGCTATATACTTTAAATAATAAGGTTTTTCAATTGTGGCAATTCCAATTTTATGCTGATTTACATGAATTCCATATACATTATCGGCACACACAACATGAGCATTTCCACGATAATCGCGTATAATTTCCTCAGCTGTTCCGGGTACTGCAAAAGAATTTATTACATCAATTCCATTGTATAGAAGGAGTTCACTACCCTTTTTGAGATTCTTAGGATACACCAATAGCACTAAATCACCATCACGTTGAACTTCAAAATCTGCAACACTCAATCGTTTTGAACTATACACCGTATCTGGTATACCAGGCGCTTTCACCACCACTTCTTTAACATCTTGTCGTTTGATCGATGTCAATTCAACACGAACCATGAGTGTATCATCAAATTCCAATGCACCTACTTTCTTACTTCCCGATTTCGATTCGTAAAGAGGATGATTAAGACTATAGGAAATTGTTTCGTTGATGGGTGAATAAAATGCGATTTGACCTTTCGAATTAGAACGTAAAATTTTTCCTTTAGAACCAAAATTGAAAGTACCATTAACATTTTGCAAGGGCTCCTTGAATTCTTTATCTGTTAATTCAAAAATAATCAACACCGTATCCGCTTGGGCGAACAAGAGAATAGAGAGATTCGTAAAAACGACGAGAAAAAATATCCGTTTGAGCATATGGCTTTTTTAGGAAAGATGCAGCAAAAGTAACATTCCATAAAAAAGGCTTCAATTAAGAAGCCTTTTCACTTTTATACTTTGTAACACCAGCCGAAAGTATCTTCTACCTTCCCTGATTTCATATCGTCAATAAAATTCTTGATTTTATTTGAAATTTCTCTTCCTTCAATTGGAGGCAATTCAAATACTTCATCTCGGAATCCAATTTTTGCAATATGTGCAATCGTTGCTGCAGTCCCTGCTCCAAAAGCATCTTGTAATTTTCCTTCACGTATCGCTGTGATGATTTCTTCTACACTCACACGACGTTCCTCAACTGGAATGCCCCATGACTGAGCTACTTCAACGACCGAGCGCTTCGTAACACCACGTAAAATTGTATCTGCATCTTCAGAAGGCGTAATGATTTTTCCATCAATCACAAAAACAATATTCATTGTTCCTGATTCTTCAATGTACTTATGTTCTTTTCCATCGGTCCAAACCAACTGATGAAAACCTTTCAATTGTCCTTGTTTAGCTGGATATAATGATGCTCCATAGTTTCCTGCTGTTTTCGCTCTTCCCACACCACCAACTGATGCTCTTGTGTAGAACTCTTCGATTTTCACATTTACAGGTTCAGAGTAGTAAGCTCCAACTGGACAAGTGAAGATGATAAACTTGTATGTTTCAGATGGACGAATTCCAACGAATTCATCTGTCGCAAACAAAAACGGACGGATATACAATGAATATCCTTCTTTGTTAGGAATCCAGTTGCTATCTACTTCAACCATTTTTCGCACTAACTCAATGAATAAATCTTCCGGAATAACAGGCATACACATACGCTCACAAGATTCTTGGAAACGTTTAGCATTCATGTCTGGACGGAAAATAAAAACATCACCGTTCTCTGCCTTATTTGCTTTCATTCCTTCAAAAATCGATTGACCGTAATGAATAGCAGAAGTAGCTGGATGTAAACTTAAATTACCGAAAGGCATAATCTCAGGTTGTTGCCATTGACCATCCTTATAATCCATCACCAGCATGTGATCTGAAAATATTTTACCAAAAGGTAAGTTTTCCCAATCCACTTGATTAAAGTGAGAATTTGTTGTTTTTGTAACTTTGATGTTGTGTGTTTCTTGTAACATGCTGTAAAAATGAAGTTCAAATTTAAGTAAAATTGACGGATACTTCAAATTTTTAGCAGCGTTTAAAGGAATTTAATTTGCTTATTTTTGTTGGGCAATTGAAACATGGAGAAAAGTAGAGAAATATTAAAACAATACTGGGGATTTGATCAATTCAGACCACTACAAGAAACGATTGTAGATGACTCCATTTATGGTTTTGATGTATTGGCTTTACTTCCCACTGGCGGCGGAAAATCCATTTGTTTTCAAGTACCAGGAATTGCACGAGAAGGAATTACCATTGTTATTTCGCCTTTGATTGCTTTGATGCAAGACCAAGTTTCGAACCTTGAAAAACGAGGAATAAAGGCCAAAGCAATTGTAAGTGGTATGAGCTATCGCGAAATCGATATTACACTTGACAATGCTCGTTTTGGGGGGATTGAATTTTTGTACACCTCACCTGAACGAATATGTTCTAAACTCTTTCAAGAACGTTTCAAGTTAATGAACGTGGGACTCATTGTGGTCGATGAGGCGCATTGTATCTCAGAATGGGGACACGACTTTAGACCTTCATTCCTGGAAATTGCAACGCTACGAAGTTTTCATCCAGACGTTCCAATTATCGCCCTCACCGCAACAGCAACAACTGTTGTTCGGGAAGATATCATCAAACAACTTCAATTAAAAAAACCAAAATTACACGAAGCATCGTTTGAAAGAAAGAATATAAGTTATGAGGCTTATTTAACTGATAATAAACTATCTAAAATACTAAATCATTGCAAAGCAAATTCTTCAGATTGTGGGATAATCTATTGTCAAACCCGAAAAAGTGTAAAAGATATTGCACGGATTCTACATGCGAATAAAATAAGTGTTGGGGTATATCATGGTGGCATGACGAAAGAAGACCGCGAAACAATGTTGAATAACTGGATGACGGGAAAAACATTGGTTATGGTGGCTACAAATGCTTTTGGAATGGGCATTGACAAACCAAATGTTCGCTATGTATTGCATTATGAATTCCCTCCAAGTTTAGAAGCCTATTTCCAAGAAGCAGGAAGAGCTGGACGCGATGGAGAAAATTCGAAGGCGATTGTTTATTGGGAAAAAGCAGACTTAGATGAATTGCGCCAACGTTTCGAAATGAAATTTCCACCAATAGAAAAAGTCAAATTGACCTATCGTGCTTTGTGTAATTTCTTGAAGATTGCTATTGGATCTGGAAAAGATGAAACCTATAATTTTGAAATTAAAAAACTGTGTGAAGCCTTTAGTCTAGATATCCTAGAAACGTATAACAGCTTCAAAATCTTAGAATTGAATAATGACTTATCTTTCACCGATGGAGTGTTTCATCCAACAAAAATTAAATATACAGTTGGGAATAGAGAATTGTACAATTTTCAAATAAAGCATGAAAAATTTATTGGATTAACAACTTTATTATCAAGAAGTTATTCAGGCATATTTGAACAATATTATGAGGTAAATGAAAGTGAGTTCTGCAAGCGTCTTTCAATAAAGCCAAACGAATTAGAGCAACAGATAAAAGAACTCGAAAAGTATGGTATTATTGAAGTTTCATGGAAGTCTTCACTCCCATCGGTTACCTTGTTGCACGAACGTTTACCAGATGATTATTTATCAATTGCACCAGATGTTTACGCGAATCGAAAAAAGTTTGCGGAAACAAAACTAGAAGCTGCCTTATGCTATTTGACTGAGAACGAATGCAGAAACGTACAACTCTTAAGGTACTTTGGTCAAGAAACAGAAACATGTGGCACCTGCGATGTTTGCCAATCCAAAGGCGTGATTCCTAACGCCCTTGAAAGTACAAAAGTCAGGCTATTGGACTATTTAAAACAAACGAGATCCTATGCTGATTGCAAGAATTATTCAGCTGTGCCAGAAGAAATTTTCAAACAAGCCTTGCGTGAATTATTATTAGCAGAGTTGATTGTTGAGAATAATGGAAAATTCGATTTGAAACATAAATAAACACCAAATTCATTCACTCAACTTAAGATTTTCGCATATTTTCTTTCAACTCAAACACTTCTTTTTGAAGATCTTGGATTGATTTACTCAAGTGTTGATCGTCCATTCGGATATCCGGTAATTCAGGTGAAATATAGTTCACGAATTTCCACATTTCTAGAATATCATTTGCATGGACCAAATACGGTTTGTAGAAAGTATTGGTTGAGCATAATTGAAATGACTGACTAGTATCCAATAAGTTATGAACTACTTTAAATACAATTCCTTCATCTTTGGTTACGACAATGCAAGGTGATCCAGATCGAATGGTCATCCAATTTTGGATGTATTCAGCAACGACATATGACCCTTCCACAACTGGTGGCATCGAATCTCCTTGTATCGGAAATGAACGGTATTTTTTATTTTTCGAAAGAAACGGAAGATAAAACGTTGGTAGAACTTTTAAATAATCTGGATCTGCGTAACCAGATGCATAGCCAGCGCTTGCTTTTAAAGGAACCAATTCGATCATCTCCTCGTCATCGCTGTTGACCATTGACGTCAAGACGCGCAATTTCTGACCTTTCACGTCTGTATATAAACCTTGATCAATTCGCTGCCAATCTGCCTCAGAAAAGCTCTCAAAGTCCTTTTTAACCAACTCATCAATAGAAACCTTATAAAATTCACTAAAAGCCACGAGAGCGTCTAAATTTGGCTGTGCCACCCCGTTCTCATATCCACTGTAAGTTGACCTTGTCAAATTAAGTTCTTGGGCAACCTCTTCTTGAGAACGCTTTAAACGCTTGCGCAGTAATTTTAGGTTATTTCCGATTTCCATCTATCGATTTTTTTTCAAAGATATAAATTCTTAAAATATAAACAAATAAATGACAGAATATTAATCAACCGACTGGTTAGAATCCAAAACAACAGATTACCTGTGTCTAAAAACAATTGGAATTTCAACCGTATGAGCATATACGGCCACGAATTTAGCTCCAAAGAATATGATTTGAGAAGAATAATAGATCCAAATCATTATAACCATTAGCGAGCCTGCAATTCCAGCATTTGCAGCAAAGAAATAATTCATAACATAATAATGAATCAACAACTGTCCTAAATACAGCATTACAGCTGTAACAATTGCCCCCGAAAAAGCTAATTTCCAACGAACAATACCATCATGTACATAGCGAAATACAAATGTGAAGATGATGAAATTAGTCAAGATTGATAACCCATCACTAGATAAATTCTGATAAAGCCAATGCACTGTCTCCATCTCTTCAAACCACTTATCACCCACAGATACGGCAATTGACTGTGCAAAATAAATAACAATGATCACCATTGTAAACAAGCCAATAAGGGCTACCGAAATCAAACGAAATAGCAATCCATGAAACAATTCTTTTCGTGCTGTAAATTGAGGAATTATCCCCATGAATTTATTGATACTTGTTTTCATTGAAACCAATATTGCCGTACTCATCACCAATAAAGTTAGAAAACCAATCAATTCTTTGATAAAATTCCCTTTATCTACCTCCATCGTATTCAAGAAATCTAAAATTCCATCTACATCTTGAATCCCAACCTTGTCTCTCAGGAGTCCACCAACTATCTCACTCATTTGCTCTTGACCAATCACACGTCCAAAGACAGAAATAGCCAAATAAAGCAAGGGAACCAAGGCAAAAAGGGCATAATAAGCCATTGCTGCTCCATGATGCAATCCTTTCACGGCGAAAAACTCTTTGAATGTTTGAATGAACAAGTTTCCTAGTTCACGCCACGTTAATTTCCTAATTTTTATGCTCGACTCCGATTGTTGTGACATTTTCTAAAGAATTAAAACTAAAAAGCACTACATGCTCTCCATGGCTCGTTTGAAAAAAATTCTCATAAACTGGACCTGTAAACGAAGAATACAAAAACTTCAGATCAACCCTAGTTTGTCCATCCTGTGGATCCAGCGTAAATTCATCCGGACGAAAAAACACACGCTTGTCACCTACTCGAATAGAATTCATTGGTCCAAACAAGCGAGCATCTTCTAAACTTTTCGGTTTGTAATAAAATTTATGTGGATTTCCTTTTCGCGTTATCACTCCATTTTTCATTGAATAGATTCGGTCTGAGAGACCCAATACTTCTGTTCCATCGTGCGAAACAAGAACGAGACTCGTTTTTCGAATTCTTCTCAATTCAAGAAAATAGTTAATCAACTTTTTTCTCAACAATCCATCCAAATGCGAAAAAGGCTCATCCAATAAAATAACTTTTGGTTCCATTGCAATTACTCTAGCAATAGCCAAGCGTTGCTGTTCTCCTCCCGATAATGAAATCGCTTGTTGATTGCGAACCGAACCCAGCTCTAACAATTCAATCAATTCTTCTAGAAAAATATTTCGTTCCTTTTCAGGTAAATAGAGAATTGGATTTTTGATATTTTCTTCGGTCGTATGGTATTTATCTAGTTGAAAATCTTGGTTTACCAGACAAACTTCAGGATGACCTGGAATTAATTTGGTAATTGGGCCTTTTACTTTCACCCCTTCAAACCATACATCACCGCTTGAAGGCTCTAAATTTCCAGCCATGATTTTCAAGAGAGAAGTCTTCCCTGCTCCACTTTTACCAACAATACTGATAATTTCTCCTTGTTTCAGCTGAAGCGAAATATCCTTCAACACTTCCCGCCCATAATTAAGCGATATGTTTCTGACCTCTAACATCAAAAAATCAATGCTTTTGGAAACTCTTTAGAAGCCACGAACAATCCTGGATATGGATTCGCATAAGGCTCATCGTCATTTAAATAGAGTTTTATTGTTAAAACACCTTCTGTTTCTTCAATAATGTGTCTATTCACAATGCTTTCTGATGCACCGATATAAGCTTTAGGCGCATCACTTGATTCAATTTCAAACAACATCATCTTCGTTAAATCATGCGAAAAATCAGTACCATCCGGCATTTGTCCTTGCAAAGGGAAGCTCACATCACGAAGTACATTTATTTTTTCCACGTCAGACGTAATGCGCAATTCATCTTCCCATTGGTGTTTGCGATTATCCGCAGATTCTTTTCCTTCGTATAAATCATCCGCTAATCGCTGCGAATACAAAGCATTCAAAAGATAAATATGTACAGTACACTTCATGAATTCAATTTATAGGTTAAAATTAAGCACAATTAACCCTTAAGATTCAAGATGTAACTTTCTTTCCTAACAATGTAATCTTCATAATTCACGGATGAATCTTTATGCTATCACTTACAGAAACTGATTCACATTAAATCGCCCACCTCACTTAGATTTTGTAATTTTACAGCCCAATTCAGACAATTTTGAAAACAATTCGCATACACAAACACAAAACAGATTCGATTTTACGTCGTCACCCTTGGATTTTCTCAGGTGCCATTGCTGATTCAACGGATGATTTAAGCGACGGCGAAACGGTAACTGTTACTGACGCCAAAGGTCGTTTTTTAGCACGTGGTCATTTTCAACATGCAACAATTGCTGTGCGCGTCTTAAGTTTCGAAGATGTAGAAATTGACGCAGCGTTTTTCCAATCTGCTTTAAAACGGGCAATTGACTTGCGAAAATCAATGCAATTATTCACGAAAGAAAACTCTATTTGTCGTTTAGTTCATGGTGAAGGTGATTCTTTACCTGGATTGGTGGTTGATTTTTACAATGGAACAGCAGTCGTTCAGTGTCACAGTCTTGGCATGTACGCCAACATTGAGCATATTTCTAACGGATTAATAGCTGTTCTTGGAAAATCGCTTAAAGCAGTTTATTCAAAATCTTCAGATACTTTGCCACAAAGAGCAGACATTGTTGATGCTTATGTTTATGGAAAGTGTGAAACTCCACATATCGCCAAAGAACATGGAGTTTCTCTTAGTATTGATTGGGTTACTGGTCAAAAAACTGGTTTCTTCATCGATCAACGCGAGAATCGTTTTTTGTTGGGTAAATATTCTGAAGGAAAAAAGGTGCTAAACACGTTCTGTTATTCAGGTGGATTTAGTTTATTAGCATTAAAGCACGGTGCATCACTCGTTCATTCATTAGATTCTTCTAAAAAAGCAATTGTTTTAACAGAGGAAAACGTTCGTATAAATGGCTTCGAAGATCGTCATGGATCAATCGTTGCAGATGCAATGGAATATATGAAAGACTTGCCTGAAGACTATGATATTATTATTTTGGACCCACCAGCATTCGCAAAACACCGTGAAAAAAGACATAAAGCAATTCAAGGATACAAACGCTTAAATGCACATGCTATTCGTCAAATCAAACCAGGCGGAATCATTTTTACTTTCTCATGTTCGCAAGTGGTAGATAAATATTTGTTCAACAATACTATTATCGCAGCCGCAATTGAAGCAGGAAGAAATGTGCGTATTCTTGAACAATTGCACCAACCAGCTGATCATCCAATTAATGCTTTTCACCCAGAAGGAGAATATTTGAAGGGTTTGGTTATACAAGTTGATTAGACATATTAGGGACTAGGGACTGGAAACTGGAGACTAGATTGATACTTATACTGAACTCCCAATTTATAATTAATTCCCTTCGGTCATTGAATCCTT
>Ga0075012_10001867_pt1 | contig 20966 bp, 33 predicted proteins | sample All_14_2_FD_71474 | JGI IMG/M metagenome (GOLD analysis project Ga0075012, IMG submission 71474) | Freshwater microbial communities in response to fracking from Pennsylvania, USA - Allegheny Zone_MetaG_DW_15 | ecosystem: Environmental > Aquatic > Deep subsurface > Groundwater > Drilled... | reverse complement strand
CGGAAAACAGCCCTGGCGTCGATCCTGAGGGGGAGGGGACGGCGGCAGGTGCGGCGAGAGTGGACTTGCTGGGTATCGGTGATTTGCTGTAAACAGTGGGAGTGAATCACTCAAAGCTAGGTGCAGCTTAAGCAATGGGGCGGGTAGCCACGTATGATCCGCAAGAGGTGCTTCCTAAGGTTTATGAGGGACTTAGGAAGGGGACGCCGCTGACGGAGATATGCCGGGAGCCCGGACTACCGAGCGCGTCGCTGGTGGGGCAATGGGAATCTGCCAATCCTGACGTAGCTGCGAACATCGCTCTTGCCCGCGCACACGGCTTCGATGCAATCGCGCAAGCCGTGCGGAAGACCGCTCGCGGCTACGGGCCCGCGCTCGGAGGCGACAGCACGGGCGACGTCAAGCGTGATCGCCTGATCGTCGATACAGACCTGAAATTGCTCGCGAAATGGGACCCCCGGCGCTACGGCGAGGGCTTTCAGCTGCGCATGGCCGACGCGGACGGAAACAAGATCGAGACCTCTCCCAAGTTCCTCGAGGCCCTGGCCGTCCTGCGCCTGGCCGGCGGCGCTCCCGCGCAGGCGCTCGTGGACGTCACCCCTCGTACGCGTGCGCAGATCATAGAGCACGACGCGCCGGCGCCGCCGGCCTCCGACGACATATCCGACCTGCTATAGGCGCAAAGAAAAAGGCCGCTGGCGGGGAGCCAGCGGCCTTGTGGCGCTTGGGTTTGGGAGGTGGAGGGCCTAGCCCTCCAGATAGGTCAGGATCACGTCGAGCACGAAGCGGCCGACGACCCATATCGCGAGCGCGTATATAAAGAGCATGGCGCGGCCTCCTCAGACGGCTTTCAGGACGACATAGCCGGCGTGCGCCAGGGCCGACGCCCACTCGTGGCCGTTGTCGAGCTGAACGGCCTTCAGGCGCTCGGCCTGATCGTTATAGGGCTTCATGTAGCCGTCGCCGCTGGCGTCCAGCTCGATACGCTCCACGGCGCTTTGCACGGCCGCGCTGGCCTTGTCATATCCGCCCCCGCTGGCGAAGGCGCGGACCATGGGCAGGCCGCGCACGTGCACGTAGGCATAGAGTCGGCCGGCGCCGTCGCGCGGGTAGTGAAGCGCGACGGTCATGGGGTTGGCCGGCGCGGCGGGATCGATCACGACATAGGCGCTCACGTTGGCGAAGTGCTTGTCGTGTTGCTCGTAAATGGCTTGGGCCATGGTCAGGTTTCCTTGTGTCAGGTTGTCGCACCCTAGTGTGCGGTAGGACGCCCGGCGAACCGGGCGCCCCGCCTCAGACTAGGCCGCTTCCGCCAGCTCTTCCGGCTCGGCGTCCAGGTCGGCGCACGTCATGGGTTCGCAGCACAGCGGGCAATCAGGCACGCCAACGGAGAGCCATTTGCGCGAGCCGCGCAGCTGATAGCCGCACACGCATTCGACCTTGAGCATGCGCGTGGTTTGCGTCTTGCCCGCGCTTGTGGCGCCGTCCAGGGCCGCGGCGGGGTAGGGGCCCGCCTTGGCGACCCATGCGGCGAACGTGGCCTTGAGCGCGTCGCCGGGCACGGTCGCGGTCATCTTCCCTTCGAGCCCGACCGCAACGGCCGCCTTGCGGAACGGGCCCTTGTGCTTGTGCTCCAGGCCAACGGCCGCGTGTACGAGTTCATGCAGCACGGTCGCAAGCACGGTCTCGGCGTCGCCGAGCTTGGGCGAGATGAAAATCTCAAAGTGCCCATCGCCGCTGGCCTCGCTCGCCCAGCATTCGCCAATCGACTTGGCGCGGGCGCCCTTGGAAGCCCAGCCGATCGATACGCGCACCTTGTCGGGCACGGGATAGCCCACATCGAAGAGGAGGCCGGCGCACATGCGCGAGGCCTTCGCAAGCCAAGCGTTGCGCGCTTCCGTGGGGGTGAGTGTCTTAGTCATGGTGTCAGGTTCCTTGTGGCCAGAGGTTAGGCGACGGTCGACGCGTCCAGGCGCTCGCACGCTTGGCTCGCGACAGATTGCGGCAGACATTGAAGGCGCGCGGCTTGGATCAGGACGGACGTCCAGACGCCAAGGCCCGCGGCCATGAAGTCATCAGTCAGCGCGTCCACATCGCCAACGGCGCGCAGCGCGTTGGCGGCGTCGGCGCAGTCATGCGCCAGCTTGTGCGCGGCTTGGCAGGCTTGCCGGCTCATCATGCTGGCGGCCGCAGCGCGATGGGTTGCGGCCGCACGGTCAAGCGCCTCGGCCAGTAGCGTGGGATGCATGACGATAGAGCGGCGGATAATGTCACGAGGCATAGGCTCGGAAGGTAGAGGGTAAGTCATTGGTCAGGTTCTCCCCCGACGCACCGTGCGCCGGCTCACATATCTATGGCACGTGTAAACGAGAGATGCAACCGATTAGGTGCATGCTCTGTTTACACGCTGCATTGACGGCGCTTGGCGTGGCGCGGCAGGCCCGCGGCTGGCGAGGCGAGGGGGTAGGTAGTTCGAGGGCGAACGGCCGGACGCGACGGGGGCGGAGAGCAAGAGGCGACCCCCTACCCCCGAGTTTCGGGAGGCGGCGCGATCGCTTATGGCCTACTCACCTATTTTGCATATTTTCACCAGTTACCTGCACCCATTTAAGTGCAGACACTGCTCAGCGCCGACAGGCCCCGCGCCTTGCGCCGACAGGCCCCACGCCTTGCGCCGATGGGACAACATTCAACTTGCAATACGCACCCGGTTAGGTGAAAGTGTACCCTGCATCCAGGGTCAGAAGGGAACAGGATCATGCATCTCACTTACGAGCAGAGACACGGGGAACCGAACCCCGGCTCGGGCGACGGCGCCGAGCGCGCGGCCGCCAGGCTTGCGGCGAAGGAGGAAGCCAACCGGCTCGTCTACGCCACCGTCGTGCGGCCGGCTCCGGGGCGCCAGGTCCTGCGCCGGCGGCGGCTCAAGCTAGCCAAGGCGCAGGCCGCGCAGTTCCGCAAGGAGACGGTGAAGAACCGTCGCAACGCCCCGTCGAAAGGGGCGTGACGATGGAAACCACCGCAGAATCTCCAAACAGGAACGAGCGCGCCGTCGCGCAGGACCGCATGCTCCAGTTCTTCGAGTACCTGCACCTGCCGCCGCATCTGCAGGACGCGTCGCAACCCTTCTGCGTGCTGGCCGAGACCATCGTGCGAACGCTGCCGCGGAACAGCGAGCGGACGGTGGCGCTCAGGAAGCTGCTGGAAGCGAAGGACTGCGCCGTGCGGGCGCTGATCGAGGGAGAGGGCTGATGGACGAAGGGCAAAAGGCGGGCGAAGCCCCGTCGAGCGACCGTGCCGCCGCGGCGGCCTGGGACGCCTGGAGCGAGGGCCTGCGCCACCCGCAGCCGTTCGACGAGCTGCAGGACGTGCAGAAGGAGCACTGGCGCAAGGTGGCAGGGGCGGTGCTAAGCGCCGGCGAGGAGACCGGGTTCGTTGAGGAGGGCCCTCGGTACGAGTGGCGGGAAGTCAAAGCAGCCATCGGATGCGACGGCGCAGGGGGCTCAGAGCCGACGTATTCCACCGACACTGCAGCGCTGGGGCCTTTCACCAAAGCGACGCTGTATGACGACGCGTCGGGCGAGGAGATCGCGGAGGTGGACCTGCAGCGCTTCAAGGATAGCGGCCAACAGGCGCAGAACATCATGCGGCTTGGCGAAAACAGCTACTATGCCAAGCGACAGCGCGGTGATCTGTCGCAGAGCAGCCCAGGCGGCTCCGGCGCCTTCGAACCCCCGGACGACCGCGAGTTCGAGCATGAGATGGCTCCGATCAGCCCGCTCAAGATCACCGGCGTCGACGGCCCGAAGGACATCGACCGGGCCCGGGACGACGAGCTGCGCGAGCGCGAGATCGAGCTCCGGGAGAGCCTGAAGGCGCTTGAGGCCAGGGAGGAGCAGCTGGATCTGCTGGCGGACGAGATCGAAGAGCAGATGGCGCTGGTCGACCGGCAAGCCGACAATCTGCTGAAGCTGCTCAAGGGCGAGAAGAGCCCCGTCCTGCTGCTCAAGGCCGTCGGTATCGGCGGCGGCGCGGCTCTCGTGTTCACCCTCGTGCAGGTCGTCGCGGGGCTGCTGTCATGATCGACATTACTCAACTCGTCCCGTACTCCGTTTTCGACACGTTTCGTGGCGCGAAAATACTAAAGGACAGCTGGGGAGGCCCTCACCTGACTATCCTCGCAAGGAGCGAGTTGCAACGCTTGGTCCGAAAAGCTGAAGAGGCAAGCGTGTACGACCTCGATCCGGCGGAGGTGGCGTGGCTGACGATGCTGCTTGCGGAAAGCGCAAACGTCGCGCTCCGCGACCGTCTGAGCCACGCATTTCCGACGGTGGCGCTATGAGCGACGACACCTTCACGTTCGACCTTGGGTTCGGCGCGTCGCTGAAGATCAGCAAGGCCGAGCGCCCGTATCCCGCGGATATCCAGTTGGATCTGCACGTGCCGGTGGTCGAGGACCAGGAGGTCGGCGATACCGGCAAGGCCGTCGACATCACCAGCTACGTCAGCCGCCACGAGCTCGACTATTTTGCGACGGCGCTGCTGCATTTTGCGCGGGGCACGAAGCCTCCGAAGGAGAACACATGAGCGGACAGATCTATCAGCAGCGGTTCCAGGGAAACGGCGTGGCGCTCACGGTCCTGGTGGCCGAGAACGGCGCGCAGTTCATTCTGGCGAGGGACGCGGCGGACGGGGCCCTGGACGGCCTGGCCATCAACTTCGAGCGGGAGCACTTCGAGTTCTTCCGGGTGTGGCTGGAGACCGCGGCGTCGAACACGGCGCCGAAGGCGGTCGGGGGCTTGTCCGGGGAAGAGGACGCGGTTAAGCTGGACTAGGCTCGAAAGGGCCCGTTCCCTCCTGGACGTGGGAAGCGCGCGAGGTGTCAGGTCCCCGCGCGCTTCTTGCGTTTCGGGGGCTTGCCAGACGCAGTTTCAGCGGACAAGGTCCGCGCTCATGGACGATTTCGCGAACCACCCGGTGTCGATTACGGAAGCGCGGTCGCGCATGAACGATGACGCCGCCGTCTGGACACCCAGAGATGTGCTGATCCATGTGCTGCGGCTGATCGACGGCGGCGAGTGGGATCCGCAGATGCTGGTGGTGATCTCCAGCCGGGTCGAAGGCTCGACCGCGGACACCCGGTACTCCGTGAGCTCGCCGAACCCGCTGGTCACGCTCGGCGCGATCGAACGGGCCAGGGCGCTTCTGACCAAAAGCGTCTGATGACCGACATCGCCAACCTCACGGCCGACGATCTGCGCTCCATGACGGAGGAGCAGCTCGCGGTTCTGGTGTGGCTGGCGAAGTGGAAGGCGACGGCGCGGGATAAGCAGCGGCCGCCGCCTGAGCCCTGGACGGAGTGCGGCGTACTGGCCGGAAGAGGATTTGGCAAGAGCTTGATGGGCTCCCAGTGGATCAGCCAGGAGGCGTATTTCGATCCCGACGGTCATCCCAGCTTTGTCATCGCCCCGACACTCAATGACGTGCGGCACACTTGCTTCGAGGGGCCGACCGGGATACTGAACACTTTGCCGCTAGAGGTCATCGAAGACTACAACAAGACCAATCTGATCATCACGATCAGGACGCTGAGCGGCAAGAAAGCCATCATTCGGGGCTTCTCCTCCGAGGAACCGGAGCGCCTGCGGGGGCCGCAGTGCGCCCGCATCCTGGGTGACGAGATCGCGACCTGGGCGAACGACGAGGCGACCTGGGACATGGCCATGATGGGCCTGCGTCTCGGGCCTAAGCCCAAGGTCATGTGGACGACGACGCCGAAGCCGAAGGAGTTCATCCGCAAGCTGGTGGCGCCCAAGGCCAACCGGGTCATCGTCACGGGCACGACCTACGAGAACCGGGCGAACCTGCCCAACAGTTTCTTCGAGCAGCTGACCCAGTACGAGGGCACGCAGCTCGGGCGCCAGGAGCTGAACGGCGAGCTGATCGACGCCGAGGAGGGCGGCATCATCGCCCGGTCCTGGCTGCGCCTGTGGCCGCATGACCGGCCATTGCCGAAGTTTGACTTCATCGTCATGTCGCTGGACACGGCCTTCACCGAGAAGACGATCGACAAGCGCACCCAGGCCGCGGACCCTACGGCCTGCTCGGTGTGGGGCGTCTTCTGGCTCGAGGACAAGCGCAACGTCCTCCTGCTGGACTGCTGGGAGGACCACCTCGGGCTGCCGGACCTGATCAAGAAGGTGAAGAAGGAGCTCAACACCGCTTACGGCGACGAGAGCGACCAGGCGCTGATCAGCCCGATGTACGGGCCGGCGAAGCTGACCACCACAGGCCGCAAGCCCGACATCCTGATCATCGAGGACAAGGGCTCGGGCATCTCGCTGCGCCAGTCGCTGGAACGCGAGGGCATCGAGGCCTACGCCTACAACCCCGGCCGGGCGGACAAGACGGCGCGGCTCCACGCCGTGTCGCACATCTTCGCGCGGAAGATGGTGTGGATCCCGGAGAGCGCCAAGTTCCCGGGGAGGTTCCGTACCTGGGCCGACGGTTTCGTGTCCCAGCTGTGCTCCTTCTCCGGGCCCGGCAGCATCAAGCACGACGACTACGTCGACACGACGTCGCAGGCGTTCCGCTACATCGTCGACAAGGGCATGATGGACGCGGTGACGCTGATGCCCGAACGCGGCAAGCGCCAGGACATCGACGCGCCGCGCGCCAAGCCGAACAGGGTGAACCCATATGGCGTATAACTCGCTTTCTTTAGCTGAACGCATGCGAGCGCTGGCGGACGGGGGGCACCCCCGCGCTGAAGAGTTGCGCGCTAAAGCTGCCGACTTTGACCGAAAAACCGCGCACCACTACTCCCCGGCGGGGGGCTCCGAGAGCGCCAAAGCGATGCTGGGGGCCTGGGCCCGCGCCCGCAAGCTGTGGTGCGAATGCACGGGAGAACCCCTTGTCTGACGATAAGGTCGTGCCCCTGTTCAGGAGCGAAGACGGCGGCGTGGCTTTACCTCTAGGCCATCCCGGCGGCCAGGAGCCAGACGCCGTGCTGGCTTCGGCTGCAGGCAAATTGCGCGAAGTTGTAGTCTTCGGGATCATGTTCGATGGCTCGCCCGCAATCTACAGCTCGAAAGAGATGCACAGGGCGCTTTCGCTCGCCGAGTTGTGCAAGGCCGAGTTAGTGGACATTATGCGCTCCGATTTGGGCTGGCTCGTGCCGGGGGATGACGCATGAACGACGACGAGGACCTGGAGGGTGAAGTCGTCGAGTTCGAGGACGAGGACCCCGAGATCGAGGACACTCCCGACGGCGGCGCCATCGTCCATCTGAAGGACGAGGAGGAGCCGGAAGGCGAGGGCGAGTTCTACGCCAACCTGGCCGAGACGCTCGACGACCGCGAGCTGTCGAAGATCGCGACCGAGTACCTGGAGCTCCTGGACCACGACAAGCAGGCGCGCAAGGAGCGCGACGAGCAGTACGCGGAGGGGCTGAACCGCACCGGCATGGGGAAGAACGCGCCGGGGGGCGCCGACTTCCAGGGGGCGTCCAAGGTCGTCCACCCGATGCTGACCGAGGTCTGCGTCGACTTCAATTCACGGGCGATCAAGGAGCTGATGCCGGCGTCCGGGCCGGTGAAGACCGAGATCGTCGGCAAGACGACCCGCAAGCGCGTCGCCAAGGCCGACCGGAAAGCAGCGCTGCTCAACTGGCAGCTGACCACCCAGGTCAAGGGCTTCCGGGCCGAGTTGGAGCAGCTGCTGACCCAGCTTCCGCTGGGCGGGGCGCAATACGTCAAGCTGCGGTGGAACGAGGCGCGTAACCGGCCGGTCTTCGAGTTCGTGCCGATAGACCACATCCTGCTGCCGTACGCCGCCACCAACTTCTACACGGCCGGCCGCCAGACGCACATGCGCTTCGTCACCGAGCAGGAGTTCGCCGAGGACGTCGCCAGCGGCTTCTACCTGGACGTGGACCTGCCGTCGCCCTCGCAGCTGATCAGCGAGACCGAGAGCGGCAAGGCCAACGACAAGATCGAAGGCCGCGAGGAGAGTCCATACAACGAGGACGGCCTGCGCGTGGTCTACGAGATCGCCTGCACGCTGGACCTGGAGGAAGAGTACGGGCCGGCGCCCTACCTGCTGTCGATCGACGAAACAAGCCAGCGGGTCGTGGGGCTGTACAGGAACTGGCGCGAGGACGACGACACGCTCGAGGCGCTCGACCACATCGTCGAGTTCCCGTTCGTGCCGTGGCGCGGGGCCTACCCGATCGGCATCGTGCAGATGATCGGCGGCCTGAACTCCGCGGCGACCGGCGCGCTGCGCGCGCTGCTCGACAGCGCCCACATCTCCAACATGCCGGGCCTCGTGAAGATGGGGAAGGGCGGCCGGCCTGGGCAAAGCCTGACGGTCAGCCCGACCGAGATCCTGGAAATGGACGGGGGCCCCGGCGTCGACGACATCCGCAAGCTGCTGATGCCGATGCCGTTCAACCAGCCGTCGGCGACGCTGTTCCAGCTGCTCGGCTTCCTGGTGGACGCGGGCCGCGACGTCATTCGCACCACCTTCGACGACTTCTCCGACAACAACCAGAACGTCCCCGTCGGCACCACCCTGGCGAAGATCGAGCAGGGCATGGTGGTGTTCAGCGCCATCCACGCCCGGCTGCACGACGCCATGGCGCGGCTGCTCATGGTCTTGCACCGCCTCAACGGCATGTACCTGGACGAGGAGCGGCTGGAGAAGGAAGCCGGCGAGAAGCTGGCGACGCGCGCCGACTTCAACGGTCCGCTCGACGTGCGGCCGGTCAGCGACCCGAACATCTTCTCCGAGGCGCAGCGCTTCGCCCAGATGCAGGCCGTCGCCCAACGCGCCCAGCTGGTGCCGCAGCTCTACAACGCCCGCGAGGTCGAGGAGCGCATCCTCGAGACGCTGAAGATCCCGGACCCGCTCAAGCTGCTGGCGCCCAAGACGCAGCCGACGGAGACCAACGCCGTCGAGGAGAGCGTCAAGGCGACCCTGGGCCAGGCGATCACGGCCTTCCCGGACCAGGACCACATCGCGCACATTCAGGTCCACGTGGCCTTCATGAAGAGCCCGATGTTCGGCTCCAGCAAGCTCATCGCGCCGACGGCGCTGCCGATCCTGCTGGGCCACCTGAAGGAGCACATGGCCCTGTGGTTCGCGGCCGAGACGTTCAAGGCGGCGGCCTCGGCCCTGGCCAACGTCCCGGAGATGGCGGAGGGTCTGGTCGACGAGGACGGCGAGCCGTTGGAAGGCGACAACCCGGAAGACCGGCTGCGCGCCATGATCCGCCAGACGACGGACAAGGCAGACAAGCAGGCGCTCGACCAGATGCTCACCCAGGCCGCGCTGAGCGTCTTGGGCGGCGCCAACGACGCCTTCAAGGCGCTGCCGCCGGTCATCGAAGAGGCGATGGCTATGGTCAAGGAGCTGTCGCCCCCGCCGCAGCAGGACCCGGCGCTGCAAGCCGCCCTTGCCGAGACCCAGCGCCGCGCCGCCGAGGACCAGGCCAAGGACGCCCGGGAGAAGGCCAAGCTGCAGCTCACCGCGCAGCAGGACCAGCAGCAACAGCAGCTGGATGCCGCGCGCCTCGCCGCCGAGGAGAAGGCTCGGCAAGTCGTACAGCGGGTCCAGGCCGCCGAGGCCGACGCCGAAGCCGAGTTCAAGGCGCAGGAGCTCCTCGCCAAGGTCGCGATGAACGACGCCGACAACGCCACGGCTCTGGAGATGACCCAGATGCAGGTCGACAGCAAGATCGAGGCGGCCAAGCTGAAGCCGCCCAACCCGAACCCGAACAGCAACCAGAACCCGGGCAGGAGCCCGAACCCGAACCCCAATCCCGGGGGATAGGAGAGCCTGATATGGCCAAGACGATGAAGCCGCCGGCGGGCCCGGTGAACCAGCACAAGGCGATGGCCATGGGCCGGATGCCGGCCAAGGGCAAGAACAGCATCGTGCCCAAGAAGTGATCGAGAAGCTGCTCATGGCGCTCGACGCCGAGGCGAAGAAGGCGGCGCTCGCCGCCGTCACCGGCGTCTCGGCGGACGTGAGCCTGTTCGAGTACGGCAAGAAGGTCGGGTTCTACCAGGGTCTGGAGCACACCAGGGCCCTGCTGGAGAACCTGCTTCGCGATCGGGAAGCCAACGACAAGTTCCTGTAAGGAGAGACGAGCATGATGGGCATTTCGCCCCACAACACGGTGGAGTTCGGCTACGTCGACCTGGCGGAGGCTTTTCCCGCCTGCGACCCCGGCGTCGAGCCGCTGGGCTCGCGGGTCCTGCTGCAAGTGCGCCAGGCCAAGCGCAAGACCAAGGGCGGCATCATTCTGACGGACGACGTCCGCGATACCGAGACCTACAACACCCAGGTCGGCAAGGTGCTGAGGTGCGGCCCGCTGGCGTTCCGCAACCGCAACACCGGCGCGCCCTGGCCCGAGGGCTCCTGGTGCGAGCCGGGCGACTTCGTGCGCATGCCGAAGTACGGCGGCGACCGCTGGAGCATCAAGCTCTGGAACGAGGACGGCACGGCGCGCCGCGGTGATGACGGCAAGCAGGAGGAAGTCCTGGTCGTGCTGTTCGACGACCTGCACCTGCAGGCCAAGATCGTCGGCGACCCCACCCAGGTCAAGGCGTTCGTCTGATGCTGGTGGGCCTGCACATCGGCGATGTCCGAGACGCGCTGCTCGCCGGCGCCAAAGTCACCCGCCAAGGCTGGAATGGCCGCGGCATGCACCTCTACTACGTTCCCGCGAACGAGGAGGCCCGGAAGCGGGGCTACGTCATGATGGTCACCGTCGACGGTGAGCACGTGCCGTGGACCTGCTCGCAGACGGACCTTCTGGCACAGGACTGGATGATCCTCCATGGCTGACGAAATCCTCACCGGCAAAGACGAAGACGAGATCATCGAGGTGGTCGAGGTCGACGAGCTCCCGGAGCCCGGCAAGGCGCCGGCGCCCCAGGCGAAAGACGCCGAGGAGCCTGAACCCGACGACGCCGAGGACGATGAAGAGGACGACGAGGACGAGCGCCTCGCTTCCGACGAAGACGACGTCGACGACGAGATCGCCAGCAAGAGCCGGCAGAAGCGGCTCAAGCGCCGCGAGATGCAGCGCGCGGCGCGCGAGCGGGCCGAGAACGCCATTCAAGAGCTGCGGCGCACCAACGCCGCCCTCGTGAAGCGTCTGGAGTCGCTGGAGCACGGTGTCTCGACGCAGACCGCCCAGCAGATCGAAGCCGAACTCGCCTCCACCCAGGCTGAGATCACCCAGATCGAGCAGATCCTGGCCAACGCCGTCGAGTCCGGCGACGGCGCCGCGGTCACCGAGGCCATGCGCCTGCGTGACGCGGCGCGTGACAAGGAGCTCGTGCTCAAGTCGCGCAAGGACCAGCGCACGACGCCCGTGCAGGGCCAGCGCGTCGTCCTCGCCCAGGCCTGGGTCGCCGCCAACCGCTGGTATAACCCCAACGGCGTCGACGCCTACAGCACCGCGACCAAGGAGCTCGACGTCCAGCTTCAGTCGGAGGGCTACAACCCGGACTCGGTCGAGTTCTGGAAAGAGCTCACCAACCGCGTGAACAAGCGCTTCGGAGCCGAAAAGAAACCCAAGGCGAGCAAGACGGAAACCGAAGTGGACGACACCGACACCCCGCGCCGGAAGGGGCCGCCCGTGGGCGGCGCCAAGGGCGCCAAGACCCCCGTGGCCGGCGCTGGTGTCGTCCACGTGACACCCGCGCGGAAGCAGGCTATGATCGACGCCGGCGTTTGGGACGATCCCGAGCGCCGCAACCGTATGCTTAAGGCGTACCGGGACTTCGATCGTAACAATGCGTCGCGCTGAATAGGAGCGAGACCGAGATGGAAGCCGACGACCGCCTTAAGAAGGAACTGGATGCTGGGCGCACGCCCCGGGCCAATACGGATCGCGCCGCGCAGGAACGCGTGGTGGCCGAGGACCGGGAGCTGACCGAAGACGACCGGCTGCGGATGTTCCAGAACTCCATGTTCAACGACGCACTTCCCGATCTGCCGCCTATCGACGGCTATCACGTGTGCTGGCTGACCACGGAGAACCCTCGAGACCCGATCCACCGGCGCCTGCAGCTCGGCTACGAGCTCATCAAGGCCGCCGAGGTCCCGGGCTTCGGGTACGCCGGCATCAAAACCGGCGACTACGAGGGGTTCATCGGGGTCAACGAGATGCTCGCGGCGAAGCTTCCCATGACGCTGTACCTGGCGTTCATGAACGAGGCTCATCACCGCGCCCCGGCGCAAGACGACGCCCGGCTCACGGAGCTTGTCGACACCGCCCGAGAAGACGCTGAGCGCGTAGGCGCGAAGCTCATCGAAGGCGACGGCACGACGGACCTGCGGAAATCCGCTCCGGCGCATGGTATCTTCACGTAAGAGACCGGCCCGCCGGGAGGTTCAACCCTTCTGAGCGAGACGTGCAATGTCTTCGACTGCCTCTCCGTTCGGCCTTGTCCCCGCCTATCACATGGGCGGTGGTGTGGTGCGCCCCGAAGCGTTCACCATCACCTCGGCCTACGCCTCGAACATCCTCCAGAACCAGCCCGTCAAGATCGTGCCGTCGTCCACCGGCGAAGGCACGATCGCGGCGGCCGCCATCGGCGATCGGTTCATCGGCTCCTTCCAGGGCGTCGAGTTCACCGACTCCGAAGGCCGGCGCCGGCTGACCAACCGCTGGACCGCCAGCACCGTGGCCACGGACATCGTGGCCTATGTCACTCGCGATCCCCAGATCGCCTACAAGATCCAGTCGAACGCGGCCCTGGCCGTGACCGACATCGGGAAGCAGTACGACTTCTCGACGATCACCGCAGGCTCGACCACCACGGGCCTGAGCGCCATCGCCCTCGATGTCTCCTCCGTCGCGACGAATGCCGGATTGCAGCTGATCAACATCAGCAACGACGCCGACAACGCCTGGGGCGACACCTACGTCAACGTCTTCGTCCGCATCAGCGAACATCAGTTCGTCGCTGACGTGGCCAGCTTCTAAGGCCTGATCGAGCCATGACCTACTACGCCTATGTCCATGCCCGGCCAGACACCTCGGATGCGTCCGGTGTGTTCTATGTCGGCAAGGGCATGGGCGGCCGCAGCCGGCCCTTGCCGGCGCGCAACAAGCATCACGGGCACGTGGTGGTCAAGCACGGCGCCGAGAACATCTTGATCGGGAAGCTGGAGTGTTCGGACGAGGGTGTCGCCTTCGATCTCGAACGCGGGCTGATCAAGTGTCTCCAGCGCATGGGCGTGGCGCTCACGAACCAGACGGATGGTGGCGAGGGGGCCTCCGGGTACTCTCACAGCGAGGAGGCGAAAGCCAAAATCGCGGAACGCTCTAGGCAACTGGCGCAGGATCCTGAGATCCAGCGTCGGCGCAGCGAAGCGACCACCAAGAAGAACGAGGCTTGGCAAGACCCCGAGTACAAGGCCCGAGTGTCGGTGGCCATGCGCGGTAAGCGCAAGACGCCGAGCCCTGAAGCCTTGGCGGCGCGGCAAGCCAACGCTCGCAAAGCCAACACCCCCGAGGCCAACGCAGCGCGAGCTGCGGCGTCCAAGGCGCGGTGGGCTGACCCTGAATTCAAGGCCAAGATGGCCGAGAAGAAAAGGGCGGCCTGGGCTGATCCGATCAAACGTGCCAAGATGCTGGAAGGCCGCTCCGAAGGCGTTAGCAGGTCGTGGAAAGACGAAGGCGTTCGCAACAACAGAATTCGCGGCATTAAACTTGCTGCGAATGCTTCGAAAAAGGAAAAGTAGTCATGGCTACGCCGATGCGCAGCACCGACTTCCGATCGATTGTTGAACCTATCCTCAATGAGGAGTTCAACGGCATCTACGATCAGCGCGCCGACGAGTGGAAGCAGGTCTTCCGCGAGTTCACGGGCATCCCGCGCAGCTACCACGAAGAGCCCGTCCTGTACGGCTTCGGGGCGGCGCCGGAGCTTCCCGACGGCACGGCGGTCACCTACCAGTCCGGCGGCGTGCTGTTCATCCAGCGCTACGTCTACAAGGTCTACGGCCTGGCGTTCGCGCTGACCAAGGTCCTGGTCGAGGACGGCGACCACATCCGCGTCGGCCAGACCTACGCCCGCCACCTCGCTCAGTCGCTGATCGAGACCAAGGAAACGCTCTGCGCCAACATCCTGAACCGGGCCTTCAACGGCTCGTACCTCGGGGGCGACGGCGTGGCGCTGAACGTCACCAACCACCCGATCGTGACCGGCACGTTCTCGAACCTGCTGACCACGGCCGCGGCGCTGTCCCAGACCTCCCTGGAGCAGATGCTCATCCAGATCCGCAACGCCGTCGACAACAACGGCAAGCGCATCCGGCTGACGCCGAAGAAGCTCGTCTCGGGCCCGTCGCTGATGTTCCAGGGCGAAGTGCTCCTGAACTCGGCGCTGCGCGCCGGCACGGCCAACAACGACATCAACCCCGTCAAGTCGATGGGGCTGCTGGGCGAGGGCCACGCGGTCCTGTCCCGTATCACGTCGACCACGGCGTGGTGGGTCGAGACCGACGCGCCGGAAGGTCTCAAGCTGGCCAAGCGCCGTGGGCTGGAGCGCTCCATGGAGGGCGACTTCGAGACGGACTCCATGCGTTATAAGAGCACGGAACGCTACATCCCCGGGTGGACCGATCCGCGCGGCATCTACGGCACCGCCGGGCTCTAAACAGCCCTCAACGGCGCCACGGATTGCAGGGCCTCCGCGCAAGCGGGGGCCTTTTTCTTGTTGCGAGACGAAGGGTACTCAGATACGGTCTCAGACATGCCTAGGACCGAACAACCTCACAAACTCGCCTTCGAGACCTTCGTTGCGAAGGTCACGGATTTCGACAACCCGGTGAACGGGAAACACCGCAACCTGTCGTACACGAAGCCGGAAACCAGGGCCGCGTGGAACGGCAGCAAGCAGAAGATCCCGATCTGGTGCGAAACGCACGAGGAGTTCTTCGTGCAAGTCCCCGCCAACCACATGTTTGGCCAGGGCTGTCCTAAGTGCGGCGTGGCGCTGCGTACGGCCAAGAAGACCAAGAAGGACCCGATCGCGGATTTCCGACGGGTGCACGGCGACACGTACGACTACTCACGCGTGGAATACGTGAACACGCATGTCCCCGTCGAGATCGTGTGCAAGAAGCATGGCGCTTTTCGCCAAAAACCCGGCGCGCATTTGACGGGACATGGCTGCCCGCAATGCTGGGAAGACCGGCGCCGGGCATTCGGGGCGGAGCGCAATGAAGCGTACCAGGCCACCTATGCTGAACGCGCGGCGCGCGTGCACGACGGGGCGTATGCGATCGTCAAGATGCCGACGGCGGCGCACGACACGGTGCGGCTGATGTGCCCCACGCACGGAGAATTCGAGCAAAAAGCCTTCTCCCACTTGGATGGTCATGGCTGTCCGGCGTGCGGCCGTACGGTCAACTACGCGCAGTTGGAGGTGGCGTCGTTCGTTGAAGGCCTCGGCGTTCGCATCGAGCACGAAGACAAAGAGATCCTGGACGGCCTGCACATCGACATCTGGGCCCCAGACCACCGGGTCGGGATCGAGTATCATGGCTGCTACTGGCACACGGAAGATCGCATCGGAAACAAGCATCGGGAGAAGTACGACCGAGCGCAGAGCGCCGACGTCCGGCTGATCCAGATCTTCGACTTCGAGTGGATCGAGAAGCGCGAGGCGGTGGAAAGCCGCTTGCGCGCGGCGTTCGGCTGCGCTGAGGTCGCAAACGCCAGGGCCTGTGAGGTGTGCGTGCTGGATCGGCCTGAGGCGAAGGCGTTCCTCAAGCAACACCACACCCAAGGCTCCGGTGTCACGCCGCAGGCGGCGTACGGCTTGAAACTGAACGGCCGACTGCTGGCGTGCATCACGCTGGGCCCGAACCGCTACGGAAAAGCGGGCTGGGAAGTTCTGCGGTATGCCTCTGTCGGGCGAGTCCGTGGAGGTTTTAGCCGGCTGTTCGCTCGGTTTCTCAAGGACCACCAACCGGCGGAGGTCACCTCCTACTGCGATTTGCGCTGGGGCGACGGCAAGATGTACGAGGCGGCGGGCTTCGCGTTGGAGGCCGTCACCAGACCTGATTACTTCTACGTGGATCGCCGCGGGCAGAAGGTGTCGCGATACCTCGTGCAGTCTCGGCCGAAGGGCGTTTCCGAGCGGAAATGGGTCGAAGACCAGGGCTTGAAGAAGGTTCTGGGGGTCGGTCACCAGAGATGGGTCTGGCGGCAGTAGCCAAGAGGGGTCGTTATCCGCTATCTTAGCGCCCGACGCAGGCTCCAAGCGGCCAGCGCGCCATACTCGTTGACCACATGTGTCGCAGGATGGGCGCGAGGCGCCCGCCCCTAGGAGAGCCTCATGGCCCAAACCCAATTGAACGGCCCGCTGGTCCTCGGCGACCGGCCCGCCGGCATGTCGCAGTCGAACCTCGGCTACACCGTGCTGTCCCAGACTGCGCTGATCGACTTCGACGCCGACCTGACGCAGGAAGCGATCTTCTACCTGCCGCAGAACACCCAGATCGTCGACATTCTGGCGGACGTGCTCACGGCCTACAACAGCGCCACCTCGGCGACGTTGACGGTGGGGTCCGCCTCGGCCGGCACGCAATACGCCTCCGGCGTCAACGCCAAGACCGCCGCGCGCACGCGCCCGACGTTCACGGCGGCGCAGCTGGCTGCGATGGACGACATCAGCACGAACACCACGGTCTACGCCACCGTCACTTCCGTCGGGCAACCGACTGCGGGTTCGGTGCGCGTGACCATCCTGTACGTGCAGACCTTCGGCAACTGAGCCCCTGGCCGGCCGAGGCTATCGGGCGGCCGCAGCTTTTCGAGCGAGGACAGGATGCGTCCAGTCACAGTGTCTCAGACGGGCGTCGGCTCCTCCCCCGTCGTGCCGATGGACATCTACCAGAACCCCTTCAACGTGGGGATCGGGGTCAAGGTCACCGGCACCGTCAACTACACGGTGCAGCACACCTTCGACGACCCTTTCGCGACCGGGTTCGATGCGGCCACGGCGACGTGGTACGACCACACCACTCTGGCCGCGCAGACCGCCAACGCCGTCGGCAACTACGCCTTCGCCGTGCGCGCCGTGCGCATCACCGTCAACTCCGGCACTGGCTCCGCGGCGATGACGCTGGTGCAGTCCGGCATCAACATGTGAGGATGAGACATGGACGGTGTTTCCAACGGCGCCGACGCCGCAGTCCAGATCGCGCTGGCGGCCAACGCCGGCCTGCAGTTCACTGATCGGCTGAAGGCGCTTCAGGACGCGCAACTGGCGGCGGAGAAGGCCAAGCAGGATCTTCGCATCGCCGGTGACGCGGCCAAAGCCTACGAGGACGCGGCCGAGAAGGTCAAGGCCGCCGAAGCCAAACTCGCTGCGGCGCGCGAGGAGGCCGACACCATCGGCACGGCTGCGCGAGACGCGGCCAAGGAGACGCGGGACCGAGCGCAGGCCGCAGCCAAGGCGGCGGCCGAGAAGCAGGAAGCCGCCGAGGTCAGGGTCGCAGCCCTCGAGAAGCAGGAAGCTGCGCTCGAGGCCAAGATCGCCTCGATGACGAAGGAGGCGGAGCGCGACATTGCGCGCCGCAAAGCCGAAATCGAAGCCAAACAAAGCGAGATCGACGCGACGCTGAAGGCGGCCGCCGAGGTCAAGGAGAGCGCACTGTCGCTCGCCGCGCGCGTGGAAGCTGCCGTCCAGCCGTTGCTGGACGGGCTACGCGACGCGGTGAAAGATGGCGGTTAACTACAACACCACCGTCAAGAACGCGCGCATGACTGACGTGCGCGACGCCATCGACGCCGGAGCCGGCCCTGGCGTCCTGGAGCTGTGCTCGGCGGCCTACGCCGCCGTGCTGGCGTCCATCACGCTCGATGACCCGTGCGGCAGCGTCAGCGCAGCGGTGCTGACGTTCAGCGGCGTGCCGCTGGCTACGGTAGGCCTGGCTGACGGGACGGCGGTGTTGGCGCGGTTCACCGACAGCACCGGGACCGTGGTCGCTGACGGCCTGACCGTCGGAACATCCGGGACCAACGTCGTGCTGAACACGACCGGCATCGAGACCGGCAAGCCCGTCATCATCACCTCGGCAACCATCACGCACGGGTAAGGACCGACATGGCGACCTTTGGAAAATTCTACCCCTTCGTCGAGTACATGCCGGAAGGGGCTGTCAACCTGGGGTCCGACACCCTCAAGGTGATGCTCACCAACACGGCGCCTGCGGCGACCAACGCCGTTCAGACCGACATCACCGAAATCTCGGCGGGCAACGGCTACACGGCCGGCGGCACGGCGGCCACGACGTCGTCCTCGTCGCAAACGACCGGGGTATACAAGCTGGTGCTCGCCGACGTGGTGTTCACGGCGTCGGGTGGTTCGATCGGTCCCTTCCGGTGGGCTGTGCTCTACGACTCGTCAGCCGCCACCAAAGTGCTGATTGGCTACTGGGACTACGGCTCTTCCATCACCCTGGCGTCCGGTGAAAGCATCACCGTCGACTTCAGCGCCACCAACGGCGTTTTGCAGCTGTCCTAAGGAGCGACGACATGACCGACGCTGTGTTCACGGACGAAGCGCTCCGCGCTCGTTTCCACGCGCTGACAGCGCGTCGCGATGAGATCCTGGGAGCCTCCATGCCGCTGCGCGAGGCGCGCGACGCGGAGATCAATCCGCTACTCGAAGAGGTGCGCGTCCGACGCGAGCACTACGACGCGCAGATCCGAGAGCTCGAAGCCGGCCTGTTCGACCTCGACCAGGAGCGTGCCAACCTCGTGCGCGCGCTCAAGGGCCAGACCGGAGAGGCGTGACGCCTGGCTGAAGCATGGCCGTCACCTGGAACCCATCCGACAAGACCGCCAACGTCACCCTGTCGGGCGGCGATCTCACGGCCGCGGTCACGGCCTATGGCGCATGGGTGCGGGCGACCTTCACGGGAAGCGGCAAGGACTACTGGGAAGTCCGTGTCACGGCCGGCGCGAACCAGGCGGCGATCGGCATCCTGCCGTTCGGGACGGTGGACCTCAACACCCAGGGCGTCTGGCTCTACGGCAACGACGGCAACGTGCTCCAGGCTGGGCTCGGGGGCGCGCAGACCGCGACGGGCCTGACCCTCGCCAACAACGACTATGTCGGGATCGCCGTCGATTGGACCGCCGGCCTCATCTGGTTCCGGAAGAACGGCGGCAACTGGAACGGCAGCGGCACGGCCAACCCGGCGACCGGAACCGGCGGCATCTCGATCACGGCAGGCGTTCCGAGCACAGGCACCGCGTTCATCACCACGGCGTCGAGCTCTACCGGGACCGCCAACTTCGGCGCCACGGCGTTCAACACGGCCGCGCCGAGCGGGTTCACGGGCCCAGGCGCCCCCATCACGCTGACGGCGGACTACGGCGCGTTCACGCTGGCGGGACAGACCGCCACTTTCGTGCGGAGTTTGGTGCTGGCGGCGGCCGAAGGGGTGTTTGTCCTGAACGGCCAGGATGTGTCCCTCGACCCCGGTCGCGTCCTTCCGGCGGACTATGCGACCTTCGTGCTCAGCGGGCAGGACGCGACGCTGTCGGTCATGCGCCTGCTGGTCGGAGACAACGGGTCGTTCTCGCTGAGCGGGCAGGACGCGGGCTTCGCGCTGATGCGCATGCTGGCGGCCGAGAACGGCACGTTCGTGCTCAACGGCCAGGACGTCGACCTGCTGCGCAGCCTGCAACTGGTGGCCGACAACGGCGTCATTGTGCTGAGCGGCCAGGACGCGGATTTCGCTCTGGGCAAAACGATCGCCGCGGACTTCGGAGCGTTCGCGCTGGCCGGCCAGGACGCGAGCCTGGTGGTCGGACGTCTTGTCGCCGCGGATTACGGGCTGTTTACCCTGGCTGGTCAGGACGCCGACCTCCTGGCTGCGCGACTGCTGGCCGCCGGGTTCGGCGCTTTTGTCCTGAGCGGTCAGGATGCGGCGCTGGCGGTGGGCAAGCTGCTGGCGGCGGACTACGGCGTGTTCACGCTGGCCGGCCAAGACGCCATCATCGACATCTCCGCGATCCAAGGCTACCTCGCAGCCATCGAGCAGCAGGACGTCGCGCTCATCTACGGCAACGTCACCGGCACAGGTCAATTTACGGTCAGCGGCCCCTATGTTATCCAGGCCTTCACGACCGACGATCTGTCGTTCCCGTATGACGTCCGGCAACGTACAGCCTAAGGGTCAGGGCCTTGAACGACTTCTGGGAGCGACTGCAGGCGATCAACGGGCAGATCGAGGACGCCCTGGCGGCGGTGGCCCCGATGACGCCTCCACGCGCGGATCGTGGCCCAGCGCCTCGCGGGCCACGGCCTGGACCTCCTGATCGGTGTCCACGCTGACCAGCTCGGCCGCCGCATCCATGCCGTCCAGCAGGCAAGCGGTGGCCAGGCCGGTGCCGGTGCCCAGCTCCAGCAGCCGACCGCCCGGCTTGGCCGCGGCGAGCGTGCGGAGTAGGGCGCCAATGCGCGGCTCGGACGGCATGTCGAAGCCCAGCTCGCGGGTGCGAGCGGACAAGGTCCGCCAGGCCGTCGGCGCAAGCGCCTCGGCGGCTTCGTCCAGTCCTGGCATCGGGGTCAGACCAGCCGCTTGCCGGCGTCGTCGATGATCGAGCCGAGGTCGCGGGCTTCCGAGGCCATGATCATCTCGTTGTGCGCCTTGCCCGAGGGGATCATCGGGAAGCAGTTCTCTTCCTTGGTGACCCGGCAGTCGAAGATCACCGGCTTGCGCACGTTGATCATCTCGCGGATCGCGTCGTCCAGTTCGTCGGGATGCTCCGCGCGCAGGCCGACGCCGCCGTAGGCCTCGGCCAGCTTCACGAAGTCGGGCAGGCTGGACGAGTACGAGTGGCTGTAGCGCTCGCCGTGCAGCAGTTGCTGCCACTGGCGGACCATGCCCATCCACTCGTTGTTGAGGATGAAGAT
>Ga0075012_10001866_pt1 | contig 20990 bp, 19 predicted proteins | sample All_14_2_FD_71474 | JGI IMG/M metagenome (GOLD analysis project Ga0075012, IMG submission 71474) | Freshwater microbial communities in response to fracking from Pennsylvania, USA - Allegheny Zone_MetaG_DW_15 | ecosystem: Environmental > Aquatic > Deep subsurface > Groundwater > Drilled... | reverse complement strand
TTTGAACCTCGCCGACGTTGGGGACAGCATTTCAACCTAAAAATAAACAACTATGAAAAAACACACCGAACCTTTATTTGCGGAGCAATTTTACCATATTTATAACCGGGGTATCAATGGCACGGATGTATTTATCGAAGAAAAAAATTATGCCTTCTTTTTGAATAAATACATCCAATACATCGAGCCTATTGCCGAAACTTATGCGTATAGCTTGCTTAAAAATCATTTTCATATCATGGTTAGAATGCGGAGTGTGGAAGAAATAATAGGCGCAGTACAGCCAAAAGTTAAAGTGAAGGGAGGCGCTGGAGCAAACGTCGGCGAGGTTTTGAACCTCGCCGACGTTGAGCTTGATCCCGAGATACTGGCCTCCAAACTCATTAGTCGTCGTTTTGGGACATTCTTTAACAGCTATTCACAAGCTATAAATAAAGTTCATGGTAGAACTGGAAGCTTATTTGAAGAACCTTTTCGCCGCATCCCTATCAACAGCGAAAACTATGGATGTTGGTTAATCTATTACATCCATGCCAATCCGCAAAAACACCGTTTTGTTGATGATTTCAGGGAATATCCGCACTCATCTTGGCATTCCTTTCTATCCAAGGCCAATACTCGGATTAAGCGGAACGAAGCATTGGACTGGTTCGGTGGGCTAAAAGGATTTCTGCATTTTCATAATGATAAAAACCCTTTAGACGAGTCGAGTATCTTTGGGATAGAATTGGATTAACAATTGGGTAAACTAACGTCGGCGAGGTTTTGAACCTCGCCGACGTTGGGACCCACAACCGACACCATCATGAAACGACGCCAAGCCATCGCCTACACCGCCGCCCTTATCGGCGGCACATTGGCCAGCACCAATTTCCTGCTCTCTGGCTGCAAGCCGGAGGAGCGCACCAACGGCCTGTTCACCACGTGCGACCTCCTGCTGCTCGATGAAATCGGGGAGACGATACTGCCAGCCACACCCAACTCGCCAGGAGCGAAGGCAGCGCAAATCGGGGCCTTCATGGCGCTGATGGTCGCCGACTGTTACGATGAAAAAGAGCAGGCCATCTTCACTGCCGGACTGAAGGAAGTGGATAAACGCTCGAAAGCCAAGTATTCCATGGGCTTCCTACAGCTTTCTTCGGAACAGCGGCTCGAACTATTGGCCAGCTTCGACGTTGAAGCCCAAAAAACGGCGGAAAACGCTCCCCGCCATTTTTTCAGCATGATGAAGGACTTGACGCAGACGGGCTATTTCTCCTCGGAGCCGGGCGTGACGCAGGCGCTGCGCTACAATCCCGTGCCGGGGAACTACATCGGCTGCATTGATTACAAGGGCGAAAAAGCTTGGTACTAATATGAGCATGACGATTTTCGGAATGGCCACCGTGGTCTATTTTATCCTGCACAGCATTTTTGCTGCCGACGGCGTGAAGGCTGGCATGAGCCGCATCCTGCCCGCCCGGTACTACCGAGTGGTTTACAACCTGTTGGCTGCGGGCATGTTCATTGGCTTGACTGCCCTCTATTTTTTAGTGGAAAAAACGCCGCTTTGGGAACCCAACCTGCTCGTTTCGCTGCTCGGTGCGGTTCCCGTGCTCTTTGGCCTTTCGTGGACGGTAGGGGCGCTGAAAAAGTACAACATGGACGAGTTTCTCGGACTGGAACAATTGCGAAGCGACCAAAAACCACAGCACACCAAGCTGATAATCAGGGGGCTGAACGGCAAGGTGCGGCATCCGCTCTATTTCGGCAGTTTGCTCATCATCTGGGGTTTTGTGCTCTTCTTGCCAACGGATGCCATGCTGGCTTTTGCGCTCATTTCCACGATTTATCTCATCATCGGCAGCCGGTTGGAGGAACAGAAACTGGTCGCCCAATTCGGAAAAGCCTACCTCAGCTACCAAAAGGAAGTGCCGATGCTGCTGCCGTTCCGATTCCGCATCAAATGAAGCAGGAATCCACGCAAAAAGAAAGGGCTTCGGGAGGTCAACCCCGAAGCCCTTTTTGTTGGGTAAAACCAGTTTACCGAACCATCAACTTTCCAGCAGCCACGGGCGCTCCAGCGTTTTCCACTTGGAAAAAATAAAGCCCGCTGGAAAGCTCTGTGCCATCCAATTGGCACGAAGTGCCAACAAATTTCACCGCCTTCACTTGCTTGCCAAACTGGTCGAAGACCTTCAGCAAACCATCATTCAGTTCTAGTCCTTTGAATCGGAAATTGGCGATAGCCGCAGTTGGGTTCGGAAACACTTCCATTTCCACGCCCTTTAACAATGTTTGGGTGGACGATACTTCCATGAGGAAGTCCTTGCCGATGGTATGCAGCGTGCGGTTAGTAATCACGGGTTCGTTGAAATCGAAGTAAATGGCTGCTTCGTTCTCGATTTGCGTGCCGATGGCCAAGTCCTTCCGCTGCTCGATGGCGAATTTGACGAAGCCGTGCGAAGCCACTTCATTCACGTTGCTGTCCGGCAGCATGATATTGCTGAAGAGGAATTTGACGATGCCATTGCCCTCGAACAATAAATCGCATGGGTGGCTGCTGCCCAAAACCCGCATGGTTGCTGGATTCAGCGAAGCTGCCAAGGTATCAATGATGAAGATATTGAAGGCCGTGTCCGTGCCAGTATTCTGGAAGCGGATGGTGTAGCTGAGGTCTTGGTTTTGCTCGATAAAATGCGCTTCCCCTACGCCCAGCGGCAGGCCCGTCTTGTCGTTCGGGTCAAACGCAGCCACATTTTCCACACAGTCAATGTCCTCGAAAGGTGACTCGTCGGGCATCGGGAATTGGTTCACGAAGCCGAAGCTCACCGTGCTTCCGTCCGTGCAGCCCTCGACCGTTGCACTCGCAAAAGTTTCAAACGGGTGGTAGGCCACCTCCTCGGTCTGCAAGCGCCATGTGCCGCCATCGGCAGGAATAGCAGGGACGCTCATGGACTCGCCTTGGTTTAGCAACACCGAGCCGTCCATCTGAATCATCACATCTTCGATGATGACGTAGGGCACGGGTTCGGTCATATCGGCTCCGTGGTTGGTGATGGTGAAAAGCACCTCGTCGCCCGTGCATTCGCCCGTTACCACGAGGTCGGCGCCACTCCAGAGCACGCTGGGTTCCTCGCAGTTCTGGTCGGGGAAAACATGCGCCGACGTGCAATGCGATTGGCCCAACTCGACATCGCAACTCAAATCAAAATTGATGGTAAACGAGCCGCAGTCGCCAGCAGGGACGTTGCCAAGATTGAAGGTGTAAGTATTGCCGTTGACGGAGGCCCAAGGCAGGGTGCTAGTCACATTGAGGAAAAATGGGTCCAGCGTCACTTCCACCGATGCATTTGCCGCCGTGGAGGTTCCTTTGTTGCAGTAGGTCACGTAGTAATTCGATGGGAGGCAAGGACGCAACAGCCAAGTACCAAGCTCCACATCCATAGCTGGACAAAGCGCTGTGGGCTTCTCTGCGAAGTTTACTGTCGCCGTGCCGAGGTAAGCGACAGTTACGTTGGAAACAAGCGGCGTACAAGCTTCCCAGAGGGTATTCGGCTGAATTATTTCCACGTCGTAGGTGCCGGGGTTCGTGTACAGCTCATAAAAACCGTTGGCGTAGGTGTTGGCATAAAAAGTTCCGTTAGGCCCCGTGGCCACCACTTTCCAGTTTTGCAGCGGCGTGTCGGTGCTGTTCTCCGTGCAGTTCAGGTTTTTGTCGTAAAAAACCTTACCCTGGATTTTGGAACCAAGAAGCGGATTGCCGGTATTGGTCAGGTTCACGTCGCCAATTTTCACCGCCACAAAATCGACCCCCGTCATGTCCCCAGCGATATTGTTGATGTTGATCCTTTCAGGGAAAGGCGCTGCAAACGGGTTGGCGGGGTTGGGCCACACATAGCCCGCATCCACAAACCGATACGAGGTGTTGTTGGGGAATTCAGTGATGATACCAAATACCAATTGGCCGATGACCGCCGTGTCCGCATTGTCCACAAAGCCGGAATGGTCAGCATCGGCAGCGATAATTTTATAGGGTGAATCCAGCAATAATTCGCCATTTATATGCTTGGTTATCAACACCTTATCAAATGTGGAAACGCCGTTGAGAGGTTCGTTGTTGTTGAAAGGCGTTATCGTGGCGGACTCGCCCGCCTCCATTTGAAACTGGTAAAAACCGTTCAAATCCGTGTAAACCGTTGGTGGAGACGCCAACCCCGTGGACACTTCCACGCCAGGCGCTGGTGAGCCGTCTTCAAGGCTTATCGTTCCAGAAACGGTGAATTGCTGCGACCAGCCAAATTGTACAGCGAAAACGGCCAAGAAGCAGGCCAGGCTTATTTTCATTTTCAGGCTTTCAAGTAAATTCAAACACATGGGATGATAATTTTTTGATTCGAAAAAATGGTGTAACCGGGTTTTTAACCTATGTAGGCGCATGCTCCAGCTTGCGCTTAAACTTACCACGGCTGGAGCCGAGGCATACATCAGGTCGAATTGTCTTCGCAAAAGCACCATAAAAACTTTTGACGTTACAAAAGTGCGGGAACACCTGCTGAGGAGCAAAAACATTTTTGCGGTTTTGTCTTTGATTTCAAATTGAGTGATTTTGCGTAAAATCCTTTATTTGCTGAATTTAGTAAATCGTTTTTGTCTTCGAAAATTAGCGCAACTTTGCCCCGAATTTCAGCAAAAAAACCGCCAATGGAAAAATCAAAGCTCGTTCAACTCCTCCGCAGCCTGTCCAACCAAGAACTTCGGGACTTCCGCCGCTACTTGGAATCGCCTTTTTTCAACCGCCGGGCCGAGGTGGTTGCGCTCTTCATTTGGCTGGAGAAACACCTGAAAAACGGCAAACCCGTACCTGAAAAAGAAGCCGCCTACGCCATTGCCTTTCCCGCCGAGCCTTTCGACGACCACCGCCTTCGGATGCTCATGAGCCAGCTTTACCAGCTAGCGGGGCAGTACCTCGCCGTCCGTGATTTTTTGGCGGACGAGCCGCAAACACTCCTGCGCATGGGGCAAGCTTTCCGCAAGCGGAAACTGAGCGCCCCGTTTGCGCAAGCGGCCAACGATTTAGCACAAAAACTGGAAGCGCAGCCCTACCGCAACGCCGATTTTTACCAAAACAAGTACCTCGCCTCCCTCGAAAACTATCGCAGCACCTTTGACCAGCGGGCCGTGGAAAGCCCCCAGTTGCAGCAACTTTCCAGCGAACTGGACACCAGTTTTTTGGCGCAAAAGCTCTGGCAGGCATGCCTGCTGCTCTCGCACGAGGCCGTCACCAACACCAGCTACGACTTCGGCCTGCTCGACGAGGCGCTTCGCTTCGCCGAGCGCAGCGGTGCCTTGGAAACGCCCGCCATCGCCGTTTACTATCACTGCTACCGGGCGCTCACGAACCCCGATTCGCCCGATTTTTTCCAAAATTTCAAAACCCTCGTGCTGCGCCACGGGACGCTTTTCCCTGCCGACGAGATGCGTGACCTCTACATCCTCGCCATCAATTTCTGCATCCGGCGCTACAATGCGGGCAACCAGCAATACCTGCGTGACCAGTTCGATTTTTACAAGGACGGGTTGCGGCAGGGCTATTTCCTCACCGACGGCGAACTGAGCCGCTACTCCTACCAGAACGCCGTGACCAGCGGCCTAGTTATGCGGGAGTTCGACTGGGTGGAGCATTTTATCCACGACTACCGTGACAAACTGGCAGGCCCCTACCGGGAAAGCGTCTTCAGTTTCAACCTCGCCCGCCTCGCCTACGAGCGAAAACAGTACGACACGGCCCTGCCCCTGATCCAAAAAGCGGAGTACAAGGACCTGTTGCTCAACCTCGCCGCCAAGACCCTGCAACTGAAAATCTACTTCGAACTGGACGAATTCGACCTGCTGGAGGCGCATCTCGCCGCTTTCAAGACCTTTTTGCTCCGCAAAAAAGAACTTGGCTACCATCGGGAAAACTACCTGAACACCATCCAATTCACCCGTAAACTGCTGGAAATCAACCCGTTCGACAAAGAGGCCCGCTCGGCGCTGCGGGCGGAGATTGAGGCGGTGAAGAATTTAGGGGAGAAGGAGTGGCTGTTGGGGGAGGTGTGAGATTTTGCCGCTTAATCAATAATAATAACTTATGCCAAACTGTAGCCGAAAATCATCTACCTCGACCAGCCTATAATTATCAAATTTCAATAAATATGCCCTTTCTTTCCTAAGGTTGTAATAAAAACTAGGCTTTATGGCCAGCTTTTCGGTGATGAATATTTCAGGGGTTAGATAGGCGAAATATACAAGTGCATCCTCACCATATTTCCGCTTATACTGCAAAGCACTGGTCGAAGCGCCAAGCTCCACTTTCCATGATTTGAAAAATTGCGTCAAGCCTAGTTTCGCTTCAAATGAAAGCCCGAAATCCTTTAGTTCTAAGGGTTGGAATGCCAACACGCCCGGCCCAAGCCCGATGGAGGGTGTGAAATACAACCTGTGACTGATGGGCAAATATGGAGTAACCCCTACCCTATATGCCGATAATGAGCTGTAACCATATCCTTTATTGGTTTGCGTTTCGGTGAAGAGGTGATGCTGCAGCTTGATTCTGTCCGTTAAAAACCTTGACTTTTCTACATTCAGGGTCAAGATGAAGTCCGGTAAATCAAAATCTAGGTTTCCTTCCAGCGCAATTGACTGGTTATCTTTTTTCAGGTAACGCTCAACCAGCGGCTGCCGGGCCTCCTTTTCAATGCCTGCTGGTGTATGAGGCAGGAAAAAATTAAGCCCAAAATTGAATATTCCACCAGTTGGATTATTCGTGTTTATAATGGAAACTCCCCCTTCAAAGGGCGCATTGCTTTTCCAATAAGTGACTTCCCGATTATAAAAATTATAATCAAAATATGCTTCCAAGGCTACGTTCTTCGAGATAAAATGGGAAAAGCCAACCCCCACATTCCACTTATCATTCCAACCAAAGGCACTGTCGTTCGTATGTATGAAATCTGATTGGAGATAAATCCGGTTCCTGTTTTTCAGGAAATAATATCTTGTGAACATACCATATTTTGGTATTTGAAAAGTAACTTTCTTATCAACATTTACACCATAACTTGGCGCATATTGAACACCTAAAAATAAATTATCCAAGAAAGCATAACCAAGTTTAAGGTTTGTTCGTCCGTAATAACTATTGTAGTTGCTGTAGGAGCTTTGCTGAAGAAAGCCATCCAGGTTGAAAATAAAGCTCCCTTTTTCGGTCTGCCCATGAGCAGCGAAGGCGGTAAACAAAGTGAAAAACAGGAGCGTCTTTTTCATTTCGGAAAAGTTTGTCGTTGAGGATGCTGTGGCGAAGGTAACAAACCAAATCATTTTTTGAATTCTCTTTTGACATCCTGCCATTTTGTCCGAAAATCTCATTTGGAACGATTTTCCACACTCCCATTTTCACTAAAACAAAACAGAAAGCCGGCACAAAATCAGCCCGGATATGTCAATTACAGATCATTCGCCTCAAACCAACCAAACCTTTCAAACAAGCCAGCCCATCCATACTGATGCGCTCCTGCTCGATGCGTATTCCCGTACCGTGGTTGGAGTTTCGCAGGCGGTCAGCCCGTCCGTGGTGCAGATCAAGGTAGTGAAAAAGCCCAACCCGCAGGCCAGGCAAGGGCAGCAGCCCTTTGGCACGGGCAGCGGCTTCATCATTTCCAGCGACGGCTACATCGTGACGAACAGCCACGTAGTGAACAGCGCCGAAAAAATCGAAGTGGTGCTGCAAGATGGCCGGGAATTCACGGGCCAGCTCGTCGGGGAAGACCCCGCCACCGACCTCGCCCTCGTGCAGATTGGCAGCAACGGCCTCCGTGCCGTGCGCTTCGGCAACAGCAAGGCCCTGCAAGTGGGCCAAGTCGCCGTGGCCATTGGCAACCCCTACGGCTTCCAGTACTCAGTGACGGCGGGCGTGGTGAGCGCCCTCGGTCGCAGTTTGCGCAGCGAAAGCGGCAGGCTGATTGACGACGTCATCCAGACCGACGCTGCGCTCAACCCCGGCAATTCCGGCGGCCCGCTGGTGGACAGTTCCGGCCTCGTTATCGGGGTGAATACGGCGGTGATTCTGCCCGCACAAGGGCTTTGCTTCGCCGTTTCCAGCAGCTTGGCGGAGTACGTGGTCGGCAAACTCCTCATCGAAGGCAAGGTGCGCCGGGGCATCATCGGCATCGCCGGACAGACGGCCCCCATCAACCCCCGCTCGGTCAGCCACCACCACCTGCCCAACAAAACGGGCATCCTCGTGCAGGGCGTCGAACCCGGCGGTGCTGCCAGCGGCGTCCTACAGGTCGGCGACATCATCATCGCCTTCGAGGGCCAGCCCGTCCACTCCATTGACGACCTGCACAAGCACCTCGACGAAAGCACCATCCAACGCATGGTGGACTTTACTTTGCTCCGCAATGGACAAAAGGAGAATGTGGGGGTGAGGGTGAGGGAGATGAAGTGAACGGTGAATTGTGAACTTGCACTGCCCCAATAATTCACCGTTCATAGTTCACCGTTCAACGTTCACCAGCACTTTGCCGTTTTCATTCAAAAGGAAATTGACGGGGATGGAGGTCATGAAGCTCGTGTTTTTTCATCTTCAATAGACCACCTCTGCGTCGTGCGAGACTGTATATTTGACGCACAGGTGACCTGCGGCCATTACAAAAGCGACTCGAACAAGGCAATAAAATTGGCAATTGATTTCGAATGACTAAATCCAAGTTGGATTAAATTGTCGAGCAAAAACCACACATATTTCTCTAAATGGCAGTGCGTTTGTCACCAATTACCTTCCCTTGCAGTTCCGCTTACGGCGCCTTGCCGTTTTTACCCAGAAATGCGGTTCAATCGGGGCTTTCCGTCTTCATCCAGCGGTCCCAGCAGGTGAAGTACAGGCCGAAATTGTAGCGAAAACGCTTGTGGTGGCGGTCGTGGTGGGTGGCACCGATCAGGTATTTCATCAGCCAATGCTGCTTGAAGGCGGCGGGATAGACTTCCACGCCGGCATGGTTGACAAGCGCCGAAACGGTCATCAGCACCAGCCAAAACAGCAGCACATAAACATGGATGGGCAAAAACAGTAGCGCTACCGGAACAAACACCGCCTGCAACACCGACTCGATGGGGTGGAACGAAAAAGAGGTCAGCACGGAAGTTTCCATGCTTTCGTGGTGGGCATAGTGGATTTTCCGGTACACCTTCGGCAGGTGCATCCAGCGGTGGAGCCAATAATAATAGGTTTCGTGCAAAAACAGGGCGATCAAAAGGCTGACCGGTACATACCAATTGGGATAGTCATGCCAGTCGGTGTAAATCTGCGTGTGCCCGTTTTGCCAGAGCAAAAGCACCGCCACGCCGGACAAGGCTAATACCAGCGAGCCAATGGCGGAGCGCCCGATTTCCCGCTTTGCCTGCGAGGAAATGAACTTGGAAAGGTGCAGAAACCGCTGCTGGAACCGTTTGCGCAGCACGACAAAAAACAACGCATGGTAGGTTCCGGACAGTAGTAAGTAACGCAGGAACACGATGGCAAAAAGCACTGCCGTCAAGCCCAGCAAATTGGGCAGGTCGAAGCCAATTGTGTCCAAAAGGAAGTTCATAGCAGCTTGCCGTTCAGTTTGTGGTCAAAATCAACCACCGCTAAAAGGCACCAGCCGGGGAAATGTTGAAAAGTCGCCCGATTTTGGGAGTCAGGGTCAGTCTTTGCGTTTCACTTGCAGCTCCTCCCAAGGCGTCGTTCCGTCTTTTTCTCGCGTAAAAACATGGTGGGGGCTTTCGCCGAGTACGATTTCGGCGGTGGTGTAAACGAGGTTTTCGTTGAGCAAATGGCCGCCCGTGGTTTGCCCCAAGCTATCGCTGACGCTGAGGTGTAGATGGCTGCCGTTGACGCTGACCGTGCCGACGAGGCTCACGATTTCGAAATGGCCATTGGCCTTCGTGCCGTTGGGTTGGTTTGCGAAGCGGATATTGGTCTGCGTGAGGCTACCGACACAGGTCATCACCCAGCCCGCTTGGATGTTTTCCTGTTTCACAAAAGCCTCGATGCCTGCCCGCAGGTCTTCGCCGGGCTTGAGCCGGAAGGCATGGACGATGATGTTTTCCTGTTTCATGGCGCTTTTCGTGGTGGTGCATTGCAGGCCCAAAAAGGCCAGTAGGATGAGGGTATAACGCATGTCTTGATTTTCGGGCGAAGGTAATGATACCCATCAACGTCGGTGAGGTTTTGAACCTCACCGACGTTTTTGTTGCCCAATCACCAATCACTCAAAATACTCCCCCACCCACTTCGCCAATTCCTCCCCATGCAGGTTCTTCGCCAGCACTTTGCCGTTTTCATCCAAAAGGAAATTGGCGGGTATAGAGGTGATGCGCAGCGCTTCGAACAGCGGCGACTCGTCGCCTTGGAGGTGCGAGGCGTGGGGCCAGCGGCCTACGCCGTCCTTCTCGATGGCGCTGGCCCAGGTGCCCCGACTGGCGTCGAGGGCATAGCCGACGATTTGGAAGCCCTTGCCATTGTACTTATCCCAAAGCGGCACGAGGGTCGTCCGGTTTTCCCGGCGGCAGGGGGCGCACCACGAGGCCCAGAGGTCAAGCAGCACTAGTTTTTTTCCCTTCAATAAGTCTTTCAAAACCACTGTATCGCCCGGCAGCATGGGCAATGGGTAGTCCATCGGAATTTGGTCGCCGACCAGCACGGGTAGCGCCTTGCGGTCGCCCTTGGCGGCCAGTTGCTGCACCCACGGGTGATTGGGCGCTTTAGCCTTCCAACGCTCGGCCTGCTCCACAATGAACTCCGGTATGCGCTCGTAGTCACCTTCCACGCTCACCCAGCGGATGGCGGTGAGGGCGGGCAGTAGTTGCTGGGTTTGCTCCGCAAATTGCATGATGGCCCGCTTGTAGGACAGCACCACCGCTTCCTCGTCGAGCAGGGCAGACTCGTCGTGGGCTTCGCCGTCTTTTTTCGCAGCCAAGAGTTGGTCAAAAGCAGACTGCCGGGCGTCCCGCAATTGGAGCATGGCCGCATTGTCGGGCGAGGGGTTTTCGACGGAAAAGCTGCGCTGGAAATGCGATGCTTCGGCCTTTATTGAGATGGCTTCGCCGTTTTTGTAAACAATGGGGAAGTAGTTGGAAGTGCCGGGGTCGTCATTGTCCAGCCGGTTGGCTAAGAACTCGCTGCCCTTGCGTTGGATGGCCAGTTCGAAGAGCCGTGGCGCTGGCGAATCCCCACTGGGGCGAGCAGGCATTTTTGCGAAAGCAAAACTCCCGTCTGCTTGGATGGTGGCCGAGTCGAGTGCCGTACCGACGAAGCTACCACCGATGCCGCCCCAAGTCTTGGGGTCTAGGAGGTAAACGACGGGCTTCCAGTCGCTGCTGGCTTCCATCGAAACCGTGCCAGAGAGCGGGGGCCGCTCGGAGCAGGCCGTCAGGAAAGCAAACAGGAGGAAAAGCATTGGAAAAATGGATTTTATCGTCATATACGTTAATGCGTTTGGGGAAAACAGCATTATACATCCTGTTTTCGGGGCATAAACCTACCGTTTTTTGATAGCTTGCTTGGGAACAGAAGTCACCGAAGAAATAATTGCCTTGCTCAAACAAAAAAACAACTCACGCTCCCGTTGTTTTTGCCGGGCGCTTGAAATCTTCCTTATTTACCATCCTATCTATGGACAAGAGCAGTAGGATGCACCCAAAAAGGTCGAGCTTTTGTAGCACGGGCAATAGCTCCAGGTGCCATCGGAAACTGTAAATAAACGTGCTGCCATATAGCAGCAGCAGACAGGTGGTGGCGAGCAGTTTTAGCCAATGGTGTTTTGTCATAAAAAGCAGGACGGTGATATAAAACAGCGACAAAAGCAGCAGTGCACCGGATATGGTGACGCCCAAATCATGGTAGGGCGTGACCAATAAAACGGAGGCGGCCATGGCCCCGGCCCCACCGTATTTCACGGCGATGGGGGCACCGCCTTCCGAAGGCAGTTTTCTGGAGATGCGCACGAAGATCGCAGCGATGACCGCACAAAGCACCAGCACCCCTGCCACTGCCCAAGGCCGTGCCGTATTGGGCGCCCCGTTCACGGCCACTGGGCCGACCAGATTGCTGAGGTAATTGTACTGCCAGTAGAACCCAACGGCGTTGGCATCGTGCAGTGAGCCGCCGGGGTACTGCGTGGTGGCAATGAAAATCAGGGCCAAGGCGATTGCCACTCCGATGGTTGGTAGGTATTTTTGTTGCATGTTGTTTTGAGATGGGTTGATTTGGTTGATAAGGGTTTATTACGGTTGATAAAAGGTTGATAGTCAACTATTATTACCCCTTATCAACCTTTTACCAACCAAACACTATGTCCTTTTCACCAACACAAATTTATCCTTTTCGACCCGATAAACGGCTTCTCCGACGGTTATTTCTTGGCCTTCGTTTATTTTCATCAGGTCGAGGAGGTCACGCTCCATGAGGTGGACGGAACCGCCCGTCTTGCGGGCGATGGTCAGGTATTCGGCATTGATTGCACCGTCTTCTGCGCCGCATAATATGACACGGATGGGCTTTTTCACTTGCCGTAGCAATTCCAAGTCCCGCACGGGGGAGTTATTGTCCGCTATGATGATATTCTCCTTGCAGTCTGGGCAAAGGCGCATCCCATTGAGCAGGGCTTCCATGTCGTTTTCCTCCAAGTCGCCGCCGGAGCCGCTCATCATGCACTGTATGGCGACGTCTTCCACCTCCTCATAATTCTTGGATTTGGTCTGATATACGCCGCCTGTTTTGCCAATAATCTTAGCTTTGTCCAAGGCCGTGTCTCCGTCGTTGAAGAACACAAACTGCTTGATGCGGTCGTCAATGGTGTTCAGTTTCAGCCATAAAAAAAGCTGTACGATATACGGCGACATACTGCCCGTCATATCGGTGACGATGAGCATATCCCGCCAGTCGTTGCGGGCCAATACCTTCTCCACGACATAATCCATAAAGGCAGAGTCCATTTTGAAATCGGTGAGCCTTACTTCGTCCGAGAATTTCATTTTCACTTCAAAGCCATGAAACAGCTTGGATGCTTCCGTTTCGCTGGCACATTTTGTTTGCTTGACCATTTTCCAAGTAATGGAAGCGGTATCTATCTGCGGGAAATCCTTGTAGAGCCGCTGTATCCGTTGCCGGTTTAGGGTTTCGAAGTCCATTCCCTTTGGGTAGTCGGAATAATACAGGCTGATGCTTTCGATTTCACCCGTATAAAGCCGCAACGCATCATCCGGGTTCTTGATTTTGCTACCGCCGTAGCTCATGTGCAGCAGCACCCTGAACTCGTTGCTTTTGAGCGCTTCCTCTTTTACCTCAAAATAACTGGCAATTTCTGTTCGGCTGGCCTGCTTAAGGATGGTGGAAACCTGGGCGTTGGCGTTCAGGAAAAACAGGAGCAATAGAAGAATAAACGGTGTTTTCATAATAAATGATATTAGTGGATAAAATAAAGGGCCTTTCATCAAGGCCCTTCGAAAGTGTTGAAACATTGTTTACACAAATTTCATAACTCAGATGCGAAAGTTACAATTTATGGCGGGCTTGGTGTTCGTTATTTACGTCCAGTGGCAGCATTTTTCAGACCAAAGCAATGTTCTCTGGCTGTAATTTCTTGATGTCAAAGACGCTTGGGAAATTGTGATTTTAGCCACCTTTGGGTTCTAAAAGAATAATACTGTATCCAAATTTGGTTGATGCCGAGTCGTAAATAACAACTCCCGATGAAGCTTTCTGTAGAAACAATGTGTCGCCCCTAATAAACATACAGTCAATCGAAGACTGGTTTGCTTCAAGTATTGTTTCTACCCTACTCCATCTTCTATTTGTCATATCAATAAACTGATGGATTGTAGATATTTCACTTACGTCATACGTTTCAACCAGTATGTCATCATTTTTTATCGTCTTTAAATTCAGTTTTTTTCTCCAAACTGAATCCTGACATGAAATGACAAGCGAAAAGGATAGAAATACCAGCGTATTGATTGCCTGTTTCATCTTTATTTTTTAATCCATTTTTATATTGCTTCTTCTTATCTACCCTTGTTTTAAAATTACTGTAGTGATTGGCCAATACGCATCCCCACACAGCAAGCCCTAACGTCCTCACCGCAGGAAGCCACCACGCACAGTCCGCCATACGGGTTTGTCAAACGTTTCCTACTAGATAGTCTGTTCAGCTAAAGCACTGTGGGAAGGGAATTCTTGCTTTCAAGGGTTCGGTTCCGAGCGCTCGGGTGTTCTTACGGGACAAATTTAGTTAATGCGTTGATTCGTGCAAGCGTTGTGGGTGAAAAAAAAAGTTGATGAGTGTTGATGAGGTTGATAAGGGTTGATAAATACACAAGAACCCCATCAACCCTTATCAACTTTATAAACCATTATCAACCCTTATCAACCAAAAAGAATCAATGCGACAATGGCCTTTTCTTAATAATCCCACCCTTGGCGTCCTTCACCACGTGCATGACGATGAAGGCGTCCGGGTCAATTTTTTCTATCTCCGTTTTCAGGTTGGAAAGTTCCAGTCGGGTGACGACGGTGAAAATCACGTCCTGTGGCTTGAGCTTTTCGCCCCGCTTGCCGAATCCGCCCTTGCCATCGTAGATGGTGACCCCCCGCCCCAGCCGCTCGATGATGGCTAGGCGCACCTCCTCGCTAAAGGGCGAGATGATGGTAACGCCGATGTACTCCTCGATGCCGTCAATGATGAAGTCCACGGTCTTGGAGGCGGAGAGGTAGGTGAGGATGGCGTAGAGTGCCGTTTCGACGGAGAGGATGGCGGCCCCGAAGGCGAAGATGATGAGGTTGAAGCCGAAAACGATGTCGCCAACGGTGAGGCTGCTGCGGCGGCTGAGCCAGATGGCGAGCACCTCCGTGCCGTCAATGACGGCCCCGCCCCGGATGCTCATGCCGATGCCCATGCCGAGGAAAAAGCCCCCGAATACGGCGATGAGCAGCTTGTCGTCGGTGACGGCGGGAAAGTGCATGATGTGTACGAGCACGGCCAGCAGCGTGATGGCCACGATGCTTTTGATGGCAAAACTGCGGCTGATGGCCTTGGCGCCCAACAGCAGGAACGGCAGGTTGATGAGCGGCAACAGGATGGCCAGCGAGATGCCCGTGGTGACTTCAGTGAGGAGGGAAATGCCCGTGACGCCGCCGTCAATGAAGCGGTTGGGAAGCAGGAAAGCCCCCAACCCAAAAGCTGCTGCACTGATGCCTATGGCGATAAAGAGCACGTCCTTCAGGAAGCGGTTGATGTCGGTGAACAGGTTGCGGGAGGCCCGGTCCAGTTGCTGTTTGGGCAGTTTGCTGCCGGGGTGTTTCCGCTGGTTCGACTTCTCGACGATGTCGTTGAGCAGTTGTTGATAAATTGGATTCATAGGTAAGTTTGGCGCAAAATAGGTGGTGAAATGCTTACTGAAAAGTCAGGGGCTTGTTTTCTTCGAGAAAAAACCTTTGCCGTTTGTGATTTTTTTTTCTTGGGGAAAAAGGCCGATGGTTGTTGGTTTTGAGTTGTTTGTTGAACCTTTCTGCAAAAAAATCTTAAACAGTTGAAATCCAAACACAGACCGTGACTCGTAAATGACTCCGAAACAAATTTCCAATTCACATTTCGGAAATTGGGAAAAGCGCTTCAGAAAATCACAGCACCCGATTGGTTATCCTTGTTTTTCCAGCATTTTCCCGTTTACGAGTCATTTAAACTTAACCATTAAAAAAATGAAAAAGAAGCATTTGTTCCTGACGGCTTTTGCCCTTGTGGCGGCCTCCCTCGGCATCATGTTGGCTGCCGACCACATTGACGCACCGGGCGTCACCAACACCAGTTCCGACATCACGGATTTCTATGCTTTCGCAAGCCCCGACAACAGCGACAACATGGTCTTCGTGGTAAACACCCAAGGTTTGCTGGACCCTACGGCCTCCGCCACTGCCAAGTTCGACGAGAACGTGATGGTGCAGGTCAACATTGACAACAATGGCGACAAGGTGGAAGACCTCGTCATCCAGGCTGTTTTCAATGATGGCAAAGTGACGGCCTACGGCCCCGTGAAGCCTACCACCACTGGCCTCACCGGCAAGGTTGAGACTGATGCAACGTCTGTTTCCACCAACGTTACCGAGTACGGCAAAACAGCTTCCATCGGCAGCAAAGGCGGCATCAAGGTTTTCGCTGGCCCACGTGACGACCCGTTCTTTTTTGACCTAGTGGCTTATAAGAACATCATCGCTGGAACAGCCACTAGCTTCAACAACCCTGGCGCCGATACATTCGCTGGCACGAACGTGATGTCTGTGGTGGTGGAGGTACCGAAATCCATGCTCGGCTCAGCAGCTACGCTGAACACATGGGCAGTTACCAAGCGCAAGATTTAATGCCGTAGGCATCCCAACCGACTCCTTAAAACCTGTTAAACTTCCATTTAAAAATACGGATTAAATCATATTGAGGACAATAATGACGGCAAGTCATATAGGATAAATATTGCCCTATACGCCGTTATTTGGATTCCAATATGCTTAATCCAACAACTTAAATCAAAATCAATCATGAAGAATATATTTCGTGCAGGAACCCTGCTTATCCTGGCTTTCGGTGCCTTTTTCGCAAGCTGCGACAAGGACGACGACACCAATCCTTTCGATGGCAACACCTACCAACAGGAAGACCAAATGGCCCGTCCGGCCATCAACACGGTTTTCGTGACCACTGCCGACAAGGATGTTTTCAATGAAACCATTCCATCGCAGATGGGCAGCAAGTTTGCCTCCAAGTTCCAGACCCAATTGTTGGCGCTGAATGCTGGCTACACCACCAACGCCCTTGGCATGGACGCCGCTACGTTCACCGGTGCGCTGGCCACCGACGTGCTCACAGTCGCAACTTCCGGCAAGACGACCTTCTTCGATGGCACCAACGTGCTCACGGGCCGTGCCCTTGCCGATGACGTAATATCCACGGAGCTTTTGCTCATCTTCGGTGGCCCGGATGGCACTGCCAACCCCAGCCTCACCGACGACCATGTGGATGCCAACGACAAGGCATTTTCAAACACATTCCCTTACCTCGCTACACCACATTAATTTTTTTATTGGTTAGTCACCAAGCGGGCAGCCACGGCTGCCCGCTTGTATAATTTTTAGCTCACGCCGCCAAGTTTTTAGCATGGTTGATTAAGTTGATAAGAGTTTATAAGGTTGATTATCAACCCTTATCAACCTCATAAACCCATATCAACCCATGCACAAAAATGACGGCTCGCAGTATGCAATAAACCCATCAATCACTTAAATCATGAAAAAAACATCCATCGCCGCCATTATCGTTATCGCCATATTTGGAGTGGCATATTATGCATACAATGCTCAAAAACCGATTGCCAAACTGGCCGATTATGAAGCCTATTTAACCCAAACCCATCTCGAAAAAGCCGAGGCGACCTTGAAAAACCGAACTGATTTTTGGGAAAACAAACTACGGGAGCAGCCCGACAATTTTGTTTACCAATCGAAAGTGGCAGGACAGTACGCAGCATGGTTCAAGCTCACGGGCGATGTATCAAAGCTATACCAATCGGACAGCCTGCTGCACCTCGTGAACGAGCGCTACCCCAACCAGGTCGGCACCTTGCAGGCACTTGCTGCCAACGCCATCACGCAGCACCAATTTGCGCAAGCCGAAAAATATATGCGGCAAGCCTTGAGCATCGGCGAGTATAAATTTGCCAGCTCGCTCATGCTGACGGATGTGCTGATGGAGCGTGGCAATTTCGGCGACGCCAACCTGTTGCTGCGGGATGTGGCTTCCGCTACGCATTTCGACTACCTCATCCGTGAGATGAAAATGCTGGACCAAGAGGGCGACCTACCCGCTGCCATCCAGCAGATGGAGAATGCGCTGGCGCTGGCACGCAGTTCCGGCAACGAAGCTGCATTGGGTTGGGCTTTGTCCAATTTGGCAGATATGTACGGCCATGATGGGCAAATTCAGAAATCGTATAACACTTACCTTGAAGCGCTTTCGCATAATCACGCCGACCTGCACTCGCTGAAGGGCATAGCCTGGGTCGCCTTTTCCCATGACAAAAACACGGCAGCGGCACGCCACATCCTTGGTTTTTTGCAAACGGTGCATCCCGTCCCTGATTACGAGCTGCTTTTGGCAGACATTGCGGCATTTGAAAACAAGCCCGCAGAAGCCACCGCCCACCGCCAATCATTCCTCCAAAAAGCGGGGAACCCAGCGTATGGCAATATGTACAAAGCGTATCTATGTAACCTGAAAGCCTCAAAAACTGGCCAAGCAAGTGAGGCACTAGCCATTGCGGAACATGAAATTGCAGAGCGCCCCCACCCCATGTCCTATGTCTTGCTGGCTTGGGCCGAATTGCAAAACGGCGACAAACAATCTGCACTGGAAACCTTGGAAAAACACGTGCTGAACCGCACCCACGAACCAAAAGCCCTCTACCATTCTGGCGTAATCCTGCTGGAAAATGGGCACAAGGAGGAAGCAAAGGAATACCTCGAAGAAGCCCTGGACGCCTCATACGAATTAGGCCCAGTGGCCACCGCCGAAATTCAGGCAGCATTGCGAAAAATATGAGGGCTTGCAATCCAATGAAATTCCCCCTATTTTTGTCGGACTTGAGATAAAGTTATCATTGGGGAGCTTCTGGGAGGAGGCGCCCCTTTTTTATTTTCTCCAAAACCGCTCACCGCTCTCACCCGCTCAGTGAGGCAGTTTCTTCCGCAGCCTTCCGTAGAAAAACGTCCCCGTCATGGCCGATAGCAGGAACACCACCAGCACCGTGTAGCCACTGCCCAGCAAGATAAACATCGGGCCGGGGCAGATGCCCGCCAGCGCCCAGCCGAGGCCGAATATGAAGCCGCCGTAGATGTAACGCTTCCAGCTTTTGTCCTTCGGGTGTATGTCAATCTCCACGCCTTCCGTGGACTTCATGTGTGTCCGTTTTATCAGTTGCACAATGCCGACCCCGATGATGATGGCCGAGAATATGATGCCATACATGTGGAACGACTGAAAATGGAACATTTCATAAATACGGAACCACGACACGGCCTCCACTTTGTAAAGTGTAATGCCGAATATGATTCCCACCAGAATATATCTTGACATGCGCATAAGGCAGAGATTTTATAATTTTTGAACGCCGAGGAGATTTAGAACTTCCCTGACGTTTGACGAAAAAGGTTTTACCTAAAAATGAGCGGGAAAAGCACATATGTCATAAACAACCCGCCAGCGAAGAAGCCGATGACGGCATATAACGACCCCAATTGCAAGGCCGACATGCCGCTGATGGCGTGGCCGGAGGTGCAGCCACCCGCATAACGGGCACCGAAGCCCACCAAGAATCCACCGACGACAATGACGAGCAGCCCCTTCAGGGTGAACAGCGCATCCCAACTGTAAAACTCAGGGACGAGCGGCACGTGGCCGAATTCGTAGTTGAAGCCAAGATTGCGCAGGCTCTCCACCGTGGCAGCGGAGACGTGGGCGAGGTTGTCGTCGGGTGCTGTGAAATACTGGGCAGCCAAGTAGCCGCCGAAGACCGCCCCCAGCGCCACCAGCAGGTTCCAGCCCTGCGATTTCCAGTCGAATTTGAAAAAATCGGCCATTTCATCCGCCCCGTCAGCGGCGCACATGGTGCGGAAGTTGGCGGATATGCCGAACTCCTTGCCGAAATAAAGCAGGATGAACATGATGAGGGCAATCATGGGGCCGCCGACCCACCAGGGCCAGGGCTGCGAAATGAAATCTATGATGCGAACTAGCCAATCAGGAGCCATTACTTCAATGATTTTATTTGAAATGATTTTTGTGGAACAAAGATGAATTTCATCAATCCACAATCCGAGCGAAGTTAGCCACTGCGCTTTATTTATTTGAATGAAAAAGGTATCTCTTCACGGTGATTTTTATCGTCAAAAAATACCGAAGCATTTCAAATGCGGAATCGTTTCACCCCAAATCGTCGCATGTCCAAGTTTTTACCCATTTTTAGCGCTCAAATCAAATACATGAAACAGACCTTCCGTATCCGACTTGTCTTTTTGCTGGCGCAAATACTGCTTATCAGCGCATCCTTCGGCCAATCCGCCCCCCAAATCCACCTCCACAATGGCGACATCGCAGGCAGCACCAGCGCCGATGGCAAAGTGGCTAGCTTCAAGGGCATCCCCTTCGCAGCGCCGCCTGTTGGGGCGCTCCGCTGGAAGGCTCCGCAGGCAGCCGCCAATTGGTCGGGGGTGCGGGACTGCACGAAGTTCGGGCCGAGCGCCGTACAGCAGCCGCCAGCGCCGTTCTTCGTCTGGTCGGAGGAGTTTCTGGCGCCGCCCTCCCCCATCAGCGAGGACTGCCTGTACCTGAACGTGTGGACGCCAGCGCCTATCTCGCTTGCGGACAAAAAGCCCGTCATCGTCTGGATTCACGGCGGCGGCTTCATGAGCGGGGCGGGTTCCTGCCCGATTTACGACGGCGAGGGTATGGCCAAAAAAGGCGTCGTCTTCGTCAGCATCAACTACCGCCTCGGCGTCTTCGGCTTCCTCGCCCACCCCGAACTGAACTGGGAATCAGGCCACAATGCCAGCGGCAACTACGCATTTTTGGACATGATGGCTGCGTTGAAATGGGTGCAGCAGAACATCGAAGCCTTCGGCGGAGACCCCAATATGGTGACCATCGCCGGGCAGTCGGCAGGCAGCTTTGCCGTGAATTCGCTCGTGGCCTCGCCCTTGGCGAAGGGGCTGTTCCAGCGGGCCATCGGCGAGAGCGGTGGCATGTTCGGCGACAGGCCGGTGGGCTTGTACGACGCCAGCTTGCAGGGCCTTGAATTGGTAAAAAAACTTAAAATGAACCGCCTGAGCGACCTGCGCTCCCTGCCCGCCGACACGCTGCTGAAATACGGCGGCGGCTACTCGCCCG
>Ga0075012_10001863_pt1 | contig 21010 bp, 14 predicted proteins | sample All_14_2_FD_71474 | JGI IMG/M metagenome (GOLD analysis project Ga0075012, IMG submission 71474) | Freshwater microbial communities in response to fracking from Pennsylvania, USA - Allegheny Zone_MetaG_DW_15 | ecosystem: Environmental > Aquatic > Deep subsurface > Groundwater > Drilled... | reverse complement strand
CCTTGGGACAGATCATGGCGTTACCTGAATTCGCCACATGGTACAACAGTGGGGGATTATTGGTAAGCGATGATTTGGGAACGGCAGCTGTAAGCGAATTTTATGCAACGGGCGGAAGCCAATTCCAAGCGCGAGTGGCGGCACGTGATTCGTTCCTTGCGGGGAATGACCTGTTGTATCTCGGCAACATCAAAGGCGATGATTCGCCGGATTCATACACCTCGGTCATTCGCACACTCGATTTCTTTGCCCAGAAATATCGCGAAGACCCAGCTTTTGCCCAGCGGGTCGATGCCTCGGTCTCGCGCATTCTTGCTGCCAAGTATCGCTTGTATGAGAATTTCAATATCAATAATGTGTTGGTCCCACCCATTGAGTCGGTTCAAACGGACTCAGGTGCGGATATCACCTTTCAAGTGGCTCGTAATTCAGCCACATTGATCAGCCCAACCCAGCAAGAACTTGGGTCCATTCTTCCTTTGCCGCCTCAACCCAATGACCGGATCGTCTTCCTCACGGACTCTGTCAGCGTGGCGCAATGTTCGGGGTGTACGCCCCAGCCGCTTCTTGCGTCTGATGCGCTGCAAAGTGCCATCTTGCGATTGTATGGTCCGCAAGGTGGAAATCAAGTTGAGGAGTTCCGCCTTAAGTCTTATTCATTCGAAAATCTGCAAGCCTGGTTGGATGCACCGGATGAAAATCAATTCGTGGCAGATGATCTGGATAATGCCGATTGGGTGGTGATCTCCATCACTGATTCGTCGCGCAATCAGCCTGCACTCATCAGCCGACTCTTTCGTGAACGCCCAACCTTGTTGTTGAACAAGCAGTTGATCCTGTTCTCGTTTGGTGCGCCATATTATTTCGATACGACTACGCTTTCGCGTTTTACTGCCTATTACGCTTTGTATAGCAAGCAGCCTCAATTTGTGGATGTGGCGGTGCGCCTGCTCTTTCAGGAAGTGACCCCTGCGGGCGCTTCGCCGGTATCTGTGCCTGCTATGGGATATGACCTGATTGATGTCACATCGCCCAGCCCAATTCAGATCATTCCGATCTTTCTGGACCTGCCGCCTGCTTCAACCACCCCAAGCGCAAGCGTCCCACCCGAAGCGACTTTGACTCCGCTGTTCAGCATTGGCGATACCATTTCGCTTCGTACGGGCACGATCAAAGACCATAATGGCAACCCGGTCCCAGATGGGACAGTGGTTCAATTCTCGATGTTATTGACAGGCGAGGGCGGTGGTATTTTGCAGCAAGTTGAATCTGTGACCACCGATGGCGTAGCGCGCGCCGCATTCGGGTTGGATAAGCCCGGTCTGTTGGAGATTCGCGTTGCCAGTGAACCTGCTGTCATTTCCGAAGTGCTGCAATTGGACGTTTCGCAAACTGGCGCTGTGGCGGTGACGGTGGTCGTGCCAGAGTTGACTCAGTCTTCTCAGCCAACGCCTACGCCAGAAGTGGAAGAAGTTCCCGATACATTTGTGACTCAGGAAGGACATCCACGTGTTTCTGCCTGGTCGCTTTCCATGTTATTCGTATTGCTTGGTTCGGGTGCTTTATTCGTCATTGCATCTCGCTTCGTCAAGCGGACGATTGCCACTCGCTGGGCATTAGGCATGTTACTGGGCGGACTGTTCGCCTATAACCTGATGGCTTTCGGCTTTTTCAACCTGCCCACCTGGCTTTTGGAAGCAGGAATATCTGGTGTGATCTACACTACCATCACTGGTCAATTGCTGGGGTTTGCTGGCGGATGGGTTTGGTCGCGCATTGGCAAATAGTACTATCAACTTATTTTGTTTTCGGGGTTCAGTGATAACATTTACACGGTTGAATTTTCAAGGTTAGGAGATATAAATGGAATCCAACAACAAAGCTGGCAAAAATAAAGTGATCAAGGCGAAACAACCTCCGATCCTGTTCGATAAGACTCAGGCGATCATTGCGGACCTGACGAAAAAACTGGGCGGCACACTCGTCACATATTTCAACAATCCGCGCGGCGCAGTATGTCACGATGATGTGTTGGCATTGTTTGAATTGCTTGAACAGATCGGCAGACAAGAGAAGATCTACCTCTTCCTCAAATCCAGTGGCGGCAACGGACAAGCCTCCCTGCGGATCGTGAACCTTCTGCGTCAATATTGTGATGAAGTCATCGCGGTCATTCCGTTGGAATGTGCTTCAGCCGCCACCATGATCACCCTTGGCGCGAATGAAATTCATATGGGACCGATGGCGTATCTCACGTCGGTGGATACTTCGCTCACACACGCATTGTCTCCCATCGACCGTGACAACGACCGCGTAAGCGTCAGCCTGGATGAATTGAACCGCGTCGTGAAGCTGTGGCAAGCCCAAAGGTCCGATTCGAACGAGAACCCTTACCAGCAACTCTTCCAGCATGTGCATCCGCTCGTGATCGGCGCCGTGGACCGTGCTGAGTCCCTTTCCATTATGTTGTGCAAAGAATTGCTCGCATATCACATCAAGGAAGAGCAAGTGGCTGAGAAGATCGCCTCCACGCTCAACTCGAAATACCCTTCTCATGGGTATCCCATTTTGTTCGAAGAGGCGCGGCGCATCGGTTTGAAGGTCAGCCATCTTTCGCCAGAGATCAATTCGCAATTGCTCGAACTCAACGAGCTTTATAGTGAAATGGGTCAGCGTGCCACAACAGACTTCGACGATACTCACGCGCACGGCAATGAAATTCTCAACATCTGGGAATCGACCGACGTGCTGGTGTATTACCAACAAGACAAAGACTGGTTCTATCGCACCGAAGAACGCCGCTGGATCTCACTCAACGATAACAGCAGTTGGCGGCGAATGCATAAAAAAGGCAACAAGGTCGAGAAATCCATCCTCCATATTTCGTAAGGTTTTGAGGCACAGCTCCCCGCTGTGCTTCTTTTTTCAGTTGGGGGAGGGGAAAAATGATCCGTTGCAAAACCTGTACAAAACCTGTGCATTGATTTATAATGCCGTCAATCAAAAAGGAACATATGGCAAAGAATATTCAACTCAAATTCAATGACCAAGCCCCTGATGTGACTCTTTTAGACGGCGCCGGAAAGCCTGTGCAGCTTTCATCGCTTTGGAAGAAACATGTTGTGGTGCTGGCTTTCACCCGTCATTTTGGATGCCCACAATGCAAAGAGATGGTGGACCAATTGATCGACGCGCATCAGACTCTGACCGAGGCTGGGTTGCTGCTCGCGATCGTTTCTCACGCCTCACCCGAATCTGCCAAAGCGTTCTGCGACCAGCGCGCTCCCAACGCCCTGTGCCTCGCCGACCCAGACCGCGCCGCTTATAAAGCCTATGGTCTCTACCGCGGCACCCTCTGGCAGACCATCCTCTCGCCAAATATCTGGAAGTCTAACCGCAGGCTGGCGCGACAGAAGGGCTTCAAGCCTGGTGTGCCGCTCCCCGGGCAAGACGCCTATCAGATGTCTGGCACCTTCGTCATCGGCATGGACGGTCGCATTCGCCTGCCGTATTACTACGAAGATATCGCCGACCATCCGCCCGTCGATTTGCTTCTGCACGGCATCATGGGTGTGGATTGGAAGAAACCATTTGACACAAAACCGTTGGTCTAGGAAGTATTGGAATGAATAGTGTTTTTATTGCAACCTATCTGGCTCTCAAAGAGGTCATCCGCAACCGCGGACGTTTCTTGATGGTCGCATTGGTGATCGCATTGATCACCGTCCTTGTATTGTTCATCGCAGCGCTTGGTGAAGGTCTCTCCGACGCGAACCGACAATATGTTGCCAATCTCGATGCGCAGTTGATCGTCTTTCTCGAAAAGTCTGATTACAGCATCACCGCCAGCCGCTTGGAGACGAATACCGTCAAAGCTGTTCGCAGGGTGGAAGGTGTGGCAGATGCCGGACCGATCTACACCTCGAATTCAGAGATCGTCTCTCTGCCTGAGCCGCTCAAGATCTCCATGCTTGGCGTGGAGGCTGAAAAGCCCGGCATGCCGCCCCTGCTGGATGGACGTTATTTCCGCGGTGGGGAAGCGCGCGAAGCCGTGATGGATATGAGCGTGGCACAGCGCACTGGTTTGCAGATCGGTGACGAGATCGAGATCCGCTCCACGCAAGGGACTGAAGACGAGTTCTATACGTTGAAGATCGTTGGGCTTGTGGATAAACAAGCATATTTCTTCCAACCGACCATTTTCGTCCCTGCTGCGACGTGGGAATTGATGCGTCCACAGCCGGAAGCGGACCTGAACAGCGATACCCCATACCCGAACATTGTGGCGGTCAAATTGGAAGACCCCACTCAGGTTGAGGCAATGAAGCTTCGGCTTGTGGAGCGTGTTCCCAATATCGAAGTGGCAGATATCGAAACCACCATCAACAATATTCCTGGCTACACCGCCCAACAAGGAACAGTTCAAACCCAAGCCGTCTTTACGTTGTTGATCGGTATTCTGGTGATCGGCGGCTTTTTCCAAATTCAAATTTTGCAAAAGGTGCCGCAGATCGGCGTATTGAAGGCCATTGGCTCATCGAATTTCGTGGTTGGGCTTTCGGCGGTCATTCAGATCATCGTTGTCACCGCCATGGGCGTAGGGATCGGAGCGACACTTAATTATCTGTTCTCGCTGGGCTTGCCGCCGACCATTCCGCTCGCGTTCAATGGCACACGTTCGCTGATCGCCATTGGTTTACTGCTCTTCATCGGTCCGTTAGGCGGATTGGTCTCCATCATTTATGCCGTTCGTATCGAGCCGCTCAAGGCTCTCAGGTTAGGATAGACATGTCAGACGTTGCATTGGAAGTTCGTGATCTCGTTAAATCATTTTCGTTGGATGGCGCAACCATCAACGCGGTGAATGAAGTTTCATTTCAAGTAAAGTTCGGTGAGTTTGTGGCACTGGTCGGACCCAGTGGTTCCGGCAAGACGACCATGCTCTCCATCCTCGCGGCATTGCTCACACCCACCAGCGGACAAGTCCTCATCGATGGGCAAGACCTCTCCAAGATGAGCGAGAAGGAACGCGTTAAACTGCGCCGCGAAAAGATCGGTTTTACGTTTCAAGCAAATAACTTGATCCCGTACCTCTCCGCTCGTGAGAATGTGGAGTTCATGCTGCGCCTCAATAGCAAACTGGACCATGCAAGCCGCATCCGATCGGATGAATTACTCTCCCGCCTCGGTCTCGCTGAACGCCTGCACAACCTGCCGGGGCAAATGTCTGGTGGTCAGCAGCAGCGCGTCGCCATCGCCCGCGCCCTCATCCACAATCCAGCGCTTGTTCTAGCGGATGAGCCCACCGCCTCACTTGACACCGAACGCGCTTTCCAGGTCGTTGAGACCTTTGCCAACCTCATCCACGAAAATGGACGCGCTGGCATCATCGTCACACACGATTTGCGCATGTGCCAATTCGTAGACCGTGTCTTGCAAATGCAAGACGGCAAACTTGTCCGCGTGTACGAGACCAAAAAAGAGATCATGGAATTGGCGACAGCTACGGTGCATTAATACCGTAGGGGTAACCCTCCTTTTATGTTTATGATGCTGTTCAACTTTGAACGGGTCGTCCCTACACTTACGAATCAAAAAGGCATCCAGAATTTTCTGGATGCCTTTTACTATCAACTATCCACTATCCACTGCTCTTACGCAGTTTCCAAATAGCGCTGAATTTCAAAGTCTGTCACACGCAGGCGGAACTCGTCCCATTCTTCCCACTTGGCGCGCATGTAAGCTTCGAACAGGTAATCGCCCATGGCAGCCTTGAGGACTTCGTTCTTTTCCAATTCCTTCAAGGATTCAGCCAACGAGCCGGGCAGTTCGGTCACACCCAACTTGGTGCGTTCTTCCTTGTCGAGGTGATAGAGGTTGATGTTGTTCAACGGCTTGGACGCCTTCATGTTCTTATCGATGCCATCGAGCGCGGCTGCGAGCATAACGGTGAACGCCAAATACGGGTTGGACGAAGGATCGGGGAAGCGCAACTCAGCGCGGACCGCCTTATCGCGTCCTTCCGTGTAGCGCGGAATGCGGATAAGTGCTGAGCGGTTCTGCTGAGCCCAACCAATGTACACGGGTGCTTCATAGCCGGGAACCAAACGCTTGTACGAGTTCACGGTCGGGGCGACCACACCAGCTAGGGCGCGGGCATGTTCGAGCTGACCGGCGATGAACGAGTAAGCCAACGGGGAGAGGTGAGCTTCATCCTTCGCATCGAAGAATAAGTTGTTGCCGGTCTTGATATCGAACAAAGACTGATGGCAGTGCATGCCAGAGCCGTTGATTCCATACACAGGCTTGGGCATGAACGAAGCGACGAGTCCATGCTGGGCGGCGATCGCCTTCACCGTGTACTTAAGCGTCAGGACGTTGTCTGCAGCTTTGAGCGCGTCAGCGAAGCGGAAATCAATTTCATGCTGACCCAACGCAACTTCGTGGTGACCCACTTCCACGTCGAGCCCCATTTGGTCGAGGGCATCCATCAACGCAGTGCGAACGACGACAGCTTCATCGAAGGAGGAGAAATCGAAGTAGCCGCCGAGATCGTGGGGAACAGGGTGTACACCATTGTTGGTGGCATCGCCTTTGAACAGGAAGAACTCCGGCTCAGGACCAATGTTGAACTTCCAGCCGCGGTCCGCAATTTTCTTGAGGATGCGCTTCAACGCGCCGCGCGGGTCGCCTTCAAAAGGTTCGCCATCGGGGGTGTAGATATCGCAGAACACGCGCGCACGGCGAGACTCAGGTGAAGACCATGGCAGTACCACATAGGTTTCGGGGTCCACCTTCAGGCGCATGTCACTTTCCTGAATGCGCGCAAAACCTTCCACGGAAGAACCATCGAACCATGCGCCGTCCTTCAACACATCTTCGAGATGGCGAATGGGCATATCCACGCTCTTGACCGCCCCGAGCACATCGGTGAATTGGAGTGAAAGAAATTTGACATTATCTTCTTTCACCCGCTTAAGCAAATCTTTTGAATCCATATTTTTTCTCCTTTTGATTTTCCAACTTTTGACTGCTCACTGGATACTATCCACTGGCAACTTATTCCTCGTTACTGATTGTTTCCTTCGACTATAACTGGCTCCGCTTGTTTCTTAACCTGTGGCTTGCCCTTGCTATTGATAAAGATAACTGCGCCGATAATGATCACCGTCGCGATCCAAATGCGCGGCTCCAGCGCCTCATTGCCGAAGAAGTATCCTAAAAGGACAGCCACGATCGGGTTGACGTATGCATACGTGGCGACTAATGAGATGGGCGCATTTTGCAGCAGCCATATGTAAGACCCAAACCCTACAATCGAACCGATGGTGATCAGATAGACCAACCCGGCAATGGACCGTCCTGATACGGCAGAGGGGTCCCAGCCGTTCAATTCACCGGTGATCAGTGAAATTATAAATAACCCGATACTGCCCATCAACATCTCTGCACCTGTGGTGACAAGTGATGCTTTTGGCAGGTCTGCGGTTTTGCTATAGATCGAACCCATTGCCCAGAGCACAGTGGCGGCGAGCAAAGCGATCACGCCGAAAGTATTCAACTCGGTGGTGCTGCCTGAAACTTCGGCAGGACCGGCAAGGATGAAGATACCGACAAATCCGATGATGAGTCCGCCGATGGCTTGCCAGGTCGGTTTGACGCCGCCCGGGCGCAGCGCTTCAAGGACAACGAGTGAGAGCGGAACGGTGGCAATGATGAGCGCCGCAATGCCCGAGGGGATAAACTGCTCTGCCCAAGAGACAAGTCCGTTGCCGCCGAGGAGGAGTAGGTTACCGATAATGGCAGTGGAGATCCACTGCTTGCGGGTGGGCATTTCTTGCTTGGCAAGTCTTTGCCAGACGAGGATGATCAAGCCGGAGACGAGGAAGCGAATCCCTGCATGAAAGAAGGGAGGGATGGTTTCGATGGCGACCTTGATTCCAAAATAGGTGGAGCCCCATACGATATAAAGTGTGATTAACGCGATCCAGATTTTTGATTTCATTCTTTTCCTTTTCTATCCATTACCGATACTAAATTCTCTTGCCAACATCATCTTCTTGCGGGTGGTGCCATACAGATAATTTCCGAAGTCGCCGCTTTTGCGAATGACGCGGTGACAGGGGATGAGATACGCGATCGGGTTGTGCCCAACGGCTGTGCCTACCGCGCGAACCGCCCGCGGATTTCCGATCCGTTCGGCGATGTGCTCATAGGTGGTGAGCGCACCGGTTGGGATGCTCAGCAACGCTTCCCAGACCTTGATCTGGAAATTCGTCCCGCGTAGATGAAGCTTGAGGGGCGAATCCACTTGCAGGTCCGAAAAGATGCGTGTGACCAGCGGGGCAGTGGATTTGTAATCTTCGATCATCTCTGCCTGCGACCATTCCGCGACCAGCGCATCGATCACTTTTCCTTCACTGCCATCGACAAAGCTGAGGTTACAAATGCCGCGGTCTGTGGTGGCAATGAGGCATTTACCGAAGGGAGAGTAGTGAATGCCATAGCGGATGCTCAGCCCAGCGCCGCTGGATTTGTACTCGCCGGGCGTCACCGCTTCGGTGGTGACGAAAAGGTCATGCAGACGCCCAAGGCTTGATAGCCCGATCTTGTGTGTGGTATCCAATAAATTTTCGGATTGATCGAGCAGTTTCTTTGCATGTTCCTTGGTTAGGAATTGCATGAAACGCTTGGGGCTGATCCCGGTCCAGCTGGTGAACAGGCGTTGGAAGTGGTATTCGCTCAATCCGACGGCGGAGGCGATCTCTTCCAATTCAGGTTGACGTTGAACGTTCACCTCGATGTACTGAATGGCGTTGGCGATCAACTTGTAATTTTGTGAGTCTTCGGGATTTATGCTCATATCTATCTCCTTTTCTCGTTGGAGATTGTATTTGCCGCTGGAAGACCTGACGACCCGATTCTTGCTCATTTTCTCATTCTACACCTTCGGGAGGTGGGTGCTGGCAAAATAAAAAACAGGCATGCCGGGCAAGCCTGTTTTGATACGTTGGGAGTATTAAAACAAAATGCCCTTCCAGACCAACAGGCTCACAAAATCCGCCTGCTCACTACGCTTGCATTGTCCCGCTCGTCACCGTGCGGTTTTCTGCGTTGCGCTTGCTTTGGAAGGGAGAAGGAAGCCAGTGAGTCTGGCTTCAGAGGTATCCGCTGATCTATCCGATTTTCTCACTCTCCTTAGAAGAAGAGTGGTTAGCATCCCGTTCGCACGGGAGAACCTCCACCTCGTGGTCTTTGCGTCATTGCGAGGGCGTTAGCCCGAAGCAATCTCTTTTGTGGCAACAAAGACCCAGCCGCTTGTATCTCCGTTATTCAATTGTCATCCCGCCATAACAACGGGCGGGATTTTACACGCGGGTGAGGAGGTTCGTCAAGGACCAATTAGGGGATAGCCTACCCAGCCAATTTTTGTGTAAGATAAGACAACCTTATTGTGTTGGAGGCAGGCATGAGCGACATTTATTCAATTCAAGATTACGTGGATATTGTAAAGCAGGGGCTTGACTCAAAAGTGAAACGGGGAAAACGCAAAAAAGTTGCGATCATCGGTGCGGGTCTTGCAGGGTTGGCGGCTGGTTATGAATTGATCCAAGCCGGGCATGAAGTGGAAATCCTTGAAGCGCAGCATCGTGTGGGCGGACGTATCTACACGTTACGCGAGCCATTCGCGCAAGGCTTGTATGGTGAAGCGGGTGCGATGCGGATTCCACGCGCACATGAATTGACGATGGCATACCTTGAAAAATTCGGCTTGCAAACCCAGGATTTTGTGATGGGCAATCCCCAGGCGTACGTCCATGTGGGCGGAGTCAAACGTCGTATGGCTGAAGTGCAGGCGAACCCAGACCTGCTCGGTTTTGAAACGTCTGCCAAAGAAAAGGGCAAGCTCGCAGGTGACTTATGGGAGGCATTGATCCGTCCGCTGGTGGAGAAGGTGGAGAAAGATGGTTGGGATGAGGTCGTTGAGAAATACGATCAATATTCGGTGCGTGAATTTCTCGAACTCAACGGCTGGTCTGAAGGGTTGATCGAAATGTTTGGCTTGCTCAACAATCAGGAAGCGGTGATGAACTCGTCTTTCCTCGAATTGTTTCGTGAAGACGGCGGAAACTATTACACCAATATGTGCGAGATCATCGGCGGGATGGACAACCTGCCGCACGCCTTCCTGCCTAAAGTCGGACCACACATCCGCTACGGTGCAAGAATGGTCGCCATCGATCAGACTCCGGAGGAAGCTGTTGTTCATTACCAGACGGCTTCCGGTCGCTTTGAGCTTCGCGCGGACTATGCCATTATCACTGTTCCATTCCCTGTGCTTCGTCACGTGGAAGTGCTCAAGCCGTTCTCGCGTGCCAAACAGCGGGCGATCCGTCAACTGCATTACGATGCTTCGGCGAAGATCTTCTTCCAGTCGCGCCGACGATTTTGGGAAACGGATGAAGGCATCTTCGGTGGGGGAACGGTGACGGATATGGCGATCCGCAATTTGTTCTATACCAGCTACGGCAAAGAAACCGGGCGTGGAATCTTGCTCGCCAGCTATACCTGGTCTGAAGATGCACAACGCTGGGGTTCGCTCCCGCCGTACGAGCGCATTGCTCAGGCGTTGGAAAATGTCGCAGTCGTGCATCCGCAGATACGAGCGGAGTTTGAGGCGGGCGCGTCTCACATGTGGCATGACGATCCCTATGCAGGCGGCGCGTTTGCGCTGTTCGACCCCGGTCAGCAAACCTTGTTACACGATGAGATCGTCAGACCGGAGGGGCGCATCCATTTTGCGGGGGAGCATGCTTCGCTGTATCATGCATGGATTCAGGGTGCGTTCGAATCCGGGCTGCGCGAGGCGGCTGCCATTCATCAGGCATAAAAAAAACGGAATGTTCGTGAAAGAACATTCCGTTTCGTGATTGCGATACCCCGCCTGTGCCGTGTGCTGCTGGGTTTTGAACCTGCTTTCGCAGGTGGGTCCTGACCGGGAAACGCCGCCTTGGCTCAGGCCTATCGCGTTATTTCCGTTGAGATAAGGACCCGTTAAGGGGGTGTTGGCTCAAAACGTAAGGGCAGTATCACGAACACCGCAGGGTACGATTCTTATACCATACTCTGAAGGACAAGGAAAGACAATCATTAAGTAGCCGTTTAAAGAAAAGATTGATTTTCTCAAAATTTTGTGCTAGGCTAATCTGAGCAGAGCATTTCGTTTACAGAGGAGACTACGATGAATCTTGTCCATGGTGTTGATGTTAGTTATTGGGAACCGCGTGTGGACTGGCAAGCTCTGCGCGCTCAAGGGTTTAAGTTTGCATTGATCCGTGCCACCTCGGGCGTTGGGTATGTGGACCCGAAATTCAAAACTCATTGGGAAGGCGCACGCAAGGAAGGGCTTTTACGCGGAGCGTATCATTACCTGATCGCCAATCAAGACCCCAAATTACAAGCCGACCTTTTTATTTCCACCATCAGTTCAGACCGCGGCGAACTGCCGCCGATCATCGACCTCGAAGATAAGTACAACGAGAATGCTTCAAACACGCTTATTATCGATACTTGTAAAGCCATTCTCGACCGGGTGGAAAATGCCTTTGGCGTGAAACCGATGATCTATTCGCGCACGCAATACTTGAATGTGCATGTTTCTCGCAACGGCAAGGCACCATCTTGGGCAAAGGACTATCCGCTATGGGTGGCGCAATATCCATATGTGTTTGACCCGAGTGTGCATCCCAATAAGAACATGCCCACACAAGCGGTTGGCTGGCAAGATTGGCTCTTCTGGCAATACTCTGAGACAACACTCGTAAACGGGGTGACGAATGAGAACGGTCAACCCACTGAATGTGACCTGAATTGGTTCCGCGGCACAGAAGAAGAACTCTATGCTTTTGCCAAAGTCAAACCAAAAGAACCGGTGAGCTATACTGTGAAGAATGGCGATACATTTAAATCCATTGCTGAGAAATATAAGATCACCGTCGATGAGTTGTTGACGGCGAATCCGCAATTGCTTTCTGAAGGCACAAAACTTACCATCCCTGTGCCAACCATCTCAAAGCCCATCGTCAGCGATAACAGCACCACCAACAAGGCAACGGCATCCACTCGCACACACACCGTCAAACAGGGCGATACTCTTGGCAGTATCGCTTCCAAATATGGCGTGACCGTCGATGCGATCAAAGCCATAAACCCGAATCTGACGAATCCAAACTTGATCTTTGTGGGACAGGTGATCGTCATTCCATAATTTATACGACAGAGGACATCCCCGTTACGCTTCTTCCAACGGGGATGTTTGATTCTGTTTTCTGATAGTGAGTCTTATCGTTGAGCCGCTCCAAAAGCCACATCCAATCCATACATCACAGAAGGTGCATAGATGCCAAAACAAACCGAAAGCTCAAAAATCGACCTGACAACCTCCAAGCGCGATATCGACAAGTTCGAATATAAAAAACGGCTCGAAGAAGCAGTATCAGATGCCCAGTATTTGATCATTTACGCTTCGAGCAATTGCCCAAATGATATCGATACCCAGATCGTTGAAAAAATAGTATCTATTCGGCGCAAGGTGGAAAACGGTGAAGAGATCACTGCAAAAGAAGAAGCCACATTCTGGGCGGATTATCAAGAGATCTGGAATTTGGTAAAACCGGTCACTGCAGAAAGTGTGAAAGCCAATCTTGCCATTGAGAGCACCTTTGCCGGGCGCTTATTCTCGGCTTTTCCAAACATTGCCTGGTGGTTTGGCGTAAAGCCAGCCAGCAAGGCAGGAAAAGCTGCCAACTGGTACAGCTTTGTCACAGTGACCTTGTTATTGATCTTGATCATTGTTCAAGCTTATTGGGTGATCGGGAGTCGGTTGATCGATCAATTGGCTGGCTTGCTTGAACAAGAGACAGTGGTTAACAACCAGATCATTGATAATCAAAGAGATTACAGTGCGCTGGAAGTTCTTTATAAACAGAATGAGATCGATAGCGAAAGTTACCGAGCCAGCGGTGAATTTACTTTTTACAAAAGCCCGGAATGGGAACGCGATACGCTTGAAAATCTTGCCAAGAAGAAACAACTCGAAACCGAGTTGGAATTGTTAAAGACCCAGCTTGAGCGAAACTCTGCGATCCTTTTGATCTGGAGTACTCCATGGGATTGGCTGATTCAAGATGACTCTCAAGATGAAGTTCTTATTCCTGTGACAGGCGGAATTGAAGAACCAAGTCTGACCGCCATAGATGAATACATGCTGCAGATCGAAAGCATTCAGGCTCAAATTGATACCATTGATCAATACCTGCTGGATGACCCGAATGGAGAAAAGGAGGCTCTCAGCCTCAACAGCAAGTATGACCCGGAGATCGCACGGAACGAAGAACAGCTTGGCAAACTTTTTGCCGAGAACAGTGACTTGTATGTGCGCGAAGCGGAGATCCAGAGTCAGATCAATGCCATCAATACTCAACTGGATGCCATTACAAAAGGCACGACCACGATCGAAGCATTGACCAATGAATTGAACATTCAATTGGCAAATCTAAAGGCGCAAAAAGCTGCCATCGACCAAAAGATCGGGGAGATCACCAGCCAGCTTGGAACGCTTTCTGATCAAACTGAAGAAGAGATCAGCGCCAGAAATGCACTACAGGCGCAGTTGACCGGTCTGCAGACCGAGCAAAAGACCATCGAAGGGGAGATCGTCAAGGTCGAGAATCAGTTGAAGGCTGTTTCTGGCAATGCCGATACTCTGAAAGAACTCAATACCGAGCTAGACTCGTTGAACGCTAGAAAGAGATTTAATAACGACCAGATCCAAACCTTGCAAACGGAAAATGCCAAACTGCTGGAGAAGCGCATCCCGGGCGGGCAGATCGTGATCCAGTGGCGGGAAGAGAAGCAGAAACTTGCAGACGAGTTAAACTCATTGAATAGGCAGATGCAGGCAGAGGCGCGGCGCGAAACGTCACGTCAGGCTCAGTTGGCTGGGACATTCGTTCTCGTCATCTTACAGAGTTACATCCTGCCGTTGTTGTATGGGGTCTTGGGTGCAAGCAGTTTCATTTTGCGGACGCTTTCACAGCAAATCAAAGAGGTCACATATTCGGAAGAAAACAGGGTGCAGAATCCGGTGCGGATCTCGTTGGGGGCATTGGCGGGCATTATGGTGGGCTTTCTCCTGCCAACGGACGAAGCGACTTCGTTCCTCGGGTCTGTGTCTCCATTGGCGTTGGCGTTTTTGGTTGGTTACAACATCGACTTCTTCTTCTCGATCATGGACTTCTCGCTTGGTAAGTTGAAAGCGATCCTTGATAAGCCTAAAGAAGAGAAAAACACAGGAAACCAAATTTCAGCCCATACGACAGAGCCTGAGGAAATACCTAGTGAATCTCCGAAAGCGGAAGCGTCTGAGCCGACTGTTGAAAAGCCGAATGAATCGATAACTGAAAAACAGTAGATAGAAAAGAAAAGTCCCCTGAAATTTCTCAGGGGACTTTTGTATTATGGATAAATTCTCTTGATCGTGCGTGGGAAGGGGATCGCCTCGCGGATGTGTTCGATGCCGCACATCCAGGCGGTGACGCGCTCAGTGCCCATGCCGAAGCCCGCGTGGGGGACGGAACCGTACTTGCGCAATTCCAGATACCACTTGAATGCTTCTTCGGGCAGACCTTCGTGTTGAATGCGCGCCAGAAGTTTATCGGGGTCGCTCATACGTTCGGAGCCGCCGCAGATTTCGCCGTAGCCTTCGGGGGCGAGCAAGTCCACCGATTTGCAGACTTCGGGGCGACCGGGCCACGGTTCCATATAAAAGGCCTTGACCGCGGATGGATAGCCATACACAAACACTGGCTTATCGTGCAGTTTGGTGATCTCGGTCTCATGCGGAGCGCCGAAGTCCATGCCCCATTCGAACTTGAGCAATTCCTTGCGCTCAGGGTCGGTCTCTTTTTCGTAGAGGTCGATCAGATACTTCGCTGCATCGTCATACGACATGCGCGGGAATGGACCCGTGACCTTCTCCAATTGCGAAATATCACGCCCGAGGAATTTCAACTCGGCGGCGCAATCCTTCAATACAGACTGCGTAATATGGGTGATGAGTCCTTCTTCGATATCCATGAGCTGGTCGAGGTCGCAGAAAGCGATTTCGGGTTCGAGCATCCAGAACTCGGTTAGGTGACGACGCGTCTTGGACTTTTCCGCGCGGAACGTGGGACCGTAGCAGTAGACTTTTCCAAACGCAAAAATATTCGCCTCGTTATACAGTTGACCTGTTTGCGCTAAGAAAGCGGAGCCTTCGTCGAAGTATTCGGTCTCGAAGAGAGTGGTCGTCCCTTCGGCGGCGGCGGGGGTGAGGATGGGGGTGTCGAGGTTGAAGAAGCCCTGCCCGTCCAAGTACTCGCGGACAGCAGACATGACCCGCACACGTACGCGCAGAATCGCCCACTGACTTTGCATGCGAATCCACAAGTGACGGTTGTCGAGAGCGAAGTCCACGCCGTGGTCTTTGAGCGCCATCGGGTAATCCAACCCGGCGGCTTGGACGACCTTCAAATCCTTGATGCCGACTTCGAACCCGCCGGGGATGCCAGGCGCGCGCTTATCCTCGCGGACGGAACCGGTGATGACCACCGACGATTCCTGCGGCAGTTTGGAGATGGTCTCGAAGAGTTCAGGCGACAGGTCACCTTTGAAGGCGACGCATTGAATGAAGCCCGAGCCGTCGCGCACGAGCAAAAAGACCAGCTTGCCCTTATCCGTGCGGTTGTAGACCCAGCCCTTTAGGACAACATCCTGCCCGACGAAATTTGAAATTTTTGAAACGCTGACGTGTTCAGCCATGAAAAATCCTTTACGAAAATTTTCCCTATTATATTTGAAACTGCTTAGTTTGCGTTACTTATTCTTCAACCGCTTATGATATCTCCGCATCTTCTCGTGTACGCCGCAGGTGTTCATACTGCACCAGCGGCGACTGTGATTTTTCGAGGTGTCCAAAAACAACCAACCGCAATTGGGACATTCCTTTACATGTGCAACTTCTTTTGAAGAGAGCAGTGATTGTGCCGAAGCAATGAGTTGCCATAGAATACCATCGAGTGATTTATGAGGCTCCCATTTGAAAATAAAGAGCCCATCTGTTTTCACAAGTTGACCATTCCCGATCGCTTCCTGATACAACCCGGCGATGGCGCTCAAGTCCGCTTCTTTGGGGTTTGTCCCTTCGGCAATGGCGGCAAAGACCCGAAACATCGTTTCTCTGGTGTCTTTTGTTGTTTCTAAAATATTCTCTGCCTTGCTTGATTCTTGCGAGGCTTTTTGTTTCAGGGTCTTGGCTTGGGCGGGGGAGAATAGCTCCATTTTGGCAGCCCAGTCCACAAGGTCCGCATACGAGGCGATGTAATCATGTTCCGGCTCATAACGTGAATTGACCGTGTTGACGAAGTCCAGGCACAAGACTCCGCCCACCAATTCCAAGTTTTCAAAGGTGCGTTTTGCGTCGCTCATTTTTACCACCAATCCTGTCTTGACAGGTAAAGTAATTTCAAGTACTATTTTACCATCAAATTCAATTTAGATGGTAAAAATGGAAACCGAACCGATCACTCCCTCCGCTGTTCTGCCTGCTTCAAAATCGTCCACATTCAATTTTAGAAAACTTTGGTTTGCCAACGGTTTCTCGAATCTTGCCGATGGACTGTATCAAATCACCCTGCCCCTCATCATCGTCCAGCTAACGGATTCGCCAACCCGCGTTGCGGGCTTAAGCATCATGCTAAGCCTGCCATGGCTGGTCTTTGCGTTGCAAGCGGGCAGCATCGTAGACCGCTTTGATCGTCGCCGGGTGATGGTGTGGGTCACGGGTGGGCGCATGTTGATCCTGCTTGGGCTTACCTTTGCTGTGATGATGGATCAGGTCTCATTGCCTTTATTGTACATCGTCGCTTTCGCTCTGGGCATTGGGGAGACTCTTGTCGATACGGCGCTGACATCCATTGTGCCTTCGATCGTACCCACCGACCGTTTGAATTGGGCGAACGCGCAGATCACTGCCATGCAAACGGTCACAAACACTTTTATTGGTCCGCCGCTTGCAGGTTTTCTTGCCGGAGTCGGTTTGGGAATCGCAACGGGTTCGAGTGCTGTGCTGTATCTTTCTGCTGCTTTTGCTTTGTATCTGATTCAAGGAACGTTCATTCCCCGCTCTCAAGTGGATGCATCGCCAAAGCCTGAATTTTGGACTCATCTTACAGGTGGTCTGCGCTTTTTATGGGATAACCGCCTCATTCGCGACCTGACCCTGTTCACTGCTTCGATGAACATTTTCTGGTCCGGATGGAGTGCTCTGCTGGTGCTCTACGCCGTCAAACCGGGAGCCATGGGGCTGAATGAGTTCGAATATGGTCTATTGCTGACGGCAATGGCAGTAGGTGGTCTTTTAGGTTCGATGGTGGTGGAGAAGCTTCAAAAACGCATCGGCACACGTAACGCACTTGTGCTCGACTTTATAGGAACGATCATGCTGGTTGGCATCCCTGCGTTGACTACGAATGTATGGCTGGTGGGATTGTCTGCGTTCATGGCAGGTTTTGGCGCTTCGGTTTGGGTTGTCATCGTCGCTTCGATTCGTCAAATGACCATTCCAGGTGATCTCTTGGGAAGGGTGTATAGTTCCAGCCGTTTTATCAGTTGGGGCATTGGACCCATTGGGGCTGCTTTGGCAGGCTTCATTGCCGAATGGTTGGGCATCCGCACGATGTTTGCGATCAGCGGCGTGTTGAGTGTGATCGTATTGTTCGTATTTCTAAGAGCAGTTCCATCTCGTCTTCTAGAGAGTTTTGATCGTACTGCTTAACATCTACACAATTGAATTGACGTATAAAAGTGGCAGTCACCTTATAAGTGACTGTCACTTCAACTTAACTTTTCTCTACTTCAAATACTTATCCATCCATCGCAATATATGATTGAGCCGCGCAATACGCCGGTCCGTGCGACCTGTGCGCGAGAGACCATGCGGTTCTTCAGGGAAGCGGACGAACTCCGTCTCTACACCTGCACGTTTGAGCGCCACGAATGCTTGCTCGCCCTGCTCAATCGGACAGCGATGGTCATGCTCGTTGTGGATGATGAGGGTGGGTGTCTTGGCTTCGCCCAAATATTTTACCGGCGACATTTTCCATAACTTGTCCATGCTCTCTTGCGGCGAGCCGGATTTTGCCCAGAACTGGAACATCCAGTTGAAATCGCTCGAACCCCACATACTGACCCAGTTGGTCACACTGCGCTGTGCTACCGCCGATTTGAAACGATTGGTATGCCCAACGATCCACAGCGTCATGAAGCCACCGTACGAGCCGCCGGTCACGCCCATGCGCTTGGAGTCGATGTATGGTTTCCTTGCCATGAGGTCTGCGAACTTCATCAGGTCTTCGTAGTCGGGTCCGCCAAAATCGCCCCAGATCGCCTTCGAATGTTTTTCGCCGTAGCCCCGTCCACCGCGCGGATTGGTGAAGTACACCACGTATCCGTTCGAGGTAAAGTAATTGAACTCATGCATGAAGAACTTGCCATACTGCGTCCACGGTCCGCCGTGAATTTCAAAGATGGACGGGTAGGTTTTGTTTGGATCAAAATTAGGCGGGAACATGATCCAACCTTGCAAGTCGGTGCCGTCCGCGCCTTTGTACCAAACCTCTTCCACCTTGGGCAACTTCACCGATGCAAAATACTCGCGGTTGATGTGTGTCAGGTAATGCACCGTGCTGCCGCCCAACTCGCGCAAATGGACTTGCGGCGTATCGTACATGCTGCCATAAAAATATGCCACATGTTTTTGGGATTTGTCGAACGAGACAGTCCCCAACGCCCCGCCTTCACCGATCACTTCCGTCAGATTCTTGCCAGCGATGTCAATCCGCTTCAACACCGTGGACCCGTGAACTGCTGCCTGGAAATATATGCTTTTCCCATCGTTTGACCACACCGGCGCAACCGTCTCCGCCGCGCCGAAATCGGTGATGACATCGGCTTGAGTGTGCAGGTCATATTTTTTGGTCAGGTTGCGGGCAGGTTCAGAACCGTCTACGGGCACAACCCACAAGCTTGTATTCTGGTAGTCGATGTGTTCGCCCTCGGCTCCAAAATATGCCAACCATTTGCCATCCGGCGAAAACGCGAGCATGAATTTTGAGCCTAATGGCGTATTGTCAAGTTTGCGCGGCTTGCCACCGTCCGCGGGCATGAGGAATATCTCATCACGTTCTGGTGTTGCATCGGGTTCCTCAGAACGATTCGAGATGAATGCGATCGTCCTTCCATCCGGTGAATAGACAGGATAGTTTTCATCGTGAACAGCACCGTCTGTAAGTTGCTTGCCTTTGCCCGTGCGCACATCGATAGACCAAATGTGAGTCCGCTCGTGGGGGAGGTAGCCGTAGCCATCCAGTTTATAAAAGAGCCGGTCATAATGCCGTACCACCACGCCGAGCTTTTTCTTCTGCTCGTCCTTCTCACGTTCCAATTCTTCCGCATCCATCTTACGAATTGTGCAAAGCAGTTTGCGTCCATCGGGTGACCAGCCTGAAATGCTGATCTCACCATCAATGGATGTCAATTTGCGGGCTTCACCGCCATCGAATGGGATGAGATGAATTTGCGGATTCCCATTCCCTGCACGGCTGGAAAGAAAAGCGATGGTATTTCCGTCCGGTGACCAACGCGGAGAAGAATCGGACTGGTTGCCATACGTGAACTGACGCGGCTCGCCACCTCCGCTCGGGACGACCCACAAGTTGCCGTATTTCTTTTCGGTTTTGCGGTCCACTCGTTGGACGCGGTACACAACGTGCCCGCCATCGGGCGAAATACGCACATCAGATAATTGTTGTAGGTTATACAGGTCTTCGGCAGTAACCAAACGTTTCTTTGGGGCTGGCATGGAAAACTCCTTTTCGGAATGTTGTTTCGGGGAATACAGATTGATTGTATAACAAACTGTTATGAGTTGGCAAAAATACTATTTCAAAACTGCCTTCTTAAAGAACAAATGGGACGCAGATAAACGCTGAAAACGCGGATTCTTAAATCCTTTTCCGCGTACATCTGCGCTCGTCAGCGTCCCAAATTAAATGTAGGGAGAATTATGTCAACCTTACTTCTTTCGTTCTTCCAATCCCTTCACCATCAATTCCTTCGCAACGTTCGGGTCTGCTTTGCCCTTCGTTGCTCTTGCAACCTGACCCATGAACCATTGGAAGAGAGTCTCTTTGCCTGCGTTGTACTCATCCACTTCTTTAGGGTTGTCATTGAGTATCTTCGTCACGATCTCTTGAATGGCGCTTACATCCGTCATCTGTAAGAGATTTTTTTCTTTGACGATCTGCGCCGGGTCGCCGCCGTTCTTGAAGAGTTCGGTCAGTACGGTTTTGCCTGCGCTCGCGCCGATGGTCTTGTCCGTCACCATGTCGATCAATTTGGCGAGCGTTTCGGGGGCGAGGATCACATCGTCGATGCTCAAGCCTGAGTCGTTCAGGTAGCGCATGAACTCGCCCGCGATCCACGAGTGGATTGTTTTTGCAGGGCTTTTCGAATTCGCAACGACGCTCTCGAAGTAGTTAGCGAGAGTCCGCTCGGAGGTGAGGAAACGCGCTTCGGACAGAGTCAAGCCAAAGTCCGCGATGAAGCGGGCGGTCTTTGCTTCCGGCAGTTCGGGCAGTTGACTTCGAATCGATTCAATCCATGAATCAGAAAGTTGAAGCGGAGGGAGGTCCGGCTCGGGGAAGTAGCGATAGTCGTGCGCCTCTTCCTTTGACCGTTGGCTGGTCGTCACACCCCGAACATCGTCCCAGCCGAGAGTTTCTTGAACGACCGTGCCGCCTTCTTCATACAGTTTGATCTGGCGTTCGATCTCATATTGCGAAGCGCGGACGAGTGCGCGGAAACTGTTCAGGTTTTTGATCTCGGTGCGCGTGCGGAACTCATCGCTGCC
>Ga0075012_10001860_pt1 | contig 21033 bp, 22 predicted proteins | sample All_14_2_FD_71474 | JGI IMG/M metagenome (GOLD analysis project Ga0075012, IMG submission 71474) | Freshwater microbial communities in response to fracking from Pennsylvania, USA - Allegheny Zone_MetaG_DW_15 | ecosystem: Environmental > Aquatic > Deep subsurface > Groundwater > Drilled... | reverse complement strand
CATCGCCTCGAGCGCCGTCAGGGCGATGATGATGCCCATCACGTGGGCGAGGTAGAGACCGTACGACGCGTCACCGAGAGTCACGATCCATTGCGGGGGAGTCCAGCGGCGCGCTAGCTCGATCGCGCACACCACAGCCGGGCCGAGAATCAGGTAGTCGGCGACAAGCGACCACGCGCTCAACTGCGTCACGGCGAACAGGGTCACCACCCCAATGGCCAGCGCGCCCGCCGACGTGCGTGCGAGTGCGTCTCGCGCAAGCAGCCCAGCGAGAGCGCCGCAGATGAACAGCAGCGTGGGCGGCGAGAGCATGATCCAGGCGCCAGGAGCGGCGATGATGCTCTCTTCCGGCGGAGTGATCCCCAGCACGGAGGAGACGATAACGACGCCGGCCCAGCTGCCGAGAAGAACAGTGAGACCTCGCGCGCGGAGACCGACAAGCACTGCTACGCCGAACACCGCGTAGAACACCACTTCGTACACGAGCGTCCAGTACGGAATCGTGTAGCTCTGATTGAGCGTCGTGCTCGGAATGAGCAGCACGGAGACGGGATCAATCGTCCATGCGCGCCCTGCTAGTGGCATCACAATGGCGCTGACAGCGATGGCCAGCCAGTAGGTCGGATAGATTCTCACGGCCCGTCGTCCGAGGAATCGCCGCCCCTCCGGTACGCACAGCGCCATCACGTACCCCGAGATCACGAAGAAGACGTTGACGCCGAGCGAGCCGAAAGGAACAGGCAGGAAGGGAAGGAAGTCGGCGCCAGTGTGCAGGCAGGCGTAGACGATCACGTGTTGCACCACGACCAAGAGGGCGGCCAGGGCGCGCAGACCTTGGATGCCGCCGATCATGACGGCCTCCTCAGGTCATCGCGTTAGACGGGATTCCGTCGCGATCATGTAGTACCGGCTGTGGGGCTCGAACCCACAAAAACGGCCCGAGATGTCCGCAAACGGTGCCGAGATCCGCGAGATTCCGCAGATCTGGATTCACTCAGATGCACGCGGACGGGCCTCGACGGGCGCTTGTGAACCATCATGGTTCAGCAGATTCAGGTCCCGCTCGGCGAGCTCGAGGCCCGGTCGCGCTCAGGCTACACCCCACATCCGGCCCCGCTCCGGCCGCCGAGCGATGCCGCGCATAGACGCTGGTATGACCCCAAGTAGCGCAGCCGCGATCATCACCGACACCCCGCCCGTCATGGGCGCAACCCTCGACGACCTCAACACCCCCGACCAGGCGATGGCCTACCTGAAGGTGTCGCGCGACACCCTCAACCGGCTCTGCCGCCTCGGCCGGCTCGGCTACGTCGTCGTCGGCAAAGAGCGCCGTTACACCCGCGAGCACCTCACCGACTTCGTCCGCCGCCAGACCCGTACCGCCCACGCAGCCAGTGGCCCCGCCGCCGGCAACGTGACCCGCATCGGCCGACCGCGGACGACTCGGACCTTCTAGACCAACCGGACCTTCCTGGTCGAGACCGAGGACGGCCTCAGAGCTTTCGGTGCCCGCGCCCTCCGCGCCGTGCCGAGACGACGGCCGCCCTTGTCCCATCTAAGCGCTCACGGCACGACACGCCACTCGTGCATTCGAACATTCTTTCGATTCGTGAGATCATTGACCGGGCGTCGGTCCCGCCCGGTGAGGGGATAGAGCAGTGGGTATCAAGATCAGGATGAGCCCTGGTGCGGAGCGCGCCCTGGCTGAGGTGGTGCAGAAGAGCCCGCAGTGGGCGCAGCTGCAGCAGGACGCCAACGGGAAGGCGCAAGCCGCGCTCCGGGAAGTCAACGGTCGCATGGCCGGCCAGCCCGTGGAGGACGTGCTCGCCGAGCTCATCGTCCAGATCAAGGATTCGGGGTTCGAGCCAAACTGCGAAGCGCTCCGACCGTACGCGGTCGCGATCGCAGAGGGAACCCTGAAATGACCGACCGCGAGACGATCGAGGTCACCCTCCCAGCAGGCGTGAGCAAGGCCGAGGAAGAGCGGCTCGTCCAGACCGCCATCCATCGCAAGATCGATGACGACATCGACGACATGCTGGCTGGCTTCGGAGACGCATTCGAGTAGGTGCCCTCCGCGGCGCCGGTGTCGGCCCGGGAACGGTCCGGGCCGGCGGAGGCTGCGACCCGTTCACGTGAGCTCTCCGGCCTTCGCCATACTGACCGCATGCCCACACGCGACACCAAGCTGACCAAGTCCATCGGCGAGCATCACGTCTGCGCCGAGCTCGCCCGCCACGGCTGGGCGGCCGCGCTGACGCGGGACGGCCTGGCCCGCACCGACATCCTCGCCGTACGCGCCGACGATGACACCCGGCGCACGCTGGTGGAGGTGCAGGTGAAGACGACCGTGGCGAAGCCCGGCAAGGCGAACTGGCCGCTGGGGGAGAACTCGCAGAAGCCCGCCGTCGGCCCGCGCGAATGGTTCGTGCTCGTCGCGGCGCCGACCGACCTGGCGCTACCGGTCCGCAGCTTCGTCGTCCCGCGCGACCACATCGCCGCCGCCGCATGGATCGGCCACATGAGCTGGCTGACCGACCCGGACGCCAAGAGGGCCAGGAACACCCCCGTCGCGCAATCCCGCGTCAGCCTCGACGTATTCGCCGACTACGAAGGCCGCTGGGACCTGCTCGACACCGACACCACCGACGACGTACCCGTGCTGCTGCCGACCTGGATGAGGGACAACATCGACCGCGACGGCGTCGGACTGCCCGAGGGACATCCGTGGCAGACGAAGCTGCCGTCGTGGTGAGGCCCGCCGGGCTGCCGGAGGGATGGACCGTCACCGTAACGGAGCGGTCCGCGAACGTCTGGGAGGTCTCCGCGGTCGATAGCGCCGGCCGCACATCATCCGCTGCGGGGTCCGACCTCGAAGGTGCGGCAGCCGAGGCGGTCGCTGGCGCCGTAGCCATCCAGCGCCAGCTCGACGGGCGACAGTAGGCAGCGCATCGACGCACCCGCGGCGCCGGCGCGGAGCTGTGAGGGCGACCTGACCCGGACCTTGCGTCAACTGTCGCCACGCGCCCGTGGAGCCAGCGGGATCTGCCGCGCATAGAGCTTGTGCATAGATGGATCGTGACCACCTAGCATTGCATCAATGGAACAGGCCCCGTTAGTATTCCAGATATGGACACGCCGCTGGACGCGCTTCGGCGCATCTCCGCGATCTCGGACGCCGAGCTCTCGCGGCGATCTGGCACGTCCAGATCCACCATCCACAGGATCGACGCCGGCGCCGTCCACCCGACACTGCGCACCCTGCGTGAACTCGCCATAGCCGCTGGGCTCGACCTCGAAGTCGCGTACCGTCCGCTGTCCGACCCGGCAGCGGGACGTGCTGCGCGATTCCTGCTCGACAGCGCGTTCGATCGAGTGCCCAAGACTGCAGACGACGTCGAATGGCTCCAGCGGCTCAGCCGGGTGGCCGACTCTGACGACCCCATCTCGATCGTCACGGAAGCAGGCCGAGCGACCAACCTCTATCACCGCGAGGACGCCGTCCTGCTGACCCACTCCGTCCCGGCACTCCGCCTGGCTTCCGCTGGAGACGCCACTGGCGGCGGGTGGATCATCTCGGGCCGCGCAGCTCTGGCGGCCATCAACGACACCGGCACCACCACCGGCATCGGCCCAGACGTGCTCTACGTCACCGACCCGCAGCGCGCGTGGCGACTGCTGGAGGCGCCGCCGCGCACGGAACACATCGCAAGGGTGGGGCTCATCATCGCCCCGCTACGCGACGAGCACATCGTCGACTCATGGGAACAAGACCGCGCACGCTTCGTCGCCCCTATCCAGATCCTCCTCGACAGCATGGGGCTCGGCGGCGGTCTCGCCGAGACCGCTCGACGGGTCGCGGAAAGCTGGTGACTGATGGCTGAGTCGAAGTGGGCCCGCGGGTCCAACCAGTACGTGAAGCGGCCGCGCACGGCGACCTTCCGACCCGAGGCCAGCTTCAGCCTGCCCGTCGGTGCGGACCGGCTTGAAGCTACCGGCATCCACTGGGACAGCGGCGCGCTCCAACTCGACCTGCTCACCCGACACAGCCCTGACCGTGCGCTGGCACGCCTGCGCAACGCCCTCCCGAGCTTCGTGTGGGATGCCGCCGCGCTCGAAGGCAACACCTACACCCTCCCTGAGGTGCAGACGCTGCTGGAAGGCACGACCGTAGGTGGGCGCCCCGTCGAGGACGAACGTCAGGTGCTCGCTCTCCGCGACGCCTTCGCGCTGCTCGACGCTCTTGTGCGTGACGGACGGTACAAGCTCGACAAGCGCACCTCCGACCGGCTCCACGCAGTCGTTGCCGAGCACGAAGCGATCGAGTCGGGTCACTTCCGCGGCGAAGGTGACGCTCGCGGCGGGGGACTGGTGTCGCTCGGCGGCCTCGGCTCCTACCGCGCCTCCGAGCCGGGCGCCAACGGCGGAACGCTGCTCGACGAGCACCGCCGGCTCATGGACTACCTCGACACCTTGGACGACCCGCGCGAGCAGGCACTCGCCTACTTCTGCGCCGCCGCCCGCCGCCAGTTCTACTTCGACGGCAACAAGCGCACCGCCCGGCTCATGATGAACGGCCACCTCATGGCCCACGGCTACGACGCGATCTCCGTCAGCGCAGTCCGTCGCATCGAGTTCAACGAGCACCTCATCACCCTGTTCGACACCGGCGACGCCACAGCCCTCATGCAGTTCACCATCGACTGCCGCATGAATGACGCCGAGTAGCCCTCTACGCCCCTGTGCGCGGTCGAGCCGCCACGACGCGCAACCGGCCGCGGAAGCGGAGAACGGCGCTGAGCGCCGCGCACGGCGGGGATCGCGGCAGGTTCCGGCGGGGGGAGTGAGGTCGAGGCGATAGCCGAACCTGTCGTCGTGCGGCATCATCATCGAGATGTACTCATTCTCGCGGCCGCCGATCGAGCCGCCGTTGATCCTTGATGCGGGCGGACAGGTCATCGACTTCGGAAACCGGTGGGACGGGTCACCCCCGGAGGACACCTACTCCGTCGACACTCACCCCGAGAGATTCGCGCCCCTGCACGCCATCGCCGACGCCCTTATCGACTACCTCTCCCGTGCCTATGACGTCGAAGTGACCGACGGGCTCGAGATAGCGTCCGATCTCGTCCATCCGCATCCGGCCGTGGTGAGAGCCGTCAGAGTTCGACCGCTCGATGAAGCTTGCGCAGCGCTGACATTCGCCTTCACTGACTATCCGGGTCTGATCGTGCATGCAGGAGCGCTGCACGACTTTCCCTACCCGAGCTGCGGATGCGACGCCTGCGATTCCACCTGGGACGCCGAGGCCAGCGAGCTCGAGCGGCAGGTGGCGGCGGTAGTCACCGGGGGATACCGCGAAGCGATCACCGCTGGCTTGCGCCCGCGGGCCGAAGTCGCGCTCACCTACCCCGACGGCTTCTCATCCGGGAGATCACCCGCCCCGGACCTGCCCCGCGATCGCCTACGGGCCGCTAGAGCCGCGCTTCGCAAACGCTCTAAGGGCTGGGCGCCCTGGCCTGAGCGCTGACGGCACAGCCGGGAACCATCACACCAAACGTCGCATCGTCGAGGTAAGTTCGCGACATGCCGCGCTCCCACGTTGTCGCGATCTCCCTCGCGGTCACCACGCTAGCCGCGTGGTTCGGAGTGCATGCCCTCATGCAGCCCTCGGCCGATGTCGGTTATGTGGGCCCAACGCCTAGCGCGGCGGTCGCCGTTCTCCTCGGGTTCGCTGTCCTGTTTGCAGCGTTCATCGCGGTAGTGTCGATCACCCATATTGCCGACGTCGTCAGGCCCGGGATCGCGAAGACGCTCGCCGTCATCGGCTCGATCACCCTCGGCCTCATTGGCGGCCTCTTCGCCACGCCAGTCGCCGGCGTCGCCGCGGGCGGATACCTCGTCTGGCGAGTGGCGTCCTGGGCGCACGAACGTCGCACACTCAACCGGCTCGCATCCGAAGCACAATCTGCCGAAGAGCTCGCATGACCGTCCCCGACCTCAACGCCCTTCACATCCAACGCACTGTCGAGGCGAAGATCGACGGTGTTCTCGCCGACGTCCGCCGCCGCCTCGCCGGACACCCGCTCGAGACCGTCCGCGCCGATCTCACACCGCGGCTTGCCGCCGCCGGAGTGACGCTGTCGGAGGAGGCGGTCACGCCGCTCGCAGTCGGGATCGCGGCGCTGCCGCGCGGGTGAACTGGCATGACGGAAGAGCTGGTTCTCGATCAGTCCGTTGTGGCACTGGCTGGCGACTGGCACGGCGACGTGAGGTGGACTGCCCGCGCCCTTTCCGCCATTCGTAAGAGTCACCCCGGCGTACGAACTGTGCTTCACCTCGGTGACTTCGGACTCTGGCCGCGTGACTCCTATCTGCGCACCGTCGACTACTGGGCTCGCCGGGCTGGCCTCCACCTCCTCGTGACCCCCGGCAATCACGACGACTGGGATCAACTGCAGGAGTGGTTCGGACGCAGTCATGTCTTTCGGGCCAGCGAGCGCGTGACCTTCCTCCCGCGCGGCTACCGGTTCCAAATCGGAGATCGCGTCTTCATGAGTTTCGGCGGGGCTGCCAGTCCCGATCGAGCCCAACGGTTGCGGCAGCGCTCTAGGACCCCTATCTGGTGGAACGAGGAAGTCGCGAGTGAGGCGGAGGTGCGACTCGCGACCGACGGTGGACCAGTCGACGTGCTCCTCACCCACGAGGTTCCCCTCAGTTCGCTCCCTAGGGTGTCCGAAGAGCTTGAGCGATTCGCGAACCTCCTCGACCCGGATGACGTCGAGTATGTTCGCAACTCGCGCATGCAGATCGAGGCGATAAGGCGTGCGACTCGGCCCCGTCTGCACGCTCACGGCCACGCGCACCTCTCCGACGCTGGCGTGGTGACCGCCGACGATCTGAGCTTCCCGACCGTCGCTCTGTCGAACGAGTGGACCCGCGGAAATGTCGCTCTCCTCGACCTGGCGAACATGCACAGCCGGTTCCTCACGGGGGAGGAACTTCGCCTTCCACGTCGGCAGTAGCGCATCGGCACTTGTGACACAGCCCCAGCGTTGCCAGCTCTCCGCCTGCCTTGACCGAGCGCGGCCCACGCGCCTGTGACGTGCAGCGCTCGGCTCGGCGCCTGACTTTGCTCGCGAGTTGCCAGGACCAGGGATGACGTTGCATTGGATCCTTGGTCGAAGCCCGAGCGAGGCGCGAGCGACGAGAGCGATGCCCACATACGTGAGGCGGCGGGCTGCGCTCCTGATGAGGGTTGCCATAGCGATTTCTCTCGTCACGTAACGGTAGATGCGGCAGAACTGCCTACACGGGCTATGTGTGCGGCGACGTGGCTCCGAGTCCTGTGCTAGCGCGCCGCACTTCCACGGTGCGGGCGCGGATCGAACGAGGGAGTGGGAAGCTGGCTGGCCGTACCTCACCGCCCGAGCCGATCCGGCGCGGCTGGCGCGCTGACGGGAATGGAACCGGTCAGCGTTCGACGAACGGCCGGCAAGCCTGGACCCGATCGCGTCACGTGAACTGTGTGCACCAGTCAAGGCGCAACTGGGCCTCTGGGAGGTCAGCCCAGTCTCCGCGCGGGCACCTCGCCCGCCGCCGGAGGCCCAGCCAAGCGAATCCGTCAGCACGTCGAGGTCACAGCGGTACTTCCGCCTGAACACTGGGATGCAAGCCCCGTCGGGCGCTTCGGTCACGGCCAGTCACAGCGAAACGAGGGGTCTGCTGTGACGGCAACTTCCGCCTAGATACTGGGCAAGAGCCCTATCTATCTACCTATGTCACAGTGTCACACTTGAAATACATATACATACGAGACACAGGGGTATATATCTGTCTCCGCGGAGGAACATATATACAACCCTCTTCCTCCCCTATAGGCACACTCTACGGATTGTGATCCGTGACAGACCCCTTGAAGGGGCCTGCATCCCAGTATCTAGGCGGAAGTTGCTGTCACAGGGGCCCGAGCTCCACCGTGACGGATCTGGCTCCGATCTGTGCCAAAGGGCTCTCCGCGGGGTGTTTGAGACACCGTCGCTGCAGTTTCGGGCCCCCGAGGTGTCCCCGAGCACTCGTCCGGGAGGCCCGGATCGGCTCCTAGCGCGCTGCCCGCGTGGGGGAAAGCTGACATAAAGCAGGCGATAATCGACTCGTCCGATGAAGTTGGCCTCGGGGGAGCGGTCGCGATCGCGCTCCCGACCGGCCCTCCGCGCACAGGACGCTCCCAGATTGACCGGATCTGACGACCCTCGCCGCTGAGACTCCGGCTGTCGCGGAGGTGCTCGCACTGAGGCTCGGCATGACCGACCTCCCCACTCAGCACGACGCCGTGAGCGCCCCTTCGACGACCCCGGACGCAGCCCCCGCGAACGCAGCCCCCGCGCCCGCCAAGGCGAAGAAGCGCGCCGCTTCGATCTCACCGTGGAAGGCCGCCGACTACTCCGGCCTAGCCACCGTTCCGGCGCCGAGAAGCTCGCCAGCTCCGCCGTCGCGCCGCTCGTCGCCGCCGCTCGCGGCTACACGTCGGTCACCCCGAGTCCGCCGAGGACTACGCCAACAGCCGCAACCTCGGCGACCGCCGCTCGAACGGCCGTCAGTTCCGCAACCTCTTCGGCGACGCCGGCGACATGCTCACTCTCCCGTGAGCGTCGTTCGACGGCATCCCCGCTACCAAGGAGCAGATGAGTGCCCGGCCCCCCGTCGTCTCTGATTTCGACCTGCACCCGGCGGTAGCCGCGAGCCGAGGCGGGGGTCGGCGGGCGAGGTCCATTAGAAGAGCTCGCGGCCCTTCGGGCCGCTCGCCGCCTGCGGCGCGCGCTCGTCGTGTGATCTGCATGATCTCGTCACGGTGTCCGGCCGCGCCCTGCGGTTGCGGCCGCGTCGTCGACGCGCGGGCGGGACGGCGAGCGGAGCGTGGTCGTCCCGCCGCTGCGCGGCGGCGTGCGCGAGGCGCGCTCTGCATGTCCTCGTTGTGTCGTCTGCCCGTCTCCGCCTGCGGCGTCGACGGCGTCCCCTCCGTGTGGTCTGTCCGTCTCCATCGTGTCGTCGCGGTGCCCGCCGCTTCGCGGCGGCGTGGCCGGTGCGATGTCTCGAGGTGTCCGCTGTGCTCGCTACCCGCGCTGCGCGCGGCGTGTCCGTCGTGATGTCTCTCTGTCTCCGAGATGGTGTCCCGCCACCTGCGGTGGCGGCGCGCACGAATCGAATCCGCACCGCAGTCGAGGCGCATCCGACACGTGGTCCACACGCTGCGTCCCCGCCGATGACGGTGCCGCCCGAGCCGAAGCCGCCACGAAGGTCGTCACGTCTTCGACTCGGATCTGGGGTGGCGTCTGCAGGCGAAGCTCGGTCATCGACAACACCCGTCCGCAGCCCGCGGGAACGCATCGCAGACGGGGCGGATGCGTGACGTTCGCGGCGCGACGCAGACGGGTTGCTCGCGGTGCGACGCGTGACGGCTGAGGTGACGTCGTCGAGAACTGAGTCGGATGTCGAATGCGAAGCAATCGGCAGCCGCCGGAGGACGCGCGCGGCGGGCGACAACGTCGCACGCCGGCAGCCGGACCATACGCCACAAAGCGTCCCGGCTGCGCGACGCCCACAGCTTGCGGGCGGAGCCCCTGAACGGCTGCGCCGCAGACGTGAAGGGCTGAACGCGAAGCGTTCAGGAGAACGCAGGCACAACCAAGCCCCGACGGGGTGAGGGATATGAGCAGTGCGCTCGAAGCCCTGCTGCGAATCGGTGTTGGGCGTTATTGGGACTGGATTCGTTCCAAGGATTTCCGATATCCGGCCTTTTTCGCCGCCCGGGGACCTCGCTTCCCCGCGGCGGCCCAGTCACCCAGTGAAGGGGCGCGTCTGTCGCCGAGATCCTCCCCAATACGTCGCTCACGCGGCGGACTGCAGCGTCTGCGCGACCTCGTCGTAGGGTGGGCTCGTGCGCCGACAATGCAGCGATGGAGAACTGGTTCAGCCTGTTGCAGAAGAACGTCTTGAACCAGCGCTCGTGGGCCACCCGCGAAGACCTTCGCCTCGCGATCGTCTACTGGATCGAAGCCCGCTACCACCGACGCCGCCGTCAACGACGACTCGGGAGGTTGACGCCCATCGAGTTCGAGACCATCATGAAAGACCCCGCCTGTCTGGCGGCATAAGGAAACGAGTCAACCAAAGGCTCAGCATTCCCGGTAACAAACGGGGTAGACCCAGTCTGCGCACCACACCCACACTGCGAACCGATGCAGTGGTCTGTTGGTGGGAAATTCCCCCTCCAGAAGTTCAGTCCCCAGCCCTGCGCGTCGAGGAATTCGTTGCCCCATGGAACCGGGCTGCTCGAGCCTGCCGCGGGAGGCGTACTGCCATTCCGCCTCAGCGGGGGGCCGGAGGCCAGCGGACGACTATCGGAACTGTGCCTCACTGGTCGAGATGCGTGCGCCGGCCATAACCGCGGCGGCGCCGTGGAACATGCCGTCAGACGGTGACTCCGAGGAGCGTGGTCAGACTGACGGCACGGCAAGCTGAGCCAGACGATTGCCCACAATCGCAAGGCTAGCGCCTGGCCGATCCTTCTCCACGGTGATCTAAACCACGACCGCGGGGTGACTCGTTGCTCCGCCCTTCGTCGGCCCTTCGGAGTCACCGCTCAGCGCCCACCATCGACCCCGCCGAGTACGCCACGCTGCATGATGAGTTCCACTCGTTGATCCGCCGCGCCGCCGGGCGCCGGCGGGCGTTCGAGATCGCCGAGACCCTGCGGCGGCAGCTCGAGCCGTACGTCCGGCTGATCGTCAGCCTAGACGAGTCCAGCCGGCAGCGCGCCGAGCAGCACTCCGCGTTGGTGGACGCGATCCTGGACGGGAAGGCGGAGAGCGCAGCCAAGATCGCTCGCGAGCATCCGCAGTCGACCGTCAACGCGGCCCAGCGGATCCACGCACGATATGGGTTTCAGCAGCCGACGACCGGAACCCTGGCGCACTGATCCACCTGCGCTTCGCGTGTTCTCGAGCAGCCGCGCCGAACGGCCGCCGCGAGGTCCGGACATGATGAGGCGCTCAATCGGCGGCCTGCCGGCCCCGGACCACCAGCGGCAGAGCGCCGGCCAAGACCGCCGCGGTGCCGAGGAACATGCCGATCGATCCGGTGAACCCGAGTAGCGCCGACAGGGTGAGCGGCACCACCAGCTGAGCCAGACGATTGCCCACCATACGCAAGCCGAGCGCCTGACCCGCCCGCTGCGGCGCGACCAGCGACACCACCCATGCCATCGTGACCGGTTGCGGGATGCCGAGGCCCACTCCGAGCGCCACCATCGCCACGATCGCTCCGGCGAGCCCGGACAGCGGCATGGCCACCATCGCGAGTGCCGCCACGACCAGACAGCAGATGAGCAGCCGTTCCCTGCCCAGCCGCTCGACGAGGCGCGACATGCCGAAACGACTCACGATCGCGACGGCTGCTCGCAGCGCCAGCAGCAATCCCAGCACGTTGGCATCGACACCGCGCTCGGTGGCCCAGAGCGGGGCGAACGCGAAGAGCATGTCGAGCGAGACGACGACGACCCCGCTGACGAGCAGCGCACGCCACATCCCGGGGGCGCGAAGCAGTTCCGACCGTGCACCCGGTCCCGCGGAGCCAGAGGCCCGTTCCGGGGGCCGGCTCAACCCGAGCCCGCGTCGGCGCTCGGCCCTTCGGACACCGACGTGCAGCGGGAGCGCGGCGAGAGTGAATGCCAGGCACGCGATCAGCCCGCCCGTCGCATCGGGGCGGATGGCGGTCGCCGCCCCGACACCTGAGGCCATCACCGTGATCACCGGCGGCGCGATGAGCTGTCCGAGCGACGCCGCCGCCGAGAGGGTGCCGAAGGCGGCGTCAGCTCTGCCTTGAGCGACGGCGGAGACGAAGGTCTGGTGCCCGATCATCACCAGCAGATACCCGAGCCCGCACACCGTGGCGGCCACGAACAGCACCGGAAGTCCCGGGAGCACCAGCAGCAGGACCAGCCCGACCGCCGCGGTGAGCATCCCCGTTGCGGCGACGCGCGCACCGCCGAAGCGGTCGGCCATCCGCCCGGCCGGGAGAGCCAGAGGGAGGGCAGGAGCGGCCATGCAGGCAACCGCCAGCCCGATCAGGGTCGCGTCGGCTCCCAGTTCGAGCGCGCGGTAGCCGACCATGATCCGCACCCCGACCCAGGCGCCCTGAGTGAGCACGGCTTGCGCGCCGAGCGCGAGGCGCCAAGGAGGCGGTTTCACTCCAGGCGCCTGAGCACGTCCTCTGTGAAGGAATCCGTGCTGGCCTGGCCGCCGAGGTCGCGCGTCCGCACTCCGTCGCGGAGGGCAGACTCGAAGGCGGAGACGAGGCTGGCCGCCGCCTCCGGCGAGCCGAGATGCTCGAGCATCATCGCCGCCGCCCACATCGTGCCGACCGGATTAGCGATGCCTTGCCCGGCGATGTCGGGGGCGGAGCCGTGCACCGGCTCGAACATGGACGGATACCGGCGAGGCGGGTTGAGGTTCGCGCTGGGTGCGACCCCGATGGATCCGGCGATGGCGGCGGCAAGGTCGGAGAGGATGTCGCCGAAGAGATTGGACGCCACGATCACATCGAGGCTCTCCGGTCGGAGTGCGACACGTGCCGCGAGCGCGTCGATCAGGACATGCTCGACCGACACCCCGTCGACGCCGCCGATGGCCTCGGACACGACCTCGTCCCAGAACGGCATCGTATGGATGATGCCATTGGACTTGGTCGCCGACACGAGCCGCCCGCTTCGCTGAGCCGACAGGTTCGCCGCGTACTCGGCGACCCTCGTCACTCCGCCACGGGTGAAGACCGCCTCCTGCACCGCCATCTCTTCCGGACGCCCCCGGTAGAGTCGCCCGCCGACCTCCGAGTACTCCCCCTCGACGTTCTCACGGACGACGACGATGTCGATCGGGGGCTTGCGAGCGAGCGGTGCCTGCACGCCCGGCAGCATCCGCACGGGCCGGAGGTTCACGTACTGATGGAACGACCGCCGGATGGGGATCAGCAGCCCCCAGAGCGTGATGTCGTCCGGGACGTCGAGGGTGCCGACTGCGCCGAGGAAGATCGCGTCGCCGTCGGCGAGCTGCTCGATCCCATCGACCGGCATCATCCGGCCGTGCCGCTGGTAGTAGTCCGATCCCCAGTCGCGGTGCCGCCAGGAGATGGTGACGCCATGGTGCCGGGTGGCGGCCTCGACACAGCGGATGGCCGCGGGGATCACCTCCTGGCCGATTCCGTCTCCGGCGATGACATCGACGACGTGGGATTTCGCGTTCACACTGGTTCCTTCCTTGGGAACTCGGGAGCGTGCTGACCGTGATCCACGGCCAGCACGCTCCCGAGTGCTCAGTTCAACGAATCGAAGTCGATCGCCTGCACCGTCTCGGCCATCTCATCCCAGGTCGTCGAGTACTCCTCGCCGGTCTGGAACTGAGTCGGGATGCCGAGGTTCGCGAGGTCGTCTTGGAACGACTGCTTCTCGGTGATCGTGGCGAGCGTCTCCTCGAGCACCTGCCGCACGTCCTCGGGCACATCCGCAGGCATCATGAGCGCGTACTTCGTCTCCGCCACCACATCGATGCCCTGTTCCCTGGCCGTCGGCACGTCCGGAAGCGCGTCGCTACGCTCGGGCGACCAGATCGCAAGCGCCCGCAGCTGCCCCGACTCGATCGACGGGAGCACACCCCCGAGGGCCCCGTTCTGGAAGTCGACCTGTCCACCGAGCACGGCGGTGACCTTCTCGGCGGACCCGTCGACGATGACCTGGGTGATCTTGCTGCCCAGGGCATCGGCGAATTGCGCGTTGATGATCGCGTCTCCGCCGTTCGGCGAATCGGCCGCGGCGGTGAGCCCGTCGGCGCCCGCTGACTCCACCAGGTCATCGAGCGACTGATGCGGGGAGTCCGCCGCGACGGTGAGGACCTGCGGGCCGACCGCGAACGCGCCGGCGAACGCGAAGTCCTCCTTCGTGTAGCCAGCGTCGACCTCTGGGTAGAGGTACGCCAGGTGGCTGGGGATCGTGGAATGGCCGAGCGTGCATCCGTCGGCCGGCGCGCTGAGCATCTGGTTGATCATGATCGATCCGCCGCCGCCGGGGGCGTTGATGACCCGGACGTCCTTCCCGAGCTCGGTACTGAGCTCGTCGGCCAGGACACGGAACGCGAGGTCCGTGGCCCCGCCCGCCGAGAATCCGACGAGCAGTTCGATGCTGGGGCAGTCTGCGGGATAGCCTGCCGCGTCGGGGCCCTCGGTCTCGCCGCCCCCGTCTGCACCGCCGCCTCCGGCGGCGCAGCCGGCGAGCAGCGAGACCAGCGCGATCGCTGCCGCGTACAATGCGTTCTTCTTCTTCATTTCTCTCCCTTGAGGTGGATCGGTCTATTCGGTGTCGGCCTTGGATGATGCCTGCTCGGTCGGGATACCACCCCCCTGGTCGCCGCCACTGCGGCGGACACGGCGACGGACGGCGGTGACCGCCTTCACCGCGAAGATGACCCCGATCAGGACGAAAGCGGACAAGGCGATGGGGTTCGCCAGCAGGGTCGCCCCCAGGTCGGCGTTCAGCGAGAGCGCCCGGCGGAGGTTCGATTCGAGCATCGGTCCGAGCACGAGCGTCAAGGCGAGCGGCGCCAGCGGGATCTCGAACTTGTGGAATACGAAGCCGACCAAGCCGGCGACCCACATGATCCCCACGTCGAAGACGCTGTTGTTGATCGCGAACGCCCCGATCGTCATGACGCCGAGGACGACGGGATAGAGGATCCCGGTCGGCACCCTCAGCACCGACACCCACAGCCGGACCAGGGGAAGCGCCATCACGAGCAGGATCACGTTCGACAGCACCAGGCTGGCGATGAGGCCCCACGCGATCTCCGGGTTCTGCGTGAACAGCAGCGGGCCGGGCTGCAGACCGTTGATCAACAGGGCGCCGAGCAGGATCGCCATCGTGCTGGAGGACGGGATGCCGAGCGTCAGCAGCGGGATGAAGTTGGAGATGCCGAGGGCGTTGTTCGCGGTCTCCGGACCGGCGACCCCCTGGATGGCGCCGCGGCCAAAGCGCTCCGGGGTCTTGGATACGCGCTTCTCCACGGCGTACGAGGTGAAGGCGCTGGCCGCCGCCGGAGACCCCGGCACCAGACCGAAGAAGAATCCGATGACCGTCCCGCGCCCCATCGAGCCGACGCTGTCGCGGAGGTCTCTGCGGGACAGCCGCAGCGATCCGATGTTCGACGAGAAGTCGACGGGCTGCTTGGCGGTCAGATTCCGCAGGATCTCGGCGAGCCCGAAGATGCCCATGATGACCGCGACGTAGCTGATGCCGCCGGTGAGCTCCACGCTGCCGAAGGTGAATCGCGGCGTGCCCGTGAAGTGGTCCAGGCCCACGGTGCCGATGAGCAGTCCCAGCACAGCCGAGATGAGCCCCTTGATCAGCGACCGCCCGGCGAGCCCGATCACCAGCATGAGTGCCAGGAAGGAGAGCCCGAAGATGTCGATGTAGGTCAGGTTCACCGCGAGCTCGGCGAGCTGACTGGCGAACACCATGCCGACCACTGCGAGCATGCCGCCGACGAAGGAGCCGACTGCCGCGATGGAGAGAGCCTTGCCGGCCTGCCCGTTCCTGGTCATCTGATAGCCGTCGATTCCCGTTGCGACCGACGAGACCTCGCCCGGGATGTTGAGCAGCACGGAGGTGATGGTGCCGCCGTACATGGAGCCGTAGTAGATCGCGGCGATCATCACGATCGAGGCGGTCGGCTCGAGCACGAAGGCCAGCGGCAGCAGCAGCGCGGTCGCGGCGGGCGGGCCGAAGCCCGGCAGCACACCCGTCAGCATGCCGAGGGCGCAGCCCAGCACCGCGAACAGGATGATGGTGGGCGTCAGGATGTGCTGGAAGCCCAGCAGCAGGTCGTTGATCAGATCCATGGTCACAGCCCCAGCAGGGTGAGGTAGTCGGTCGGTTCAGGAAGGTAGATGCCGACCACACGCGCCCCGATCCCGACCAGGACGGTCCCGACGAAGGTGAGCGGCACGGTCCAGACCCGCGAGGTCCGCCCCACGATGAGCAGCAGCCCGCTGACGTAGACGGTCATCGTCAGGGTGAAGCCGATCGCCGTGAGCAGAAGGATCGGCACCAGCGCCCACAGCACGGCGAAGGCGAGGATTTTCGCCTGACGGGCATTGACCGATCGGTCGGTGAGCTCCTCCGGTGTCGTGGAGCCCTCCTGGTCACCTGGCTCGGGGAACGTCGCGTCCTTCAGGAGGCCGAGACTGTCGCCTGATGCCGGCATCCGGGCACCCTGGACGGCCCACAGGCTCGAAAGCACCAGCAGGATGCCGGCGACGAGAGCCGGGAAGAATCCGGGGCCGGGCTGCACGCCGCGAGAGAGCTCCAGCCGCAGCGACTCGGCGAGGACGCCCGCGGCGATGAGCGCCAGGATGCATGCCGTCAGCCGTTCGGCCCCGTGCTGGCTGAGAAGACGTCGACCTCGGATCATGGTCGTTGCTGCACCGCGTCGCCCAGGCGGGCATCGATGTCGTCCGCGGCCGCCGTCGCGCGCTGGGCGGCCTCCCGCGCCAGCTGAGCACTCAACCCGGTGTACCTGACCGGGTCGAGTAGTTCCCGCACGTCGTCGCCGAGCCGGCCCGCCACCTCTGGGTCCTCAGCGAGCAGCGTGGCGAACGAGCCCTTGCCCTTGCCTGCCTGCTGCGCCGCCTCGTACACCACGTCGTGCGCCGCCTGCCGACCGATGGTCTCACCCAGCGAGAGCATCACCGCCTCGCTCATGATCAGGCCGTTCGAGAGATCGAGGTTGCTGCGCATCCGCTGCGGGAAGACCTTCAAGCCGGCCAGCACGACGACCAGCCTCGAGAGCACCTCTCCCGTGGCGACGCACGCGGTCTCCACCGCCTCCTGCATCATGAGCCCCCGGGACCGGTCGGCCTCGTGCTCCATCTGCATCGCCTCGTGCGCCAGCTGCACCATCACCCGCATGGTGGTGGAGCTCGCGATCATGTCCTGGCAGAGCTGCGGGTTGCGCTTCTGCGGCATCGTGGAGCTGCCCACGGTGCCGTCCGGCATGGGCTCCTCCAGTTCACCGAACTCGGTCTTCATGAGCGTGTAGATCTCCCGCGAGATCTTCCCCGTCGTCGCGCCGAGCAGCCCGATGAGCGAGACGTACTCGGCGAGGTGGTCGCCGAGACTGCGGGCGGGCACGGCCATCGGCTCCAGCCCGAGCCTGCGGGCGACGCCTGCCTGAACCGCCGGTCCGTGCTGCCCCATCGAGGCGTAGTTCCCCACGGCGCCTCCGAGCATCGCCACGAACACCCGGGACTCGCACTGGCGGAATCGCTCCACGTGACGACAGAGCTCGTCGGCCCACACCGCCATCTTGAAGCCGAACGTCGCCGGCACCGCGTGCTGGCCGTGGGTCCGGCCTGCGATCGGCATCTCCGCCCCGCGCTCGGCGAGCACTGCGATGGAGCGGAGGGCATCGGCAAGATGGCGCTGGAAGGTCTGGTGGGCGCGGCGCAGGACGAGGATGTCGCCGGTCTGCACGATGTTCTGCGTGGTCGCGCCCCAGTGCACCCAGCCACCCGCGTCCTCACCCGCGACCCGCGCGAGCTCCCACACCAGCGGCACCAGCGGGTGGCTGGTGCGGAGCGTGGCCTCGGCGATGCGCTGCGCATCGAGCAACTCCACGCGCGAGACCTCGGCGATGCGCGCGGCGGCGGCGGCGGGGATCATGCCGAGCTCGGCTTGAGCCCCCGCGAGGGCGGCTTCGACGTCGAGCCACGCCTGCATGCGGGATTCCCGGGAGTAGATGGCCTTGATCCCTGGATCCTGAACCCGCCCTGCCGTGGGGTTGTTCTCGACCATTCCGCTCCTCCCGAGGGCGGTCGACCTTCGAACGCCCGTGTTCTTGTCACACATTACACTGCAACGCATGTGCGTAGGCAAATGAAAATCTCTGCAAACCTGCTGGTATCGTTTGTGAGATGCCGACACTGCGCGAGATCGCCGCCGCGGCGGGAGTTTCCATTTCGACCGCCTCCCGCGCCCTTGCCGATCACGAGTACGTCAATGACGCCACCCGGGAACGGGTGAAGGCGGCGGCCCGGGAGCTCGGGTACTCGCGCCACGCCACAGCGAGCCGGCTGCGGCGAAGCAAGACCGGCACAATCGGATTCCTGACGCCGGACATGCGCAACAGTTCTTTCTCGAGCCAGGCCGCCGTGTTTCTGCAGCGGGAACTCCAGGAGTACGGCTACGGAATGGTGACGTACGTCAGCAAGAACGACCGGGAGACCGAGATCCAGTGCCTGGAGCGGCTGCGGGACCAGGAGGTCGACGGTGTCATCCATGTCGCGTCGTCCACGATCAGCAGCGAATTCCTGGCCGAGGGACCGCGGCCGATCCCCGTGGTCGAGATGTTCCGGCAGACGTCCTCCACCAAACTTGACGCCGTCGTCTACGACGATGCCATCGGCTCGGCCACTCTGATGGAGCATCTGCTGAACCTCGGGCACCGGCGCATTGGGGTGCTCGCCGGGCCCGCGCGGCTTGAGTCGACCAGACGGCGCATCGCCGGTGCCCAGCGAGCCGCGGAGGAAGCGGGCCTGGATCCGGGGGCCGTCCGAGTCGCACACGCCCCACACAACCCGGAAGCCGGCCGACTGGCCTTCGAGAAACTGGTCCGAGAGGAGCCGCGGGTCACGGCTGTGCTGGCCACGAGCACCCAGTTCGTGCTCGGCGCGGCGCTCGCGGCGCGCCAACTCGGTGTCGAGATTCCGAATCAGCTGTCACTGGCCGGTTTCGGGGATCCCGAATGGAACCAGCTGATCTCGCCGTCCGTCACCGCGTTCACCCTGCCGCTCGAGGAGATGGCGATGACCGCCGCCCTCATGATGGTCTCGCGCATCGAGCGGGGGCAGACAGAGTCACGCCCGACCCGCATCGTCTTCTCTGGTACCGTCATCCCCCGTGGCTCCACGGCCGCGCCCGCGTCCGGAGTCGACGGGGCAGCCGCTCCCCGGGGGTGAACGGTCGAAGCCATCAGTTGAGCGGCGAGGAGGCGAGCTCTGAACATCACGAAGGCGGTCGCGCACGACTTCCGATGGAAGCGGTCAGCGCCCATGTCGAACGGCCTGCACACCTACGACACGGCCGACCTCACGGTCGTCGAGATTCAGACGGACGACGGAATCACCGGCTACGGGATGGGCCGGCCGCGCGCCGGTGAGGGTGAGATCCGGGGGCAGTTCCTGAGAATGTTGATCGGCCGGGACCCGCTGATGACGGAGGCGATCTGGGAGTTCCTGTGGAGTCCGAAGCTGTACGGGCGCCGCGGGAACGAGACACGGGCGCTTTCCTCTATCGACCTGGCGCTGTGGGACATCAAGGCCAAGCGCGCAGGGCTTCCGCTGTTCCAACTGCTCGGTGGATACCGCACGGAGCTGCCGTTCTACATCGCCGGCGGGTACTACGGGCGCGACAAGGGCATCCGCGAATTGCAGGAGGAGATGTCTTCGTACGTCGAGCTGGGCGCTCGAGCGGTGAAGATGAAGGTGGGCGCGGTGCCGATCGCCGACGACGTGGCTCGCGTCCGCGCCGTGCGCGAGAGCATCGGAAACGACGTCGAACTGCTCCTCGACGCGAACTGCGCGTATCGGGCGTCCGAGGCCATCCGATTCGCGAAGCGCGTCGAGGAGTTCCGGCCGTACTGGTTCGAGGAGCCGGTGCAGCCGGACGACTATGACGGCTACCGGACGGTCGCCGCGGCGACGTGGATCCAACTCGCCGGCGGGGAGAACGAATACACCAAGCACGGCTTCCGCGATTTGCTGGCCACGAGCGCGGTCGGGGTGATCAATCCGGATGCCAGATACATGGGCGGGCCGACCGAGTTCATGAAGGTCGCCGCCATGGCGCAGGCACGGGGTGTCGATGTCTGCCCGCACGGTGATCAGCAGGCGCACCTCCACGTGCTGGCCGCCATCCCGAACGGTTCCTGGCTCGAGTACTACCCAAAACAGGTCAAGCACATGGCGTCCGCTTCATTTCTGACGCCGCCGGTGATGACCGACCGCGGAACCATCCTGGTGCCGCAGCAGCCGGGCGCCGGGATGGACCCCGCGTTCGAGGCGCTCGAGCCTCACCGCATCGGCCGAAGCGAGCACACAGTTTCCCAGTGACACGTCCGATCGCGGTCACGGCGACAGCGCCGGCGACAACGGCGACGACGGCGTGCGGCATCCAACCGTCCGGGCTGGATGGCAGTTCTCGAGTGGCCGCCTCGTTCGGGGGCTTTGTGCAGGCGCTCGCGGCGATCGGGTGTTCAGTTACGGGTTGAAGATCCATCCGAGGAGGGCGGAGAAGCTCGTGGCGTATTCGTGGGCATCCGACCTGCCCTCACGTTCCCCGGAAACGATTTCTCTGCGAACTTAGCTCCGCATTCTCGGCCATTGCGGACGATCGTACGAGTCGCCCCCGCGATTGGTCGTTCGGGGAGATGCTGACAACGGGACCCTCAAACTTGCGCGCGTAGAGAGGCGCTACGCCCCTCCGACCGGGGCGGGACAGGGGCGGAGGGTCCCCCCTACCTCGCGACGAAAAGTCGCCGCGGACCGGGGTGGACTCGGGGGAGCCGTGCCGCGGGGCGTGCGCCGACGCGTCAGTGGTGCAGGCTACTCTCCGAGGAAAGAGAGGACCATTCGCATGTCGCTATGGACTGAGCGCTTCAACTCGCACCCGCTCTGGGCGAACGTGGCAGAGGCGCGGGCCCGCGTGAACCGCCTCGTCGCGGACCCGGATGACCGCGCCGCTAACGACGTACTCGCCTACGTCGGCCAGGTCATCGAGAACCTGGAGCGTCGCCGCGAGGACAGCTTCGCGCTCGAGGTCACGCCCGCGATGCTGGACGGAACGACGAGCGTGGTCGCGAACTGGATCGGGCGCCTCGACAGCGTGATCGCGGAGACGTCGTCCCTTTCGACGGCCGTCGATGCCACGGATAC
>Ga0075012_10001858_pt1 | contig 21034 bp, 16 predicted proteins | sample All_14_2_FD_71474 | JGI IMG/M metagenome (GOLD analysis project Ga0075012, IMG submission 71474) | Freshwater microbial communities in response to fracking from Pennsylvania, USA - Allegheny Zone_MetaG_DW_15 | ecosystem: Environmental > Aquatic > Deep subsurface > Groundwater > Drilled... | reverse complement strand
GTTTTTGGTCTTGGTGGTGGCATTATGAACGCGACCAATCTTGGAAAAAATCAATATTTTCCAATTTTAGATCCTGTCAGCGATCAGTTTTTTGAATATCTCGCACAGGACAAATCGCAAGCAAACGGATTTTTTGAAGCATATTTGGGAGCAGAGCGCTCTATTTCCCCGACCTGGGTGATACAAAGCGGTTTCGCATATACCCAGTCTGGATCGTTCGACTTGAAAGGCAGCCTGGTTCAGGGTGTTGATCTGCAATCTTCCGATCAATTTGCTTATCAGTATAAGGTGCGTACTCAACAAATTATGGCACAAGGGAAGCTGATGTATTCCAAATACCATACATTTTATCCCTATGTTTTACTGGGTCTGGGGGCATCATTTAACTCAGCCAGCAATTTTTCAACGAGTGTTCCGCCATTTCTTGCCTTTACACGTGAATACCAAAACAATACCGCCCATGCGTTTGCCTGGCGGACAGGTGCTGGTGTTGATATGAATATTACCCAACATATGCGTATAGGCGCTTCCTGGCGATTTGCAAATTTTGGCCTCACAAAGCTGGGCTCTGCAACTATCAATGGCATCAACGTTTCAGGCCAATTATCACAGGGAAATCTGTATGCTAATGAAGGACTCATACAGTTGACCTGGATTATTTAACAAGCTCGCTGCCTACAACGCATTCTGGAAAAGCGTTCTGTCCAGAGCATCCAGTTCTTTGCTGGTTGATGGTTGGAAAAAAGTGTAATGAACGCCTGTTTTGCGTTGGTGGTAATATGCCAGAGGATATAAAACAACACCGGTGGCCAACACCCCGGTCAGCCTGTCCAATACGCCTTTTTTACCGACGTGTTTTGACAATGTTGTGCGCTGTTGGTCTGATTCTTCGTACAGGGTTTGTCTCATCCGTTCAAATCTGTGTTGCAGTGAGCTGCCAGGCTTCTGTGGTTCAGAGAAATTGTGTTCAATACCTTCTTCAATGGTTGCGATAATGTCTTTGATGGCCAGATGAGCAGGGCTATATTTGGGATGGCGTAAGACTTTGTCTGCCAGTTTATCCTCTCGGGCATACAGTTTCGCCAGTTCAGCGCAGAAATTGATGATATTGCCGGCCTCTAATGACGTTTTTGCAAACAGCATTAATTTATCCAGAAAAATTTTGCTGCGCGGGTCGACGCTTTGCTTGTGAAAGGCCTCGTACGCTGTGTCTATATTTAACTCCACCGCGCACACGCCGGCTATGCGGTGATTGCTCTCGCGTATCGCCATACGTACCATGTAATCACAAACATTTGTGCTTCTGAAAATATTGCAAATCCAGCCCTGCGCTGCTGTCAATCTGCAGGCCCGTTTGATGGCCATTGCGAGCCGTTCCGGGCTGTTGTCTGCCCAATGTGGTGTAGCGGCAACAGCCTGCATGATCTGCGACAATTCGGTACCGGTCCATTCCAGCGCATTGATAATGGTCAATAAATTCGGCATCAGATCAACACGGGCGAGCGTAATATCCGCGTAACTCAGCAGCAGCATGTGCCGATCCAGATGAACCAATACGGAGACCAGCTCGGGAATATTGGCCAGCGTCAGCGCCCGATCCAGATTAGGCACCGTCATTTTCAAGATATGCAAAACCATTTTCGAATATCCAGGCAGCCTCCCCGCACTTGCAAGAATGCGGCGAAACGAGTCAAATTGCTCTTTGCTCGCAGTATTTCGGATTAGCAATTTAACCAGCGAACACATCACTTCCGGTGTTTTCGCAGCGATTTCCGTAATCCAGTCTCGATTAATATGCCCGGCTTCGTACAGTTTGTTGATCGCCCGAACCAGGCTGGGGTTTTTCAGAATATTGGGTAAATAAGTATTATATCGGTGCGCTTTGATATCGCAGCGATGAAAATAGACCAAAACATTCAACTGCTGATAACGCTCAGTCTGAGAAATATTATTATTCGTGAATATGTTTTTTAAATGATCAAAAAAAACCGAATCATTGTTGTTATCAGCAAGAATGGCCTCACACAACTGCGGCATCCTGCTGAGATACGATTCATAGATCCAACTTGTTATCCAAAAACGAGCCAAATGAGTCTCCAGCTCGTACTGCTGATTGATGCGTTGTACTTCGTCAGGAATGCTGGTCAGCATGGCGAGACTGGCGTAATGCCCCTTCATTTCCAAGGCGTAGAATGCCTTTATTCTATCCAGCGTGACCAACTCCGGATTTGAGGCCACGGCGGTCAAAGCATGAAAACGCGCGGGGCAATCGGGTATTTCATTGAATAAATATTGTACGGATCGGAGCACGTCTCCATCAATAATGGGCTCTTGAAGAATCAGATTTTTCCACAGATGGTTGTCAATTATGTCTCGCGCAAAACGGATTAATTTCAAATCTACCAAACGACAAATCAAGGTGGACAATTCCGTGTTTCCGTCAGGAAAATTGCGGATGGCATGGGGGAATCCCAGCTTGAATTGCTCATCGAAAAACAAGGCTTTTTTCATCACAAAAGGAAGCGGCTCCGGTGACAGCCAGGCATCAATATTCTTCCATATTTCCCGCCTTCTCTCCATGCTCAGGTTTTGTTCATGAAACACACTCAGAACCAGGCAGAGAAACACATCGTTAATCAATTCATCGTAATCAACTTTGATACCGCACTGTGCCGCAATCTGGATGGCGGCCAAAAACAAAGGCGTGCTCTTGTTGTTGATGAAGGAAGCAAGATCCGGACGATATGTGCTGGAGGTATCGATATAAGGCTCGATGCCCAAATCGCGCACAATTGCAGGCGTTAACAGACTATATTCAGCCGCCTTGCTCGCATGCATATTGAATAATCCACCATGATAATAACCCTGTTTTGGCATCAGGAGCGTGCGCAGGATCGAAAGCGTATCCCGTTCTTCATGACTCATTGACCGCGTAGGCAAGGGGCAATAAATCCCGGTTCCGCGCATCTTCTGCGACCTGCAGCCAGGTTTTCTTTCTGACGAGCCAAAATCCACCAGCTTGATGCGCCCTTGATCCACTGTTATGTTTCTGGGCTTGATATCAAGATGCGCATAGCTATGTTGTTGCGAATCAAGTCCGTGATGCAGTCGATGAACAGCCAGACAGAGATCGATGGACCAGGAAATGCGCAGATTGTTGTCCATGTTGTTCGTTGGATTTCGCAACAATTTGCTCAGAGAAACGCCCATATCAAACATATGCGTGTAATATTTGGTATACGATTCATTAAGGTTTTTCCCTAAAATCGTTCGTTGCGTTCGCCCCTGCGTTAGACCCAAATCCTTAAGCACAAAAAACTCATCGGGATTGGCGTTTTTTCTTTCTATTTTGACAACATCGCGCCGGCCATCCGGACCCTCCATATATTTCACCACACCAAACGCACCCTTACCCAAAACCGCATCACTCTCTTTACCCTGGGCAAGGGCATAAATAACCCCTTCAATCACAATAAAAGAATGCGAAATTTTATAACCGGCATCCTCATATCCCGGACGGGCTGCTCCTGTCCTGCTTATCGTGTAAGGTAATTTTCTGCCATCCATGGCAAGCTTAAGCTGTTCATTTGCGATGGTCCATTCCGCAGCGCTAACAGGGTGCATGTGATATTCTCGCGATCAGTGCAAGGTTAAAATTTAACAAGTGGCGAGGGATAAAGCAATTACAAGCAGGCAGTTCTCAGTTTGAAGATCAAAAGCCGGGCGCGGGCACGTAAATGTACGCTTCGCGAGTTTGATATTTTATAGATTCGCGTAGATTGCGGCCCTGGCCCATAGCCGTCAGGTTAAGGGAAAAGCTTCGATTTATCAGGTGGCACCGTACCACAATCAGGAGACCCTTCGCTTCGCTCTGGGCGACACGCTTGAGCATCAGAGTGAAGAGCTACCTCTCAACCCACACCGCAGTCCAAACGTGTCACCCAGAGCGAAGCGAAGGGTCTCCTTACGCTCGCCTGGCACCGAAATTTTTCCCTTAACCTGACGGCTATGCCGCCCTGGCCCAACAGTCGCGGCACAGAAGGTTACTACTCAAGATCTTCCCAAACTACCGGTGGTTCTGGAGGGGTGGCAGGGTGCTGTTAATTCTTTGGCGCGGAACGAAGTGAGCACCAAAAATTCACAGTACCCTGACAGGACCCCGACGCGATGATCTATTGTGCGGAGTACGTTCGGGTAGATAATTAAAAGAATAAACAAGTTAAATCCGTGCGGTGAACTGATGAAGGGAGCCCTTAGCCTGACGTCTATGGGCCAAGGCCGAAACCTCCCCCCCACGCGAATTTATTGAGACAGCCCCTTCTTATCCTTCAACTCCACAACCTTCAAATCATCAAGAAAACATTTGGTTTCACCACGCCAGGGAGCGGTCCATTCTTCGCAATGATAAAAAATAATCACGTGATTGTTATTCTGCATGGCTGTTTCAGCTTTTTTGACCAGATCGGAATGAAACGAACCCAGCGTAAACATAAACTCTTTACCCGTTGCCCCGCTGGCATCCTCAAGACCGCCGCGGATCAACTCCCCTTCATAGGTTCCCCAATAACGCCCTTCTTTCGCCACTTTTACGATGATACCGGACTTTTGTCCCGATTTGGTTGTCCAGCAACCGCTTAACAGCAGCGCGCTTGTCATGAGGAGCACATATCCCAATTTTTTGTTCATCATTCACAATCCTTTTAATGAAACCCTACCTATAAATATAGACCCTGTTAACAACAATGCTCTTATAATAGACAATATGTCATCCGGATGATATTATTTTCCGTTTGAATTTGATTGTGTATTTTGAATACCCCGGTTATCCTGCCTCAAAAAACCCGTTGTTATCGTGTGGAAAAATAAATGACCAAAAAACTCTATATTAAAACCAATGGTTGCCAGATGAATGAATACGATTCATCCAAAATGGCAGATGTGCTGTTGAGTTCGCATGGGATGGAAAAAACAGAGACGCTCGAAGAAGCCGATGTGATCCTGTTAAATACCTGCTCCATTCGTGAAAAGGCTCAGGAAAAAGTGTTTTCGCAGCTGGGTCAATGGCGCGAATTCAAGAAAAAAAATCCGCATGTGATTATCGGTGTGGGCGGCTGCGTGGCCAGTCAGGAAGGTGGCGATATCCTCAAACGCGCACCCTACGTGGATCTGGTTTTTGGCCCGCAAACCCTGCACCGCCTGCCCGCCATGCTCGAAGAACGCCTGTCATCCAAAAAACCGGTTGTCGACATCAGCTTCCCGGAAATTGAAAAATTCGATCATCTGCCCGCACCGCGAGCCGAAGGCCCGGTCGCTTTCGTGTCCATTATGGAAGGTTGCAGCAAATATTGCAGTTATTGCGTGGTTCCCTACACTCGTGGAGAAGAAATCAGCCGCCCCTTTGATGACGTGCTGGTTGAATGTTACAAACTGGCGGCTCAGGGTGTGCGCGAAATCAATTTGCTCGGCCAAAATGTGAACGATTATCGCGGTCGCATGGAAAACGGCGACACAGCGGATCTGGCCTTGTTAATTCACTATCTGGCCGCCATCGAAGGCATCGGGCGTATTCGCTTTACCACCTCCCATCCCCTGGCCTTTTCCGACAATCTGATCAATGCCTACGCCGAAGTACCCGAATTGGCCAATCATCTGCATTTGCCGGTTCAAAGCGGCTCGGATCGCATTTTGTCCATGATGAAACGGGGCTATACCGCCCTGGAATTCAAATCCAAAATTCGCAAACTGCTCAAGGTTCGTCCTGATATTCGTTTATCAACCGATATCATTGTCGGTTTCCCCGGCGAAACCGATAAAGATTTCCAGGACACCATGGATCTGGTGCATGAAATGGGCTTTGATACCTCGTTCAGCTTCATCTACAGCCCGCGTCCAGGCACACCGGCCGCCAATTTGCCTGATGAAACACCCATGGACGTGAAAAAACAACGTCTGCAAATTTTGCAAAATCGTTTGTTGACCAACGTCGCCCGCTACAGTCAGGCCCTGGTTGGCAGCCGCCAACGCATTCTGATCACCGGTACCTCGAAAAAAGATGCGCAACAACTGGCAGGACGAACCGAATGCAACCGCGTGGTCAATTTTGAAGGCCCTGCGTCATTGATTGGACAATTTGCCCTGGTTGATATCACCGAAGCACAACCCAACTCGTTACGCGCGCGCCTCGTTGCTGACGCCTGTGCGGTATAGGATTTTATGACTGATAACATAATAGTACCTGTGGAACTTCACGGCCTGCGTGTGGATGCCGCTCTGGCTCAGTTGATTCCCGAGTATTCCCGTTCGCAACTGACCACTTGGCTCAAACAGGGAAAAATCACCGTTGATTCCCGTATCCCCAAGCCCAAAGAAAAGGTCTGTGGCGGTGAAAGTATTCAGGTCAATGTTGATTTCAACGCACTGGAAAGCAAGCTGGAACACTGTCTGGCAGAAAATATTCCCCTGAATATTGTTTACGAAGACGATTATATTCTGATCATCAACAAACCAGCCGGCCTGGTCGTACATCCGGGTGCCGGTAATTCAGAACACACCCTCGTCAACGCCCTGCTCTATCACGCGCCGACGTTGGAGCAATTACCACGGGCGGGTATTGTTCATCGTCTGGATAAAGAAACGACCGGCCTGTTGATCATCGCCAAAACACTGGCGACCCATACCAATCTGACGCGGCAAATGCAGGAACGCGCCATTGAACGTAATTACATCACCCTGGTTCAAGGGCATTTGATTGCCAGCGGCGAGATCGATACCTGTTACGGCCGTCATCCGCGCAATCGCCTGAAAATGGCGGTTTGCACCCAGGGCCGTGAAGCGATCACGCATTATTTTGTTCGCAAACAATATCAAACCTATACCCTGCTGGATGTGAAACTTTTAACCGGCAGAACACATCAAATACGCGTGCACATGGCGCATATCAATCACCCGGTGGTTGGCGATCCCTTATACGGTGGACGATCACGTTTTCCGGAAAACGCCAGCGATGAACTGTTGCAATGTTTACAACAGTTCAAACGTCAGGCGCTGCATGCCAAAACCCTGGCGTTCACGCACCCGGAAAGCCAGGAACCCTTGACTTTTGAAGCCCCTTTGCCCGATGATTTTCAACACCTTTTAGACGCACTGGATCTGCATCATGCCCTTTCTTCAAGCTGAGTGGCCGGCGCCACGCAACATACGAGCCGTAAGCACCCGACGATACCCGGGTGTCAGTCTTCCCCCTTTTGACAGCAATAATCTCGGTTTGCACGTCAACGACAATCCCGAACATGTCCTGGCCAATCGTCTGGCTCTGGTTGACGCATTGCGTCTGCCATCCGAACCGCAATGGCTGGAACAAACACACTCAACGGACTGTGTGGTGCTTGAGGAAGACGCCAATCGCAAAGCCGATGCAGCGGTTACGCGCTCAGCCACTCAGGTGCTGGCCATCATGACCGCTGATTGCATTCCTGTTTTGTTATGTAACCGGCAAGGCAGTGAAATTGCAGGGATACATGCCGGATGGCGCGGACTCGTCAACGGCGTCGTTGAAAGCACCCTCGACACGCTCAACAGTGAAGCTGGCGACTTGATGGCCTGGATTGGCCCGTCTATCTGCGGTGCCTGCTATGAAGTGGGCGACGACGTACGCAATGCTTATCTGGACGTTTATGCCTTCTCGGAGGATTTTTTTACTCCACATGGCGACAAATGGCTGGTTGATCTGCCTGGTATCGCGGCATCTGCCCTGAACAAACTGGGCGTTTCAGCCGTGTATTCATCTCGAGAATGCACGTTGGAAAAAAAATCCGACTATTATTCGTATCGCCGTGACGGACAAACGGGTAGAATAGCCACTCTAATTTGGTTCAACCATACAAATCAGGAATAATTTATGTATAAAAAAATCCGTCAACTTATGATCAGCCTGGCTTTTGCCTCTGTTGCAAGCAGTGCCTGCGCACAAGACACTCAAACGCTGGAAACCCTGGCTCCGATTCTGAAAAACACCATGCCGGCCATCGTCAATGTTGCCGTTCAGGGCGTGGTTTTAGCGCCGGTTGATGATGAAAACAACAGCGGCGGTAATAACAATGATCAACAAAGACCGCCAACAGAAAAACCCAAAAAATTTCAAAGCATGGGCTCGGGTGTCATCATCGACCCTACTAATGGTCTTATTTTAACCAATGATCATGTCATTAGAAATGCCAACCTGATCACCATTACGCTGAACGACGGTCGACGTTTAAAGGCAAAAGTGATTGGCAGCGACAGTGAAACAGATGTGGCCGTGTTGAAAGTTGATGCCAAAAATCTGAAAAGCCTGCCCATCGGCAATTCTGATACGTCTCAGGTCGGTGATTTTGTGGTTGCCATTGGTAATCCATTTGGTCTTAACAGCTTTGGTAATGGCCAAACCGCTACCTTCGGGATCATTTCTGCTTTAAAACGCAGTGATTTGAACATTGAAGGCGTTGAAAATTTCATCCAGACCGATGCGGCGATCAATCCCGGTAATTCAGGCGGCGCCCTGGTCAATACCAAAGGTGAGTTGATTGGTATCAACACGGCCATTCTGTCTCCTTACGGCGGTAACGTGGGTATTGGTTTCGCGATTCCTATCAATATGGCCAAAGATGTGGTCCAGCAATTGGTGAAATTTGGGTCAATACACCGGGGTCTGATGGGTATTTTTGTTCAGCATTTAACACCTGAACTGGCCGTGGCAATGGGCTACAAGGAAGAGTTCCAGGGCGCACTCGTGGCTCAGGTTAACGAAGACTCACCCGCAGAAAAAGCCGGATTGAAACCAGGCGACATCATCACCAAAATCAATAACACCAACATTACTCAGGCAACACAGGTAAAAATCACCATCAGTTTGCTGCGCGTGGGTAGCGATGCCAAAATCACGATTCAACGCGATGGCAAGGAAATGACCTTGAACGCCGTGGTTACTGACATTAAAAAACATGAGCAGCAACTGCAATCGATCAACCCCTTCCTGTACGGCCTGGCTTTGAAAAATTTCGAACAGGATTCCCCGCTGCATGGTAATGTGGTCGGTGTTCAAGTGGTTGGCGCCTCTGAGAACAGCGCAGGATGGAGAGCGGGATTGCGTCCTGGCGACATTATTATCGGCGCGAACAAGCAGGAAGTGAAATCGGTAAAAAGCTTGCAATCGATTGCGGCACAGCAAAAACAACAATTGCTGGTTCAAGTGTTACGTGGACCAGGTGCCTTGTATTTGTTGATTATCTAACGCCTGTCATCCAGAGCGAAGCGAAGGATCTCCGGTAATTGGCAACAGGCCAGATTCAGGAGATCCTTCGCTTCGCTCTGGATGACACAGGAGCCTTGACAATCATGACTTCTTTAAAAAATAAAACCGTCTTGATCACCGGTGCCTCCAGCGGCATCGGCGAGGCATGCGCGCGCCGTCTGGCGCTTGACGGCGCGCGCCTCATTCTCACTGCCCGACGTCTCGATTGCCTGGAAAAACTGGCAGCCGAACTTCAAACACCCTGCCTGCTCCGTCAATTAAACGTCAGCGACAAAGACGCAGTTGCCGCCGTGCTGGATGGTTTGCCTGATGACTGGAATGCCATCGACATACTCATCAACAACGCCGGTCTGGCCTTGACAACTGATCCGCTGCAAAGCGGCGATGAAGCCAACTGGGACACCATGATCGACACCAACATCAAAGGCTTGCTCTATGTCAGCCGCAAAGTGCTGCCTGGCATGCTGGAACGCAATGCCGGCCATGTGGTGAATCTGGGCTCGATCGCCGGCCAGGATTGCTATCCCAATGGCAATGTATACGCGGCAACCAAACATGCGGTCAGGGCGATCAGCAAATCCATGCGCATGGATTTGGCCGGCAGCAATATTCGGGTCACCGAAATAGCGCCTGGTGCGGTAGAAACAGAATTCAGCAAGGTACGCTGGAACGACGAAGCCCGCGCCGATGCCTTTTATCAAGATTTCGATCCTTTGCTGGCTAACGATATCGCAGACGCGATTCACTATTGTGTCACACGACCCGCGCATGTTGATATTGCCGATATGACGATCATGCCAACCGCACAGGCCGCATGCACGATGATCAGTCGAACAGGACGCACGATTGATTAACTTGTCATCCGCCCGTCATTGCGAGCCTTGGCGAAGCAATCCACGTTCGGAGCGCTGAACCCTGGATTGCTTCGTGCCTCGCAATGACGGACCATCTTGCAGGCCGCCACAAGGGCGCTTCTGACCCAAGCTACACGGATGACACACACAATAAAAACATGTTAACCTGCTGATTCTTCGCAAGGATTAGCTGAGGTTTCCATGTTAAAACGTACATTTTTCACGTTGTTATTTTTATCGTCCAGCGTCATGGCTGATCCCGTTCAGGATCTGATCAACACACATTTAAAACGCTATGCCGAACAAGAGCATTTTTCCGCTATTCAAGTATCCATCAAAGTCGGCGACAAGGTATCGCATTATACTGCCGGCACGCGCTCGCTGGATCCAGACAGCCCGGCCATCACCGCCGATGACCTCTTCGACATTGGCAGCATCACCAAATCCTTTACTGCAGCCCTTGCCATCAAGGCAGACAGCGAAGGCAAGCTGGCCTTAAACAAAACCGTGGGTGATTATCTGAAAAATTATCCACACTGGGCCGGTATCAGCCTGACCGGATTACTCGATATGAGCACCGGCATTCCCAATTACTCCAATGCGCCGACTATCAATTATCTGTTCAGCAAAAACATTCGCCAATTCTGGTCACAAAGCCAATTGGTCGATTTGGTGTATTTTAAAGAATACAACCCTCCCCGTCTGGACGGATATTTTTACAGCAATACCGGTTATATCCTGATGGACATGATCCTGAGTGCGCAATACAAAAGCAGCTACGAGCAATTATTGGTCGACCGCATCATCAAACCGCTGGGCTTGAACAATACCTTTTACCCCTTGCCCGATTACACCGAAGCGGAATTGGCGCGCATGGTACGAGGCTATTCGTGGAACATCTATGACAATCCCGAGTTGCTGGGACGTGACGTGACCCAAAACAATCTGAGCTGGGCAGGTGCGGCTGGCGCTATTATATCCAACAGTTCAGACGTGTTGAACTGGATTGATGAGTTGTTTATCAAAGATCGTCTGTTAAACAATGTCGAGAAAACCACCATGCAGCAGATGATTTCACTCACAAGCGGCAAACCCATCAAACAAACCGACAAAAACGACCCTCGCGCTTTTGCGCTTGGCATCAGTCAAGGTTATGACGATGCAATGGGGCAATATTGGTTTTATGAAGGCAAAACACTGGGTTATCGAGCGGTGTATATGTATTCGCCGGCCAACAAGATCATTATTGTGACCTTGTATAACAGCGCAACCAATTCTGAAAACGACAAGGTTGGAGAATTAATGCAGGCCTTGTACTTGCAGGTGAAGCCGAAGGCGTAGGTTTGGGCCGGGGCGCCATAGCCGTCAGGTTAACGAAAAAGCTTCGGTTCGAACGAGCGTGCGGAGACCCTTCGCTCCGCTCTGGGCGACACGTTTGGACTACGGTGTGGGTTGAGAGATTGCCCTTCACTCTGACACTCAAGCGTGTCGCCCAGAGCGGAGCGAAGGGTCTCCTGATTGTGGCTCGGTGCCACCTGATAAGCCGAATTTTTTCCTTAACCTGACGGCTATGAGCCGGCGCCCAGCCAACCCTGCTCAACCCTTCGGCGGCACTATCTGCCCTTGAACTTGCTTGATCTGCGCTTCCAGACCCGCTTGCATTTGTTGCATTTGTGCCTGAGATTGCGCGCTTAGCTTCTGCATTTCATCCTGCAAGGTGCTCTGAACTTGTTTGATCTGCGCCTGCAATTGTGAATTCATTTCCGCCATTTGTTGTTGCTGAGTAGCCGTAATCTGCGTCAATTGCGCCTGAATTTTGGTATTCAAATCAACCAGATCCTGATTTCCTGCAACAGGTGCCGCAAATGCAGCAGGTGTAGCAGGTGTAGCAGGTGTAGCAGGCGCAGAAGCAGGGGTAGCCGGTGCGTCAGATGCAAAAGCATGGGCAGCAAAAGCCATACAAACAACTAATTGTGTCAATTTTTTCATTATTTAATCCCTTGTAAAATGAATAAATGTCTTTGTTACTGTAACTCAAAGCGGCGCGCGCTTGCCAGTATTCCCAAAAAATAAGCCAATTCAACGCCATGATCGTAATTATGTCCTAAAATTAAGACAAATCATAAGATCACTTATGAGCGTCACAGGGATATTTATGAATCTTGCTCAACAACACATATTACTGGCACGCCAGAGCATTTACGATAAAAAAGGACGTGTATTTGCCTACGAATTACTCTACAGAAATAACTCTGAACAACAGAGCAATGTTGATAACAGCAATGAACTGGCCGGCATACAGGCAACCTCCTCGGTTATCTCCCAGTTATTTACCAACGTGGATATTCACTCCATCATCAATAAAAAAATGGCATTTATTAATTTTACTTATCGAGATATCGTCAACAAAATACCCGCATTGCTACCAAAAGAACGAATTTTTATCGAAGTGCTTGAAACGATTACCGTTGATCAGGCTCTGATCAACGCCCTGCAAGAATTACATCATGAAGGCTATAAAATAGCCCTGGATGATTTTGTCTGGCATGAAGACTGGATTCCATTGGTAGACATTGCCGATATCATCAAGCTTGATGTACTGGATCAAAGCAAAGAAGATATCATGAAACAACTCTTGCCGCTCAAGCATTTCAAAGGAAAACTGCTGGCTGAAAAAATTGATAACAAAAAGCAATTCAAATGCTGTGTTGACTTGGGATTCGATTATTTTCAGGGATTCTTTCTGAATAGGCCAGACGTATTCACCGGGCAGGCCATTGTCGAAAACAAAGCGCAGGTACTCCGAGTGATCACGGAATTAAATAAAGACGATATTTCCCTGGATATTCTGGAAAACGCCATCCTCGAAGTGCCAAGACTCAGTTACCGAATTCTAAGAATTTCCAATTCTGTTTATTATTATGCCGGCAGGAAAAATCACTCCCTGACGGACGCAATTTTTCGTCTGGGCCTGAACAAAGTTCGCAACTGGACCAATATGTTGCTGTTGGCCAGTGGAACGGACCCTTCGCCCGATTTACTGGAACGAACCTTGATACGCGCCAAAATGTGTGAATTACTGGCCATATCGACGCATTATTACAACCCCCATGCCGCGTATACCGTGGGTATTTTTTCCACACTGGACGGCATGCTCAATGAGTCTTTGCCCTCCTTGCTGGCAAAAATCCAGTTGAGCGATGATGTCAACAATGCCTTGTTGTATTACGAGGGAGAACTCGGGCAATTGCTCAAATACACTGTCGATTATGAGCAAGCCCGGTTTAATGATTTCGACGATGCTCAGGTTCCCAGGCGAAAATTGAGCGAGTCTTATCTGAAAGGAATTTTGTATGCCAACGGCGTCCTTAAAGCCTTGAATTATTAGACACACCGGGATCCGTAACTGCCGCGACTCGAGGAATAGAGAAGAAAAAACCATGGGCGCGCTGCAACTCTTTGTTTGCATAGCTCAGACGATTTTCTTCCAGCGCTTTCGCCATGGGCATATAACGCTCAACCACGCGGGTGGCCTGATCCGCCACACAACGTACGTCTTCAAATCCTCCCAATGGATAAGCGCCCACATACAAGGTTCCGGTATCAGGATGCAGCTGCTGTGCTTCCAGCTCCAGCCGCAAATCCCAGGGCAGGCTCGGCATATAATCCCATATTTTGGTTTCAACAATTTTGACCGCCCGCACGCCTTTCTGCTGACGTAATTCCGCTTTTAACAGCCTGCGTTCGGATGTTTTTTTATCAAGGCTGAAACTGTTATCGCCAGGCGGCAGATTAATGTAAGCGGTGGCCAGGCGGCCATCCACCGGTGATTGCCGGTTATCACGCGTGGTGATCAAAGCGAGATGCCCGGTTCCTTCCTTTTCCAGGGCATCCGGTATAAAGCTGTGCTGCGCCGGCAAGCCGTCAAGTTTGCACACTGCAACCGGGTAACGATAATACGATACCGCCTCCACGCAACGTTGCTCGACCGGCGTCAAGGGCATACCCAAGCTGGGCCAATACATGGGCGGAATAGCCAACACCAGGGCCTCAGCGTCCAGCGTCCGTGTCTCCCCTTCCACATCATAAGCCACCGTCACCCGATCAGGCTGGCGATCAATTCGATGCACCTTTGCAGAGGTGATCACATTAAAATCTTCCGCCACCCGTTCCAGCAAATGCTGAAACCCACCTTTAATGCCCGTCAAAGCCGCTTTGCCCAGCGCCGACTCCGCAGCCATGGCCGGCAACGTACCGATGCCAGTGTATTCCATCACAGAATAAGCCGGGATGTCTTCCATCGCACCATAACCAAAACCGGTAACCAGCGGGCGCAGCAGATCCGTGATGCCGCTCACGCCATATTTTTGCGCATACATCGAAAAAGGCAGTTCAAAATCCTCCGGCAGAGGAAGATGATGATGTCTGGCCTGTTGATATTGACGTACCGCAAGCGTAAATTTTGCCCACTCCGAAACCATTTGCAAGGCAAACAGCGCTTTTCCAGACCAGGATAAAGCATCCAGTTTCTGGAAAAATCCGATGGAATGTCGTTCTGTTTTCAACGAATCCTCAAAAATAATCCCTTTTTCGTTTACGGCGTCCAGCACCACGCCGTAGTTGGGTGCAAGCAAGGCAGCGCCCAATTCGGTTTTTATATCGGGTTGATCCGGATGGGTATAGGTGCGGCATTTGCCGCCAACTTGCGCGTCCCGTTCCAGCAGAACAACCTCGTGCCCCTGCTTGACCAAAGCACGGGCTGCAAACAATCCAGCCGCGCCAGCGCCAATAATAATGGTTTTTTTCTTTCCAGAAATCATGATGATGTCCTTTTCTATTAACCCGTTGCAAGCCTATAATGAGGTCGGAAAAATGTATAATATGGATGCAGTATCTTTATGATAGGAGAAAATTATGCTTCCCTCTCCAGGCGAGTTGACCTGTTTTTTTGAAGTGGCCAATTGTCTTAATTTCTCACGGGCATCGGAGCGCCTGGGGGTCAGTCAGCCCTCGGTCAGCCTTGCAATCAAGCGTTTGGAACAGAGCATCAGCACCCCGCTGTTCGTTCGTCACAAACAAGGCGTCACCTTGACTCAAGCCGGTGATCACTTGTTAAGCCAGGTCAAACCGTTACTGTCTCACTGGGAAAATACCAAACGACAGGCGAAGTCAGCGCATGAAGAAGTACGGGGGAAAGTAACAATTGGCTGCCGTTCCGCAGCAGCCCATCATTTAAACAAATTTATCTTGTGCGTACTGGAGCTGTACCCGGAACTGGAAATCAATCTTAAATTTCAAAGCTCATTGCAAACGACTGAATCGGTTATCAATTCATCCATTGATATCGGCATCGTCAACAACCCCTTGAATCATCATGATCTCGTTATTCACCAGATGGATTGCACCAGGATGAGTTTTTGGGTGGGTCATGGCGATCGGGAAATACAAGACATTCATTCCGGCAAAGCCGTCATTCTATGCGAACCGGAGCTGCCTATCGCTCAGATGTTGCTGCGTAAACTGGAGAAATCCAATATTCCAATTGGCCGTTTGTTAACGGCCAACAGTCTGGAAGTCATTGCGCATTTGACTGCTACAGGTTGTGGTATTGGCATATTACCATCCTGTTTTGCGGCTCATCAGCACCCTGGCAAACTGCGATTGATCGAAGAGTTGCCTTTTTGTGAATACCAGGTGTGCTTGATATATCGTTACGAAAACAAGCACGTCCGCGCAGTCAGTACGGTGCTGTCCATGTTGAAAAGCTTTGATTTGTGATCGTGCCATAGTCGGGAGACCCTTCGCTCTGGGCGACACTACGGCTGTCCGTGCCACACCAAAGCCCGGCTATGTCGCCCAGAGCGAAGCGAAGGGTCTCCCGACGCTGGCACAGTCATAATCAATACGGTTTCACTATCACAGTCGTACCAGGTCTGAAAAAATGTTGCTGCAACCATTTCGCATCAGACGGAACCACGCGAATGCAGCCATGGCTGGCATTACGTTTTGGAACGTCATACGAGCCGTGCACCGCATAATATTTGCTGAAAAAACTGCAATACGGCATTGGCGATCCACCCCGTCCGACCGGGTAACGAGACGAACGGCAACTGGCGCCACGCATACCCGTGATACTGTATCTTCCTGATGGCGTACGGCAGGAGCGGCCAATATCCGGACAATAACTCTTTCCACCTGACGCCCTGCCGCTTTTAACAACTTTGCCGTTATTGTTTATCGCAACAAAACTATGCGTGCGCGGGTTAAAAATAAAGGTATTGGCGTAAGTCAGGCCAGGCAACACAAAAATAACAACAGAAAATGCAAGCGCCAGACACCGTTTCAGAATGATTGTTTGCATGTTTAAGTCCATTTAGTTGTTTGGTTGTTGTACAGTATAGAACAATAAATGTATTTTTTTGGCACATTTTGCTTTGTTAAGCACATTTATACTACAATTAGTCTATATAAGAACTTGAAAATTTGGGTAAATCCAATGCCAAATCCAGTCAAAATCGAAACCATCAGCCTGAGTTTTTTGGGAACCAATCAACATCGCGAGTCCATTAATCACGTAATTACGAGCTATCACCGTGCGATAAAAGGCTCAGACGATCGAATTGCAACGCGTTTATTCGATGGCCCTGGCTCCTCTCCGGCTCATCCTGACAGCAGGAATCCTACGCCAGGAACCTATATCTATGATCCGCTCACCCAAAGCAAAATTCCTGCAAGCAACGCGGTGTTACGTGCCATTGACAGCAGCATACTCACACTGACAGGACAACTGGCCGGCGAAGGCGTGGACAATTTGTTATTGGAAGCAAGCTTGTATATTCAAAAAATTATCGATGATAATGAAGGCGTTTTGCCCAAACGCATCAATTTGCAAGGCTTTAGCCGTGGCGCGGATGCCTGCGTGCGCATGGCGAATGTGCTCAATCAATTACACCCTGACATTGAAGTGAACCTTTTTTTGATAGACCAGGTTCCTGGCCCCGGTCGCCGTGACGATCCGCACTCTTATACCATCCCCGGCAACGTCAAGCAGTTCGAATCGGTGATGATGCTGCACGAATACCGACCAGGTTTCGACGCACAACATCCGGGGCGTTATGTGTTTTCCGAACCAGAAAAAACCCATGTATCCTTCCGGCTTCATTACGGTAATCATTGGGCGGCCACCCTGCAAACAAACGATCCCAATACCAATCAGGTCAGCAAACTGGTGCATGATGATTTGTATAAGTTTCACATTCAGGCGCAAACACTCGCGGCTGACGCGCCCGTTCCCATACCATACAGCTATGAAAAAAAAGACGGGATTTCTGGATACATTCCCAGGCCAGCGCCAGAGCCACTCACGGATCTGGACAGATTTCGTCTGTATTGCGACATCAAAGACAACGAGTGGATCTATGGTCGCGGGCGGCGGTTGAGTACCAGAATCCTGCTGTCTCAGCAAGAAAGCTTCATTCGAGACTCCGGTTTGTTTGTTAATCAAGAACACCGTGAATTGTTCAAGGAATATTATCCCGCAGCGTTTAACTGGTTTTTTGAACAAAACAGCGCCGCCAATCAGGAGGAAGCCGTGCAGGCTGAGTTGCAGAGTCTGAGTCAGATACATCCTGATTTTCACAGCAGATTGGCGCACTATGTTGCATATGATTTAAGCACGCTGCCGCCGCCTCGGGGAGCACCTCGCAGAGAAGTAGCCGCGATCGGCAAACCGTTGATTCAAGATGAGCTGTCTCATCTAAGGCATTCGCTCGTTGCCATGGCAAATTACTACCACTACCATAGCCCGGTGAAATCGCCGGTCTGTGACCAGATTCGCACGGATATTTTAAACACAGCACAGCAGAATGAACGCCTGAGCGATGCTGAATCGCTGGCTGCATGGCAATCATTAATCGAACGCAGCAGGAACGCGCTGAACAACCAGCAAGACAAAGGCTTTATGTGGCAGCAAATCAATCAAATCAGCCCCGATGTTGCCGCTTATGCTGCGGAGATCAAAACCTTGCTTGAGGCGCATCGCTTACATAATTTGCTTATGTCGCCTGCGCAAAAACAGGTGCTTCGGGCCTGGGATGAGCGTATTGATCAGATCAATGCGAACCCGGAGCTCAGCAATCATGAAAAATATGCACAGATGAAAAATGAATTACAGCAAGTCAATGTGGTCATCGACCATCTTGATAATACCACGGAAGACACGGTTGAAGACGTCTTTAGAAAAGCATATTTCACGCCCATTTTGGATGATCAAAGCGGACATACACCCGCGTCTTTTTCTTATGCTCTCAACAAATTGTCACATCCCACCATGGGTGGAAGATCGTTCAGTGAACAATTAAGCAAAGATTTAACGGCTTATAGCAAGCGTAACAATTTTTGGAAATCAGTTCGGGATATTTTCCACGCCATCAAACTGCCGTTTCGCCTGCCTTTTTCCGAAGATAAAGACAGAATCGCCACCGAACTACAGGACAATCTGGCGGAACTGGACGCCCAGGGTCACGGCAACAGCCCCAGCCATTTACGCCCTTTGTTAAATGAGGCAGCGGACAAACTGAGGGTGCTCTACGCTTCATCCGACAGCAACAGAATACAAACCGGCCGGCTGGATCGTATCATCAGAAAAGCGGAAGGTCGGATAAATTATCACCAACCATTGGCGCAAGTGCCGGTGCAGGAGGATCAAGACAATATCAGGCCGGGTCCACATTAAATCGTATTTGACATCCAGCCTACCTACCAGTAGCATTCCGTTTATGAAACACTCCGATAAAAAAAATGAAATCCTTGATTGCGCACAAGCCCTGATCCAGAAACGTGGATACAACGGCTTCAGCTATGCCGATATTTCAAGCGTGGTTAACATTCGCAAAGCAAGCATTCATCATCATTTCCCCACCAAAGCCGAGTTGGCCGTCGCCGTGATTGAACGCTACCGCGATGCATTTAACGCCTGCCTGTTGACCATCAACGCTCAACACGACTGGATAAACAAAATCGACCAATATGCACAGTTATACAAACAAGTCTTGCAAGAAGATAAATTATGCCTCTGCGGCATGCTGGCCTCCGACGCAGACACCCTGCCGGACGAAGTCACAACCGTCATTCGCGATTTTTTTATCGAAAACGCAGATTGGCTAAGCGAGATTCTGACCGCCAGTCACCTCAATCTACCTCATGAACGACGAACCAACATCGCCTGGCAAATCATCAACCTGCTTCAAGGCGGCGTCATCATGGCACGAATATTACAAAATATGTCGGTATTTACATCAAGTTATGAAGAAATGATGCGTCAATTGAAACAGCTTTCCTGTCATTCTATAATCCAAACTTCGTAAAGAGCCCCACCAAAACCAGGCTTAATTCGTGGGCCCTAAAAGCCAGAGCAAGCGTATGCGTGACCAATATTCGCGCACCAGGCCCGGAGCTCCGTCTTTGCGAGCGTCAGCGAAGCAATCCACGTTCGGAGCCCTGAACTCTGGATTGCTTCGCTGACGCTCGCAATGACGGGATATTGGTTATTTTGTGTCAAATCAACTCTCCCATGCTCTTGTCTTGCCAAAAAACCAAACCCATTTCATTTTTTATTTACTACGAAGGTATAAATCTTTAGCATTAGATCCAGGATGCACTCGTTCTTCAGTTTCAAATATCTCAGGCTTGCCTCTCACCAAGTCGCTCAGTTTTTTAAAGCCATAAAGTCTTGAGTCAAAATCTGGTTTGAGTTTTGTTAAATAACTACCAAATGTTCCCAAATAAGCCCAACCCGTATCATCGTATGAGTTATTAAGCGCTTCAAGAACGAAATCTTTTGGAAATTCCTGGGCTGGCGTTTCCATATTTTTGGATCGAATCATTGGTTGTATCGTTCTTTTCAATGATTTGCCGGCAGGAGCAGTAGCTTTGGCTACCGGTTGCAAAATCTCGGTAAAAATAAATTTATTGCATGCATTACGAAAAGCCTCTGGCGTTTTTTTCTCACCAAAACCAAAAACTTGCAACCCTTCTTCTCTGATCCGATTCGCAAGGCTTGTAAAGTCGCTATCACTAGACACAATACAAAAACCCCCAAAGCGATGCGTATACAATAAATCCATAGCATCTATGATTAATGCACTATCAGTTGCATTTTTTCCTGTGGTAAAAGCAAACTGTTGCATGGGCTTAATGGCATACTTATGCAACACTTTTTTCCACTGCACACTTGATGGGGATGTGAAATCACCATAAATTCGCCGCACAATGGCCTCACCATAACCAGCAATTTCTGTCAGCAGTCCTTCAATGATTGCTGCTCGTGCATTATCAGCATCAATTAGCACCGCTAATTTAAGCGTGGATTCATCGAGTGTCATTTTTGTTGCCATAGACGTTCCTTCTATAAATCATTTTAATTAAATGGGCAGTCCAGGAATCCATTATTTTTGATGAATTTTAGCTGCTAAATTTACAAGTATAGCAGCCTTATTTGCACGATCATCAATTTTTAAATGAGTAAAGCGATCTCTATTCTGCCACCAGGTGCATTGAGAACACCATTCATCTTCAGGATAATCAATACCCTCTTCATGAGAGCAGCCCAATAGTTTTTCGCGGAGAATAACAGACTTGATTTTATGAGCTGCCAACAGTTTTGTGACTTCAGCAAAGATCCTGGCATTTGATCTTATATCAACTGTTTCACTAAACCATTTGAATAGCTCAGGATCACCATCCTCACTATAAGTAATACCCAGAACCAATTTTGTTGCCAAGCGATTTGTTGGGCCATAAAAAACCAGAGAGGCTGTTGGATAGCCATTAAATCCTTTATTGGATTTTTTTATAAACGGCTTTAATTGAACAAAATTTTTGATAATTCTAA
>Ga0075012_10001852_pt1 | contig 21085 bp, 21 predicted proteins | sample All_14_2_FD_71474 | JGI IMG/M metagenome (GOLD analysis project Ga0075012, IMG submission 71474) | Freshwater microbial communities in response to fracking from Pennsylvania, USA - Allegheny Zone_MetaG_DW_15 | ecosystem: Environmental > Aquatic > Deep subsurface > Groundwater > Drilled... | reverse complement strand
GGGCAGGGGTATTCGGCGGCGTGGGATAACAAGGGGCCGGCACTTTTTGGGTTGCAGGCCATGGCGCATTTGGTTTCGCCGCGATTGGGTTTGGGGATTTGGATGTTAGAGGTGTTGAGTTATTGCGGGTCGGTTTTGATTTTGGGCTCGGCATTGCGGAAAATGTTTGGCGATTTGGTGGCGGGGTGGGCGACGCTGATTTTTGCGGGAACACTTTGCGTGACGCTGCAGATGGGGAACTATTCGGAAGGGTTTTGTTTGCCTTTGATTGCGGCGGGGATTTGGTTGGTGGCGCATGAAAAGCGTGGATGGGGAGTCTGGTTGGGGTTTGCGGCATTGATTTTGGTGGCGGGGTTGATGCGGGTGAACAACGGGGTGGGGCTAGCGATGATTGCCTTTTTTGCGCCTTATCTGGTTGATTCATCGGGTTCTAAGCGAGTGCGGTGGGAGGTGGCGGTTTTGGGATTTGGGTTGTTGGGATTGTTTTTGGCGGGTTACCGGTTTTTGATGGGGGCTCCGGAGTACCGGGAGATGATTTATGCGATGTGGGAGTTTAATCGGAGTTATTCTTCGGCGACAATTGGGGAGCGGTTCTTTGCGATTTTGAAGGTGTTTTTGAACTTAACAAATTTGGTTTTGCTGGTTGGGGTGCTGTCGAGTTTGTTTGCACGGGGGATGGATCGACGGGTGTGGGGGTGGTACGGAGCTTTTTGGGTTCAGGTCGTGGCACTGGGGATTGGGTCGCGGACTTATATGCATTACACCGTGGTTTTGTTGCCGCTCGCGGCGGTGCTGATGGGGTTTGTGTTTACGCACTTTTCGGGCTTATTGAAGAGTGGGGGGTGGCGGGCGGCTTTGGTGGTGTTTGGAGTTGTTTTGCCACTGGCGATGGGGGTGAATACGGATTTGAAGGGGGATGCGGAGGATGACGAGGTTCGGGCGACGGTGGCGGCGTTGCGGGAGGTTCCGGGTGAGACGCTTTACGTGCTAGGGCATCAGTCGAGTATCTATTTGTTGGATGGCCGGCGGTATGAATCGCCGATGTTTGCGGATTCGGTTTTTCATTTGCCAAACCCTCGCCGGGAGGAGTATCTGCGGGCTATTGGGGACTTGGTTCGGCGTGATCCGCCGGATGTGATTGTTTTTCAGCGGGAGGTTTCGCGTTTTGAGGAGCTGGGGATGGGGGATGTTGCGGTTCGGTATGAGATATTGCCGGTTCAGGTTGAGGGGCAGTGGCCGATTGGGGTTTTGCGGGAGTGAGGTATGTATAAGCTAAAATCAACTGGCCTATTATTTGGCCCCACCCCTTCCCCTCCCCGGAGGGGAGGGACGTCACGCGAATTTCTTACGACATATTTACTGTGAATTAAATTCAAATCTGCCGTTCGTGTAATCCGCGAGGACGTGGGAGCCGTCGTGGATTTCGCCGGAAAGGACGCGCATAGCGAGGGGGTTGAGTATCTCTTTTTGGATAGCGCGTTTGAGGGGGCGGGCACCATAGACGGGGTCGTAGCCGGCGGTGGCGATTTGGGTTTTGGCGGCATCGGTAAGTTCGAGGGTGATGCGGCGGTCTTTGAGGCGATCGACGAGACCGGCGAGTTGGATTTCGACAATCTGCTTGATTTGATTGACGCCAAGGGCGCGGAACACGACGATGTCATCGAGGCGGTTGATGAACTCGGGCCGGAAGTGGAACTTGAGTTCTTCGATGACCTTTGATTTGATGTCATCGAATTTGTCGGCATCAAGGAAGCTATCGCCGTAGTGATGGCTGCCGATGTTGCTGGTGAGGATGACGACGGTGTTTTTGAAGTCCACAGTGCGGCCCTGACCATCGGTGAGACGTCCGTCATCGAGGAGTTGGAGGAGGACGTTGAATACGTCGGGGTGGGCTTTTTCGACTTCGTCGAGCAAGATGACGCTGTATGGGCGTCGGCGGACGATTTCGGTGAGTTGACCACCTTCTTCGTACCCAACATATCCCGGGGGGGCACCGATGAGGCGAGCGACGGCGTGTTTCTCGCCGTATTCGGACATATCGATGCGCACCATGGCGCGTTCGTCATCGAACAGGAGTTCGGCGAGAGCTTTGGCGGTTTCGGTTTTGCCGACACCGGTTGGGCCAAGGAACAGGAATGAACCGATGGGGCGATTGGGATCGCTGATTCCGGCGCGATTACGGCGGATGGCGTCGCTGAGAATGGTGAGGGCTTCATCTTGGCCGACGACTCGGCTCCGGAGCATCTCTTCCATTTGGATGAGCTTTTGGAGTTCGCCTTCCATGAGTTTATCGACGGGGACTCCCGTCCAGCGACTGACGATGCTGGCGATGTCCTCTTCGGTGACTTCTTCTTTCAGAAGGTTTGACTCGGCGATTTTTGTGCTTTCGGCGAGTTCAGCTTCGAGTTTGGGGAGTTGTCCGTGCTGAATTTCGGCGGCGCGGCCCCAATCGGCGTCGCGTTCGGCGGCTTGGAGTTCGGACTTGAGTTGTTCGATTTTCTCTTTGGTGTCGCGGAGCGATTCGATTTTGTCTTTTTCGGACTGCCAGCGCGCGCGCATGGAATCGGCTTGCTCTTTGAGGTCGCTGAGTTTGGATTCGGTATCGAGAAGACGTTGTTTGGACGCTTCGTCGCCTTCTTTTTTGAGGGCTTCGCGGTCGATTTCGAATTGGCGCATTTGCCGTTCAATGACGTCCAGTTCGTGGGGAACGGAGTCGATTTCGATTTTGAGCTTGCTGGCGGCTTCGTCGATGAGGTCGATGGCTTTATCGGGAAGTTTGCGCTCGGTGATGTAGCGGTTGCTGAGGGTGGCGGCGGCGACGATTGCACCATCGGTGATGCGGACGCCGTGGTGGATTTCATACCGTTCCTTGAGGCCGCGCAGGATGCTGATGGCTTCGCTTACGGTGGGTTCTTCGACGAGTACGGTTTGGAATCGGCGTTCGAGGGCTTTGTCTTTTTCGACGTAGAGTCGGTATTCGTTAAGAGTGGTTGCGCCGATACAGCGGAGTTCGCCACGGGCGAGCATGGGCTTGAGCATGTTGGCGGCGTCGAGGGAGCCTTCGGCCTTACCAGCTCCGACGAGGGTGTGCATTTCGTCGATGAAGAGGATGATAGATCCGGCGGCTTGCTTGATTTCGTCGAGCACGGCTTTGAGGCGTTCTTCGAATTCACCGCGATATTTGGCTCCGGCGACAAGAGCACCCATATCGAGGGCGACGACGGATTTTCCTCGTAGACCTTCGGGAACATCGCCGGCGATGATGCGTTGGGCGAGTCCTTCGGCCACGGCGGTTTTACCGACACCGGGTTCTCCGATGAGCACGGGGTTGTTTTTGGTGCGTCGGCTAAGAACTTGGATGACGCGGCGGATTTCTTCATTTCGACCGATGACGGGGTCGAGCTTGCCTTGCCGGGCGCGCTCGGTGAGGTCGATTCCGTATTTTTCGAGGGCTTGGAGCTTGGATTCGGCGTTGGCATCGGTGATGCGGCGACCTTGGCGGATTTCTTCGAGAGCTTTGCCGAGACGTTCTTTGGTGGCACCGGCTCCGTTTAAGATTTTGCCCGTGCTGCCTTTATCGTCGGCGAGAGCGAGGAGGAGGTGGTCGGTGGAGACGTATTCATCGCCGAGTTTGGATGCAGCGTCGAAGGCGTTGTTGAATGCGGTTTGGGTTCGGGAGCCCATGGTTGCGCCGTAGTTGGCGGCACCGCTGACTTTGGCGGCTTGATTGAGGGCGGTTCGGACTTCCGATTGAATGAGGGCCGGGGTTGAACCGGCTTTTTCGATGAGGGAATGAGCGATTCCTTCGGTGTCTTTAAGGAGACCGAGGAGGAGGTGTTCGGGTTCGATGGATTGCTGTTGGAATTCGGTGGCGAATTCTTGAGCAGCCTGAAATGCTTCTTGGGCTTTGATTGTGAGTTTGTCGAAGCGCATACTTGAGTCTCTTACTATAAAGTGACGTTACGCTTAGAGTGTCAGGTTCCAGTTGTAGGTCTATTTTTTTCGGGTATCAATAAATTTTTCGAACGCTTTGAGGGTTACTTCGCTGACGTGGTGTTCGATTCCTTCGGTGTCGAGTTCGGCTTGCTGGGCGGGGACGCCGATTTGGATGAGGAAGTTGACGATGGTTTCGTGGCGGGCGAGGCTTTTTTCGGCAAGAGTGCGACCGGCGGGGGTGAGTTCGACGGATTGTCGGGGGATGACCGTGACTAGACCATCGCGTTGGAGTCGGTCGAGAGTTTTTGTGACGGTGGGTTGGGCGACACCAAGTTCGGCGACGAGATCGGTGGTTCGGACGAGGCTGCCGGGTTCGGGATCGCCGAGTCGGTAAATAAGTTCGACATAGTCTTCAGCGATTTCGGTTTGGTGATCTTCGCGGGTGCGGACAAAGGGATTTTTATGTTTTGTCACTTGACCTATTGTACCTTGTCATAGCCCGGGCTATAATAGCTCTGGCTATGAGTGAGCAACCAGTTGATGCGGATCGCTATCGGTCATTACCGGAGTCTTTTCGGACGGTTCAGATACCGGAAGGTGCGAGTAAGTTACGCCGATTTCTAGCGTTTGCGGGGCCAGGTTTGCTTGTTAGTGTTGGTTATATGGATCCGGGTAACTGGGGGACGGATTTGGCGGGGGGGAGTAAGTATGGTTTTGCGCTTTTGTGGGTGATTTTGCTCAGTAATTTTATGGCGCAGTTTCTGCAGGTTTTGTGTGTTCGATTGGGTTTGGTGACGGGCAAAGACCTGGCGATGGCGTGCCGGGATTATTATAAGAAGCCGGTTGCATTTATGCTCTGGATTTTGTGTGAGATTGCGATTATCGCTTGCGACTTGGCGGAGGTGATTGGATCGGCGGTTGCCTTGAATTTGCTTTTTGGGATTCCGTTGCTTTGGGGAGTGATTATCACGGGTCTTGACGTTATGCTTTTGCTGGCGTTTATGCACTTCGGCTTTAGAAAGTTGGAAGCGATTGTTTTGACTTTGGTGGCGACGATCTTTGGGGGCTTTATGTATCAGATGGTTGTTTCGAATCCGGATTGGGGCGGCGTGGCGCGGGGGACATTTGTTCCATCGATGCCGAGTGCAGATGCGTTTTTGATTTCACTCGGGATTTTGGGCGCGACGGTGATGCCGCACAACCTCTATTTGCACTCCAGCATTGTTCAAACTCGGAAAACGGGAGAAGGGAAGGAGGCTTTGAAGGAGGCGATTAAGTTCAATACTTACGATACGATTCTATCGTTGAGCTTGGCGTTCTTTGTTAATGCGGCGATTTTGATTCTGGCGGCAGCGGTTTTTCATAGTCGAGGAATTGTGGTTGAGGAGCTTCAACAGGGCTATGAACTGCTGGGCACGGCGTTGGGCGGGGCATCGGCGACGGTGTTTGCGGTGGCGTTGCTGGCTTCGGGTCAGAGTTCGACGATCACGGGGACATTGGCGGGGCAGATCGTTATGGAAGGTTTTTTGCGGATTCGCGTGAAGCCGTTTATAAGGCGGATGATCACTCGGGGATTGGCGATTATTCCTGCGATAATTTTGATTACGGCTTCGGGCGGTAAGGAGACGGTTCAGCTTTTGGTGATGTCGCAGGTCGTGCTTTCCATGCAGTTGCCGTTTGCGATTTTCCCGCTAGTTGCGGTGACGAGCGATAAGAATCGCATGGGTGAATTTGTGAACCGGCGGTGGATGGTGATTGTGGGTTATCTTTTGTGCACGATTATTGGGGGGTTGAATGTTTACTTGCTGGTTTCGACAATTGGGCCGGTTTGGGTTGGCTTTATGGTGGCGGGGGTGGCGGCGTTTGCGGCTTGGATTCGATGGGGCTATAAGGAGAAGGTGCCATTTGTTACTCCCGAGGGTAGTTAGAGAACTGACTGAACCCGCCGGTGACATTATCAAAATCTGATAAGGGTGAGATTTTGACGGATTTGGGACATGGAACTCGGTTAAAAATGCCGACGTTATAGGGTGAGGGCCGACGCATGAGTGCGTAGGTACACTGAGCAGACCGATGGGTGAGAAATTAAAAGAGCCGCAAGCAGAATATTTGCAATTTGGGGGGATGGCGGTGCCGGAAGGGGTGATGATGCGGTCACCGAAATATTATGCAGTTGCTTGTCGGGCACCAAACGATGAAATTATAGTGAAGACGGAGCCGCTGGAAAAGACTTGGCTCGGGAAATTGGACTTTTTGAAAAAGCCGTTCTTGCGGGGGACGCTGGCTCTGCTGGACACCATGGCTCTGGGGATGCGGGCGATGAATTTTGCTAGTTCGGTTGCCTTGGATGAGAAATACGTTGCGGAGGAAGATCGGGAGCGGGTTGCAAAAGAGAACGCCGAGATGATGGTTCCGACGGCGAAAGAGTATCGGAATTTGGGGATCACGGCATTTGTCTTGATATTAATCGCAGTGTTTTTGTCGAGCAAGTGGACACCGGTTTTGTCGGGTGCGAAGTTTGATGCGAACCTGATGTTGGCGCCGATGGTGGTTGCGGCAGCAACTTTGATTGTAACAATTTTTGCGATTTTTTGGGGGCCGATCAAGAAGGCGTTGAGCACGAATGAGAAGCTGGCGATTGGAGTGGCGATTGTTTTCAGTATTGGGTTTGGCTTTGTTCTCTTTAAGGCGTTGCCGGAGGGGACAGCAGAATTTATTACAGGGTATCGACCCAGTGAATTGGCGAAGGCGACTTATTTGCAGGGGGTTTGGACGAACTTTGTGGCTGAGACTTTGAAGGTCGTGATGTTCATTGGCTATTTGGCCCTGATCCGGCGGATACCGGCAATTTTGGATACGTTCCGGTACCACGGCGCGGAACATAAGGCGATCAATACGATTGAGGCGGATGAGGAGTTGAGCTCGGAAAATTGTTTGGCGCAGACTCGTTTGCACCCTCGATGCGGGACGAACTTCGCAATTATTGTTGTGATCTTGGGCTTCTTGATGTCGGTGTGGATTCCTCGTTATCCGACTTTGTTTGGGTATCAGGTGACGGGTGGAGCGGCGGTTATTTTTAGGCTGTTGCTAGAGCTTGTTGTGTTCATGCCGATTATTGCGGGAATCAGCTATGAGGTGATTCGAGCGGCAGGCAAGATGAAGGATGCCAAGTGGGTGAATATATTGTTGAAGCCGGGTTTGGCGACGCAATTGATTACTACTGAGGAGCCGGAGGCGAAGCACGTTGAGGTTGCGATCCGGAGTTTGAAGGCGGTTATTACGGCTGAGGAAACGGGTGTTTGTGAAAACACTGAGGTTATGCCGATTGAAGCGAGTCCTCAGGCGGGTTAGAAATGAAACGACGTAAACGACATTGAAGTAACGACATTAGTCGTGCTCTACTTCGGTTTGATGTTGCTTACTCCTTTCATCTTCCTCATGGGAGACTTAGAGATTGACGTCCTTCCGTTGTTTGCGGGTGTGCTGTGTGGTGTATTTTTCTTAGTGTCAGGATGGAAAAGAAATAGCTTCACATGGTCAGGAATTTGGGTAAACAATGGCCTCCAAGAACTAACATATTCGAGACGATTGCGACTCTACATTGAATTTTTCTTCTTTGCTCAGGTGCTGACAGTTCCAATTACGGCATTTGTTCCAATACCTGGAATATCATTTGAGGTGCTGTTTGCTGCTGTGCCCACCTTTGGCGTACTACTCGGAATTTGGAATCGAGGAATTTTGCTTCCTTACCGCAAAGAAGACTTATAGGGACTCTTCTGTCTGATTAAGCAACTCTTCAGGGACTTCCGGTAAGGGCCAGTCGGTGAGATCGGTGCCGTGGAGAGCTTGGTAGGCATCGGGGAGAAATTTGGTGAAAAGTTCGCCATAGGAACTGGGTTCTGCTTCTTCCCAGGTGGTGTTCCGCCAGTTGACAGGGCCGGTGTTGTATTCGTGAGCGATGACGGCGAGTTTGTGAGTGCTCCACTGGAATTGGGAAACGGGTGTTGATCCTAGTCGCTTTTCTTGCAAGAGAACTTCTTGAATGTGGCGTGCGCCATCCAGAATTTGAATGGATTCGTCCTCTTGGTAGGTGCGCGCGAAAGCCATTCGTTGCCAGTGATCTTCGAGGCCGAGTTCTTCCGGGTTTTGGCGCACTTGCATGACGCCCATGCTGGTGGGACGCCCAAATCCGATAAATAGATCGCGGCTGGCGGAGTCGTTCCATCGCCAGGCGCCGGGGATGCCCTGGGCGGTTTCAACATAGATGATGCCGGCGATCATCCAGTCGGGCACACCGTATGCGTGGCTGGCGTAGCGGATGGTGTCGGCGTTGCGTTCAACGATGCCACGAGATTCTTCGCGGTTGTAATCCAGCGATTGAAGGAAAGTCTTTACGCCGGATTTGCTCCCGTTACCGCTTGCTTGGGTTAGTTCAAATTGTTGCGTGTATTCGGGGGGAAGCTCGGGGAGTTCGGAGTTGGCGGCGGCTTCAAAATTGAGAGTCGGAGTCCAAATAATTAATCCTGAAATGACCGACAATCTGAACCATCGCCGACTTGTGGCGAGTTCAGCTTTGCTTTTGTTGGTCTTAAGAAATAGTCTGCGCATGGACGTTCGGGTTAAGATTTTTGGCAGGTTCAACTTATGTTTTGTTGATTGATGTAACTAGGATACGATAGATTGGACGATATTGGTTGGGAAATTGGACTTTAGAGTGGTGAAAGTCCCTATTTGGTTTCGGCGAGTCCACCGAATTTTCGGATCCGTTTTTGATAGTGGGCGACGGATTCGAGGAGTTCTTTTTCACCGAATTCGGGCCAAGTGGTTTGGGTGACGAAGAGCTCGGAATATGCGGCTTGCCAGATGAGGAAGTTGGACCAGCGGAGTTCACCGGCGGTGCGGATGAGAAGGTCGGGTTCGGGAAGGGTCGGATCGTAGAGGGCTTGAGCAAGAGATTCTTCGGTGATTTCTTCAGGGCTTTGTTTGATGAGCGATTTGATTGCGTCAATAATTTCGGCGCGGCCCCCATAGTTGATTGCGAGAGTGAAGACGATACCAGTGTTATCTTTGGTGTCGGATTTCATTTCGGCCAGGGCTTGTTGGAGTCCTTTTGGAACTTCGTGAAGGCGACCAATAGCTTGTGCGCGGACATTGTTTTCTTTGAGCCCACGGAGTTCGTGGCGGGCCGCTTCTTCAATGAGAGTCATGAGTCCGCCGACTTCTTCTTCGGGTCGTCGCCAATTTTCGGCCGAGAAGGCGTAGACGGTGAGGTATTTGATACCGAGTTCGGCGGCGGTCAGAAGGACGTTTTTGAGGGTTTTATAGCCTTGTCGGTGTCCCCATAGGCGTTTGAGCCCTTGAGCTTGGGCGTAGCGTCCATTGCCATCCATGATGATGGCGAGATGTTCGGGGAGTGCCTCCAAGTTGATGCCAGCTTGGAGGGCACGTTGTTGAACGGAGTTAAGGGCAGACGCAGCCACGGTATGTGAAAGTATGAATCAGTCAGCGACTAAATTTCGAGAACTTCTGCTTCCTTTTTCTTTTGAACTTCGTGGGTGTTTGCGATGTATTTATCGGTGAGATCTTGGATTCGTTTTTCGAAGCCTTTGAGATCGTCTTCCGTGATTTCTTTGTTTTTCTGTTGATCGCGGAGGGTGTTTATCGCGTTGTGACGGACGTTGCGGATGGCAACGCAGCCTTCTTCGGCGCGCTTGGAGACTTCTTTAACGAGGTCTTTGCGTCGCTCTTCGGTCATGGCGGGGAAGTTGAGCCGGATGCCCGTGCCGTCGTTATTGGGGTTAATTCCGAGATCGCTATTTTGGATTGCGCGTTCGATCGGCCCGGTCATGGACTTATCGTAAGGGGAGATGAGAATTTGTCGCGGTTCGGGAACGCTGACGTTGGCACATTGGGTGATTGGGGTGGGGGTGCCGTAGTAGTCGACCATGATAGGTTCGAGCACTTGAGCGCTAGCTCTTCCGGTTCGAATTCTTCCGAAATCGTGGACAGTTGCTTCAACCGCACTTTTCATTTTCTGTTCGGCTTCTTTGATTACTTCGCTCATTGTTTTTTATCCTCCCTGGACTAGGGTGCCTTCGGTTTCGCCTCGTACTGCGCGAGCCATTCCACCGGGTTTTAGTAAATCTAGCACAACCAGGGGCATGCCGTGTTCGCGGGCCATGATGAATGCTGTTTGATCCATGACCGCCAGGCTTTCTGAAATTGCTTGTGTGTAGGTGAGAGAATCGTATTTAACCGCGTCGTTGTGCTTTCGGGGATCTTTGTTATAGACGCCATCGACTTTAGTGGCTTTGAGAAGCGCGTCGGCGTCGATTTCAAGGGCACGGAGGATTGCGGCGGTATCGGTGGTGAAATAGGGGTTACCGGTGCCACCGGCAAATACGACAACTCGTCCTTTTTCAAGGTGGCGGATGGCGCGTCGACGAATGAATGGTTCGGCGACTTCGCTGATGTTGAGTGCTGATTGCACTCGGGAGGGGATACCGATTTTTTCGATCGCGGCTTGGAGGGCAAGACCGTTCATGATGGTGCCCATCATTCCCATGTGGTCGGCGACGGTTCGGTTGATTCCGCCGTCTTCGCTGAATGCTGATCCACGAACAAAATTGCCGCCTCCAACTACGATGGCCACTTGGGCTCCGCAATCAAAGACGGCTTTAATTTCTTGGGCGATGTAGTCGAGGGTGTCGTTGTCGAGGCCGAATCCGGCTTCTCCTCCGAGCATTTCTCCGCTGATCTTAAGCAGAACGCGGTTGAATTTGACTGTATCGCCCACTTTTATTTACTCCGCGTCGCCTTCGCCGTCAGCGGATTGACCGACTGCAAGCAGGGCGTAAGCGGTGATGGTGCCGCCGCCATTTTGGCCGAGATAATCGACTACCTTGGTTTTGTTGTCCAAGTAGATCAATTGTTCGAGGAGGACATTTTCTTGGTAGTACTCCTTGTTGATTCGACCATTGGCGATGTTTTCGGCAATGTTTTCCGGTTTGCCTTCTTCAAGAGCTCGTCGCTTTTGAACATCAAATTCAGCGTCGATGATTTCTTTCGGAATGTCGGACTTTTGCAAGTAGCTTGGCTTGAATGCAACGACGTTGACAGCAACTTGTTGAGCGGCTTCGGCGCTGCCACCGTTGTAGGTGACGACGCTGGCCCATTTGCCATCGTGGTGGTTGTATGCCGCGAGCATTCCTTCACCGGCGTGGAAGACTTCCGACTTGCGGATTTGGATGTTTTCGCGAATTTTGCCAACTGCCTCGGCGAGGTGTTGTTCGACGGTTAGACCTTCGACAACGACATCAAGTCCAGCTGATCCATCGGCGAGCATTCCTCGGACGAGTTTGTCGACCATGTTTTTGAAGTCATCGTTGCGGCTGACGAAGTCAGTTTCGCATTCGACGATGATTCCAGCACCGGTCTTTCCGTCTTCGGAGATGACGACTTTGGCGATTCCTTCTCTGGTTGCTCGTCCCGCTTTCTTTTGGCTAGCGGCGGCACCTTTTTCTCGAAGGATGTCTTTTGCTTTATCGATATCACCGTCCGCTTCTTCAAGCGCTTTTTTGCAGTCCATCATGGGCGCGTCTGTGAGTTCGCGCAGCTTTTTGACATCTTGTGCGGTGATAGCCATTAGTTTGTTTCCTCAGTTTTGGCTTCGACTTCGGCAGGAGCTTCAGCGGCTGCTTCAGCTGGTGCTTCGGTTGGGGCCTCTTCTTTTACGTCTTCGGCGGGGGTTTCAGCGACTGCCGTGGCTTTTGGCTCAGCGGCTTTTGCTTTAGTGGATTCTTCGAATGATCGAAGGAATTCTTGCTCGACTTCGCCGAATTGAACCGGGGTGTCGCCATCAGCATCGATATCCGTTTCTTCTTCAGTTCCTTCTGCCATGGCTTCGTCGTCGCCCTTGTTGATGGGTTTGACTTCGAGGATTGCTTCGCAGAATTTGCTGGTGACGAGTCGGATTGATCGGATCGCGTCATCGTTGCCGGGGATGACCATATCGGCATCATCCGGGTTACAGTTGGTATCGACGATTGCGACGATGGGGATGTGGAGTTTGCGGGCTTCGAGAACAGCGATTGACTCTTTGTTGAGGTCAACGATGAAGATGCACTTTGGCATTTCGGTCATGTCTCGGATGCCTTCGAAGTAGCGGGAGAGTTTGTCTCGCTCTTCGAGTCGCTTGAGGGCTTCTTTCTTGGGAAGTCGGGCGAGATAGCCTTCCGCTTCCATTCGATCCAGTTCTTTGAGTCGAACGATTCGTTGGCTGATCGTTTCCCAGTTGGTGAGCATTCCACCGAGCCAGCGGTCGGTTACGTAGTACTGACCGGACTTTGATGCTGCTTCTTTGATTGCTGACTGGGCTTGTTTTTTTGTTCCGACGAAGAGGACAGAGCCGCCATCTTTGACGATGTCTTGCACGAAGTCAAGGGCATCTTGGAAGAGCTTGATTGTTTGGTGAAGGTCAACGATGTAGATTCCGTTGCGTGCGCCGTAGATGTAGCGCTTCATCTTGGGGTTCCACCGTCGTGTTTGGTGACCAAAGTGGACGCCTGCTTCGAGCAGGTCTTTCATACTGAGTTCTGGCATTATTTTGTTTTTCCTTTGTGGGTTTTAGCCGCCGGAGACCGCCTCGTTCCGCCCTACCTCGCCTCATTTGGTTGCGACCCAGGGGGCACGGTGTTCCGTGAGAATTTGGCTCAGGTTCAATTGAGCCTTGCGGATGATACCGTTTATGGTTGTTTGGAGTGGGACAATCCCCTCCCTAAGTCCCTGCCCGATAGACTAGTTTAGGAAGCCAGCATTTTGCCAGGGTGTTTTGGTCTGAATAATGTTTTCTAGGTTGGTTTTGAATTCCGGCCATTCGGGTTTGATTACGCTGAAGACGACGGTGTCGCGGTAGGTGCCGTCGTGGATGAGGCGGTCGCGGCGGAAAGTGCCTTCGCGGGTAAGGCCGATGTTTTCCATGGCTTTTTGGGAGCGAAGGTTTTTGCTACTCGTGACAAATTTGACTCTTTCGGCTCCAAAGTCTTCAAAGGCGGCTTGGATCATGGCGAGCTTGACGATGGGGTTAAGGTTTGTGCCCCGAAAGGGAGCGGACATCCAGGTGTAACCGATTTCGAGATTGCGGTTTTCGTGGCTGATGTCGTAATAGCTGGATGATCCGAGGACTTTTCCGTTGGCGGTGAATACCTGGGCGATGTTGGGGGTGGCAATTCGGGCGGCGATGAATTCGCGGATGTGTTCGGGGGAGAGGGATTTGGGTGGGAAGCTGTAGAGATCCATGGTTTGGGGATCTTGCATGAGGGCTTCGTAGTAGGCGTCGAAGTGATCGAGGGTGAGGGGTTCGATGGTGAGGCTGTGGGTTGTTACGGTAATGGGGTGGGGGTTGAAATTATTCATATACTCATCGAAGGTAAAGAATCAAAGTGCCACTCTATTCCAATGGTACAAGTAATTCTTTGTATTCATCAAAAAATTGGGGTGTCGTAGTGCGAAGTGCAGAGATCGTCCCTGCCAGCCTATTCGCCAACTGCTCCATTTGCTTCTGAGAGCGAACCAAATTGTACAAGTCTTCCTCATCGTCAAAATTAGATAAAATAAGTGGCATGAGGAAGCTAACTAACTTCTTTACCACGTCCCTTACGACATTAAAAGTCTGCGCGTTATAAGCAGGTTTTAGTCGTAGGTGAAACTGATCGCTAACTCTTCCATCAAGGAGCGCATCTTGAACGGAGCCGATTACAGCAATTGTAAATTGCTTTCCGGAAGAGTAGTCAAGCAAGTCCTTGATACGTGATTCAATTGTGGTTGGATTTGGCTTCTCTTTCAGATCACTTTTGTAGGAAGAAATTGCTACAGACAAACTGTGAATTAATAATAAATGGCTTGCAGATGTATCATCTTTAAATAATAAATCATGATATTGTTTTGCCTCGAAAATGTCAGTCTTATTTCTCGTTGCAAGGGTTAGCTGCCCATGAAAACTGGCTAGGGACTGACTAATTTCTTCGATCTGCACCATGGGGCGATTATCAAGCCTGCCAACGCCTCTTCGTCGCTTATAATGAAAACCTAGATCAGCAAATTCCTTATCTAGTCTGTTTTGTACCGGATCATTTGACTTTCTGTCTGCGGCCTTAATAGCATTTTGAGTATTAGTAAACTGCACGATTTTCTCGACTAATGCCGTGTTATTGCATTGAATAATACGGCACATTATTTTTATTTCATCCAAATTTCCTGTAGCCTCATTAATTGCTCCTGTAGTTTGTGCTCCATTAATGATTCCGAGGCCACTGCAGGAAATACCTCCATTTTCTTGATCAATTCTTTTAGTCAAGAATGTAACTCCGTTGTTGTAAACGTAGAAATTCTGTGGTTCAGATGCAGCCGATTGGATAATATTATTGTTGATATTCTTCGATGATTTCCGAGATCCAAGATATTCACGAACATTGGGGGCAAAGAGTTTACTGCCATAAGCATTGTACAAGTCGCGCAATTGAGTACCGGTTATAGTGCCAAGGAAGCATTTCCAGTCTTCGCACTCTTGTTCCAATCCAAACTCGCCAAGTATGCCAATATCTTCTGTTATGGCCAATGTTTCAACATGACCTGAAAAAAGTGAAAGTGAGTTTGCCAATCCTATTTCGGCGACCTTAGTCTCGATTTGCTCACCGTCGAAATTATTCAATGCATTGGCAAGTGTTTTTTCTGCAGCTTCCAATTCAGTTTTACAATTCGCACTCTCCGGGCAATTGTGTATGTAGAGTAAGTGAATCTCATCAATCTCTTTTTCTGAAATTGCTCGCCTTAACTCAGTGGCGTGGATTCGTAAATTTTTTGGAACATCCTCCAAATTAACAGATAGGAGCCAGGTGACCGCCTGGTTTAAATCGGATGCTTTCTTTGCTTCGGCTGCTCCCCGAGACCAAGTGTCATCGTAATAGGCTTGAACAATGGCAGCTAGTCGATCCTCGAGATTAATGATAACAAAATCACAGCTCTTATCATTAGCGCCGTCTGTTAAATACTCGTCAGATACAACCTGATATGAGTCCCAGGAGAAATTTTGAACAATCGTATAGATTGCGTGAGCATTTCTTCCAAACACGTGAATTTCGGGGTTATTTTCCAGGAATCTTTGAAATTCATCTTTAGTGTCGCTCATTCTATCGAGAATGATACCCAGTTGAGTACTCTTACAAAGATGCTGAATGCGGTGGCGATGGCTTTGGTCGTGAATGACACGGCGTTTTATGGGATGGGTGGTGCGGCGGGGGTTTTGAAAGGAGAAAGTCCGGTGAAGATGGTGAGTGCGGATATTCGTATCAATATTCCGAGCTGTGAGGTTGAAGTGAACTACATTTTTCGGAACACGACTAACAAGGCAATTGAAGTGTCGATGGGGTTTCCGGAAGAAGCGGTTGAGCTAGGGGGATTGAAAGGGAAGACCTGGTTTAAGAAATTTGAGACTTGGGTAGATGGGAAGCCGCTGAAGACGAAGATGGTGAAGTTGGAGGAGTATTCGGATTCGATTGATGGGGGTTATACGAGGAATTGGTGGACGAAGGAGGTGAGGTTTGGCGCAGGGCAGACTCGTCGCTTGCGAAACCGGTATGTGACTCAGCCGGGGTATCAGACGCCTGGGCCGTTTTTTTTGTATTTGGTGAATACCGCAGAGAATTGGAATGGCCAGGTGGATAAATTGCGGATAGAGCTGAACGTGGATGAATTTCCTAAGGATTCGTTTTTTAATGTTCCGTGGAAGCCGCATAAGCGGCATGGGAATACGGTGATGTGGTTCTGGGAGGGAGTTGAACCTTCGGGACGGTTTGATTTGACGGTTCGATGGCCCGGTGATGGATTGCCGGATGAGGTTCTGGCGGGTTGGGAGGCGAGTGGGGGTGAGGTTGTATTGAAGACTTTGCCTTAGTTTGTGAATCTTTGGTTAGAGACCATAATTTGTAATCACGGGCTTCGCTGTGCTTACCCCGGTCAACATCGGTGATAATTCCGAGCAAATTACTAGTCGTCGTCGAGTTTGTAGCCGATGAACCAGAGGATTGGGCAGAGGACGATGAGGATTAGACCGGTCGTGAGATAAAGTCCAGGTTCGGGGTCCTCGGCCGCGACTCCTCGACCGATCCAGATGAGGGGGAGTACGTTTCCGGTCGCATTAACGATAAAGGAAGCGATGATATTGTATAGGCCACCGAGGGCGGCGAGAATCGCACCAAATTTGAACGCAATAGGGCCTGTGCTATCCACAATATGCCAATTGTAACACCGCATAACTAAGACAAACGTACAATACATCGTATGACGAGTTTGCTTGCGGCAGCGTTGATGTTGAATGACACGAGTTTTTCGGCTCGGAGTGGGAATCCGAAACCGATGAACGACAGTTCGCCCGTGGAGATGGTGAGTGCGGATATTCGGGTGAAGGTTCCGAGTTGCGAAGTGACGGTGACATACTCATTTAAGAATACGAGCGGCAAAAAGGAGACCGCGGTGATGGGGTTTCCGGAAGAGGGCCACGACGCATATTTGGACGCTAAGCAGAAAACTTGGTTCAAGAGTTTTAAGAGCTGGGTGGATGGCAAACCGACGCCCGTTTTGGTGCAGAAGGTTGATGATGCGGCGAATGATCCGGATTTTGGATATTCGATTTGGTGGGTGAAACGGATTGATTTTCAAGCGGGGCAGGTTCGATCGGTGAAGAATGTGTATGTGAGTCAGCCAGGCGGCGATACGATGCCGCGTGAGTTCTTTGAATACATCGTTCATACGGCGAAGAGCTGGAAAGGGCCGATTGGAAAGATTCGGTTGGAACTGGATGCGAGTGGGTTGCCGAAAGGGACTCGTTATGCATCGAAAGCCAAGCCGCACAAGGTTGATGGCGATAAGTTAGCGTGGTTCTGGACAAACCTGGAGCCAGATGAGACGAACAATTTGTTTGTGTCGTGGGAGTCGAAAGTGTTTGATTATTCGAACAGCGATATGAAGTTGGTATTGGGTGGCGAGGTTAGGACAGCGGGCGGGAAATAGTCAGTAAAAGCATGTTTGAGGCGGTTAATTGGAATTATCCAATTAACCGCCTCAGTGTTTTATCTTTCTATTTAATTGATCAAATGTGACGAAATACCGGAAAAGATTAATAGAATCACCTTGGTTAGAATTTTCTGATAAACTTTAGCTGTTGCTGATTGCAGTGACGAATTGTTGAGGAAAAAATGAAAAAAATTGGATTGACGCTTGGGGCAGTTGTGCTTTCGGGCATGAGTTTTGGGCAGACATTTTTGACGCCGACCCCTTATTTGCAGTTTTCGGACTCGCCATGGGCGGCAGGAACATTTGATTATTTCCATTTGGAGACGGTTGAAGATCACGCAGTTAATACTCCGGGCGCAACGTTGACCAATGGGATTGTCACATCGACTTCGTTTGGTCTGAGTTCGATTGTTGACAGCGTTGACGAAGATGATGGCTCGATCAACGGAACAAATGGGTTCAACGGAGCATTTGGTGATAGCTTGTTTGGTGGTTTGATTCGAATTGACTTTAGTGCGGCTGTTCTCGGAAATCTTCCCACACATGCGGGCATGGTGTGGACTGATGGTGGAATCGCCACATTTGAAGCATTTGATTCAAATGGCGTTTCATTAGGAGAAATTGGTAACAACAGTGCGGACGGAAGTAGTTTTGGCGGCACGGCGGAAGATCGATTTTTTGGCATTGAGTATGCCGGTGGCATTTCTGCTATTCAGTTTAAGAATGTGACTTCGGAAGCTGATCACCTTCAATATGGTTATTCACCCGTGCCCGAGCCCGCCACGATGACATTGCTTGGCCTTGCGGTTTTGGCGATTGCTCGCCGTAAGAAATCCTAAGATTGTTCATATAGGGTTAGTGCTCTCTTGCTTTGCGCAAGGGAGCACTTTTTGTTTTGGTTTGCAGGTAATTTGAATGTATGAAAGTTGAACTGTTTGAAGGTGATTTGGCGGAGTTTATTGATCTGTTTCATGAATCGACGGGATTGGATGACCGGGCAGCGGTCGAGAAATTGATTGCGATTGAGGTCACGAAGGGAACGCAGTACGGAGTGGTTCGAGATGAGGGCAAGATTGTGGGGATGATTGGTTTGTATCTTGATCCGGTGCCGGGGGTGAGAGACTTGGATCCGGCTCAGGTGATTGATTTGGCGGTTCATGAGGATTATCGGGGGAAGGGATTGAGCCGGTTGTTGATGGATTGGGCGGTCGATCGAGCATGGGAGGCGGGTCAGAGTTGGATTTGGCTATATACGGGGAGCCCGGGGTACACGGTCGATGTTTATCTGAAGTTGGGGTTTGAAGTCTGCGGAGTGAATGAGAATTATTGGGGCACGGATGGTTCGCGGGTTTGGCTCCGGCGAAAGATTGGCGATTAAATTGCCTAAAATAGAGTTGTCATGATTTTGGTGTGCGGTGGCGCGGGATACATCGGTTCGCATATGGCGAAACGGTTGCGAAAAGAGGGGATTGACCACATTATTTTTGATAATTTGGAGCGGGGAAATGCTCCGGCGATTGGCGATTCAAAGTTTTTTGAAGGGGATTTGCGAAATCCGGCAGATATTGAGCGGGTTTTTGAAGCACATGACATTCATTTGGTGATGCATTTTGCGGCCTATATTGAAGTCGGGGAGAGTGTTCAGGCTCCGGCGAAGTTCTGGGAAAATAATGTGACGGCGGTTTCTAATTTGTTAGAAGTTTGCCGGATGCGGGAGGTGAATCAGTTTGTTTTTAGTTCGACCGCGGCGGTATATGGTGAGCCGGTTGAGGTGCCGATTCCGGAAGATCACCCGAAAAATCCGACGAACCCTTACGGCGATACTAAGTTGACGGTGGAACGGATGCTGGCAAGTTACGATCGGGCTTATGGTTTGCGGAGTGTTTGTTTGCGTTATTTCAATGCTTGCGGGAGCGATCCGGAGGGTCAATTAGGCGAGGATCATCGGCCGGAGACGCATTTGATTCCGCGGATTTTGCTTGCGGCGGCGGGTAAGGCACCGGAGATTACGGTGTTTGGGACAGATTACGATACGCCGGACGGAACGTGTATTCGGGATTACGTTCATGTGAATGATTTGGCGGATGCGCATTTGCGGGCGGTTCGTTATCTCGAAAATGGAGGTGGGTCGGATCAGTTTAATTTGGGGAGTGGGAATGGGTTTAGTGTTCGGCAGGTTTTGGATGCGGTTCGGAATGTGACAGGGGTGGATTTTCCGGTGAAGTATGGGGATCGGCGGGAAGGTGATCCGGCGCGTTTGGTGGCGGATTCGAGTAAGGCGCGGGCGGTTTTGGGTTGGTCGCCGGAGTTTGATGATGTCGAGGTTTGTGTTCGGCACGCGTGGGATTGGATGGTTGCGCATTCGGATGGATATGGAAGGTGAAGCTAAAGTTATTTGACTTTTTGGCAATCATTTTTGTTTTGTCTCTTGCAGTCATTTCGTTTTACATTTGGAAATCTAATCAGCCACCAGTAGCCAAGCAGGGTTCATATTTGGCTAGTTCACTTTTGAAAGTTGGTGAGGAGTCCTTTCGAGTAAATATCTATAGAGGAAAGCTTGGACACTATTTTTTTCAGCGAAACAAGGGAAAAGTGTTTGAGGCCCGGCATCGATTTTGGGTTCTAACTCAAGAAGGTGAGTTGCTTCATGGGTATTCATTTCATAACTATGAGAAGGCAGGCAGTCGCTATACAGTTGGTCTTGTACAGATGGTTGATGTGTATAAGAGAGAGTTCAAAGATAATTCAGCACCTACGCTGAACAAGGATATCTTGCGTTTGCAAGTCTCCGATGGAGTTTATGGAGACATTGAGCTGAGCGATCAAATTGTTGCGGAAGTCATGGCGTCGTTGAGCCGAGGCAAGGAGTTGGAGGACAAGAATAAATAGGTGAAAGGGTAGGGAACGCGTTAGCATATTTGTTGTGTATCAGAACTAAACGCTGGTTGGTTCATTCGTGGGTTTGGGTGGTTGCCCATCCGGCGGAGAACGGGTTTCGCTAAGATGGATTGTTGAAACTCAGATCAACAGGCTACGTAGTTAAGTAATGGCTTTGAAGTACGAAACGAGGCTTGAGATTGAAGCGAGCGAAAGGCGACGCTGGAAGTTTTTTACTTTTTTAAAGTTCACAGCCGTCTTCTGTGTGCTTTCGCCTTGTAGTGTTCCGATAATTTGGTGCACTAAAAACTTGACGACAAATAAGGGCGACATTTCTCAGGAGCGATTTTGTATCCAGGCATTGCTTGGCAGCGAAGGAACTGAAAAGACTTTTGATATTGATCCGAAGGAGAAAATTGTGGCATGCGGTCTTGACCTTTCAAACACAAGTTTTGACTCAAACAGAAAAACCACCTTCTTGCAGTACCGAACAGAATGGGAATCGCGAGGCGAACTGCTTGGATCGTGTTCTTCTGCAGTTCGAGTTACTGTGACGAGAGACGAAAGTGGAAAGTTCAAGGCAACATATGGCGAGGAAGGTGGTTGCTCATATTGGAGGTTCTTTCCCTGAGACGTTATGGGCATACACCTTTCTTTCTTTAAATGCAAATCTTGTGGTGGGCTAATTTTTTGTAAGGAAAAGTCTGGGTTTTGGGGATTTATGCTTGGTTTTGTTACTTGCTTGCCCTTGGTAGCGATTGTTCCGGCAATTTTTCTTGCAACGCGCTCTCAATGTGAAAATTGCGGACAGCCTTTCACGTGGTTTTGATAGTGGCAAAGTCACGGGTTAACACACGTGCCTCCCCGAATGACATTTCAGTTAGGGGATAATAGCGGGGATGCCGCACATTGAAGTACGGGAAGTGGTGAAGGAGTACCCGGGGGTACGGGCACTTGGGGGAGTGTCTTTGAATTTTGCGCCGGGGGAGGTGCACGGGGTGATTGGTGAAAATGGGGCGGGGAAATCGACCCTGATGAAGATCTTGGCGGGTGTTGAGCGGGCTTCGAGTGGTTCGGTTTGTGTGGATGGGGCGGAGTGTGAGTTTCGGGGAGTACAGGATGCGATGCGCGCGGGGGTCGCGATGATTCACCAGGAACTGAACTTGGTGGATGATTTGAGCGTGGCGGGGAATTTGTTTTTGGG
>Ga0075012_10001849_pt1 | contig 21138 bp, 16 predicted proteins | sample All_14_2_FD_71474 | JGI IMG/M metagenome (GOLD analysis project Ga0075012, IMG submission 71474) | Freshwater microbial communities in response to fracking from Pennsylvania, USA - Allegheny Zone_MetaG_DW_15 | ecosystem: Environmental > Aquatic > Deep subsurface > Groundwater > Drilled... | reverse complement strand
GCGGGTCAGCTCTTTACCGCAAAGCATTTGCGGCCGAACAGTCGGGGGACCTTAAAGAGGCGATCCGCCTCTACAACCGGGTGTTGATCGAAGAACCCAAGTCATTTTCGGCACACTTTCAGCTGGCAACATTGCTGCATGACCATGAGGAGGATTACATCGGAGCCATCTACCACTATAAACAGTATCTGTATCTGCGACCGGAAGCTGAAAAAAGTAAATTGACGCAAGACCGGATCAGGATTGCCGAACAGTTACTTGCACCGCAAATTTTACGCAAGGTGGGTGACTCGATTCAGGGGCTTTCGCAAGCGCATTTGCTGAAGGAAAATGAACGACTCAACCGTATCATCACGACGCTGGAAGGAGAGAAATCGGTCTTTCTTGAAAGTAAAGGGGTTGCGGATAAGGGGTTGGCAGAATTAAGGGCAGACAACATGCGGTTGCGCGAGATCCTTCAGAAAATGCGTGTTCAAGAAGTCGTCGCGGAACCTTCTGCACCATCGACACATCATGCCGGAGAAGCTGGCAGAACGACAGGGCAAGAGAAACCTGTTGCCCGAACTGATGCAAAATCGCTCCGTGCCCTACGAGAAGAGGCGTTGGCTATATCTGGGAGTGTGTCAAAGACGCAGGACCGGAAACCTTTGGTTGAGGTGCCTTCTACAGAGGCCGTGCTGCGAAAGGTCCAGACGAAACTGTCTGGTGAGCCTGAAACGCCCGCCGTGTCACCAAATTCCGGTGCGACAGCAACGCCCGAGCCGGAAATGTCGGGTAAACTGGACAAAGCATCGCTTTCCGCATTATCCCTGTTTGGAAAAGAAGAGAAAAAAGAAAAGAGCTCAAAGGTTGGTGGCGAGCAAAAAACATATGTTGTTCAGCCAGGGGACACGTTGTTCCGTGTTTCGGAAAAATTTTACGGAGACGCGGCACACTGGAAGAGGATCCGTGATGCTAACCGCACGCGGATTGATCCGGACGGGAGAATACGTGCCGGACAGATAATCATTGTGCCTTAAGCAACAGTTAAGAGGGGCGAATGGCACCAAAAGTATCTAAACATGTTCTGAAGACGGGCACCTCGAGTGTTTTCGTCGGAGGCGCTATGGGTCATGCGCCGGTTTGTTGGCGGCTAGATGTAAGGGAAGATGCGCGCGGCAATAAACATTTCTTTAGTAAACGCCGTCGTCCAAGTTTGGAGCGTGGCCGGCCAAAACTTTTTCACTACATTTCGGCAGGAGGAATGCGTCAATTAAGGCGGACGTCCGTTGACGACATCATTGAAGACCGTCGTCGCTCTTTTCTTGTTGCATTGTTCCTGGCGTTTGCAATATGGGTGTTATTCTTTTTTTTACCGTGTGCCTAAAAGAGAAGAGGGTGCGATATGAAAGCGATACGAGCGCTCGTTGTGGTGATTGGTTTTCTCTTTGTTACGGGTTGCGCCGGGCCGATGTTTGAGGGAACCATCTTCGAGCAACCGTCGCAACGAGACCCGGCTGTGGCTCGAATCGTCACCAATACGCAACAGATGAACGTGGAGTTTCGTCAGCTGGCAGAACAACTTAATGCGCTGAATCGCAATCAGGAACTGATCGATGCGCGGCTGGCAAAGCTGGAAACGCAGATTACTGCAATGCCCCAAACATCGGATGATATCACGGCGTTGCGGCGCGACGTGCAGCTTATTCGATCAGAGCGCGAAACACTGAAGAAAGAGATCACGGACGACCTGGCAGGACGCATCGAAAAAATTGCCGCTCGGCAGCAGGCCGACATCAATTCGGTCAGGGCGGCCGCACCGGCATCTTCAGGTCAGACGCGTTCTGTCAGTGGTGGCAAGTCGGCGGGTACTCCGCCTGCCACCTCAGGCTATGAGCATAAAGTCTTGAGAGGTCAAACACTCTCCGAAATCGCGCGAGGGTACGGCAAAAGTATAGACGTGATCATGAGAGCAAACAAGATGACGAATCCCTCCTCGATTCGTGTCGGCCAAGTTCTCTTTATTCCCGATTGAGGTAAACCATGCGTTTTCCAGAAGTTCGTTTGCGCCGTTTGCGGCGTACACCCGCCATTCGACGGTTGTTTGACTCGCCTGTGCCGCCGCCTGCGAAATTTGTGTGGCCGGTGTTTGTTGTCGATGGTGAAAACCGGCGTGACCCAATCACGTCGATGCCAGGGCAACACCGGTTCAGCGTGGACAGTCTGCTACGGGCCTTGGAGCCTGTTGTTTCGCAGGGGATCGGAGGAGTCCTGTTGTTCGGACAGACCGAGGGCGAAAAGGATTCAGGCGGCAGCGGTGCCTACGATGAACGTGGTGTAGTTCAGCGCGCTGTTCCCGCTATCAAACGTGCATTTCCTGAACTTGTTGTCATGACCGATGTTTGCCTGTGTGCCTATACGACGCATGGCCATTGCGGTCCGCTTGATCGACAGGGAGCTGTCGATAATGACGCCTCAATAGAGCTGTTGTCACGCGTGGCAGTGTCCCATGCGGCAGCGGGAGCGGATGTTGTTGCTCCAAGCGCGATGATGGATGGGCAGGTCGCTGCAATTCGAGCGGCATTGGATGAAAACGAGTTTGCGAACACGCTGCTAATGGCATACTCGACAAAATTCGCATCATCCATGTATGGGCCGTTCCGTGACGCCGAGAACTCGGCGCCATCAGTGGGGGACCGCAAAGGTTATCAAGCCTCGTACCGCCATTTGCGCGCAGCGTTACGCGAGTCGGCCTTTGACGAAAAGGAGGGGGCTGATATCTTGATGGTCAAGCCGGCTCTCTTTTATCTGGACGTATTGTCGAAACTGCGTGCGCGGACAGAGTTGCCTTTAGCAGCCTATAATGTGAGCGGCGAGTACAGCATGTTGATTGCTGCGGCAGAGCGAGGCTGGGGAGACTTGATGGGTATGGTGCGCGAGTCGTTGATGGCAATTGATCGTGCGGGTGCAGACCTATTGCTCTCGTATTGGGCACCTCGCTATCGAGAGATTTTCGATGAGTAAGTCATGCGAAAATCCGGCTGGAACAGAGAACGCGATTGGTGTAACATAAAATAACTGAAGTGAGGTCTTGTTGATCACCTAGGGGATGGATTAAGGCTTGTTTCTTGGAGGCGGTGAAAATATTTCCGGCGATGCTGGAAATTCATGAGGACTGGTTATTCTATGAGCAAAAAAAACATTGAAACCGTTTACAAACTCGGATGTGAACGCTATGCGGAACTGGGTGTCGACGTTGAAACAGCACTAAAAAAACTTTTGAAAATCCCCATCTCACTGCATTGTTGGCAAGGAGATGACGTACGCGGTTTTGAAAATCCTGACGGTGACCTGACTGGCGGCATTCAAGCGACCGGAAACTATCCTGGACGTGCCCGTAGTCCTCAAGAATTGCGTGCGGATATCGAGTTTGTTCTTTCGATGGTGGGCGGTTCACATCGTGTGAATGTGCATGCCTGCTACGCAGAGTTTGCGAAGGGTGAGAAAGTTGACCGTGATGAGCTGCAGCCTGCGCACATGATGAATTGGATCAACTGGGCGAAAAAGAACAAGTTAGGGATGGATTTCAATCCTACGCTCTTCTCCCATCGGATGTTCAATGGGTTTTCTCTTGCCAGCCGGGATAAAAAAATCCGAGATTTCTGGATCAGGCATACGATCGCTACGCGGCGTATCGCGGCTGCTATCGGCAAAGCGCTTGGAACTCCCTGTGTAAATAACGTTTGGATCCCAGACGGGTATAAGGACATTCCAGCCGACCGCGAGACGCCGCGTAAGATCCTCAACGATTCATTGGACGCTTGTTTCGCAGAGAAACTGGATCCGAAGTACATGCTCGATGCGGTGGAGTCCAAACTTTTCGGAATCGGAGCCGAAAGTTACACGGTGGGCTCGCATGAATTCTATTTGGGGTATGCCGTTAAGAACCAGAAGGTGCTTACGCTTGATGCGGGGCATTTCCATCCGACAGAGACGATCTCAGATAAATTGTCATCTTGCTTATTATTTGTGCCAGAGATTCTCCTGCATGTCAGCCGTGGTGTGCGTTGGGACAGCGATCACGTGGTGATTGTTAACGATGACCTTATCGCGATTGCTCAGGAACTTGTGAGGCTGGACCATTTTAAGCGCGTCCACATCGGGCTCGATTATTTTGATGCAAGCATCAACCGTATTGTGGCTTGGGTAACCGGTGTTCGCTCCATGCAGAAAGCTTTGCTGTATGCCATGTTGGAGCCGATTAAGTTGATGCGTGATGCGGAGAATCGCGATGATCTGGCTGCACGTCTGGCATGGACTGAGACGGCGAAGACGATGCCATTCGGCGCGATTTGGGACATGTTCTGCTCAAACGAGGATGTGCCTCTTGATACGGAGTGGTTAAAAGAAGTCAAAACATACGAGGCCAATGTATTGGCTAAGCGGTAAGAGAGTCTCTTTATTCACATGATTCGGGCACTTTGTGTTCATTAACCCGTCAGAATTGCGACAAGCATGGACATTCTTGAAACAATCACAAAATTATCTCACGAGTTCGGCACAACGGATTATGTCCAAGCGGGGGGGGGCAACACATCCTGTAAGACCCCTGAGACGTTATGGGTAAAGCCGTCCGGAACTACGCTGGCCGGGCTCGCGCCCAATACGTTTGTGGCTATGGACCGGGCGGTGTTGTCGCAACTGTATGCGGCAAGGGCGCCTGTTGATCCTGTGGCTCGTGAAGAGCTGGTCAAGAATATGATGGCGGCAGCCGTCCGTCCTGAGACGCCTGGTCGTGCATCTGTGGAAGCGCCATTGCACGATTCGATAGCGGCACGATATGTCGTGCACACTCACCCGGCTGCCGTCAATGGGTTGACCTGTTCGGTGTGTGGGCGTGCCGCAACGATGCGGCTTTTTCCGGATGCGTTATGGGTGCCCTATGTCGATCCAGGGTATACATTGTGTATGGTGGTGCGGAAAGCAATTCACGCATACAAGGACTGCCACGGTGTAGAGCCGTCGTTGATGTTTCTCGAGAACCATGGCGTCTTTGTTGCTGGAAATACAGAGTCTGAAATTCGCGTGACGTACGCGCGTGTCATGGATACTTTAAACACGACCTATGCCGCTTTGGGCGTTGCGTCCAGACCTTGTGTAGGCTCGATGCCCACGGATGCGCAACTTTCCGGATGGCGACAGATTCTGTCTGCCGCTTTAGGTGCGGATGCTGCATGTGTTGTAGCGTCAGGTCGGTTTGATGTGGGGGTGGGACCCATTTCACCAGATCATATCGTTTATTCTAAGTCCTATGCGTTTGACGGTGTGCTGACGGTTGATAATCTGCGCGACTTTGCCTCGGCAAGGGGGTATGCGCCGCGTGTTATCGTGGCCGAGAATGCGGTGCTGGGTGTGGGTGCAAACGAGAAAACTGCGCGGTTGGCGCTCGACTTGGCTCTGGACGGTGCAGCGGTTAAGCAGTTTGCTAGAGCTTTTGGCGGACTAAAGTATCTGAGTGATGTTTCTCGTGGTTTCATCGAAAACTGGGAGGTCGAATCGTATCGCGCTAAACAGACGTGCTAGCTCTTCTCGAGAGAGATAACGCGGTGGCTGTAGAAGCCGAAAGGACCTTCTTATAGGTCCTGTTGGGCTTGGACTTTTCTGGGGGGAAAAGCCGAGTCATGAATTTGAAGACGGTATGGGGTGTGTATTTATGCGGAATGCGGGGAATATCCTGCGAGCGAAAGGACTTTGGCATCGCGTCTCGTGCGTTGCCTTAGTAGCTGGATGTCTGTTTGTTCCTGTGGCATGTATGACGACAGACAAAGCTGTCGAGCAAAGTGATGAAGCCGGGATTCGGCTTGCGACTGAATATTGGCGCTTACAAACCGGTTGCACGAACGTTTTTACTATTCAGCGACCCGCAGACACACTGACCTTGAGAATTGCGCTGTTGGCTGCAGCGCGTGGCGAGCAGAGTGTAATTTTCCCGAAAATCCCGATTGTGGCGGCCATGTCGCCATCGAATACTGTCCTCTGTCTTTCACTCACAGATGCATTGTGTGTGGCCGCACGGCATGATCGGCGATATCAGAAGTTGAAGGAGGATATTTTTCTTCGTGCGCTTGAACTGGACTATCAGCAGTATGCTTTTGAGACCTCTTTCAGCGGGATGATGTTGGCCTTGCTTTCAGGTGACCTTGGCATGAAAGAGGCCTCGGATAGCACTGAGGCCGGATTTAAACGTCGCCTGCCTGATGGGACTGATCTTGTTGGAAGGCTGGCGCTAGATGTTGTCAGCCTGCTACGTGACGACTGGCGTTCGGTCGCGCTTTCTGGAGACTTGACCGTGACTGTGCCTCTCATGCGTGGAGCAGGCCGCGAGATTGTTCGAGAACCCCTTACACAGGCAGAGCGCAATCTGGTTTACGCAATCCAGGCTTATCAGCATTACCGGCAAACCTATGCGGTGTCGGTTGCCAATGGGTATCTCACTGTTTTGCAGCTTGAGCAACAGCTCAAGAATGCCTTGGAAAACGAGCGACGCTTGCGCGAGAACAGCAAGCGTGCGGAAATGATGTTCGACGCTGGTCGCATGCAGCGGATTCAGGTTGATCAAGCACGTACTGATCTGATTAAGGCCGGTGAGAGCGTCATTTCGACACGAAAGAACTGGAATGCGCAGCTCGACTTTTTTAAAATTACTTTAGGACTTCCTCCAGAAGGCAGAGTAACACTGGATTCGGACGAACTTTCCCGCCTCGAGAAGCAGAAAGAGCATTTGGCCCGAACGAGCTTGAGCGCGATCGATGACTTTCCGGATGAGAAAGAAGCCTGTCGAATTGCACTGGCCGAGAGGCATGACCTTTTCATTGTCCGAAGTCAACTGGACGATACGGCGCGTGGCGTGAAAATCGCAGCGGACGCGTTGCGAGCAGATGTCGCCTTAACAGGTGGCTTAACAATGGACCGTACACGTGTGACAGGAGATGGCAGCTTTGACGGCGGGGAGACTTGGTCCGGAGGAGTTCGTGCCGGTTTTCCATGGGATCGCCGTAAGGAACGAAATGTTTTTAAAAAGCAACTGATCGCGCTTGAACAAGCGAAGCGTGAGGTGGAGGAACAAGAGGATCGCGTCAAACTGTCTGTGCGCAATGGGTTGCGCAATCTGGTTTCCGCCCGTGCTTCTTTTGAAAATCAGATCGAGGCCATGAAGGTGGCGAGGTTACGGGTTGAAAGCAACAATTTGTTTCTGCAGTCCGGCCGTTCCTCAATGCGCGATATCCTTGAGGCTGAGAGCGCTTTGCTGAGTGCGCGCAACGCGCTGTGTGCGGCTGTAATCGCGTGGCACATGAGTGAACTCGAGTTGCGTAGGGACATGGGGGTCTTGGAGATATCGGAGACAGGACTGTGGCGCGATGTGAACGGGGAGAACCATGGTTAATAGGCGTCCAAACACGAAAATTGTAACCGTCTTCACGGTAGGGGTTGCCATTTTGGCAGCTTGGTTACTAGCCCGCAGTGGCGGAAAAAAGAATGATCCCGTGCCGGTTTTCACTGTCCAGGAGGGGCCGCTTACGATCGCTGTGACTTCAGGCGGATCCATTCAGAGTCGCGACAAAGTTGTGATCACGAGCGAACTTGAGGGCAACAATACGGTGCTTTGGGTTATTGATGAAGGAACCAATGTGCAGCGCGGTGATCTTTTGCTCGAGTTTGATGCGAGCGACCTTGTTGAAAAGCGTAATGAGCAGGAGATCGTGGTTGCGAATGCCGACACCAGTCTTGTGATTGCTCAAGAGAAGTTAGGTGTTACAGAAGGTGATTGTGAGGCTGCATTATTGGATCGCGAAGTGGACCTGATGTTGGCAAAGATGGCACTTGAAAAATATCAAGAGGGTGACTACCCGCAGCAGGTTCGTCAGTTTGAGGCAGACATTGCATTGGCTGATGAGGAAGTGAAGCGCGCTTCTGAGCGCTTGGAGTGGTCGCAGCGATTGTCAAAGGAGAGTTTTCTTACTCGGACCGAACTTCAGGCCGATGAATTGGCTTTGCAGCGGAAACAACTCGATTTGGAAATGGCTAAGACACGGATGAATGTCCTTACTAATTATACCGTTTTGCAGCAACGCTCGATGCTGGATAGTGCTCTCCGCAAAGCAGACCGTGCTCTTGCACGTACGACTTGGCAAAACAAGTCCGCGCTGCGACAGGTTGAATCGGAGTTGCGTGCGAGACAGCGAGAACGTGATCGAGCCACAAACCGGCTGGATGAACTCAATTTCCAGATTTCAAAAAGCAAGATTTATGCGCCGACAAATGGAATCGTGCTGTACACATCAACGGTGCTGATTTCACGGCGCCAGTGGTGGATCAAGCCGTTGGCCGTAGGCGCTACTGCGGTTGAACGGCAAGAACTGATTTACATTCCCATCGAGTCCGGCATGGTGGTCGAGGTGATGATTCCTGAAGCAAGCCTCAACAAAATCGATAACGGCATGCCTGCTCGAGTTAAGATCGACGCATTTCCTGGCCGCATATTTGAGGGGCGTCTCGTGAAAATTGGCATTCTTCCTGATGGCCAGAGCTCACAGTTGAATCCAGATCTAAAACTTTACAAATGTGAAATAGAGTGTGATTTCAAGGATGTGGTGATCCGCCCAGGTATGAGTTGCGATGTCGAGCTGATAAAAGAGTCATACGACAAGGCGCTTTATGTGCCAGTACAATGTGTTGTGCGTGTTGATGGTGTACCGCGTGTGTATGTGAACGATGATGGTGAATGGATGCCCAGGATTGTCCGTGTGGGCCTGGACAACAATCGTATGATTCACATTCTCGAAGGTGTGCGCATGGGTGAAGAGGTCATGTTGGCACCTCCCATGAAAGAACAGAAAAGCGAGGTTAACGATCCTGTTTCTGAAAAGGAAGGCCCTCAGAAAAACGCAGGTAAGAGACCGGACGCATCGCAGAAGATAATGCCAACGGGAGGTCCTAAAAAAAAGAAATGACCCATACGAAAGAGCGCAGACGTTTCGACAGGTGATGGACCGACATGATTATTCAAACGACAGAGAGTATGCGTCCTCTGGCCGACGAAGTTGTGAGGCTTGATAAGGTGATGCGGCACTATACGGTTGGGGAGGAGACTGTGCGTGCTTTGGATGGGGTGTCATTCTCGATGCGAAAAGGTTCTTACTGGGCTATCATGGGGCCAAGTGGTTCGGGCAAAAGCACAATGCTTAACATTCTCGGGTGCCTTGACCGCCCTTCATCTGGCGCGTATTGGCTGAGCGGTGAGAATGTGGCCGAGATGGATGACAATGCGTTGAGTGACCACCGCTTGCGCAATCTAGGCTTTGTCTTTCAAAGTTTTCATCTGATTCCGCAGTTAACTGTTAGCGAAAACATAGAGGTGCCGATGCTCTATTTGGGCCTTTCGCAATCTGAACGCAAACACAAGGCCGAAACGTTGGCCGAACGCGTCGGCATATCGCATCGCCTGCGCCACCTGCCTTCAGAATTGTCCGGGGGCCAACGTCAACGTGTTGCTGTGGCACGTGCACTGGCGAATGATCCGGCTGTTTTGTTGGCGGATGAACCCACGGGAAATCTTGACAGTGCGACAAGCGTACAGATCATGGGATTGTTTCAGGAGCTGTATGAACAAGGTAAGACAGTCATTCTTGTTACTCACGAGCCTGACATTGCGGCTTATGCAAAAGCCTGTATTGTGCTCAAAGATGGAGTCATCCTCTCAATCACAGGAGAGGGGAAGTGAGCCAAATTCGTTACTTCTGGCCTTTCATTAAACTGGGCCTTTCTGACGTGTGGCGACATAAGACGCGTTCGCTTCTGACCATGCTCGGCATGGTGTTCGGTGTTGGTAGCGTAATCGCCATGTTAGCCGTTGGAGAGGGGGCTAGTCAGCAGGCTCTGGATTCTATAAAACGTTTGGGCAGTGAGAACATCATGGTGATGTCGGTGAAGCCCACGGAAGGTGAAGGGGCGAGTACAGGTGCGGAACGTGGTCGTTTGGCGGTCTATGGATTGCTCTACGAGGACGAGAAAAGAATTTTGGAAACGGTTCCTGGGGTTGTGAGTACAGTACCCGCGCGCATGACACGGCGCAACGCACGCTTGAACGAACGTCAGCTCGAAATGCGTGTGGTAGAAACAATTCCTGGATGGTTTGACGTTGTACAGCGCCCTGTTCTTGCCGGACGTGTGCTTAATGCGAACGATATGCGAATGAGAGCCAACGTTTGCGTGTTGACTGAGCACGGTGTACGACGGTTGCTGGCCGCCGAGGAGGTAATCGGTCAACGTATCCGCATTGCATCGGGAGTGTTTGAAGTAATCGGCATTGTTAAAAATGAGACAGGTGGTACAGTCCGAGCGCCAGACAGTGAGGCGGACGCATATATACCGATTACGACCGGGACAAAACTTTTCGGTGAAGCGAATATCCGTTACTCGGCGGGTGGCATGGAGGGGGAAAAAGTTGAGTTGAGCCAAATTATTATCAAAATGGCGAATATAGGCTTTGTAGAGCCAGGCAGTAAAGCGATTGAGGCCGTGCTGGCTAGGTTTCACAAGAAGAAGGATTTCCGTATCGACGTGCCCCTGACGCTATTGCGTGAAGCGGAACGAACCAAGCGAACGTATAATATTGTTCTTGGAGCAATCGCGGGAATCAGCCTGCTGGTTGGGGGGATTGGCATTATGAACATCATGTTGGCCTCTGTGACTGAGCGCACCAAGGAGATCGGCATACGCAGGGCAATTGGTGCACGTAGAAGCCGAATCGTCGTGCAGTTTCTGATTAACACCTGTGTTCTGTCGATCGGTGGTGGCATTCTGGGACTTTTGCTGGGGGTCAGCATCCCTTTATTGATTACCTTTTTTACGGATATGCCGACCGTGGTACAACCTTACAGTCTTGTACTGGCTTTTTGCATCAGTGTTGGGGTCGGCATTGTGTTTGGACTTTACCCAGCGATGCGTGCGGCTGCGTTGGACCCTATCGAAGCCTTGCGACATGAGTAAAAAATACTATTAGCTCGTACCCTGTTACTTGAAATCCGATAAACCCCCAAGCGCGAGAAAAGTTACACCTCTCTCCTCTTGTCATCATCATAATGTTGCGTTATATCGGTAAAGGATTGGGCGGATTGAGATGTGTGAACTTGGGCTGGTAAATGTTCCTGATGGCAGTATGCTGATGATTTAAAAACAACGGCAGCCCATGCGGCTATTTTGGCATATCATTTCAGCCTTTCACTCTTAGCCGAAGTACTCTCCGGCCACTTTATATCGCGCCGCACTTTAGTGCCCGCGACGAAGACAATTTCCACCCGGAGACCCCGTTCTTCGCATGATGCTGAAAAACTTGGGTAAGTACATCAAAGCACGATTGACAAAGCGGCACACTTTTTATAAAGTTCTTTCGTTTTGTACGTTCTGGGGGATTAGCTCAGTTGGTTAGAGCACTTGCTTGACATGCAAGGGGTCGGAGGTTCGAGTCCTCTATCTCCCACCAGTTTTTAATCAGAAAAAACCTCGAAAACGCCAATGTTTTCGGGGTTTTTTGCTTTTCAGGCAGGGACGTTTCGTTTCCCTGTTACACCCGGAAACATGAGGGATTTTGGGGGCTAAAACTCCACACAATTACCAACACGTTTTTCGGCTTGATAGAACATATTATTCACGCCCGCTTGATGATGGTGCATTGTTAACGCTAAAGCGTCTGGAAATTTTTTAAAACTCCACACAACTCCACACATTTTGGCCTGTTTTTCATGCTTAACCATTTGATGGATAAACTGATATGACAAAAAATAGTCGAAAATGTGTGGAGTTTCCAACGCCCGGACTTCCGTGTGGCATTGCCGGGGCTTCGCGCTGGATAGCACGCTCACGTTAGCAGCAAGAAGATTTTTTGTCAGGGCGGATCATGGCATTGTAGGTCAGATTTAAGTGAATCGCATATCGAATCGGGTTGTTTGTCCAGCATTTCCTGTGCTACAGTAACAATACGATTTTATTGAGAGCGTATGTCACGAGGGGATATTCCTAATCTCTTATGGATAAAAAAAAGCTATCCGAGACCGATATACGCACCAAGTTTATCACACCCGCCATCATTGGGGCAGACGGTTGCAAGTGGGATGTGATGACGCAGGTGCGCGAAGAGGCCTATTTCACCAAGGGGAGGGTGATCGTTCGAGGAAAAACAGTCAAACGCGGCGAGGCAAAGAAAGCGGATTACTTGCTCTTCTATAAGCCTAACCTGCCGCTGGCAGTCGTGGAAGCAAAGGACAATAAGCATGGCGTCGGCGACGGAATGCAGCAGGCACTGGAGTATGCCGAAATTTTAGACGTTCCTTTCGCATACAGTTCCAACGGCGACGCCTTTCTCGAACATGACAGGACTGGCGGGGGTGAGTTTGTTGAACGCGAGATCCCGCTCGACCAGTTTCCGTCACCAGAGGAGCTTTGGCAGCGCTATTGCCTTGCGAAGGGATATTCGCCTGCTTTGGAGGCCGTTGCCACGCAGGAGTATTATGACGATGGCTCAGGCAAGCAGCCGCGCTACTATCAGCAGATCGCCATCAAACGCACCGTGGACGCCATTGCCCGAGGGGAGAACCGCATCCTGCTGGTCATGGCCACCGGCACCGGCAAGACCTACACCGCCTTCCAGATCATCTGGCGGCTGTGGAAGGCGAAGGCCAAAAAGCGAATCCTCTTCCTCGTTGACCGCAACGTCCTGGCCGACCAGACCAAGACCAACGACTTTAAGCCCTTCGGCAAGGCGATGACCAAAATTGCCAACCGCACGGTCGATAAGTCCTTCGAGATTTACCTGAGCCTCTATCAGGCCGTGAGCGGGACCGAGGAGGAACAGAACATCTATAAGGCGTTCTCGCCGGACTTCTTCGATCTTGTGATTGTGGACGAATGCCACCGGGGCAGCGCCGCCGATGACGCCAACTGGCGCAAGATCCTCGAATACTTCTCATCTGCCACCCAGATCGGGCTGACTGCAACGCCGAAAGAGACCAAGGATGTGTCCAACATCGACTATTTCGGCGAACCGATCTACACCTATTCGCTCAGGCAGGGCATTTCAGACGGTTTCCTTGCGCCCTACAAGGTCATCCGCATCGGACTCGACAAGGATCTCGACGGCTGGCGGCCGGAGATCGGGCAGACGGACAAATACGGGAACGTGATTGAAGACCGCGAATACTACATCAACGACTTCGACTGGACCCTTGTGCTAGAAAAACGCGTCGCCTTGGTTGCCGCCAAAATCACGGAGTTCCTCAAGTCCACCGACCGTTTCTCCAAAACAATCATCTTCTGCGAGAACATCGACCACGCCGAGCGCATGCGGCAGGCGCTGGTCAACGCCAACTCCGACCTTGCCGCCGCCAACAACAAGTACGTCATGCGCATCACGGGCGATAACGACGAGGGCAAGGCCCAGCTCGACAACTTCATCGACCCCGAGAAGACTTACCCCGTGCTTGTGACCACCTCGCGCCTGATGAGCACCGGGGTGGACGCCCAAACCTGCCGCCTTATCGTGCTCGACCGCTCGATCAACTCCATGACCGAGTTCAAGCAGATCATCGGTCGCGGCACCCGCATCAACGAGGACTACGGCAAGCTGTTCTTCACCATCATGGATTTCCGTCGGGCGACAGCCCTCTTTGCCGACCCCGATTTTGACGGCGACCCCGTGCAGATCTACGAGCCCGGCCCCGACGATCCGCCGACACCGCCCGATGAGCCGACCGACGAGGGAGGCGAAGACGGCGAAACGAAGGTCGATTACCCGCCTTATGGTGGGGATGGAGAGTATCCCCATCCGCCCGCAAAGCCTGTCCGCTACGTGGTCAACAACGTTGAGGTGACGGTCGTGACCGAGCGCGTGCAGTATTTGGACGCGAACGGCAAGCTCATCACCGAGTCGCTGAAGGACTTCTCCCGCAAGACCGTGCGGCAGGAATACGCCTCGCTCGACGCCTTCCTCACCGTGTGGAACGACGCCGAACGCAAACAGGCGGTTGTGGACGAACTCGCGTCCAAAGGCGTTTTCATCGAAGAGCTGGCCGAGCAAGCGGGGAACGACTTCGACGCCTTCGACCTCATCTGCCATATCGCTTTCGACCAGCCGCCGCTGACGCGCCGCGAACGGGCGGAGAATGTCAAGAAGCGCAACGTCTTCGGCAAATACGGCGACAAAGCCCGTGCCGTGCTGGACGCCCTTCTCCAGAAATACGCTGATAGCGGCCTCCAGAGTGTCGAATCGCTCGACATCCTCAAGGTTGACCCGCTCACCGCATTCGGCACACCGGTCGAAATCATCAACTTTTTCGGCGGCAAACCCGGTTACCTAGCCGCACTGAGGGAGCTTGAGAATGCTCTGTACGCAATGGTTGCCTAATTATGAAAGAGCCCAAATCAGAATTGTTTCTTGACCGATACACAACGCTGCCAAATCTCCTATCCATTCTTACGAGCGGACAAATCGCCTTGCGGAATCCCGAGTTTTGGGATGACCGCAATGACGCACATTATCTTGCTCGTTACAAAGAAGAAAAAGGGTTAAAGACGTTGCTTGCGTTGTGCTTTACAACACATGCCCCGTCATACCTTCGATGGAAGACATATACCCAAAGCTGCAATGGTGTTTGCATCCGATTTAATAAAGCGCAACTCATCGAGGAAGTTAACAACCGTCCGGGGTTTAAACATAAACCTGCTATTTATAAAACGGTTGAGGAACTCGAAACAGATCCTCCTCCGGTGAACGAGTGGGCGTTTCTTAAACGCAAAATGTATCAAGCCGAAGGAGAATACCGAATCCTCTTTGAGAGCCCTGCAACCGAGCCAGACCAAACCCTTTCCAATGTTCTCCCCTGTATCCAAAGAATCACCCTCAGTCCGTGGCTAACGAACGAAGAAGAGGCTGAAAATGTTATTGCAGCAATCCGCCTCATCGGTGGATGCGACAGCATCAAAATAATCAAATCTGGAATTATCCAGTCAGCAAGATGGCGAGCGGCCATTCAAAACGACGGACCAAAGAAGAAGGCCTGACTCCATGCCCAACGTATCCAACCTCGTTAAAACCATCCAAGACATTATGCGCAAGGACGCCGGGACCTACGGCGATGCGCAACGGCTCGAACAGCTTGGCTGGATGCTCTTCCTCAAAATCTTCGATGACCGCGAAAAAGAGGTCGAACTCCTGCGCGACCGCTACACGTCGCCGTTGCCCGCGCACCTGCGCTGGTCCGCGTGGGCCGCGAACGAAGAGGGGATCACCGGCGACACGCTGCTCGACTTCGTGAACAACACGCTGCTGCCCAAGCTCAAGACCCTGAGCGGCGGGGTGGACAAGATCGGCGGGCTCATCCGCATGACCTTCGAGGATGCCAACAACTACATGAAAAACGGCACCCTCATGCGGCAGGTCATCAACAAGATCAACGGCATCGACTTCAACGCCTCTGAAGACCGCCACTTGTTCGGGGACATCTACGAGAAGCTGCTCAAAGACCTTCAGGCGGCGGGCAACGCGGGCGAGTTCTACACACCGCGCGCGGTCACGCAGTTCATCGTGGAGCAGGTCAACCCCTGCCTCAAGCGGCGCGAGACCGTTCTTGACCCCGCCTGCGGCACGGGCGGCTTCCTCACCTGCGTCATCGAGCACTTGCGCAAACAGGCCAAGAACGAGGCCGACGAGCTGCACATCCAAGAGTGTTTCGCAGGGATCGAAAAGAAGCACCTGCCGCATGTGCTGTGCATGACCAACCTGATGCTGCACGGCATTGACGTTCCCTCCAACGTCCGGCACGACAATACGCTCGCCCGCCCGCTGCGCGACTGGTCGCCCAAGGAGCGCGTGGACGTGATTGTCACCAATCCGCCCTTCGGCGGCATGGAGGAAGACGGGATGGAGAGCAATTTTCCGTCCGAGTTCCGCACCCGCGAGACCGCCGACCTCTTTCTTGTGCTCATCATGAAGCTGCTCAAGCCCGGCGGCCGCGCCGGGCTCGTGCTGCCTGACGGCACGCTCTTCGGCGAGGGCGTCAAGACGCGCATCAAGGAGGAACTGCTCAAGGAGTGCAACCTCCACACCATCGTGCGTCTGCCCAACGGCGTGTTCAGTCCCTACACCGGCATCCGCACCAACTTGCTCTTTTTCACCAAAGGCCAGCCGACCACAGAGGTGTGGTACTACGAACACCCGTACCCGCCCGGCGCGAAGAGCTACAACCGGGGCAAGCCCATCCGCATCGAGGAATTCGAGCCGGAGAGGGCATGGTGGGGGCACCGCGTGGAGAACGAGCAGGCGTGGCGCGTTCCCATTGCGACCATCAAGGCGGGCAACTACAACCTCGACCTCAAGAACCCGCACCAGACCGACGACGGCCCCGGCGATGTGGATCATCTCCTGCCCGAATACGAGCGGCTCCTCGCTCGGATCGCGGATACCCGCGCCGCGCTCAAGGCGCAACTCATGGAGGCGCTCACGCGATGAACACCGGTGAACTCGCCCTCTACCGCGACCTGCTTGGCGACATCAAGACCCGCGTCCGCCAAGCCCAGACCCGTGCCGCGCTCTCCGCCAATGCCGAAATGATCCTCATGTATTGGGATGTCGGCCGCATGATCGCCGCCCGGCAACAGCAAGAGGGGTGGGGCGCTGGCGTGATCCCCCGGCTGGCGGTTGACCTCAAAAACGAACTGCCCGAAGAGAAGGGTTTTTCCGTCAGAAATCTAAAACTGATGGTTCAGTTCTATCAAGAATATGCCGATATACCCCTAATTGGGCAACGGCCCGTTGCCCAATTGGAGTCACCCGACCAAACAACATCAAATTTGCCGCAGCCTGTGGCAAAATTGGGGGCACGGCCCGTGCCCATTTTGGGTGTGGCGTCTGCTCCTGGGTCAATTGTGCAACGGGCCGTTGCCCAATTGAGCTGGGCGCACAACATCATCCTCATGCAGAAGGTCAAAGACCTGCCCACCCGCCTCTGGTACGCCCGTCAGACCCTTGAGCAGGGCTGGAGCCGCGACACGCTGGTCGTCCAGATCAAAAGCCGCGCCCACGAGCGTCAGGGCGGGGCCATCACCAATCCATTGAACTTCTACTGCTCCGTGGTTGACGATCAGCTCCGCCGCGAGTATGACGCGCCCACCCTCGGCATGATTCTCTGCCAGACCAAAGACCGCATCCTCGCCGAATACGCCCTGCGCGACATCCACAAGCCCATCGGCGTCGCCGACTACGAGATCACCCGCGCCCTCCCGAAAGAGCTGGCCTCCAGCCTGCCCAGCATCGAAGCCATCGAGGCCGAACTCTCGGAAAACATGAAGGCCGAAGGATGAAGATCAAAACCTTCCTCGATAAGTTCGCCGAGTTCGCCGATGCACCTAACGCCGTTGCGAAAATGCGGGAACTGGTGTTGGGACTGGCGATTAGTGGGAAACTGGTCGAACCGATCAAACACGCTGAATCGAATCCCGCTTGGGAGGCGTTCCAAAAAGAGCGCAGCATGCAGAGCCTCAGAAGCAACACCAAGTATCCCCTGCCATTTCGCATCCCTTCGCACTGGGAATGGTGTGGCTTGGACGAAGCGGTTGATTGTAGTGCTGCGGCAAAAGTGACACCTACATCGATTAGGGAAGAGGATTGGATTCTTGATCTTGAGGATATTGACGGCACCGCTGGAAAGGTCACAAAACACGCCATAAGGGAAAGGTAAGGGAAAGGTGAGGGAATTGTTTTTGGCATCATCTTGCCGGAAACACGAAACCCCGCTAGGCATAAGGCCCTAACGGGGTTTCATGAATATCGAATCTGTGAAGGTCAGCTATTGACGCGACTTTCCCTTGGTTTTCCCCCGCGCCTTCTTTAATCGTGGTATAAATCCGTTCTTTTCAGCAGCTTCCTTACAGGCTTTCAAGTCTTCGAAACACCTGATGCATGTGGGCAGTCGGTCGGTTCCTTTGTGCATATCATAGAAGTCGCATTCCCGGATATTGGAGTCCTGGGCACGGGCTGCCAGCCAAAGATCCGCCAGAGCCTTCTGCGCTGGCTTCGGCCAAGGAGTATACGCTCTTCTTGGGCCATCGGCCTTCTCGGCTCTTGCGCTTGCTTGGCTCGTATTGGCCGCAGTGCCGCCCATGACAACGACTTTGACCGTCGTTATGTCCGGTGCGGGAAGCGTATGCCCAAGTCTCTGTTGCCCTTGTAGGGAATGTTCAGTGACATTGGGATTGTACGTTCCTGCTGAGGGGATCAGTTCTCCCCCCACTATATTTCTTAGACTTGCCGCGTTATTTCGGAGAAACTCCCGAGCAGCCCTTTGTCGATGATTCAGCGAATCGGTCGGTACGGGTTCGGTTGGATCGGGAACTGCCTTGGGCGGTTCATGCGCCTCTCCGGCTTCAGTTAGGGCGGAGGAGGGAAGTTCGGGGATCGAGGGTGGCTTCGTCGCAGGGTGAAGGACGCGAAGCGAGCCGAAGAGGTGTGTTGTACTTGGCCAGTTAGGCTTCTTGAAGATGATTTCAGCAAAGTCTGAATCTTTGACTCGGCGTCCGGCTGACTGGATGTTGTCCGGCGTTAGCAGTGAAAGGTCGATTTTCTGGGGCGTGTACTCGATTGCGTCCCCGGTTACGCGGTTCCACCCTGTCTTGTGGCATATTTGCTCATATGGAGTGAATCGCCAGACTTCACCGCAGTCGAGAGTTAGTGTAGTCTCGCCCCGCTCCGTGACCGTCATAGCCACCAGTTCACGCTCTGTTCCTGTTTCGAGAGACGTGAAGAAACGCGCTTGGTGTAACTGTAAATCCATGCCGGAGGTCCTTTGATAGCCTAAGGTTGGTTGAAGAGGGGATAGGGGTTTGGCCTACACGGCTTTACTCTCGGCCAGAAGGGCGGCGAGCCGCGCCCGGTCGGCTTTGGATAGCCCCCGTAACTGCATCGCAAGCGAGGCAACGGGGTCGGCTGCTTTGGCTTCCGGCAGCGCGGCGAGTTTTGCGCCTCGCGTCTTCAGTTGCTTGCCGCCCGTCATCACGGCGGGCAGTTTGTCGCCCAGCACTTCCCGCAGGTGGTCACGTTGCGGGTTGTAGTAGAACTTCAAGACGGTGTTGGCGGTGCCGTGTCCCGTGACCAGCTTGACCGTCTCTACCGGGATGCCCGCAGACAGGGCCAGCGTCGCCCATGTGCCCCGCAGGCTGTGCCAGCCAAGCAGTGACGAGGACAACACGCCCTTGCCCTTGGCGCGTTTCTGGCGGGTCTCGGTGATAAGCGTCTTGATGTCGCGTTTGCTGGCTTCGGTCGCGCCATGCCGCAGCCGCAACCCTGATGCCGTTTCGGCTTCTTTCAGGTCTTCGGATATCTGTCCGCGCCCGCGCCCGGTCTCGGCTTCGATCTTCCGGTAACTCTCGCCCCGTGCGTAACGTGCGAGTGTGTCAAGAATCCGCTCTCGCTTTGCGGGGTTAATGGCGGCGGCTCTCACGGCTTTGACGGCTTGGGGGATTCTCTCTGCAAGCTCGGCAAGGTCAGGTGGCATCTGTGCGGGTCCCGTCGGCTTCGCCTTGGGTGGCGTGGCGAACGCACGCGCAAACAGCGCTTTCCCTCTGTACGTGATGCCATAGCGGTTCGTTTCATACATGCGGGCGGCTTCCGGCCAAACGTAGGGGCTTTCCATTCGGTCGGCAAGGGCGGTCTTGAACACATCCCGCAGTGGCTTGAAGATCGGTATCTCAACGGCCTTGCCCGTTTTAGAGGTGCGGACGGCGACAACGCCCGCGTCCATGTCAACCGATTGCCAAGCCAATTGGCACACGTCGCCGATGCGCAGGCCCGTGCAGGCGGCACAGACGGTCAGCGGGTAAAGGAACGGGTCGGGGCGGGCGGTTGCCAACAGGGTGACAAGCTCGGGGGCGGTCAGCGGGCGGCGGTGTACCGTCTCGCTCCCGTCGTCAACCCGCCGCCGTGACCTGATGCTGACGCCGAACGGGTTGATGGTGCCCAGCGGCAACAGGCGGGCGAAAGCCGACCTGAGCAGCGAGACCATGCCCCTCGCCGTACGCTGCGTGAAACCGGCCCGCAGGCTTTCGGTGTAGGCGGTGGCCTGTTCGGGTGTCACCTCGTGGAGGTAGACGCAGGGGACGGACTCGGCGAAGCGCTGAAACACCGTGTCGCACCATTTCAGCCAGTCTTTTGTCGGCTGGTTCTCGCGCCCCAGCCCGCGCCACTTGGCGGGGAGTTCGGCGAGGCGTACATACTCCACAACGCGCCCGGTCTTGAACTGCACCAGTTTTTTGGTGTGGTAGGCGGCGTTCTCTTTGTCCAGCGCCTCGGCTTGCAGGCTCTTGTACTGGGCAAGGGCCAACTTACGGGACACCTCGAACTTGTCATCGCCCAGTTCCCGCAGGTTGGGCGGTGGGGTGCCGCGCCATTTGACCTTGAGGTTGACGATCCGGCCCTTGCCCTCAACCGTGAGGAGCCTTCCGTACCAAGTGGGGCGCAGCTTTCCGCCCCGGCCCTTTCGCAATTCGAGTCCCATGTTGACCTCGCTTTTCGGCGTTTGTTACGATGGTTGACAGTGTGGAACAAACGGCACCGAAAATCAAGCAAAAACTCCACACAATTACCAACACAACCCGTCATGATAGGTAAAATAGTCAATAAATGTTGGATTTATTCGGTTTGGCACCTTGCTTGACATGCAAGGGGTCGGTGGTTCGAGTCCACTATCTCCCACCAGTTTCAAAACAGGAGAATACCTCGAAAAATCTAATGTTTTCGAGGTTTTATTATTTGGTCGTGATTGTCCTAACCCCTGTTCAAGTGTAAACCGTTTTTTCGATCTCGGGTTGCTGATAAGCCGTTCGGATTCCATGACTGGCTTCGATTGCTGTGCAGTATTTGTAACTTTCGGAACGTTGTCAGATCATATAACGCTGATTCTTTTGAGCGCTTTAAATTCGCCAGAGGAACGTTTTTGGGCAGCGCAAGGGATTTGTCTGTAAATTCATGAAGGCGGGTCATACCGGCATACCCTCCGTGCTGAGATAGATCTTTCCGGTCTCCCACTCTTCGCTGATCTCGGAGAGGACGGCGGA
>Ga0075012_10001847_pt1 | contig 21155 bp, 12 predicted proteins | sample All_14_2_FD_71474 | JGI IMG/M metagenome (GOLD analysis project Ga0075012, IMG submission 71474) | Freshwater microbial communities in response to fracking from Pennsylvania, USA - Allegheny Zone_MetaG_DW_15 | ecosystem: Environmental > Aquatic > Deep subsurface > Groundwater > Drilled... | reverse complement strand
GAATATGTTTTTCCAACTTCTATGCGAAGCGTATTATCTGCTAGTAATTTTTGGGTTGGAACTTTTTCAAAAAGTGCTTGGGGGTAGGTTACAACCCAAACATTACTTCCATTATTAATTTTCTCTAAAACCTCTGCCCTTGAAACGACATTTGCATTATCTGTCTCTTCCATTTGATATGGAACACGATAAGACGCTGGGTAAAAAAGAATTCTTTTATCTTCAGGAAAAAGTCCTTCAAGGTCATTTAAAAAATAGGCTGCCTCTTCTTTATCATTTAAAATAAATAAATGATGTCCTGGAGTTTGCTCGGCTAATGCTGAAGCGCATAAACTTTTGGAAGAACCTACAAGACCTTTCCAATGTATTCGCGTACTCGCATATTGCAATTGATTAGCTGTTTCATCAATCGCCTTTATTTTCGAGAAATACCGTTTAAGATCTTTTAATTCCATTCGTTATTTCAACATGCTCATTGCTTTCTCAACCATGTTCTTTGATCCTGTGAAAAACGGTACGCGCTGATGTAAACGAGTTGGTTCAATATTCAGTACTCTTTCTCTTCCAGTGGTTGCCAATCCACCAGCTTGTTCGGCAATGAATGCTAATGGATTACATTCGTACAACAAACGCAGCTTTCCTTCTGGAGAAGTAGTTGTGTCTGGATAAATATAAATTCCTCCTTTGATCATATTGCGGTGAAAATCTGCAACAAGCGATCCGATGTATCTTCCAGAATAAGGAGCTCCTTTATCGTTCTCAAAACTTTGGCAATACTGAACATAGTCTTTAATTCCAGACTCACAAATATCTATATTGCCTTCATTCATTGCATAAATGCGTCCTGTTTCTGGCATTTTCATATTAGGATGAGACAAGCAAAACTCACCAATTGATGGATCCAATGTAAAACCATTTACACCACGACCAGTTGTATAAACTAGCATTGTCGATGAACCGTATAAAACATAACCAGCTGCTACTTGTTCGTTTCCTTTTTGCAACATATCGTCAAGTGTTGCAAGTGATCCTTGTTCTGATTTTCTTCTGTAAATGGAGAAAATCGTTCCAATAGAAACATTCACATCAATATTGGAAGAACCATCAAGTGGATCAAATAGTACTACGTATTTTCCATTTTTAGCTGTTTCTGATTGAAAAGCTAGGTAATCATCATTTTCTTCGGAAGCAATTCCACAAATTTCGCCACCATTTTCGAAGGCTTTGATGAATTGTTCGTCTGCTATCACATCTAATTTTTGTTGCTCTTCACCTTGAATATTTGTTGCACCATGTGCCCCTAAGATATGATCCACTAATCCGGCTTTACGCACATCTCTACTAACGATTTTTGAAGCAACAGCAATATCATTCAAAATACGGGATAATTCACCAGTAGCATTTGTAAAATCTGCTTGGCGATCCATGATGAATTCGTTGAGTGTGATAACTTTTGACATTTTAATTATTTTTTACAAATATCGGTAAAATGCTTGAACCGATAGTGCTGGATGAAAACAAAAAAGGTTGTTGAATCACTTCAACAACCTTTATAAATATATTCAATCGAATCTTACTTTAATTGATTCGGATCTTTTGCAGCTTTGTCGCTCATTTTCTTTTGAAGGTTCAACCAATAGAACAATCCAACAAATCCTAAGACGATTACTGAATAGTTAAAAATGTTTCCAACCCATTCAAATGGTAAGAATGCGATGTTTGTCATAAAATCGCCTAATCCGTAAAAAATTGTAGAAGAGCTCATAATTATAAATGTATTGAACACCACAAAGAAAATGATTTTTCTGAAACTACAAGACAATTCGAACAGAAAAATACACTTTCAGCCTATTGAATTGCCTGAACGGCCTTCGTTAATTCAACAAACTGCTCCACAGATAATTGTTCTGGTCGTTCTTTCAACAGTGGATGATCGAATTCTTTACCACTTATGAGTTGTTTAATAGAGTTGCGAATTGTCTTTCTTCGTTGATTAAAACTCATTTTAACAATGCGAATAAAAAACTTCTCATCACAATCCAGTGACTCACGTTCGTTGCGTGTACATCGAATAACACCAGATTTTACTTTTGGTGGTGGACTAAACACATGTTCATCTACCGTGAAACAATAGCTGATATCGTAAAATGCTTGCATCAAAACACTTAAAATTCCATATTGCTTTGAGCCTGGTTTTTCTGCAATTCTTTCGGCCACCTCTTTCTGAAACATTCCCATGATTTCAGGAATTTGATTCCGATATTCAAGGCATTTAAATAAAATCTGAGAAGAGATATTGTATGGAAAATTTCCAACTACGGCAAAAGGTTCTGTCCCCATGAAACTTGTTGGATTCATGCGCAAAAAGTCACCTTCGATAATTCTGCCTTCCAGTTGCGGATAATTTGTTTTTAAATAAGCAATCGAATCCCAGTCAAGATCTATGACCCACAACTCTTGATCTTCTTTTAATAATAAAAAATCTGTCAACGCCCCCATTCCAGGTCCGATTTCCAACACGCGCTTGCAAGCGTTATGTCCGCCATACTGATTGGCAATTTTTTGACAAATGTTCTTATCTGTTAGAAAATGTTGTCCTAGGTGTTTTTTTGGTTTTACCTTCATTTTATTTATATTCCTCGATAACAGAAAGGACCGTTCTAAATGCGGCAAATTTACCTGCATATCGGGCGCTATGATCTTTTTGAAGCAATGGAGCGTGTTGTTGTTGATATTCATCCATTTTTTCTTGACTTGGAGACAAGTAGGTAATTGCATACGTAACACCACCTTGTTCTTCACCGTGGACACGTGAAATTCTACTTTCAACAAAACAGCCTGTCGCCATGACGTCAGGAATATGCGTAGTTCGCATCCAATCCAACCAATCATCGGCAATAACAGGGTCGATACTTACCGTAACGTTATACAAAAACATAAAAGAAAAAATGAAATTTATTTATTCAAAATCCAACCTGTATAACCAAGTGATTTTGCTTTTGAAGATAATTCTTGTGCCTCGGCATTTGAAGAAACATTTCCAATACTTACTCTACTCAAACCATTGACTTCGTCCACGATAAATGCACTAAACCCTTCTGAAACCAATTTTGACACTAAGTTCTTCGCATTGTTTGCATCACCAAAGCAACCAACAATGATATTAAAATTACCTGCAGGTTTAGTTACAATCGGTTCAACAGGTTCAACAGCAGTTACATCAATAGATGATTCTCCATGAATTTTAACTGGAATGTATAAGTCTGCATCAAAAGGGTATGAAAAGACGGCAACATCGGAAGGTAATTTACTAACCATTTCTTCCAGTGTTTCTGTTGGTGCTTCGTCTTTTATTACTTCAAATCGCTGTTGAGCATATTTGCCTTCTGCACTATTATAGAATGGATTAAAATCCTTTATTGACAACATCCCCGATTCTAACACATCCGTGCGTACCGGAATCCAAAAAGTGTAAAATGCAATTGGTAACAAACATGCAGCAGCAATATAACGCCACACTTTTGTTTTTTCCTTAAGAACTGGGTGTTCTATAATTTTTGACTCACCTTCAGAAACTGGTTGATGCTCGATGTGTTCAAAATCAATCACTTTTATCAGTGCTTCCTGCGGTTGAACTTTTTCACTTGCCTGATGTGCAACTATACGTACATCCTCTTCGGTGATAAAATGTACTTTTCCAAGTCCATAAGACTCTAACAATAAGTTAAAAAAGCGATCTTGTTCAAAACAGATGTTGCGTTCTTGATCAAAATATAAATGTCCAACACGATCTAGTGTAACGCGTTCACCTTTTTTCAATAAATCGTTCCATGATTGAACAAGCTGATCTATCGTTGCTTTTGAGGTATCATAAGTAAGATTGTTGTTTGCAGCAAATTCTGCCACCAATAATCCATCATTGTTAACCAATTGACGGTTAAACATTAAGGATTTTTTTGGGGGAGACATTACACCATTTGTGTAATCTATAACTGCGGAAGTTTGGTTGGCAACAAAACCACCAAACGTAGGAACTATGACACAATTATGTCTAAGTAACAAATCCCCAATTAGTTGCTCTACTGAAATCATACTCCAAAGTTAACAAAATGCATTCACCTTTGCAACTTACGGTTAAAACGACTTAGGGTTTCAGAAATTCAAGGACTTTTTCCACATCTTCTGGAACATCTATGTTGGGCGTTTCAATTGTTGTTTCGACCATTTGAATAGAATAACCATAATACAACCAGCGCAATTGTTCCAAAGATTCAATTTTTTCTAGTGCTGTGGGTAGAAGATTCGTTAATTCTTGTAAAACCGCGGAACGATAAGCATAAAGTCCAATGTGACGCATATACGGGTATTTATCCAAAGGATTTCCGCTTGAATGATGTGCATTTGGTATGGGACTTCTACTAAAGTACATAGCCTTCCCGGCAGCATTAACGACCACTTTAATTCGATTTGGATTTTCAACATCCTCCCATGAAAGCGAAAAATTTCCCAGTGTTGCAATTTGGGTTTCTGGATTTGTAAAAGCTTCAATCAATTGATTCAATTGACGATAATCAACCAAAGGTTCATCTCCTTGTATGTTTATGACAACATCCATTTCAGGAAATTGAAAGGCTACCTCTGCACAACGATCGGTTCCACTTGGGTGGCCTTCTTTTGTCATCATCGCCATTCCTCCAAAACGCAGCACTTCATTGAAAATGCGTTCATCATCCGTAGCAACAATCACTTCGGAAATTAAAGATGATTTTTTGGCGCCTTCGTAAACACGCTGTATCATTGTTTTTCCTGCCAAATCAATTAAAGGCTTGCCTGGAAATCGCGATGATGCAAAGCGTGCAGGAATGACACCTAAGACTTTCATGAAAACTTCATTTGTAATTGCACGATGAACGTTCTTGGCGCTTGAATGTCACCTGGACGAGTTGAGTACTCCGTATTAAACAAGTTGTTTACCATGAATCCAACTCGATAATGCTCTTTGAAGGTATAACCTGTTCTCAAGTCAAAAATCAAATTGCCTTTATTGTTAAGTACTCTGTATTGTTTTAAACCAGGTAAAATCTGAGTTCCAAAAACACCATCTTCAAAAGTTGCGTCAATGTTCTTCATGAAACTATTATAACGCATAGAAAATCCAAGACTAAATTTCTTGTAATTTGCTTCAACATCAGCTTTAGCTAAATGGTTAAATCGATACTTCAACATTCTAGATGAAGTGTCTGAAAATCCACCCATTCCACTTTCACCATAGATGTAAGCTGAATCAGAATTCAAACTCACTGGATTCATGTAAGTGTAGCCAATCAATGAAATTATTTCCACATCTTTAATCTTTCCTTCACTGTTGAATGAAAACTCTAATCCAGTAATTCGCGCTTTCTCCGCATTTTGAGCCTGGAAGCCTAACCATTTTTTAATATAACCTGGATCTTCAGGATCAACTAAATTCAAAGGAATAGTTGGGTCTGGATACAATCCAAATGTAAATTCCATCATGTTAGAATATTCATTGATAAAACCAGCTACATCAATCATACCTTTCCATTCTCCCATTTTCACCCCTTGCTTAATTCCAATTTCGGCTGCCCATCCTGTTTCTGGACTTAGTCGTTCATTAGGAAACACGTTCAATGCACCCACATTTGTTTGAATATATCTCTCTGCAACAGCAGGATAACGTACCCCTTGACCGAATGATGCACGAAGATGGGTGTATTTAGCAATCTCATAGTGCGCTCCAGCTCTAAAAATCGGATAAACAGGTAGCTTAACAGATGAATCTTTCCCTAAATAAAAATCAGAATCACCAGTTTTTCCGTCCTGCTCAAAATACTCGATTCTCATTCCTGCAGTTAAATCTAATTTGCCAATTTTCTGCTCGTATTGCCCATAAATAGCAATATTATTAGAATAATGATTTCCAAATAAATTGGAATATACTCCTGTATAAATGTCGGTTATCCCTGTCGTTAGATTTGCTTTTCCAAACTGACGTTGGAATTGATAATCTGCATACCAAACACTCGATCCAGAACTTTGTGCTTTATTTGTTAAGTTGGTATTATTCACATAATACACGCGTGTTTTAAGATTATGGCGATTATTATGTTTATCAATATACTTAAGGTAAGGATCAACACTTACTCTCATACCAGTATTATATGTTAATGTTGATGCCGCATTACTCGTGTCGGCCCCACCACTTGGTGTGTATCCTAAAGTGTCACTTTGCCATATAATAAAGTTCCCTGTTTTCTGAAACTGAGCGTTATATCCTATACCCGCTTTCATACGTTTAATCTTCTGCGGTCTAAAGAATACGGTTCCACTTATTCGAGCACGATCTTCTGTTTCACCCTCTCTGTATCCTTCATTTTTAAATCCAGTAACGGACATGGTAAAACCTGCTTTCTTGTACATTTTACCGTAATATGCTTCTGCCATATAAAACATTGGATTGCGGTCCCACCAAATAAGCGATGATCTTTTGGGATCACTGTATAATCCAGTTTGAACTTTCGCTCTTACTTCCCCTTTCAATCCTGGTTCGCGCTCAGTTAATGAAATAATTCCGTTTAAAGCGCCGCTACCATATAAAACAGATGACGCCCCTTTTAAAATTTCAATTTGAGAAGCTTGTTCCATTGGAATTGAATTCCACTTTGCATCACCTGCATCACCCGATAATAATGGAACTCCATTCCACAAAAGTAAAACACGGCTTCCAGCTCCATAAGAAAAACCACTTCCACCACGGATACTCACTTGGCCATCCATTGCGAATACACCTGGACTTTGATCCACGGCTTGTTCCAAATCAGTGATACCTTTATTATCAATCATTCCTGGACGAATAATTTCCATGGAAATTGGCACTTCCTCTATACCTTGAGAACGTCGACCTGCACTAACTACAACTGTTGTAATATTCTGAACTGGCTCTTTCATAGAAATCAATATTTCACCAGCTGATTCAATAATAGTTGTATCATTTCCATAGGGCAACATTGAAGTCACAATTGTGACTGGAAAAGAACTTACCGTTAATTTGAATTTACCATCAAAATCTGTAATAACTTTTTGACCTTCAGAGGACACTACTTTTGCACCAACAACTGCTTCCTTGGAAACATCATCAATAACACGACCAGTCAATTGTCCAAAAGAACAAAAAGGAAGTAATAGTAAGATAAGTAAGAATCTATGCATGGGTTTAAATATTCATTTTAGCGTCTCAATATTAAGGAATTTTTAGAATATGTTTACCTAATTAAATTGATATTGCAACTGAGCAATAAAATTTCTTGGTGCTTGAATATCTCCTGGACGACTAACATATTCTGTATTCAGCACATTATTCGCAATAATATTCACCTTAAACTGCTCATTTATACTAAAACTCGCTCTCACATCAAACACCAAAGATCCTTTATTATTAATCGCTCTGTAGTCCTTTAGTCCAGAAAGAACTTGTTGACCGAAGATGCCATCTTCAAAAATTGCATCAATATTTTTCATGTAACTATTGTACCTCGAAGAAAAACCAATACTATATTTCTTCCATGTTGCTTGAATATCTGCTTTTGCTAAATGATTGAAGCGATATTTTAACATTGTTGACCCAGAATCTGAAAAAGAAGCTTGATAGGCTGGATTAGTATTTAAACTGATGGGATTCATATACGTATACCCTAATAAGGAAACAATTTCTACCTTTTTTATACTTCCTTGGCTATTAAATGAAAACTCAAGACCAGAAATTCGAGCTTTTTCCGAATTCTGTGCTTGAAATCCCAACCAATTTAAAATGTATCCTGGATCATCAGGCTCCGTTAAATTGATAGTGAGCCCTGGTGGGGGATATAAACCAAAGGTAAATTCCATCATGTTGTCGTATTGGTTTACAAATCCTGCAACATCAATAAGTCCTTTCCACTCGCCCATTTTTACAACTTGTTTAATCCCCAATTCTGCAGCCCAACCTTTCTCAGGTGTAACATCTTTGTTTGGGAATATTATAACTCCACCAACGGAAGTAGCTAAAAAACGCTCGGCTACAGACGGGAACCGAATTCCTTGCCCAAACGATGCTCTTAAATGGGTTCCTTTTAAAAGTTTATAATGGATAGCCGCGCGAAAAACTGGATAAACAGGAATCTGTTGATTTTTCAATTTCCACTCAGAATCGGGTCGCAATGTATCTTGTTGAAAATATTCTAGACGCATTCCAGCTGTAAAATCAAATCGCTTAATTTTATGGTCCATTTGGGTATATAAAGCTGCATTTTCAGACAAGTGATTCCCAAAAACCTTACTATACACAATATTGTTAATATTCGTAATACCAGCGACTAAATTCGTTTTTTCACTAATTAATTTTTGAAATTGATAGTCTGCATAATACATTGTTGCGACAGAAGTTGCATATATGTCAGATAAATTTCCAGTTGTTACTAAATAATAGCGCGTCTTAATTGAATGCAAATTATTCTTTTTGTCATAAAACTTCACATAAGGATCTACATTTACCCGTATTGATTTTTGAAAGGATAAGGTTGTTCCCGGTGTTCCCTCACCTCCTCCTAAAGGCGTATAACCCAAAGAATCATTTTGCCAAAGTACAAATACGCCAACATCTTGGTATTGTGCATTATAACCTATTCCAGTTTTAAAACGCTTAAATCTAGCAGGACGATAATAGATTGTCCCACTCAATCTTGCACGTGCTTCATGCTCTCCATCACGAAACCCACCATCACGGTAACCATTAGCAGCCACTGTAAAACCAAATTTTCGATACATCTTGCCGTAATAGATATCCATCAATTGAAAAGTTGGGTTTTTGTTCCACCATTTCAAACTTGCCCTTTTAGGATTGTCATACACTCCTGATTGCACTTTCACCTTAAATTCACCTGAGGTTGTCGGCTCTTTTTCTGTCAAAGAAATAATTCCATTAAGTGCGCCACTTCCATAAAGAACCGATGATGCACCTTTTAGTATTTCAATTTGCGAAGCCTGCTCCATTGGAATTGAATTCCACTTTGCGTCCCCCACATCGGGAGCAATCATCGGGATACCATTCCAAACCACAAGAACCCTACTTCCTGCGCCATATGAATATCCACCTCCACCACGGATACTAACCTGACCGTCCATTGCATATACTCCCGGACTTTGATCAACTACTTGTTCTAAATTAGCTAAGCCTTTATTGTCTATCAAAGATGGTTTAATCACCTCCATTGAAATTGGAATTTCTTCAACATTTTGCAGTCGCCTTGAAGACGAAACAACAACAGTTGCAATTTCTTGAGATTTTGTAAAAAGCAAAATTTCAACCACTGTGTCGGAATACACAATAATTGAATCTGGCAGGTAACTAAAGAACGATGCTTTTAGCTGTACTGGGTAACTTTTACAAGTTATAATAAACTTTCCGTCCACATCCGTAATTGCTTTTTCCCCAGAAGAAAGTTCAATTTTGGCACCAACCAAACCTTCTTTGGTTGAACCATCTTTTACAAGTCCTTGAATTTGAGCAATAAAAGAAAATGGGAAGAGTAGAAGTAGGATTAATTTGATTTTCACTGATTGCAAATTTCAATATTTTTCATTAATTTAAAGTTGCCTAAACTACTAAAAAATTGGAAGAACAAGAATTACATTATCAAATTGCGCTTACTTTATTGTATGGAATTGGACCTCGAAAAGCAGGACACCTCATTTCAAAACTTGGAGGAATAGAACCTATCTTTAAAGAAAAACTAACTACTCTTCACAGAGAATCAGGATTCAATAAGGATATACTGAAAAAAATGAATCGCACGGAAGCACTATTGGAAGCCGAAAAACAAATTACCTATATCTCGAAACATAAAATTAACACGCATTTTTATTTGAGTTCGAACTATCCAAGGAGACTTAAACAATGTTACGATGCACCAATTTTACTTTATAGCAAAGGCAATTTTGATCCAAATCCACAAAAAACCGTTGCGGTAGTTGGAACTCGAAATGCTACGGATTATGGTAAAGCGATTTGTGAAGAACTCATTTCAAGTTTTCAGGGTCAAAACATACAAGTTATCAGCGGAATGGCTTATGGAATTGACATCTGCGCACATAGTCAAAGTGTTCGAAATGGAGTATCAACAATTGGCGTTTTAGGGCATGGTTTGGATCGAATCTATCCCAATACACACAGTCGAATCGCTGAGCAAATGCTTGAAAACGGAGGATTGTTAACTGAATTTTTACCCGGTACACTCCCAGACCGAGAAAACTTCCCTATGCGGAATCGAATTGTAGCTGGTATGAGCGACGCAACCATCGTAATTGAAAGCAAGGCGACAGGTGGCTCATTAATCACCGCAGAATTAGCGATCGATTACAACAGAGACGTTTTTGCCTACCCTGGCAATGTTGGTCAACAATATTCTGCTGGCTGCAATAAATTATTACAACAAAACAAAGCGCAGTTAATTCAATCTGGTAATGATTTTTTAAAGCATATGTGTTGGGATGAACAGCATCCAAACAAAGTTAGTCAACCCAAATTATTTGTCGAATTAGAGGAAGAGGAACGAGTCTTAATTGACGTAATGGCTAGCGCACCTCAGCATATTGATGTGCTTTCTACCATGTTAAAACAACCCGTATCGAAAATGAGTGTATTATTACTTCAAATGGAATTGAAAGGATTGATTAAATCTTTACCAGGAAATAAATATTCTCCTTTAGTACAATAAAAAAAGGCTCCAAATGGAGCCTTTCTTATTATCTTCTAATTCCTATTTTCAAGAATCTTCTGTTGTCAACAACTTCGGCTTTCTTTTTCAAGGCACCAAGCGCTTGTCCTTGGATACCACCTCGAAGAGCAGCCAGCATTTGATCCTTTTCAACTTTATAACCTGACGTTGTTGGTGCTTTGATTGTTTTATCAACACGAACAACATATACTCCTAATTTTCCTTTCAACGGTAATGTTCTACCACCATCTTTTAAGGCAGAGAATAATGCACCAATTACTTCTGGCTCGTATCCGGCTCCAGTGATTTGAGGATTACCAAATGTTACTTCAGCCTTTTGAACTGTTGTATTTCCTCTTTTCGCCATTGCGTCAAGCGTTTTATCCTTCATCAATTGATTTGTCAATCGTGCAGCTTTGCGTTCTTCTAACAAATCTCTTCTCATTACTTTTTCGATGTCTTCGTATGTTGGAGCACCTTTCACACGAATTGAAGAAACGATAGCGATGATGTATCTGTCTTTATCTTTAATTGGCGCAGCTGTAATGTCACCAACCTTTGCTTCTTCCATAAATGCTAATTTCAAGATTTTATCTTCAGCAAATGGAGTTGTAAATCCATACAATTTAGGATTTTCAGAAAGAATACTAATTGGTCGTGCGAAATATCCAGCTTTCTGTACAATTGTATCAAACAAGTCTAATTTCTTTTTGATATCTGTTTGCTTAGAAACTTTAGATTCTAATTTGTACAATAAATTGTACACTTCAGATTCCTGCTTATCAATTGTTTCTTGAGTAGCACCAAACGTTTTTTGAATAGAAGCCAATAAAGGATAATTCGTTGCGTCTCTTTCCAACACCTCAATGATGTGAATACCAAATTGTGTTTTCACTGTACCGATTGTTCCAATTGGTTTTGTCGCACAGAATGCAGCAAATTCAGGAACCATATCAGCTTCAATAAAGTCACTAATTTCTCCACCTTGAGGAACAGATCCTTTATCGTCACTAAATTTCGCTACAAAGTCTTTGAAATTATCTTTCGTGATTAATTTCACCAAGCTATCAGCTGTTTTTTGTTTTGCAGCAATTACCTTCTCATCAGTAGAACCATTTGATGCCAATAAGATGTGACGAGATTTCATTCGTGTTGGAGTGAATCCAATTACTTTACTTAAAACGATTTTTTCTTTCGATGCAAAAGGTCCAACAATTTCACCAACTGTCGCAGTTTTGAAAACAGTATCCATGTATGTTGGATAGTTAATCATTAAGTTTTGTGCTTTTGGATGTCCTTCAGGAACAGCTGTAGCAAATTTTGAAGAAGTATAAAATTTCAAATCACTGTTTTCCATTACGAACAATGAATCATTCGGTGCAGCAGCGAATGCTGTTTTCAAACCATTCACCATTGTATTGAACTTCGATGAATCTTCTCTTGATGGTTGGATAACAACATCGAACCAACGTACTTCTCTACTTTCAGTTCTATTCTCGTATTTTTTATCGTTTTTGTGTTCTTCGTAATATTTCTTTACATCAGCATCTGAGATTTTCACATCTTCATCACTAATTTCACTGTAACGACGTACTACATAAGAAATATTCTTTACTTCCTTTTGAGCAAAATATTCTTCTTCTGCTTCTAATTTAGTTACGTAAACACCTTGACCTAACAATGCAAAATATTTTTCTTGCTTACGTCTATCTGTATAATATTTCTTACTGTCTTCCCATTGCTTTTGAACATTAGCGTCATTTGAAGATTCCATTTCTTCAATACGCTTTTGTAACAATTTTGCATTGAATAATCCAGTTACTGAATCAGTAAATCCCTGAGCTAATTCTGGAAGAACAGCAAATCCATCTGTACCATATAAGTATGCTTCGAATTCAGCATCACCTACATTAATACCTAATGCTTCGTATTCTCTTTCAAATAGATTTGTTTCAACAACATAGTTCCAAGCTTTATCTAAAGACGCTTCTTGGTCTTTTTGAGTATATTCTCGTTGTTGTTGACCAAATTGAGTACGATCTTGCTCTTCAAATTTTTGACTTGCTTCTTCGTAAGCTTTGTAATCAATTTTTTCTCCATAGACTGTTCCGTAGCCATACAAGTCTTCCATTCCACCTGTAATTCTCTCCCAGTCACCTAATATAAATGCTAATAAAGCAATCCCAATTACGATTACTAATAATGTCGATTTCTCGCGAATTTTACCAATTAAAGCCATTTTTCCAATCTTTAAGGCTGCGAATATAATCAGATGAATTGATTTTTAAAAATTTAATGCTGTAAAACAAGCACAACAAAAAAACCATCTCTGTTGAGAGATGGTTTTTTGAGTATAAATTTGGGTTATTTTCCTCCTTTTCCTTTCAAGGGTGGTGGAGGTAGAACTTCCTCTACAGGGACTTCCTTTTCTTTGCCTTTTTCTTCTGGTTCAACTTCTTTAACCGGCTCCTTTACAGGCGGTTTTGGTTTCGAAGCTGGAGTGGTTCCACCTTTTGGTGTCACAACTTTTGGTTTAACTATCTGTGGTTCTTTTGGTTGATTGGTAGATTTGTTACCGCCCCCACCATTCGAGCCATTTGAACCTCCACCACTTTCTCCGTTAGCTCCTTCGCCATTTGAACCATTACCTCCGTTTCCACTGTTTCCGTTTGAAGAACCTGAACCGCTGCCTGCGTTTCCGATACCACCAAATCCACTACCATTCGAATTGCTATTGTTATTCGAGTTCGAACCTTGACCATTGTTGTCATTTCCAGCAGGCTCCTCAACACATGGTCCTAATACATCTCCGTGCGCTTGGTGAGCAGGCCATGCTGACAAAGGAATCTCTATCGTTTGTGGATTGCCATTGTTTCCTGGAGGAATGTGGCAAATTGTAATCTTTTGTTCCGATTGCCCCCCATTGTTCTCCTGAGCTGGCTCTTCCTCAATACACGCGCCAAGAACATCTCCGTGCGCTTGATGTGCTGGCCATGCTGATAAAGGAATCTCTATCGTTTGTGGATTACCATTATTTCCTGGAGGAATGTGACAAATTGTAATCTTTTGTTCTGATTGTCCTCCATTGTTTTCTTCCGTTGGCTCCTCTTCAACAACACAAGATCCTAAAACATCACCGTGTGCTTGATGCGCAGGCCATGCTGACAAAGGAATCTGTATCGTTTGTGGATTACTATTATTTCCTGGAGGAATGTGACAAATCGTTATCATTTGCTCAGGATTACTATTGTTCTCTTCTTCCGCTTCATAAAAAATTGTTACGGTTTCAGTATCTGTTCCACAAGCATTGGTAACTGTTACAACAAATACATTTGCTCCTGGTGAAAGCACTACTGATCCTGTTAAAGAACCATTTGCAGGATTAAACGACCCACTTGTGATTAATTTTCCATTTTGTGTTGCCGTAATTCCTTCACCGTTATTTGAATTCAACACTGTTGCACTCAAGTTATAATTTGGTGAAGTCACGGTTAATGGACTTGAAGCTGGATTAATAAATGTTACAGTTGGAGCGATGCAATTTTGGTAATTAACCGTAATTGTTTCTGTATCTGTTCCACATGCATTTGTTACTGTGATTACAAAAACATTCGCTCCTGGTATAAGTGTGACATTACTTGTTAATGCACCTGTCGCATTGTTTACACTGAACGTTGTGATACCACGACCATTATTTGTCAGCGTAATTCCTTGTCCATTATTCGAATTCTGAACGAGTGCGCTCAAGTTGAAATTAGCTGAAGTAACAGTTGTATTGTTCGCTGATGGTGCTACAAAACTTACTGTCGGTGCCACGCAATTTTGGTAATTAACCGTAATTGTTTCTGTATCTGTTCCACAAGAATTTGTTACTGTCAACACAAACACATTCGCTCCTGGAGCTAAAGGCACAGTTGAAGTCAATACACCTGTTGCATTGTTGAAAGTGTAATCCGCAATTGAAATTCCATTTTTCGTCAAATTAATTGTTTGACCAATTACAGAATTTTGAACTAAAGCACTCAAACTAAAACTTGCTGAAGTAACAGTTGTATTGTTTGCAGCAGGAGTTACAAAACTTACCGCTGGAGCAACACAGTTTTGGTAGTTCACCGTGATTGTTTCTGTATCTGTTCCACAAGCATTTGTTACTGTGATTACAAATACGTTTGCACCTGGAACAAGAGTTACATTGCTTGTTAATGCACCTGTTGCATTGTTAAAGCTAAAGTTCGTAATACCACGACCGTTGTTCGTTAATGTAATTCCTTGACCATTGTTCGAGTTTTGAATCAAGGCGCTCAAGCTGAAATTAGCTGAAGTAACAGTTGTATTGTTCGCTGATGGTGCTACAAAACTTACCGCTGGAGCAACACAGTTTTGGTAGTTCACCGTGATTGTTTCTGTATCTGTTCCACAAGCATTTATAACTGTAATTACAAATACATTCGGACCACTTGTCAACGTTACATTACTTGTTAAAGAACCAGTTGCATTGTTAAAGCTAAAGTTCGTAATACCACGACCGTTATTTGTCAAAGTAATTCCTTGTCCATTATTCGAGTTTTGAACCAATGCACTCAAGTTGAAATTAGCTGATGTAACAGTTGTATTGTTCGCTGATGGCGTTACAAAACTTGCCACTGGAGCAACACAATTCTGATAGTTAACTGTTATTGTTTCTGTATCAGTTCCACAAGCATTTACAACTGTAATTACAAATACATTCGGACCAGGTGTCAGCGTAACATTACTTGTTAAAGAACCAGTTGCATTGTTGAAGCTAAAGTTCGTAATACCACGACCGTTATTTGTCAAGGTAATTCCTTGTCCATTATTCGAATTTTGAATCAATGCACTTAAGTTGAAATTAGCTGATGTAACAGTTGAATTGTTCGCTGATGGCGTTACAAAACTTGCTACTGGAGCAATACAATTTTGATAGTTCACCGTGATTGTTTCTGTATCTGTTCCACATGCATTTGCTACTGTAATTACGAATACATTCGGACCACTTGTCAATGTTACATTACTAGATAAAGAACCCGTTGCATTGTTGAAGCTAAAGTTGGTTATACCACGACCATTGTTTGTCAAGGTAATTCCTTGTCCATTGTTCGAATTTTGAATCAATGCACTTAAGTTAAAATTAGCTGATGTAACAGTTGTATTGTTCGCTGATGGCGCAGACCAATTAATTGTTGGTACCAAACAGTTTTGGTAATTCACTGTAATCGTTTCAGTGTCTGTGCCGCATGAGTTAGCAACTGAAATAACAAAGGTATTCACTCCTTGATTCAAGGTTACATTACTTGTCAAAGCTCCAGTAGTATTGTTAAAAGTGAAATTAGTTATTGCTCTACCATTCTGCGAAAGTGTTACCCCTTGTCCATTAGATGAATTCTGAATTAATGCACTCAGACTAAAATTAGGTGATGTAACAGCTAAATTGTTAACTGATGGTGATGATAACGTAATCGTTGGGCTGACACAACTTTGGAAGTTAATCGTTATTGTTTCAGTTGCTGTACCACAAGCGTTAGTCACTGTTAAAACAAATACGTTTGCACCTGGAGTCAAAGTCACAGCACTTGTCAATGCTCCTGTTGTTCCATTGAAATTTACATTCGTAATTGCTCTTCCGTTTTGAGCTAAAGTGATTCCTTGTCCATTGTTTGAATTTTGAACCAGGGCGCTTAAATTAAAGTTTGCAACTGAGACTGTTGTGTTATTTGAAGAAGGAGAAGACCAATTAATAATTGGATTCACACAGTTTTGATAATTAACAGAAATAGAATTTGAAGCATTACCGCAAGTATTTGATGCCTTTATTTCAAATGTGTTCGAGCCATTCACAAGAACAACTGTGCTCTCAAAACGACCATTTGCAGGGTTGTAAACGAAATTTGTGTTTGTACTTCCATTAAATAAGAAGGTAATGTTATCGCGATTAATTACATTGGTTAAGTCCGCAGAAACTAAAAATGATTGTCCTGCTGAAAATTGATCATTCACAGATGGATTTACAAATACAACCTTTGGTAAATCACAATTTGGATTAGTGTTATAGTTATTAATGTTGTCAACATTATTTATATCGGTATTGACATTTGTATTCCCTCTAACTTTAAATCTAAACTGCAAATACAGTGAAGTGTAATGGTATAAATCGTTTTTGATTTTACTTGACTGATCAACATAACCATCAAAATGATCATCCAACGTGAATGTTGTTTTATGTTCGATTCCAAAAGTGGTTCTCTTTCCAATTTGGTAACCCAAACCAATACCTAAACTTGGCATAAAATCAACCGAAAACTTATCAGCAGTTGATCCTACTAAAGGAGAATCATACACTCCATCAATAATATCTGAAATTTCTGTTTTTGAATAATTGTCTGCTGTATAATTATAACTACCGCTTAATGAATTCAATGAATCATTATAATACAAGTCACCATAAGTTGAGTACCAAGTAAATCCGACTCCTCCAAAAATATATGGGTCCCATCCAGAACGTTCGCGGATTCCATTTGCATGAAGCACTAATTCAAATCCTAAACGATGCACATCCGCTTCGAAATTATTAACTATTCCTGAATCCTTGTAAGACATCAAAGGGAATTGAGCAGCATCCACTGAATTATCGGGATTGTAATCTGCAAGAGATGTTTTAGATAAATCCTGACCGTACCATTTTCCACGCAAATATCTTGCACGAAGATCGAAGGTCATTTTTCGACCGTAATCATAATTAAAGGATTTACCCAAGGTAAGTCCCCATCCTGCGTATAAATCATCGCGCACATCTGTTGTGCTCCATGTACCACCAAGATTTAAGCCTAAAAACCATTTAGATGTGTTATCATATTCAATGCTTTGCGCTTGAGCAGTATTGAATATGACAAGAAGGCTTAGTGCTAAAATGTATAAATTCTTCATATTAGGGGTTTTAGTAATTCGTTTGCGAAAAACGATTATTGTGCCAAAATTCCGAAAAAAAAGTCAACCGTTACCTTTTTAAAGCGCTTTTTACAATTTACCTTCGAAATTTTCGCATTTATTTCTTAATTTTCCCCTTTGAACAAAGGCTTTGAGTGTGCGAGAATTTCGATTTGTTATTGTTTTGTTAATAGTGTTTTTAAAGGTGTCGTCTGTCGCCTCACAAGAGCTATATAACAATTGTAATAATGCTCTTTCGCTATGTCCAAATCAAACCTATTCCGTAAACAACATCGACGCGAATAAAACATTTTGTCCCGGTTGTGAAGATGATTTCACCTTTTGTTTTTCAGCGAGTAATACGATTTGGTTGACATTTACAACCAATAGTGCCGGAGGAAATGTTCAAATTGATTTCAGTAATTTGATTTTTGAGACTAATCCTGGTCAAGGAAATCAACTTCAAGCAACATTACTTTCAGCTGCAGTTCCTTGCAATGCCGCATCCTATGCAGCGGTTGGAAATTGTATAAACAATGCTAGTGGAAATTTCTCGTTGAATGCCGCTGGATTAACTGCATCAACGACTTATTATATTGTTGTTAGTGGATTGAGCACTGGAGCTGGAATTGCCCAAGCGGCTGAATGTACTTTTGATATCTCTGTTACTGGAGCAGCTGTTGATCGACCAATTCCGAATGTGGCAATTGTTTTTAGCTCTACAGATGTTTGTTTGAATCAACTCGTTACTTGTACAGCCACTTTACAAGATTGCCCAGATAGTACAGATTTTCAATGGTATGTTAATGGTGTTTTAACTGCACAAACAACACTGCCAATTTACCAAACTACAGGATTAGCGGATGGAGATGTAGTTGAAGTGCGAACAACCTGCTTTTTAATTTGCACCGAGCTAGTCTCAAACACAACAGCACCTATTAATGTGTATTCTTTTCCGATAGATGCAGGAAGTTCTATTTTGATAAATTCAGGAGAAACAACCCAATTAAACGGAACAACCTCTGCTCCAATTTATTCCTGGTCACCCTCATTTAATGTGAGTAATCCAACAATTTTAAATCCATTTGTAACGCCAAATGAAACAACAACTTATACGCTCACTGCTGAAGAAAACGGTTGTACGCTGAGTGATCAAGTAACCATTTTCATTCAAGAATCCTTATTGTTTCCAACGACCTTTTCACCAAATGACGATGGAGCAAATGACAAGTGGGAAATTGGGGCAATAGACCTTTATCCAGATTGTTTTGTACGCATTTTTAATCGATGGGGTCAAGAGATTTATCAATCTACTGGCTATTCAAAAGCAAAAGCTTGGGATGGAACGAATAACAACGGTGCACCTTTAGCCGAGGGAGTTTATTTCTATGTAGTTGATTTGCGTGACGAAGAAAAACAACAATTTAAAGGAAGCATAACTTTAATCAGATGAAAAAAATCACTTTTATTTTCTTCTTTTTAATCGTGAGCTCAATAGTTCTTGGTCAGCAATTGCCTCAATACACCCAGTGGTCGTTTCACCAGATGGTCATGAATCCAGCTCATGCAGGTATTAAAAACTGTGTGGAAATTCATAGCATTTTCAGGACGCAATGGGTTGGCTTTGAAGGTGCCCCAAAGAGTGGCGTTCTTACCTTTAGCTCACCAATAAAGACAAAACGTAAGCAGTACTTAAGTGCGCGACATGGAATGGGTTTTCGTTTTGAAACTGATCGCATCGGTCAGTTCACAACGAACCGCGTGAATCTTGCGTATGCTGGACATTTCAATTTCGATAAAACCAATCGCCTATCTTTAGGATTATATGGTGGAATAATACAAATGGGTTACAATCCAAATGGATCTGTGACTACTGTTCCAGATCCTGTTGTTTCACAAGAAGGTTCTTTTTTAGTGCCAGATGCTTCCTTTGGAGCATGGTGGAATGGTGAGAATTACTATTTCGGCTTAATGTTTCAGCAATTGATTACCAGTGAATGGCCTACTATTGGAAGTTCATCAAAATTTCGTTTGCACCCAACTGTAAATATGGGTTATCGTATGAAGGTATCTGAAAAAATTACTTTTTTACCCTCGTTTATGTTAAAGGTTCCTCCTCGCGGACCGCTAGCAATGGATTTGAATTTAATGTTAGATTTTTCTAATCGCTTTGTCACTGGATTGGGATATCGAAACACTGATGCCTTAATGATTTTCGCAGGATTCAAACTAAGTCCGCGATTTACCATTCATTATTCATTCGATTTCACACTTTCTGATATACAACAAGTCAGTTCAAACACACACGAGTTTTCACTTATTTTCAATACTTGTAAGAAGGAAAATACGAGCACAAGCAGTTGCCCACTTTTTTAATTCACCCTTCTTCCCATCGTTTTTTTATCTGTATTCATAATTCACTGTTTAAAAGTCTTTGTCAACTGCAAATAAGGGCTTGCTTTGTTTTGGATATTTGTATATCTAAAAATGTATATCATGAAGAGTAGTGTTGGAATTATTGGTTTGATGTTGGTATTGGCTTCGTGCGTTCCAGCAAAAAAATACAATGAGTTGGTTGAACGTGAAAAAAAGTGCAGCGAAGAATTAGAGCGTTATAAAAACAGTGCGCTTGACAATGAAGGGAAGGCAAAAGATCTTCAGGCTCGTTTTGATATTTTGAGCAAAGAAGTTAGCTCCTTGAAAGTCGATACGAATGATTTGGGAACGAAATACCGTTTACTTCAAACAGAATATGACAAAACAAGTTTACAGCTTGAAGCGATGGAAAATGCGTTCGATAAAATGCGTTTATCAGGCGCAAAAGAAACAGCTACATTACAGCTGGAATTAGAAGCTAAGAACATTGAATTGCAGCGAAAAGAAGATGCACTAACTGCTCTTGAATCAGAATTAAAAACGAAAGCACAACTTTTAGCGGAACGTGAACAACGCGTGAATGAACTAGAAGAAGCGATTAAGCGAAAAGACGAAGCCACTCAATTGTTAAAGACAAAAGTTGCCAACGCATTAAAAGGTTTCGAAAGTCAAGGTTTATCAGTGGTCTATAAAAACGGGAAGATTTACGTGAGCATGGAAGCGAAGTTATTGTTTGCTTCTGGAAGTACTCTGGTTGAGGCAAATGGAAAAAAGGCCTTGATTGAACTGGCAAAAGTGCTTGAAAATGAAAAAGAGCTCGAAATCATTGTTGAAGGTCATACCGACACAGATAAATTAGCGAGTGCTGCACACCCAAAGAATAACTGGGAATTATCAGTACTTCGATCAACATCTGTTATTGATATCATGTTAACGAATTCAAAAATGAATCCAGCTCAATTAATGGCGGGTGGAAGATCTGAATATCATCCTGTTGATCCAGCCAATAAGGCAAAAAACAGACGAATTGAAGTGATTATTTCTCCAAATTTGAATGAATTATAC
>Ga0075012_10001845_pt1 | contig 21164 bp, 12 predicted proteins | sample All_14_2_FD_71474 | JGI IMG/M metagenome (GOLD analysis project Ga0075012, IMG submission 71474) | Freshwater microbial communities in response to fracking from Pennsylvania, USA - Allegheny Zone_MetaG_DW_15 | ecosystem: Environmental > Aquatic > Deep subsurface > Groundwater > Drilled... | reverse complement strand
GGGATTGACGAAAACAAACTTCTTGAAGCCAGAAGTTTTGCACAGAAAATTCTGCAATGAAATTAAAATTAAGGTAGTGAGTTAAATTTTTATACTTTCAGATACAAATTGTGAACTATGAACAAAGTCGTTAAAAATGCTGCAGAGGCAATAGAAGGTGTAAAAGATGGAATGACCCTGATGGTCGGAGGGTTCGGCCTTTGCGGAATTCCCGAAAATGCAATAAGTGCGCTTTTTAAAAGTGGTGTTAAAGGCCTGACCTGCATCTCGAACAATGCCGGCGTTGATGATTTCGGACTTGGTATTCTGCTAAAAAACAAGCAGATACACAAAATGATTTCGTCCTATGTTGGCGAAAATTCAGAATTTGAACGCCAGTTGCTTGCCGGGGAACTCGAAGTCGAATTGATTCCGCAAGGAACGCTTGCTGAACGTTGCCGCGCCGGTGGTGCCGGAATTCCTGCCTTTTTTGTACCTGCCGGTGCTGGAACCGAAGTAGCCGAAGGCAAAGAAATCCGCATTTTCGATGGCAAGCCTCATCTGCTCGAATCAGCCCTCGAAGCCGATTTTGCTTTCGTTAAAGCATGGAAAGGCGATACTATGGGAAATCTTATTTACAAACAAACGGCTAATAATTTTAACCAGTCCATGGCTATGGCCGGCAAAATTACAGTTGCAGAAGTGGAAGAACTTGTCCCAGCCGGCACGCTCGATCCCAATTATATTCATACTCCGGGCATTTTTGTGCAGCGTATTTTTCAGGGAACTAACTACGAAAAGCGTATTGAAAGGATCACTGTCAGGGAGTAATTTGTGCTGTATTCTCTCAATCTTCAAAACATTTCACATCTCACATCTCACATCCCACATTCAACATCTATAGAAATCGTATGGTTTAAAAAGTTTAAAGTTCAAAATTCAAAGTTCAAAATTGAAAACACAATCGTAAATCGTACATCGTACATCGTACATCCCACATTCCACCTCCCACATTCCACACTCCCACATCAAAAATTATCACAATGGCTCTAACAAAGGAACAAATAGCCCAACGCATAGCCCGGGAACTCCACGACGGTTATTACGTTAACCTGGGTATCGGAATTCCGACACTGGTAGCAAACTATATTCCCGAAGGAATGCAGGTAGTACTGCAATCCGAAAACGGGATTCTGGGCATGGGGCCTTTCCCGTATCCTGATGAAGTGGATGCTGATCTGATTAACGCAGGCAAGCAAACCGTGACTGTAATTGCAGGTGCGGCTTATTTCGATTCGTCTCTGAGCTTTGCTATGATCCGCGGCGGGCATGTCGATTTAACCGTTCTGGGCGCTTTCGAAGTTACTGAGCAAGGCGATATTGCCAGTTGGAAAATCCCCGGCAAAATGGTTAAAGGAATGGGTGGCGCCATGGACCTTGTAGCTTCGGCCCGCAATATTATTGTGGCCATGCAGCATTGCAGCAAGGATGGCGAAAGCAAATTGCTGAAGCAGTGCACTTTGCCTCTAACCGGAATTAGATGTGTAAAACGGATAGTTTCGGATATGGCTGTAATTGATGTTACCGAAAACGGTTTTAAACTCGTAGAAAGAGCTCCCGGATTAAGTGTTGATGACATTGTAAAAGCAACCGCCGCGCCACTGATTGTGGAAGGAGAAATTCCGGAGATGAAGTTCTGATCAGGAGGAATACAACCTAAAATTTGTCTGGTTAATCCCGATTTTGTAGGTAGGGTCTGCTGAAAAACTTAACCAGAAAAAGGATCGGTCTACTATTCCGGTGCGCTGCACCTTCAATTAAATTCTATTCCGCCGGGCTACAAATATTGCGCCACTCTGTGGCTTTATTTGACCTCCGCAAATTCAATAAATAAAGGTGCAGAGCACCGAAATATTTGTAGAAAAATCTAAAAATTACACACAAGGTGCAGCGCACCTAACCCCGCAGGGCTCGACGAAGTCAAATATTAAAATGCATGGATTTTAGCTTTTATTGAGCATTTGCTGTGCATTTGATATATAGATATCAAATTATATTCTGTAGATTATATTGATGATATAAGTTTTTCAGCAGGTACTAAGTATATGTGTTTATTTGCTGATTTTATAACCAATAAATCAGTTTACAATCAGCTTTGAACCTTTGAAGGCTCAATCTGGCTGGTGGGCTCTTCATCTGCCTGATTCGATTTTGCTATCGGGATCGTAAAAGTAAAAGTACTTCCCAGGTTTTTCTCACTTTCAACACGGATGGTTCCACCGTTTTTTTCAACAAAATCCTTGCAGAGAATAAGCCCCAGCCCGGTTCCGGATTCGCCTGCAGTACCTTTGCTAAGGAAATGATGATCGTAACGGAATATTTTGCCTTTGCTTTCGGCATTCAGTCCCATACCTGTATCAATAACGGATATAGATGCAAATCCATCTTTTTGTTCGGTTTCAACACGGATTTTGGAACCGGAATACGAAAATTTTATCGCATTGCTGATCAGGTTATTAAGCACTGAAAAAATCATATTTTCATCAGCAAATACAGCCATTGAATCGTCGCAGCTACTCGTGAGTTTAATGTCTTTCTGCTTGGCAACAGTTTGAAGATTCTGAATCGATTTCCGACATAAATCCGCAACCACAAACGACTTTGGCCGGTATGCGATCATTCCGCTTTGTGAAGTTGACCAGGCAAGAAGCGTATTAATTATTTCAAATAAATTTTCGGATAGTGTATGTATATCCCGCGTGAAAATCATCTTTTCATCTGTTGAAAGCTTGTCGTAATCATTCACCAGAATATCACTCAGGCCAAATATACTGCTGAGCGGATTGCGAATATCGTGAGCCAGTATTGACAGGAATTTGTCTTTGGAGGCATTCAGTTTCACTAATTCATCCTTTTGGGCTTCAATCTGATCGTTTTGTGCTGCGAGCATCTTGTTTGCTTTTCGTTTTGTACGATTCTGCTTCACCAGAAAAATCGTCAGAACCGCGATAAAAACGAGTACCACGGCCATAATATACATAAACAAATTCTGCTTTGATAGCTGAAGCTCTTTGCTGAGGTTTTGTTTAACAAGTTTTTCGTTGTCAGCCTCTCTCTTTGCTATTTCGTAATGGTATTGAATCTGATTTACCTTTTCGGTGGTTTCGGCATTTAAAATACTGTCGTTCAATATTTTTGATTTATTCAGATAGGTATATGCCGCTAAATAATCATTTATTGCTGCTTTGTAATCCGATAAATATTCATAAGCCAGTGCTTCCAGTTCCTTGAATTCATATTTTTTGGCCAGGGTTTCAGCATTTGTCAAATGAAAATATGCCTTTGAGGGATTTTTCATATCAAGCATTATCTCGCCCATATTGAGGTGATAATTGCAGATGTAATACTTATCGTCTATTTGGTTCCATAATACATTTGCCTTGTTCAGATAATCAATGGCCAGAGGATAATTCCCCATCTTTTTATAAGTAAGACCAAGATTGGTATAAGCAGCTGCCAGGTTTGTCTTATTCCCGGTTTTTTCATAGATGCTGATAGCCATTATCAGAGTCTCGCATGCTTTTTCATATTCTTTCTGTTTGGTGAGCAGAATAGCAATGTTTAAGTCGCAATCGGCCATGCCCGACTCGTCATTTTTACTCCTGAAATGATCAAGCGCCTTGTTATAATAAGCTAACGACATTGGTTTATTGCCTAAATAGTCATGCACTATTCCGATATTCATAAGTGAGCGGGCCTGCATAATTGTGTCGCCCGAATCGTGAAACAGCTGTTGCGCTTTCATGAAGTTTTCGAGGGATTTATCGTACCAGGCCATTTTCAGGTATATCAAACCCGTTATTCGGAAACACTTTGCCGAATCTGTTTTTGTGCCGTGCCTGCTTATTTGTGCAAGCAATGTATTGCTTGTTTCGAGTGCTTTGGTAAGTTCCGATGAATTGTAATATGCTTTGCTCAGTTCGTAAAGGATACTGATTTTTTCAGAAGGCGACTGTGTGTTTTTGAGCGCCGATGTAAGGCTGTCAGCAACAGGATTTTTAGTAGCAGGCTCTGCAGCAGCCGACGAAACCGGATGAAAACTAAACAAAATAAAAAATATAGAAAGCCATTTTAGTGTAATAAATCCTGACAGAATTGACCTAAAGCTACCTTTACAGGCTTGGAATAAGAACAAAAGGGATTTATCGGTCTGATATAATTTCGACATAAAGTTCTTCTTGTTGTGCTTCAGATGCCAGTATGTAAAACATACATCTATCTGATATGCATATCGTTACTAATTCAGGAATACTTTAAATTCATTAGGTCGAATATACTGAATTTATGCATACGGAATAGTATCAGAAAATGCCAGTTTTGTTCCAACCATTTTTAACCTTTTGTAAAAATCATTTCAGATAAAAGAATGGCTGCAAGACTCTGATTGTTTTTTTTGGATAGTTTCAAAAATAATTCAGCATTGAAAGAATATATCTTTTATTTTCACACCAATCTGTATATGTACTCATTATGAAATTATGTCAAAAAAAATCGGAGTTGATGAAGGCGCCACCTTCATCAACTCCTGAATACAGAAACTTACCGATATTAAAAAGTCCTTGTTTTTGCTAATCAGCCGGCACTGCCGTTTCAAAATTATATTCTGCTTGTGTAAATTACTGTTTAATGAATTTTCGGGTTGTTACTGCTCCCGGAACATAAACCCTGATATAATAGGCTGCCGGAGATAATCCGGATACATCTATATGATTTACATCATTTTCGGTTATAAGTATTGCTCCGGATTGCGAATAAATTTCAACTTTTTGTATCCTTTCGGTGCATTCGATGTTTAAAATATCAGTTGCCGGAACAGGAAAAATTTTCAGATTATCAGCTTCAACAGTTTCTTTTTGCCCGACTATGGTGCTTGATTTAAAAAACGAAAATTGCCCGCTTCGCTTTTTGTCATCCAGCATCAGGCTGCCTATTTCTCCAATGCCATTTGCAAACCAGCGGTAGGTGTTCAGGATGGTTAATCCTGTTTCGTTAAAAACCCAGCCGCTGCCGGCATTGTACGTAAAGCTTGAATCGATGATTTCTAAATGTTCGTGTACTCTTAGTGCTTCAAAGGTGCCTTCAGGGGTTATCATTGTGCCGCTTGCATCAGCCAGCTGGGTAATTGTAGTATGGTTAATGGTAAGCACCGAATCAAGCACAGTACCGTTGAAGCCTGTAGCAGCATACAGTTTCCAGGTAGTATTTTGATTGTAGGAACTGTTGTATGTAAAAGGCAGTGGCATTTCAATAGCTGGTGGCTCGTAAAACATATGCCAGGTAATACTCATACCCCAGAAACTGATTTTTAACTCCTGACCAAGCGCTTTCCATCCGCCGGGCGTGGTTTGGTAAAAAATATAATTATATCCTCCCTCAAAGTTGATGTCGGAATCGAGATCTTTTAAAACCAGATTTGAATTGGGGTGATTCTGTATTCCCGGCTGTCCGCCTGGCATCATATACAGTGTTGAATCGTCATAAGAAGGAACCAGGTTGCTGAAATCCCATACCTGACCTGTACCGCCTGATCCGGGCGAAATAGCTGTTGTGGAATCAATATTTCTTACTACCAGCATTCCTGCATGTGGGAAATCATTGGCTGTTATTGTGATTTGAGCCCTTAGCGGATTGTGTGCTAACATCAGGCTCAGTGTCATTAAAAGTAAAACACCGGCTTGCAAACTGAGAGGGGAAAGTAATGGTTTTTTCATTTTAAAATAGGTTTTGAGTTGCATTATAAGTAGTTGGTTTTTAGCTTGTCGGAGGAATTCAATACGCAAACAGTTACACTTAACTATTCCGGTTTACAAAGTTCATTCTACAGTAATAAAGATCCAATCACCCTTTCGTGTGATTTTTGCTGTTAATGCCCGATACCGAAAGTCGCGGAAATGTGTAACCGGGAGACCCTGTTGTTCTGGTATAATAACTGTTCGCTTACCAATCCGTTTCAACCAGCAGGATTACCTGTGAAGTGCCGCCTTTTAGGCAATCGACATACATTTTAAAATACTCCCCGGCTTTCTCTTTCCCAAATTTTGCGGTTAATGGATATTCGATATTGTAGTTTAAATTGCCTTTAAACGGATCCATCAGAAAAGTGTAGGTATAGGTGCCATCCGGATTTTTATTCACGGGTTTTTGCATCCTTACAGTAGCTTTTGCCTGAGGATTGGTTTCGGCACCGGCAGTTGAAAGGTAATTTTTATAAAAATCTTCGAACTGCTGCGTTTTATCTGGTTTTACATAATTGAGAACCAGCATCACAGTATCGTTAGCCGCAGCCCGTTGCACCGGAGCAGGAGTGCTGTGGTTCCAGATATCGCGATATATTTTCCACTGCCCGTTTTCGTGTCTCCATGTCACTATGTATTTTCCCTGATCGACCATGATATCGCCCGGTACAAAAAGGCTGTATTTGCCTTCTTCAACAGCCACGTTTCCAAATTTTTGTGCTGCTGTGGTTTCAAATACTACTTTTTTAATTCCCATCTGCCGCGTTCCTGACCAGAAATTGCTGATGGCCTCCTTTCCGTCAACTATTTGGTTGTTGGAAGGAAAAATTTTGGCATCCGTGGTATATAATCCGGCTAGAACTGTTGTGTCGCCTTGTTCATAGGCAGCCATAAGCTTGTTATTGGCGTCCTGAATCTGAGATGTTACATCGGTTGGCGCTGTATTGCAGCCGTACATAAAAATTACCATACCGGCAATTACTGTAATACGCTTTAAGATGCTGAAATGTGTTTTCATCGCTGTGGGTTTTTGGGTTTGAATATCAAGGGTGTTGCCTGAAAGCTCCTTCTAAAAATCAAATTTCAAATACAGCCCATGCTCGCAAGCTGGCATCAAATATCAGCATCATAAATAGCTTTGTCAATCACACGAAAGGGTGATATTGTGTTTCGAAATAAAAATTCTGAGTTATTACTATCAGGATTTTAAGCATTTGAGCAATACCTCGGTACGGGTGCGCACCTGTAGCTTTTGGTAAATTTTATGGATATGTGTCCTTACCGTTTCGATATTGATAAAAAGTGTATTTGCAATTTCTTTATACATATATCCTTTTGCCAGGTAGGATAATATTTCTTCCTCCCTTGGTGTAAGATTAGCTTCCGGAAAATGTTGGATGGCTGGTTTCATAAAAGTTTGAACAACCTTACGGGCAATTTCGCCGCTCATGGGCGACCCGCCGTTTACCACCTCCCTGATGGCTTCGAGGAGCTTTGCCGGAGGTGTTTTCTTTAAAAGATAGCCGGTTGCACCTGCAGCGAGCGATTTGTAAATTTCGTCGGTATTGTCGAAAACGGTGAGCATCATAACCTGTATGTCGGGATGGGCAGTTTTAATGCATACTACACATTCTATTCCGTTCATTCCCGGCAGGTTAATATCCATAAGAACTACATGAGGCAAAAGCTGTGGCAGTATATTTAAAGCATCTTCAGCTGATGAGCAGGCTGCAACACATTTATATCCTTCCGAACCGTTAATAAGCATACGCAAACCCTCGCGAACGGCATCATCGTCCTCAACTATCATAATTGTTATTTCCCCGTCCATAGTTTGCGAACTTTAAGTTTTAGCAGAAACGACAAATTTACAATGCCGGTTTTAAAAATGCATCACCTTTTCGTGTTAATTGTGATGTGGCAGTAAAGTGGCCGAAATAGTTATATGCGTTCCTTTCCCGGTTTCGCTGTGCATCTTGAAGTTGCCGCCGAGGTCATACATTCTTTTGTTCATATTAACCAACCCATTCCCTTTAAACGAAATTTGCTGCTCATTAAAGCCCCTTCCATTATCAATTATGGTTATCGATAGCAGGTTTTGGTTGTATGTTAAAATTATTTCCACTCTTGTGGCAGATGCGTGTTTAACGATATTATGAATGGCTTCTTTTGCCGTAAGGAAAAAATTCCTTCTCATTTCGGCCGACATAGGTGCCGGGGGTATTTCGGCCGGAAATTGAAAATTGCCTTCAATACCTGCTGATTCAAGGTACCCCGAAACATAATGCCTTAGGTACGAAGCAAAACTGTCGAGACAATCATTTTTTGAGTTCATTGCCCATATGATTTCGCTCATTTCATCCACCACATTTCCAGCTATTTCATTTATCTGGCTTACAAGTTTTTTTGATTCTTCCTCCGGATGATTCTGATTATTGGCCAGTTGGCTCAAAATTGAAATGCGTGTAAGACTGGCTCCTACTTCATCGTGCAAATCTTTCGAAATACGCAGGCGCTCTTTGTCAATCGCATTCAGGCGCTCCAATTCCTTAAGCTTGTTTTTGTACCTGAATTCCTGCACTTTACGTGCAATATATGCTGAAATGGCAATCGTAAATAAGCTTATTAATAGTATAAACCACCATGTTTTCCAGATGGGCGGTTTAATAGTTATGCTTAGAAGACATTTCGGATCGGATTCATTTTTCTGATCATCAGTGCATTTTACCATTAACCGGTATTGCCCCGGAGGCAGGTTCCGGTAGCTGAAAGCCGGGTTTGATGCCGGATGGCCCCAATTCAGATCATACCCTTCGAGGAAAAAAGAAAATAGCTGCATTTCGTTGTTGCGGTAGTTGGTTGTAAAAACCTTGCCACCGATATTTGGCGATTTCCAGCTGATAAAAACTTCGTGCTTTGCAGGGGCGATGCCGTGCGAATAGGCGGTGTCAGAAATATACAACGAAATGAGTTGTACCTCTGGTGTCAGCTTTTCGGGTTTAAAACTTTGCGGATTTATTCCATTAACCCCTTTTATCCCTCCAAAATAAATCATCCCGTCAGTGGTTTTAAGGCTTGCATTGGTATTGAATTCGAGCGACTGAAGGTTGTTCCGCTGGTTAAACCATATAATACGGTCGCCTGAAGCGCTGATGCAACCTATCCCTTTGTTGCTGCTGAACCATATACGCTTTAAGGAATCGGAATGAATTGAATAAACGACTTCATTCTCTAATTCATCCATACTCTTTATTGCCGGCATCTTTTGTCCTTGTATGGAGTAGCGTTCAATTCCGTTTTCGGTGGCAACCCAGATGCAGTTTTCTATGAAACTTAAATCGAAAACCGGTTTCCCCGAAAGCTTGTTGCTGCCTGAGAATACATGCATTTCGGTGCTTCCCAATCCCTTATCAGTCAGGTATAAACCAAAAGGGGTTCCAATCCATTGTTTGTCGTTTACCTGCAAAAATCCCCTGATAAACGGATAAGGCTGAGAGCGGGAAAGCGAAGGTGTTGTTCCCGGAAAGAAATAATAAAGTCCTTTATCAGTCGAAAGTGTAATTGTATCCTTCGCATTATTTATGAATGATGCTGTTGATATTTTATCAGCAAAGCGGGCAATAATTTTTCCCTGCGGATCAGCTACAAAAATTCCCTTGTCGGTAGCTGCCCATATGCGCCCATGCCTGTCGGCCGACAGATCAAGAAAATAAAGGTCGTCAGTAAAAGTGAGGGGCGCCATCCGCTGTGCTTTTGATAAATCAGCCGACAAGCGCCACAATCCATTTTTAAAAGTTCCTGCATAAATTTCGTTGTTCATGCTGGCAATACAACGGGTAAAACCGGTTTTTGCCCTTGCAAACTGGGTCAGGCCGGGAGAGTACAGTAAAACACCTTCGCCATCAGTGCCAAACCAAAGGTTTTCATGTTTGTCCTCGTATATGCTTAGTACTACCGGATTCAGCGTATCGGCGTATTTCCCTTCACGGGCAAGTATTGTTATTTCCTGAAAACAGTTGTTATTCAGTCGATAAACCTTCTTGTTTAATTTGTCTGCCATCCAGAAATTCTCATTCCTGTCAATCGACAAATAACTGAGCTTCGACAATCCGGTATGGAAATACTGGCGAAGCAAACCGTTTTGCTGACAGGAGTAAATCGTACCACCCGACAGTAAAAATACATTTCCCTGTTTATCCTTTGCCAGCCCCTGACAGCCCTTTTCCAGCGGAAACCAGCGGGCAGCAAAGCCTGAGTCTGCTGAGGCAGTATTCATATTTATTTCGAGATAACCCTTTTCGTGTTCCAGCAGTATGGTCCCGAACCGGCTTTCGACGGCATGTGACGGATAAAAATCATCAGGTTGATTGTTAGGTTCACTATTTTTTAACCGTAAAGGAATCAGCCGGATCCCATCAACCTGAAACAGTCCTTTTCCTGAAATCCAGGCCAGAGGCTTTTGCTGATAAAGAAGTTTAAAAATTCGGGGATGATTGCCTGGTTTGCGAAACACAACTTTAAAGTCGCCGGTGGTAGAATTAAAATTGAGAATAGAAGAAGAAGTGGAGATGGTAAACTGCCCGGGCTTACTTTCAACCATTTCGCGCATAATATTTTCGGAATAGCTCTCCTGATCCGTTATCGGAACGCGGAACAAACGGAATTCCTTTCCATCGAAACATTGCAATCCGTCGCCGGTAACCATCCATATCAGCCCACGGCTATCCTGACACACCTGCCGCACCATACTCTGGCGCAGGCCTTCCTCAATACCGTATGAAGTAACAAAAATTGAACTGGCATTTTCCTGATGCTGGCTAAAGGCTTGCTTTCCTGAAACAAAAAACAGTAAACTTACCAGCAGTTGAATTATAATCCTGCAGCGTTTCAGAAAAAGTTTTGTACAAAAGTTCATAGAAGTGCAGCTACCGCTTTACGGTGTGTTTACTAATTGAAATCAAATATACACAAATTCACTAACGCTCAATAACCTGGTAAAATACTGCCGCACCAACAATGCATATGCCGCAATTAAAGATTCACGCACCATGGAAAAGCACGATTATATAGATAGCTTCTTTTTTACCGAAACCCTGAAATATGCCTTTTTGCTTTTCGACAAATCAGGAAAGGGAATTTACATAAAGTGGTATTTAATAGGGAGGCGTGTTTGAATAGGAGGGGGGAGAAATTTGATAATTTATACAAACGCTTTACTGGCTATTTATAACAGCACCGATTGCAAATCGGCGCTAGCGGGGGGAGGGATTGGAGAGACTAAATACACTCGCATTAGTGGTTATTTATAACAGCACCGATTGGAAAACGGCGCTAGCTGGGGGGTGATTTGATAATAAATACACTCTCATTATTGGTTATTTGTACCAGCACCGATTGCAAATCGGCGCTAGCGGGGGGCAAAATTAAATAGTCCAATTTGGGTCGGCTTGTGTGTTCGCATTGCAGCTCTTTCAATTTTGCGAAGCGTTGGCACTTGGGTCATTTTTCCTGTCAATTAATGTTAGCACTATCGGTCTTCCTACACTTGCTTGTAACTACCATATGCCTACAAATATCCCCTAATTCACTCCCGCCAAATTGTCGAATTATTTCTATCTTATTTTAAACAAACTTATTAACATCCAAAAACCCACACCCTCCCACAGGCATAAAGTCCAACCGTTTTTTTGTTAAGTAGCCGGTTCCATATCGAAATCAACCTCGGTGAGTTCGCCCGCGTTAACTTCAATATCGTTTCATCAGGCGGGATTTGTAACTCCCACCCGACGAGGGGTCAAACGGGTTGCTGATGATAAAAGAAATTTATTTAGATCCTCCCACAATTTTCACTTTTTTCACTTCATTGTTCCCATACATTAATGGAAGATACATGGGTTCGGCTTTGGCAGGATTCAATGTGAAACACCCTGTATATTTAGGCATAAGTTCAAATTCATACGTATGTCTGCCGCGATTCAGGCGGTTGATGTAAATATTTACCTGGTTTTTGTAGTATTCGCGGTGCGCTTCGCCATAGGCTCTCTTTGTTTTTACATCGTATGAGCATCCTGCAGGAATAGGAACCTGAATCATAACATAATCGGCATCCTTTTTCACATCAACAGTTATCGAACAGGTAACTTTCCGGCCAGCTACAAACATGTTGCCTTTTGCTGTATTCCGGAATTCAGTGGAAATTTTAAAATAATCAGTTTTAGCAACAGGATTTTCATCTCTAACAGATTGATAAGTACTTACATATATCGGGCTGACACCTGTTTTTTGAATAGTAAACTGAGCTTTGGGTAACACCTTGAAAGTGTAAGGGAAAGTGTCAATTGTCAGGTTCACATCACCTTCGAAAATAACCATGTGTTTTTTAAACACGCCAGTTGTTATGTCGGGTAAAATGTTTTCGATAATGTTGGTTGACTCATATGTATTTCGCCAGGACCCTGATCGCCTGGTTTCGAAAAAATAATTTCTGATCAGGGGCAACAAATCAGCATATTTGCCACTGTTGCGGATGATCCGGTAGGCGGAAAGAGTAGCTGAAGTTGTATTGTTGTAAGTATAATAATAGTTAGCTCCATTCGGGATATACGCATTTCCATAAATAGTCGTATCAAAGGATCTTACCAGGCTGTCGAGGTTGATAGGTAAGCCCAGTTTCTGGCGGAGTTCAAGAATATACATGCTTTCAGTAAGGGTGCGATTTTTCTTCCTCTCCAGGTTTTGAACAACTTCCCCCAATCCAACATATTCAGGCATTGCTGAAAGTAACTGAGCAACAATGAAAGCATCATTTTGCTGGTTTTCGGTCGAATGCCAGATGAGGTATTGTGATGTGCGCTCTTTGTTGTAGCTCACACTATATCCGGCTTTTTCGGCTGATGCCAGGGCTTCGATAATGTGCCTCGACATCCACAACGACGTGCTGCTTTTACCCCACCAACCCCACATCCCTTCATCATTCTGATTTTGCTCAAGCAAACCGATAAGTTTATTTATTTCCCTGTCATGTTTAAAGGGCTCAGCCCTGAATTCCTGGATCAGTTTACGGCAGAGAAGGGCTTTCAGTTTTGAAGCCATTTGTTCGTTGCAGTTGTGAACATAGGATACCACTTTCCCGGCCTCATCGAGTAAAACGGCCAGTTCGCTAATATCCAGAGTGATAGTAACGCTGTCGCTACCTGATTCAAAAACCGGCGCAACAACCATGGTATCCGAATGAAGAACAAAAAACTGTCCAAGATTAAGAACGGTACCTTTAGGAATTATTTCGAGATTTCGTGATTCGCCATCGAAGTAACCGTTATCAGAACGGAAACTATACGTAATATTAACCGAGTCGTTGGCAGTTGCCACAAAAGGTAGCGTGTCGATTACCACGTTGGTGCATGCAATGGCATGGCTAAAAAGCATATTGCCATCAACTTTCAGTTCAGAATTTCCGGGTACGGTTCCCACATCATAGTTAATTACTTTCCCGATGGCATTCACGCTGTCGCCAACTACCAGGAAGCGGGGCATGGCAATCTGGGCCGAAAGAGGTTTAAACGCTTTTACCGAGCCTTTTGACTGACCGGTTTTTCGGCTGTCGGTCACTGCCAGAACCGTGGTTTGCCAATTGGTGATATCATCAGGAAATTTAACATTGAAACTGGCTTTTCCTTCTTTGTCGGTTCGTAATTGCGGCTGCCAGAATGCATAATCCGAAAAGTTGCTCCTCAGCGAAGTTGAATTTCTGGCAGCTTCTGCAAATACATCGTCAAAACCGGCTCCTTTTGCGGATCGTGCAAAACCGGTATTTGTAATTACCAGCAACACACCATTGGAGGCTTTATCCCCATATTGAGCTACTGCAGCTTCACCGGATAACTCTTCGGTATGGTGAATGGAAGTTTTATCGAAATCGCTCCAGTTGCCGTAAAACAGAACTCCATCAACTACTATCAATTTTTGAGTATTTGATGACAAAACATCTTTATCCTTTAATGAATGATTTGTTACCTGCACACCTGCAACCTTCGTTGCAACAACAGATGCACTTCTGTTTGGCATTGCACTAATCATCTCACTGGTTACCGTCGCCCCGGTTACTACTGTATTTTGTTTCAAGTTGGAACTCCCCCTGACTGTAACTACTACTCCTTCTAAATTCATAGCCGATGGACTCAAAAAAACCTGTAGGTTTTCTATTCCTTCAGTTTCTATTTCTTTGGTGTTCATACCAATAAAAGAGAATTGAAGCACAGGATTTCCATAAGGGATTTTAATCCGGAAGTTCCCGTCCATATCCGTTTGCGTTCCGTTTGATGTGCCTTTCAACAGAACCGTCACCAATGGGACAGGCTCTTTATCGTCTTCTGAATAAACTTTTCCCGTAATGTATCTTCCCTCACCCGAGAATTGCATGAAATCCGCATAAGTCCGTTGAACCGTATTAAAGTCTCTTTTTGTATTCCATTTTACAGGTTGATTTTCGATGTATTCGACATAAAGAAGTTCGCACAATTTAAGGCTTAATGAATCGGAAGCGCGAATTGCCTCATACCTGAAAGCATTTATTACGGTTGTTTGCCTGCGGTGTATTTCAACTGAGTCGGTTTTATAATACCGGTAACCTGGAAGTATTGATATTACATCATAAAATCCTTCACCCAGATTGATGACTGTTGAAGGTTTCCTGATTACGGTGAATCCGGGATCGCCTCGTTTAAATATGATGTGAAAAAGAGGATTGATAACTGAACCTTCCACTCTGTCAGGCTCTAACATTAACAGATTTCCGGAATTCCACCAGGAAGCGGACGAAACATATTGAGTGCCGAAATAGGAGGCTATTTTACTCAACTTGAGTGTTTCCCATATTTCAAGAATGGCTTTTTCTGTCAGAACAGTATCACTCAAATTCAATAGGGCGGTATTATTAAAGTTCAGATTTGGTTGTGCTTTTTCACTCTGCATGCGCATTTTTACCAGCCCGGGCTTGAATTCATATTCGAAACCAGGTTCAAAATCGGTTTTCCAGCCCCAGGATTCTATTTGCTTAAATTCGAATTCTTCGGCACGCAAGGGTCCTGCAAATTCCGGTTTGGATGCGTTGCCTTGCAAATCATAGTTCAAAAGCATCACTTCACCACGCTGTTTGATATAGGCTATGTTGTACAAAAATGTACTCCGGAATGGCATAATGTAACTGCGTAAATATTTTTCTTCCTCTTCCGAATACTTGAGTTTATCTGTATCCTTAATGGAAACATTTGTAAGATGAGCATCGTCGCTGATGCTGAATATAGTTTTATGTCCCCACCTGAGCGATACATTCCGGATCATGATCTGCTTTTCGGATGTACGAAGCATGATCGTATGTGTGCCGGGACTCACGGCAAATGAGTATGGAACAATGCCGGTGGATCTGCTTGCAATGTAAACCGGCCTTTGATCTACATAAATGGCCTGTATGGGTTCAAAATTACCATTATGCGTTACAAAAGGTGAAAACTGGGTAATTCCATCTATAGTTGAAACGGTATAACTGAAAATACTGTCAATCGGGTATGCAAGTTTATAAAACGACATGGTATCCAGTTGTTTAGGCTTTATCCAGTTGGCATACAGATCATTGTGATCGGTATAAATACCTTTGATTTTATAATTATTAAGCTCAAACGTATTTATGAGTCGGCGGCTATGTTGTTTTTCGGAAATAAAATTACCTATTTCGGGCAAGGGTTTATCAAATTTGGCAGTAAATGCAAGGGCGGTTACATCAGCATCAGGCACGGGTTTGCCATCAGCATCTTCAACCGAAATATCAATCTGAGCCTTCTGCCCGGGAATTACCATGCGCGGTTGTTCCACTTTCACCTGCAAATGATTCTGCCTGTAAGGAATACTGAATTCAGCTTTTTGCACTTTGCCAGCCCATACATACTGTATAGAGAGGTAATAATTGTTCTGGTCTTTTTTGTGTTGATTATATTGGAACTCCTTACTATAGCCTCTCATTATCTGTTTGTTATTCCTGTAGAGGTAATAGGTAAAAGGAAGGTTCCGTGGATTGAAAACCTGTAATACTATTTTCCCGTTTTCACGACCCGAAGAACAGAAAATCTGTTGTTCCTGGTCTTTCATGTCAATTATCTTTGAGACTTTACCGGCATCAACTTCAATGGAATTAATCAAAGGGTCAACAGCTAAAGTAACAGGCAGAAGCTTCTGCTCAGTATAAACCCTGTTGCCAAAACCATCCCGGCCAATTAATCTGGCTATAACGGGCGTTATATTACCATCAATGCTGTAATTTATGGTTAATGAGTCGGAAGTAAAGGAATAATCTACATCCGCAAAATGGTGCATAAAAGGAACGGTAAACGTTTGTTCCTTTTTGTCGTATTCCGAAGTTGTCATGATCATCTTAACCGAATAACTCATGCTTTCGGCATCGAAGATTGAATCAGGTATAGCGATTTCTGTTTCGCCCGAAGCTGACAGAGCCATTTTGTGAACCAGCAATGTATCGGCAATAAAAACAACATTTCCCTTTATTTCCGAAATATTTTCGGGAGTAATAACCACGCGTAACGAAGCATCAGGGAGGTTTAGTCCGTTGTCGTCAGTGCCTTTAACATAAAACAGGAAAGGGGTTCCTGCAATATGGTTTTTTGATGGCTGCCGGACTTCAAGATTCGATTTTACAAGTTCATAGTCTTCAAGTCGTAGTTCTCCGTTAATTATACTGTAATTGCCTTCCATGAAATACAGATTGTAATCCATATCTATTTTCAGGTTCAGCGATTTGTCGAGCACAAACTCATAGCTGTACCCGCCCGGACGGTATGGATTTACGACTCCTAGATATTTTGATTTTTTATCGCGCCAATTTCCTAAGTATAAATCCAACGGTTTGTTAATCGGTCTCTTTTCATTATTAGCTACATATGCTTTACAGCGAACAGTATCTCCCGGTTTAAAAACCGGCTTATTGAACACTACAAATCCATTTTTTTCGTATTTACTTCGGGAATTGCTGTAATAATTTGGGTGAATAATTTTGTTGAAACTATACCTGAAATACTGAAATGACCGGTTATAGCCGTATGGCACAATCAGTTGATAAACGGCATCAAATGGCAGGCGTACCAGATTGTACAAGGGAATTACCACATATTTCAACGGTGTGCCATATACGAGTTTTCTGCTTCCCCGGTTAAATCCTGAATTTTTAAGTTCTCTCTCAAGATCAAGGAATTGCGTATTGCCTTGCCAGGTAACTGCAAGCATCCCTTTTTTATTGGACTTATGTATCCGGTAAAGCTGTGTTTTTTTATCGAAACGGATGGTCCGGCTGTTGATCTTTATTTTTGCATCAGGGACTATATTGCCGTGCATATCAACCACTTCGATACACAAATCTGTGCTGTTGTTCTTCAAATTGATAATGCAATTGTTAACAGTGTATGGCTCAATAACAAGGTCAGTTTCTTTCACAAAAACTTTTAGGTACTGGCCGGGAGCAAGGGCGTTATTATAATCTTCAAATGTTGGAAATGAATCAATTAATGTATGAAAATCTTCCTCAGAGAAATCAACAAATGATGTTTTCCCTAGATTTTGATATCGGGATGCTTCTTTATTGCTTAGTTTGTAAATGTAAGTGTAGGGTGATACCCTTAAATTGCCGGTCAGTTGTTGTGCCTGTGTAAAAGTGATACAAAAAACGAATAGCAGAATTCCGATTCCAGGAGCTTTCATATGCAGTGAATTAACGCTGCAATGTAGTAAAATTAACTTCAGATACTTTGAAATGAAAGATATGTTTTTTGATATTTGCCGTAAGGCCTTAAAAGTGCATTTACTGTTTATAAAATCATCACCACATGCCTGATCCACTTCCTGTTAGCCGTATAAACTACATGCACTTTTTTGTCCGAGGTTTCAATAACCGCCGGATAACTGAATTCGCCTTCCGGCTTGTTTTCGAGTTCGGCGATATCTTTCCAGTTGATTCCATCCACAGAAACGGCAACATTCAGTATGTTGCGGCCATTCACCCATTCGGCGCCACTTTGCATGGGATTGTAAACAAGCACCTGCAAGCCGGAGGAAAGCGTTACCGCATCAATCCCGGAATTTGGATTTAACACTTTTATTTTTTGCAACGCACTCCATGTTTTTCCTTCGTCCGCCGACCAGCTTTCCATAATATAATCCTGGTTGCTGCGTAGCAACGCCTGTATTTTACCTTTCGGATACAGCAAAAGTGTTGGCTGTATTACTTTGGCAGGATTGGCAGTATCTACAGGCACTTTTTCCCAGGTTTTGCCACCATCTTCCGATCGCTCAATAAACGATTGCCAGCGGGTGTTGGTTTCGGTACTCGACGGGCTGAGGATAACGCCTGATTTCAGCAGAATGGGTTTGTTTTTTATCGGTCCCAGGATTCCTTCGGGAAGCCGCTCGGGCTTCGACCAGGTTTTGCCTTCGTCAGTGGAGGTAATTTGCATTCCCCACCATTCGCGCGGGTTTGGTCCTACTTTGTAAAACAGGAAAAGCACACCATCGCTGTTGCGAAAGAGCACCGGATTCCAGCAGGGATATTGAAGCGAATCATTTACTTTGCCATTGGCAACCTGAACAGGGGAAGTCCACGAGTTGCCTTTTTTAACTGATGACCAAATGGTTACATCTTTACTTCCTTCGTAAGAGCCTGCAAACCAGGCTGCCATAAGTGAGCCGTCATTCAGTTCAATAAGTGTGGAGGCATGGCATTGCACGAAAGGAGCTGTTTCGAAAATATTTTCGCTTACAGTAATGTCAAAGCTTTTCGGAATCCTGAGGGTTTGGCAGGAAACCAGAGTAAGCAATACAATGAAAAGGAATAGCAGCCTCATGCTGGATTATACTACTTTCACCAAAAAGTAATTCTTCTTCCCCTTCTGAGCCAGGATATACTTATTGTTAAGCAGATACGCGGAGGTAACAGTTGCTTCTTCGAGGGCTTTTTCCTTGTTTACCTGTACGCCGCCCTCTTTCAGCATGCGGCGTGCTTCGCCTTTGGATGCGAAAATGCCGGATTTCTCCGAAAGGAAATCAACCATCCCGATTCCGGCTTCCAATTCCTCGCGGCTTATTTCACTTTGCGGAACACCTTCGAAAACGCCTAAAAGCGTTTTTTCGTCAAGCATACGGAGGGTTTCGGTGGTGCCTTTCCCAAACAGAATTTCCGATGCCTGAACAGCCTGATCGTATTCAGCCTGTCCGTGAACCCGGAGAGTAAGATCTTTTGCCAGTGCTTTCTGTAAAGCGCGGAGGTGTGGTGCCTGCTCGTGTTCGAGTTCCAGGGTTTCTATTTCCTTCTTGCTGAAAAGGGTAAATATGCGGATATAACGTTTGGAATCTTCGTCGCTGCAATTGAGCCAGAACTGGTAAAACGCGTACGGCGAAGTCTTTTCAGGATCGAGCCAGATATTGCCTTTTTCGGTTTTACCGAATTTGCCTCCGTCGGCTTTGGTAATCAGCGGACAGGTCAGTGCAAAGGCTTCGCCACCCGATTTGCGGCGGATAAGCTCGGTACCGGTTGTTATATTTCCCCACTGATCGCTGCCGCCCATCTGAAGTTTACAGTTTTTAGTATCGTAAAGATGCAGGAAATCGTATCCCTGAACCAGCTGGTAGGTAAACTCAGTAAATGAAATACCCGTTTCGAGGCGTTTTTTTACCGAATCCTTGGCCATCATATAGTTGACGGTGAGGTGTTTGCCCACATCGCGCAGGAATCCGAGGAACGAAAATTCCTTCATCCAGTCGTAGTTGTTTACAATTTCGGCATGGTTTGGTTTCGATGTATCGAAATCAAGGAATTTCAGCAATTGCTCTTTGATGCACTCCTGGTTGTGTCGCAGAAGTTCTTCGCTTAGCAGGTTGCGTTCTTCGCTCTTCCCTGACGGATCGCCAATCATTCCGGTAGCGCCGCCAACCAAAGCAAGCGGTTTATGTCCGCCAAGTTGCAGGTGTTTCAGCATCATGATCGAAACCAGGTGGCCGATATGCAGTGAGTCGGCAGTAGGGTCGATGCCTACGTAAGCCGTTGTCATTTCTTTTTCAAGCTGCTCAGCGGTGCCGGGCATTACATCGTGTATCATCCCGCGCCAGCGCAGTTCGTCAACAAAATTCATAAAATCAGTATTTGGGGTGCAAAGTTAGCAAAACAATTGATTGGGGTTGTTGTGGGTGAAATGACCTGATTAAACTTCAGCTTTCAACTCATTCTGGTTTGATTATTGTGTTCATTTTAAAACAGTTAAAACCCAATAATTTTTGAGCCACATCTTCCCGACTTTTATTGTGATGCTTGCTCTTGCCGGCAATTTATCTGCTCAAACAACCGTAAGAAAAGGTTCGGGTTCTTATGGCGATATTTTATACAATTTTGATGGAGAAAATCTCCGGATAGGTTCAAGCTCTTATGGCGATATTCTGATAAACTGGGACGGGAAATACATCCGGAAAGGATCAAGTTCCTATGGTGACATTTTATACAACTGGGATGGAAAAAATTTCAGGCGTGGGTCAAGTTCTTATGCCGATATTATTTACAACTGGGATGGGAAAAACCTTCGGAGAGGTTATAGTTCCTATGGAGAAATAATGTTCAATTTTGATGGCCGTGAAGTGAGGCGTGGTTCAAGCTCATATGGTGATATTTTGATAAATATTGAAGGGAAGCTGCCAATTGCAGTATTGATTTATATTGTTGAATAACAGATAAATGAACAATGTCTATCTGAATCTCATTTCAATCTTTAACCGTTCAAAAACATTGAAAACAATCGGGCAAATTCCGTAGTTCCCAATCATGCCCAGCGTTCTTGTTTTGAATCCTCTTTTATGGGTGTGTGGATAGGATTTACAATCCTCTGGCCTGTTGGTATATATGGTACATTTCTTTTCGCAAAGGTACTTACAGGGGGTTCCTTTTAAAAAGTTATCACCTTCATCAGGATCGGACTCAACAAATTTTTGAATAAATTCTTCTTTTGAAATTGAATCGATGTGGGCCAGGCGGTCAATCTCAGCGTCCGATAATCGGGGCGTGAGTTCATTGCAACAATTTCCGCATTGCGTGCAATCAATTTGCTCCCTGATTTCGCGATCCAGACGATGAACGATTCTGTCGATTTTATCAGAATCCTGATTTTTAAGGAAACTGCGAAACCGGTAGTTTTGATCTTCGTTGCGTATTGCAAGCTGGCTGATTTTTTCAAGGTTAAGCTCAATCGGCATCATAAGAGTTGAAGATGAAAAAATTACATGACTTCTTAAAGTGTGATCCGGGTTAATATTAATACATATTTCGCATTATACTACTTTGTAATATACTAC